>JGI12316J15310_10000142_pt33 | contig 19814 bp, 15 predicted proteins | sample MarCyaLeptolynsp_FD_15310 | JGI IMG/M metagenome (IMG submission 15310)
ATCCTGAAGGCCTTGCGGGGCTCGGTGCCTCCTGGAAGAGGCAATCGCCGGTCATTCGGGGTGTGGTGATGATGTGTGCATCGACCGTCGCCTTTGCGGTTATGCACTTTTCTGTCCGGGTCGCGTCCAGCGAGCTCCATCCCTTTCAGATCGCCTTCTTCCGAAACCTGTTCGGCCTTGCCTTTCTTGTACCCTTGCTGATCGGGCCGGGCTTTATGCAGATGCGGACAAGCCGGTTCGGTCTTCATGCGCTGCGCGGTGTCGTGAACATAGCGGCGATGTTCCTGTTCTTCACAGCATTGTCCATAACGCCGCTCGCAAAGGTCACCGCGCTCGGCTTCACAGCTCCGATCTTTACCTCGGTCCTGAGCGTCCTGATCTTCAAGGAAAAGATACGGCTGAGAAGGTGGACCGCGATCGGCCTCGGCTTCGTTGGCATGCTGATCATCCTGCGGCCCGGCCTGGCCGTCGTGGAGACCGGCTCTTTGCTGGTTATCGCCGCGGCGCTGCTTTGGTCGCTTGCACTGATCATCGTCAAGAGCTTGTCGCGCACGGAGAGCAGCGTTGCCATCGTCGCCTGGATGGGGATCTTCCTGTCGGTTTTTTCGGTCGGCCCGGCTCTTTGGGTCTGGAAGGACCCGACTCTTTGGGCTTGGGGCTGGCTGCTGTTCATCGGTTTTGCCGGATCGGTCGCCCAGGTCAGCCTGAGCCAGGCCTTGAAGGAAACGGAGCCAACGGCGGTCATGCCATTCGACTTCCTGAAGCTGATCTGGGCGGCGCTGCTGGCGTTCTGGTTCCTCGGAGAAGTCCCTGACGAGATGACCTTTATCGGAGCCGCGGTGGTATTCGGCTCTGGCCTTTATGTTGCGCAGCGCGAGCGCGCTGCCGCCAGGGCCGGCAAATAGCCGGGCGGCTTGCAGAATGAACCACACTTCCTGCGCTTCGGCTTCTTGACGAGAAGAAAGCCGCCTCAAACCATGTCGGCCTCATTCATGGGTCCGTACCCTAGATAAAGTTGATCGCTGCGCCCGGCAGATCGATGCCGTCGAGCCGGGTGGTCCAGTGGTCACCTGGCATGATCGGCGCGGCATCGGTCAGGGTTCCGGTCGTCACGATCTCTCCCGCATTCAGTCGCGGTGCATCGGTGTCGGCGGCCAGTGTGTTCAGGAGATGGCCAAGCGCCGTGAGCGGACCGTCGAGTACATCCGCACCACAGCCCGTAAGCCGCTTGCCACGCGGTCCTTCAAGCACCACGCGAAAGTGCGGCAGTTGTTCGACAATGGATTGCGTCAGCGATAGTTTGGGGCCGAGATAGAGCGCGCCATGCAAGCCGAAAGCGGCGGCACAGTCCGCATCGGAAAAGCGCCAGCCGGGGAAAGATGAAAACACGACCTCAAATCCGTGTGACACCCAGTCGATACACCCGGCAAGCTCGGTCTCGCTCATCCCGGCCCGGGGCGCGGACTTCAGGCAGAAGACAATCTCGGGCTCTAGCCGCGGTTCGGGCAGTTGCGGCAACCTATGCGGCCTGTCACCGATTTCATGCAGGGTCGTATCCCAAACCGGGCCCCACATCGGGCCCGTAACGTCGTAGAGCGGCCAGATCGTGCGGTTTGTGAACCCGATCTTGCGGCCCATCCTCCGCTCGCCCCGGGCCTCGCGCAGCGCGGTGACCCTGTGGGCGATGGAATACGCCGTTTCGGCGTCAAAGGCCGGGTCGCGATCGGCAAGTGGCGCAATCTGGCGGCCCGTGTCATAGGCCTCAAGCAGTTCGGCGGCATAGGCCCCAATCGTGGCATCGTCCATCGTATTCGACATCCAGGTCACTCCTTCCAGCACCCATCCGAAACGCTGCCCGCTCCGCACTCGCTTCTCAGCGCCATGAACCCTGTTGTGCCATCCGGCCCCATGTTGGTTCGCTCACCTCACCCATTCAGCCGAACGCGGGCAGGGACCGAAGGAGATTTCAAATGGGCAAGCATTTTGAGCAACGGCGGCTCTGGTTTGCCAACTGTTTCAGTTTAGCCGGCTGACGGCGTCCGCCATCACGCGCAGGCCGGTTATCAGGTCTGCCTCGTGCGTATCCTCGGCAAAATCGTGGCTGATCCCTTCAATCGACGGAACAAACAACATCGCCGACGGCATCAACCGCGCCATGTTTGAAGCGTCGTGCAAGGCACCCGAGGGCATCTCGCGCCACTTACCCGGGGCCTGCGACTCGGCTGCGGCGGTCAAGGCCGCCCGCAAGTTGGCGTCCATTGGAACCGGCTGCAGCGCCTTGATCGGCACAATTTCAGCCTGCATTTCATGGTCACCGGCAATCTCGGCAACAAGATCGCGAACAAGCGCTTCCATCCGGGCCAGCCGGTCGTCATCGACATCGCGCCACTGCACGTCGAACACCACTTCACCGGGTACAATGGAGGGGGCATTGGGCCGCAGTTGTATCCGGCCAATCGTCCAGACCGTGCGCGGTGTGACAACGTTTCGAAGGCGGTCGTTCAGAGCGGCGTTGAATGCCGACAGCGCCTGAAACGCATCTTTTCGCTGGTGCATCAGCGTGGTGCCAGCGTGGTTTTGCTGACCCGTCAGAGTGACCTGCAGCTGTCGGGATCCGACAATATCTGTGACAACGCCAATCGCCTCGCCCGCGTCGTGCAGCGTACGGCCCTGTTCAATATGTAATTCCATGAAACCCAGGAACTGATCTTGTGGCACGAATGCTCCTGCAAGATCCGCCATTGAAGACCGCGCATCGCGGAAAGAGACGCCGTTCGTGTCCGTGAATTCGTCGGCCTCGGCAAGTGTCGTCTTGCCTGAATAAAAGCTGGATCCGGTCAGCGCACCAAACCGTCCTTCTTCATCCTGGAAGTTCACAACGGACACCGGCGGACCACCCGGCTCTTTCGCGGCCCGTGCGATCTCCAATGCAACGATGACACCCAGGGCCCCATCGAGCCAGCCCCCTTCAGGTTGGGTATCGGTGTGAGACCCCAAAAGCATGGAGGGAGCATCGCTCAGGCCAAAGACGTTGCCCACAGAATCAACTTGCGGGGTCAGGCCCGCCGCCTCCAACTGTTTGATCAGCCACTTTCGCGCAGAGATATCTGGTTCAGAAAACGCCGGCCGCACCACTCCCTTACCCACGCCACTCGCGCCGAAGGAACGGAGCGTGAGAAGATCTCTCAAAAACCTGTCTGGCTGAACGTTCATCTTAACCTTCGTAAACTGAAAATATGTAGAATTTGCCCGACATTCCGCAATTGGAATGTTCTCTTGTGATGCTGCAGCCGATTTGCTCACCTTTCAAGCTACGTGATCCCAAAGCGCGTCAAACAGCAAGAGCGTTAAATGGGCGTTAGCGCCCACGGCCTCTCGGACCGTAAACCTTTCTTTCCAGAACTTGCCTGTTGCGCGCGGCCGGCGTTGGTTTTTCACCCGGGGGAACTTCCAAAACGCGGGCCGAAACGGCCGGTCAACGCCGTTGTGTCAATGTCCGCTGTGTTTGTGTGACGAACCCGAACGCGCATGTAAGCGCTCGGCTCCAAGGCGGACAGTTGGAGCAATGTGCAACACGCGACCCGTTCCGTCTGAAGTGGATGTTCGTTGCCATTCGACAATAGACGCAGGTGTCGATCTCTTTTGAAGAGTAGTTTGAAAAACTAAATAAAAACAACAACTAGAACGGTAAATCACATGCCTTTCCTTGCGCCAGATTTGGATGGCAGGCAGTCCGACAAAGTCTGACATGCATTAAAAATGCTCCGGGTACTCGAGGTTTTATTGTGGGCTTGGATTGCATTGAGACCTGGATGCCTGTCCAGAGCCGAGGCATCGCTCCGTCCATCGCAACTCTCCAATCGCCGCCCCACCCCTCAACTATTTCTTGGCAATCCCGGGGCAGTGTGTCGTAAAATGCCAAGTTAACCACTGCCGTTAAGTAAGCTTCAATGCAATCGGCTCCATTCCTGTTGTCTCTCTTGGCCAATTGGGGGATCCATGGAGAACAGGAATTTTGAAAAAGGGGCCGTGCTGCTCGCATTCGGATGTGTCGGGCTTGCGGTTGTTTTAGTGGTTGCCAGCAGCTTTTATTTTGATCCGGACTGGAGAGCCGACAGCCCGGAAGAAGAGGCGTCCTTCGCGAACGCTGCCGAAACCGGCTCTTAAGGCGCGCCGGGGTCGGGAACGCTTGCGCCAAACCCGGTGCGCGCAGGGTCAGTTTCTGACCCGATTTGACCTGACCTGACCTGCAATCCGGCCTGAGGAGCCGGACAGATGTTTGCGGCGCGTGCCGGTTTCAGCCGGCCACGCGCGCCGCGCCAGCGACGCAACTGCATCCGTTTGCCTCAGCCTGCACCGTCCGCGTCCCAGAGTGCATCGTGGTTGCGGTGGCATTCCGTCAAGCCGTCCTTGAAGAACTTTTCGTAATACGGAATTTCGACGTGATGGACTTGCAGCCACACGCCGGGGACGTGGATGGCTTCGCAATGCGCCGGGAAACGGCCGTGTGTGTCATAGATGTAATTGCAGACATCGCGGGCGCAGCTGATGACGTCCTGATTGTACTCCGCAGCTTCCGAGAGGTAGCGCTCGCCGTAATCGTCCTTGTAGATCTTTTTGAACGTTTCGCTGTCCTGATAGACACCGCCGCTGCCGAATTTTTTTTCCAGAACCGCATCGACCGCGTCGCTCATGCTGGCGAAATTGGGAGGGCACTTGGCAACGATCAGGTCTTCGCCCTTGTGGCGCAGGGCGATCGGGTGCGAGCGCAGGTTGGTGAAACGGGGCAGGGGGACATGCCAGCGCAAAATATCCATCAGCCGCCATTTCGGCACGGCATGTTCAAAGCCCAGCATCGGTCCGTAGCGGTCGCTGAATTTCGGATCGCCGGTCAGAACCGGCGGGCTGATCGTGGCGTGAATCCATGCCCCCAGACCCATGGCCTCGGCGACAAGAAAAAGGTTCTGCAACAGCAGCGGTGCTTCCAGCTGCGTTCTGAGCGAACCGATGATGCCAAGCGGCACCTTGATGTCGTCGTTGAGGAACTTGCGGCGCACCCACTCCTTCACGCCGGCGGAGAAATAGAAGTTGCGGTCGTCGACAAGCGCGGGCCGCGACCCGTCCGGCTGAGTCAGGAGATACATCAGGCCGTTGATGTACTGGTGCGAGAGATCGACCACCGGAACCAGGATCGTTGTCCCTGGCAAATTGGAGAGAAGGCGGTTGGAATCGAGATAAGCGGGGAAGTTTCGCCCGCCCTGCGTCACGTCGAGACGCCTGTCCAGCAGTTGCACTTTCGCTTCGTTTGCGCGCGCGATCAGCGTTTCCGGCGAGAAGGGTTCGCCGCTTGGCGGCAGCTGGCGCAGGAAATAGGTGCCGCTGTCGTTGATCAGGAAGAAGTACGTGCCCTGAGCGTTGTCCGGGCTTCCGGCCGTCCGTCCCGTCATCGTCAGGTTGGGCTTCGCCATAACCAGGCGGCCGGTGTCCGGGTCTTGGAACGGCCGATCCGGCATGGTCAGACCTGTTGCCCCGGTCGTGGCGATCAGAACGGCTTCTTCAAGCTCCGACAGCGGCTTGGGGTCCTGCTCTGATTTGTAGGTCATGGAACCGGCGGCGACTTCCTCCACGCCGCGCGGCACCCGGTGCGTCCGGCGCCGCCACATCGTTTCCAGAAGCGGTCGGGCGAGAAGGTCGTTAAGGCCTTTGTGCGTGTTAACCTGCTTGTCCATGTTGAGCCTCCACTTTGTGTGCGGGCACCTGGACGATCGCGCGCACGAGGGCGGCGATGATGAGCGTGCCGGTGAATACGAAACCCAGGATCTGAATGGCTCCGCCCCTTAGAACGACAAGCGTTCCGGCGAAGATCAGAAAGGCGATCAGCCGCACGATCAGCTGGACCCAGAAGGACTGCATGCGTGCCGGCAGCAGCCAGATCATCAGAACATCCAGTGTCCACAGACCCAGCAGAAGAAAATTGCCACCGGCAATCACCGTGCCCTGTTGCACGAACGTGTCGGCGACACCGTCGAAGATGATAAAGACCGCCCAGTAGGCATGAAGCACGAACAGCACCCAGGCCCCGGTCCAGAACAGATAGCCCAGATTGGCGACCGCCTGGCCTGAGGTCCGGAACAGCCAGAAGGCAAGGGCTGGCAGCAGCAGGAACGTCGTCGCCCAGATCGTCAGCTTGGTACGGCCAAGCTCAAGGTCTCCGCCGAGTTCCGGCGCGAGCAGGCACCAGATGATGAGAAGTCCCGCAGACACGTTGACCAGCGTGATCTGGGACAGGGTGAGCGCGCTTGGTCTGTCATGGGTCATGTCGAACCTCAGAGCGTTTTCAAATAGGCGAGCAGGTCTGAAAGGGCGGCGGGATCGCGCCGTGGATCGTCGATCGCCCAGGGATAGTCATGCCCGGAATTGGAATTGCCCGGCGCGGCCGTGTCGAAACGGAAGTACCGTTGGTCGTCCCGTGCCGACGGGCTGTGAAACCCGACCCGCTCGATGTCGTAGGTGTTCCGGCCGCGGTAGAATTCTGTCCGCCTCGGCTCCAGATTGATCAGCTCGGCCAGAGTCAGCACGCTGGCATTGTGGAGATATGGCGCTCTGAGGAAGGCGCCGTCGACAGGCCCTGCGACGTAGCCGCGAATGACAAGATTGTCGGCGTCTTCCGGCTGGGGGAAAACATCACTGCGGTCAAAGGCGAAAGCGTGTTCCTCGGGGAAAAAGGCATGCAGAGCATCGGGCATTTCGCCGTAGTGCCGGAACATCACCCGTTCCGGGTCGGTTCCGATTTCGCTCAAGGGTATCACCTCATGCGTCCGCGGGCCGAACTCCCAGCCATCCGGCGATTTGTCACCGTGGCAGGAGAGGCAATAGGTCCGGTAAACGGCCCGGCCCCGTTCGACCGCGGCCGGCTCCGGCGGTGCCGCCGCGGGAAACAGTTCCTCAAAAGGCGGCGGTTTCAAGTCGATCGTATAGGCGATTGCCTCGCGGATATTGTGAACGATCTCCGGATGCGCAAGGTTGACTTCGGTCGCACCGGCGGCCACCGCCGCCAGTGAGCTGCGCGCATTGACATCCGCGACCGAGCCGTCGAACTGCGCGCGCTCGCGCCAGCCCTGATTGAAGATCGTGGCAATCTTCGAATGGATCGGCAGATTGTTGGCCGGGTAGTGCATGACGTTTCGCAGAAGTGTGCGGAACGCCAGCGTGCGCGTCGGGCCGGTCGGCGTGACATCCTCATCGCGTGACCGGCCATGACCATAGGGTTCGTCGAAACGGGCAATGCCGTCTTCAAGGCGGCTTCTGATCTGCCGGAGCCAGAGCCCGGTCATGATGCGTTCAGGGAGCGAGAGAGCCTCGCCCGTCTTCTCTTCATAGGCCGCAAGGATGGCCGGCACCGTCAGGCGATAGGGCGCGGTTTCTGGTGCCTCGCCTGCCGGTGTGGGCATGCGTTCCAGGATCGACGATTGGAAGGCGTCCAGCCATGCGAAGAGATTGATCGACACGCTTCCCGGGCCGAGCACGCGCACAGGCGTTGCATCATCGGAGGTGCCGAACTCCGTGGTGTGGCACAGGGCACAGGTGAGCGCGACGAAGGGAACCGGAGAGGGCGCCGCCGTTAGCGGGCGATAGTTAGTCGTCGTGAAGCCGACCGGCAGGCCGTCCGGGTCGTCAGGATCGTCAAGAAAGCCGAACTGGTCCACCCAGCTGCCCGCGTCCGGGCCGGCGGGCTGGAAGTGGTGCGGAAACAGGTCCGGCAGAACAAGGGCAACCGGCAACGGCATGACCTCGGTCCCGATCGTGCCATGCCGGAAGGCCTCGGGCGCGGAGCGGAAGTCCGGCTTTGCCCAGGTGGTTTCGACATAGACAAGATAGCCGGTGGCGACCACCGCAACGAGCACGGCGGCGTTCAGAACCCACAGGGCGACACGCCACACGTAATTCAGACGTGGAACGGAGACTGGCATAAGCGTGTCTCCTCAGGTCTGACGCGGACGCCAGGGCGCAAATGCGCTCTGCCCGGTCGGCAGAACACTGGCGAATTCCGGGAAATGACGCAGGATAATGCTGGTCATGGTGTTTTCCTGCACCCAGGCAAGACCAAGTGGCGAGTAGATCTCCGGACGGAAATCGACCGTGAGGAACCGGTCCGACTGCAGCCGGCGCGTCGCCATCAGAATGAAGATGCGGAACGCGGTGTCGGAGAAGCCGAAACCCGGCGGTGGCGTTTCCGCGAAGAGACCGACCATCGTGTCGATATTGTCGAACGAGCCGTAGATTTCCTTCAAAAGGCGGACGTCCTCGCCGTTGGCGGTGATCTCCTCCCAGCTGCGGATCGGCGGTTTGTGCAGGCCTTGCCGGAACTTGTTGTAACGCGGTATGCCGCGCGAGCGTTCACGTACGATGTCGACGACGGAAAGATCGATGATTTCCGTTTTCAGATCGTGCGACGTCCGCGTGAAGTGCTGCAGGGCGCGCGGATAGTTGTGCAGCGTGATTGCGCCCGGATGGGCATTGCCCATGGAGTAAAGCACATCCGACAGGCCGATCCGGCGCATGACCTCGTCGGTTCGAATGCCCTGGATGTCGTTGAATTCGAGCTTCTCCCGGAAGGTGCCCGTCTGGCTGTCGTGGATGCGGTAGTCATCCGGCAGAAGAGGGTGCAGCCGGTAGACGGTGACGAAGTCCTCCGTCAAGCAGTAGCGCGCGCCGTGATGGTCGGGCAGGGTGTCCGGAATGCCGCGCAGGGCGTGGGCCTCCTGCAGCCAGAGACCCATGCGCGTGAAAGCGCCTGCCGGGCCCGACCAGTTTGCGTTGAGGGCAACATCGATTTCCGGCGTCGCAAGAATGGCAGGCGTCCACTCGACCGTATGGATCTTTGCGATCAGCGCGGAAATGACGAGCCGGGCGGTCTGGTAGATCCGTTCGTCGCTCCAGTCCCGGTATTCCCGGCGAAGCGCATCGCAGACCGTGTTGTGCTCGCGCGCGAACAGTGTGTGCAGGGCCGAGAGGCCGAGCCACCAGCTTTCGTTGAAGCCGGTAACCTCCATGCCGAGATTGTTTTCCGGGAGGTATCCGTTTTCGAGGCGCAGCATCGGGCCGGTGCCGTCCCTCAGCCGGTCTGATTTCTGCAGGCTGCTGCCATAAATCTCTGATCCGTCCCACCAGTGAGAGACGGTGTTCTCGAATGTCAGGCTGGCGTCGCCCTCTGTTCCGATCGGCTGATCCCCGGCGATCCGCATGACGGATTCTTTCTTGCCCTTGGGCGTGTTTTTCCATGTCTGGCCATCCGGCATCGGCACTTCGAGGTCTTTCTCTCCGAGGGGCCTCCGGGCATGCTGCACCCAGTCGTGCACCTGGAACTGGATCCACGCGGCGGCGAGAACGTTGAGCGAAGTCGCCGGTATGAAGGATTTGCGGTAGAGGAGTTGCTGACTGATTTCGACCGGGTTGGGCGTGTTGATGTCGTCCGGGCGCGGATCGGGTGTCAGGTTGCGCCCGAACACGGCACCGACCTTGCCCATCTCCGGGACGCTGAGATCGTTCTGCATTCCGTCGAAGAACCGGCCATCCCACGCGGCCTCGGGTGTGGGCCCGCCTGGCTGGGTCGCTTGCGGGTTGGCGTCGACTGGCTCGCGGTCGATGAGATTTTCCTTGCGCAGCTGATGGCGCAGAAGTGACAGGTTGAGAAGTGCGACCAGATGCGGCAGCCGGTACCAGGGCCGCCAGCGATTGACGAGGCCGAAGGTTGGCGCGAGCACCGCGGTCACGATCCTGTTGCGCAATGGGATCGGCTCATAAAACCTCTTGCGGGCCCGATGCGCGGCACTTGCCGCATAGACCGCTTTGCGGGCCCGGTTTAGATTGCCGAGGGGACGGAAACCGGGCAGCGTGTTCCAGGGATTGAAAGCAAGCCTGTCGATGGCCGCGGCCTTCTCTTGTGCTTCCAGTGTCGTCACGTCCTGCTCGGGGACGGTGAGGCGCGCGGCAACGATTGGCGGCGACCTGTCCTCGGGCCATTCGGCCGCAGCGTCCTCAACCGGAGTGATGTCTTCACTGACAAATCGTTGAACGAACAGTTCCCAGCTGACATCTCCTTCGCCCACCCTCTGCGTGATTTCGTTACGCAGGTAGTTCGGATCTGTCGGAATGTCCTTGTCGGACGCTGCGCCGGTGTCGTTCGACGCAGGCCGGAGAAAATACCGGACCGGTCCGGCATCGCCCCACAGGATCGCGCCGCGGCTCCAGAAGCTTTCCTGCGAAAGCGTGTGCACCTTGCGGCCTGTTCCTCCCGCAACGTTGCGCAGCATGCGGATTGCTTCGCGTGGGCCAACGGCGAAAAGAAGTTTCACCATCCCGACGATGCGGTTGCCGGCCATCGCGCTGGCAAAGGCAATGAACTGCTCCGCATCGCGGGCATGGGGAACGGGAAAGTTGGTCATGAGGAGGTCCTGGACCTCGTCTCCGGCATCGAGCCTGAGCGCAGCCCCGCGCAGGTCCCGTTCGCTATCGGGCTGATGCTGGCCGCTGGCGTTGGAAAGGCGCAGCGTGGTGCGGAGTTCGGCGCCTTTTTGCCAATGACCTGCAACAAGATCGTCGGGCAGGTCCTCCGAAACGTGGAGCAGTGCGTTGTCGACGGAAAGAAGTGCCTTGGCGTGCTGGGCGCGATCAATGCGCAAGGCGCCGGACCGCCGCCGCACCTTGTCCTGCACTTTCAGGATGGCAATTGCAAAGCGCTCGAAATCGCGCCGCTCTTGCTCCGCGCCACCCTTTTCGTCGCTATACCGCTCCCACTTCGTTATGCCAGCAATGTCGCCCGCTGATTCGACATCGGTTTTGTCTTCTGGTTCCAACATACACGCGCCCTCACAACCAATAAGAGAAAAATCAGGAAAACAAGAAAATAATATAAGCTGTTGTAAAGTATTATATTTCTGATTTGTTTGATTTTCAACGTTCTTACATGAGTGCGCTAGACGGATACATAATTTACGTTACGAAAGTGTACGAAGCCATTCATTGGAAAGATAAATCATGAATTGAGAATTTCGTTTAATTTACTTGTTGAATTTCGGGCGGCGGTGTTCGCTTAGCTGGCACTCAGCAGCGGGCAGAAGAGCGTTTCTTTCCACAACCGGAAAATCAACACTGCCTTGAGACCTGCGCGATTGAAGGATTGAAAGCGGTCCACCGGAGTGCCGGCAGACACGGGCAGAAATGCCACGCATCGCGGTAAAGTCACCGTGCATTTGGTCCCGGACGCCCCTTGTTAAGGCCGCGTTTACCATAATAATGTTGCCTGCTTTTGATGTTGTATTTGTTGATTGTTGACGGAAAAGCACCGGTCATGGGTGCATAAGGCGTTTCAAACAGGCACAGTTGCCGGAATGCCCTGAATGGCGTGAAAGAGCCGAAGGACACGAACATGTCACGAAAACTGAGCCGCCGCAGCCTGGTACTTTCTGTTCCGTTTCTTCTGGCGGCCTGTCAGGGCCAGCAGAAATCGACCGTTCAGGCAGGCCTGACGCCATTGGCCGATGGGACACCGAACTATGCATCCGCCTATGCCCCGGTCCGGGACGGCGGCTTCTCGCTTCCGGGGATTGACTACCAGTCCTTCGACCCGAAATACCTTCGGCAGACCGTCTTTTATCCGACCCGGTATCCGGCCGGCACGATCGTTGTCGATCCGCGAAAGAAATTTCTCTATCTCGTTGAGCCGGGCGGACGGGCAATCCGATACGGCATTGGCGTTGGCCGCGCAGGGTTTGCCTGGAACGGTGAGGCAGTGATCCGGTTCAAGCGCGAGTGGCCCAAATGGTTTCCGCCCGACGAGATGATCGAGCGCGACCCGAAACTTGAAAAATACCGGGACGGCCAGGAAGGCGGCCCGGGCAACCCGATCGGTGCCCGGGGGCTTTATCTCTGGCAGGGCAACAAGGACACGCTCTACCGCATTCACAGCACCAATCAGCCGAACAGTATCGGGACCAATGCATCGAGCGGCTGTATCCGCATGTGGCACCAGGACATCATCGATCTGTACAAGCGCGTCGATGTCGGCACCAAGGTCGTCGTCCTCGGCTGACGGTCACACCGTCTCGTGAAGCTGCGTCGCAAAGAACGGTTCCGGGCTGTCCGTTTCCGTAAGCCGTTTGCCGTCGATCAGCCAGAAGCGGGTGCCGACATTGCGGACAAAGGTCCGGTCGTGGCTGACGATCAATGCTGTCACTTCGTGAACGAGAAGTTCGCGCTCGAGTGCTTCCTGCCCGTCGATGTCCAGGTGGTTCGTCGGCTCGTCAAGAATATAGAAATTCGGCCGTTTGAGCCTGAGCAACAGCATCGCCAGCCGGCTGCGCTGTCCGCCCGAGAGCGTCTTGATGTTCTTTTCCTGCAGGTCAATGGAAAGCCCGGCTTCGGCAAGCAATGCGCGCGCCCTGTTGTCGCCGACATCGGACGCTTCCGTGACCGCCGACATGGGGCTCCGGAAGCGATCCAGCTGTGACAGGCTCTGATCCGACACACCCGGCACGGCTGAAGGGGCAACGCGTGTGTCGGCAGTCTCTGTCACCAGGGCGTCCATGATCCGGGCGAGGAGACGCGATTTTCCGGTGCCGTTCGCACCCAGAACAACCACGCGGTCACCGGGATTGATCCAGAGCCGCGGCAGTTTGAACAGCGTTCGCCCATCGGGGATCGTCACGGCGGATTCAGCAAGGCTGACGAGTGCCTTTGCATGAGCGCCCGAATTCTCCAACCGGATCTTGCCGGCCGCGTGGGGTCGCTCAGCGGGTCGGGCGGCGTTTTCTATTTTGTCCGCCCGCTCTTTCAGCTGCTTGGTCTTGCTGAGCAACAGGTCGGACCCCGAGTTGACCCCGATGTTCTTCAGTTTTGCAGCTTTCCGGCGGAGCTGGTTAGCCTTGGCAAGGTCATTTTGAAACCGGCGTTCGGCGGCACCGTCGAGCTCCGCCAGATTTTGACGCGCCTTGGTGTAAGGCAAGGAAAACGCGTGCGATGTCTCACGCCTCAAAAAGAGGGTGCGGTTGCAGACCGCATCGAGAAACGCCCGGTCATGACTCGCGATGATCATCGGTGTGCCGCGCGCAACACTCACCATCCAGTCTTGCAGAATGCCGATCCGGTTCAGATCCAGATGGTTCGTCGGCTCGTCCAGCAGAAGGACGTCTGGTTCATCTGCCCACGCCCGTGCCAACAGGGCCACCCGTTGCCAGCCGCCCGACAGGTTACGCAAGGGCTGTTGCCAATGCGATTCTGGAACCTGAAGATCGTTCAGCGCGATATCGACGCGCCAGCTTTCCGCTTCGGCCTGTTCCTGCGTGAGCGCGGAAAGGACAGCGTCATAGAGGGTCAGTTCCAGGAGGCCGCCCGGAACATCCTGCGAGACAAGACCAACCTTCGTGCCCCTTGCGAGGGTGATTTCGCCATGGGTCGCGTCGGCAACACCCGCAAGGATGCGCAAAAGGGTGGATTTGCCGGTTCCGTTCGCGGCGACGAGACCGATCCGGTCGCCCTTTTCAAGGCTCAGGTTCAGGTTTTCAAACAGGGGGGCGGAGAAGACGACGCCAAGATTGCGCAGACTGATCAAAGACATGTGTCACAACTTTCAAACCGGGAGACGCGGCTCAAAAAGCCGCCTTTTGGGCAGATCGTCGTGACGTTGATTATGTCCTGCGATCAGCCCTACAAACGCGTTTGCAGGGCCTGGACGGGACCGCGGGTTCGATCATGATATCGAAAATACGTCATGTAATCCTCCCCCGGTTCGTGTGGAATTGATGCGCAAACCTAGTCTGCTCACTTCCTTCCGTCAATCGCTCGGCCAGGTAATTGACGTTGATGAAACCCGCGGACACGGCTCCACCGTGAGTCAGGCCGGCGCAAACATGTCCTTGTAGGCGTCGCGCAGGACATTCTTCTGCACCTTGCCCATGGTGTTGCGCGGCAGCTCGTCCAGCAGGATCAGTTTTTTCGGATGCTTGAACCGGGCGAGCGACGCCTTGACGGCTGCATGCATCGAATCAAGGTCAGGCGATGTACCTTTCTCCGGCACGATCACACCAAGCACGGTTTCACCGAAATCGGGGTGCGGCACGCCGATTACCGCGCTTTCCAGCACGCCAGGCTGATCGTCGAGCACAAGTTCGATCTCTTTTGGATAAATGTTGTAGCCGCCGGAGATGATCAGGTCCTTGTTGCGCCCGACAATGTGGACATACCCGTCCTCATCGATACGGCCGAGGTCGCCCGTGATGAAAAACCCGTCACCGCGCAGTTCCGCGGCTGTTTTCTCAGGCATTTGCCAATACCCCTTGAAGACATTGGGGCCTCGCACTTCGATCTGGCCGACCTCGCCATCGGGCAGGATGGTTCCGCTCTCCGGTTCGGTGATCTTCAGCTCAACGCCCGGAAGCGGGAAGCCGACGGTGCCCGCACGCCGCTCACCGTCATAGGGGTTGGATGTGTTCATATTCGTTTCGGTCATGCCGTAGCGTTCCAGGATACGGTGGCCGGTCCTGTCCTCGAACTGGACGTGTGTCTCCGCGAGAAGCGGTGCGGAACCGGACACGAACAGACGCATATGGGCGGTCAGCTCCTTCGTGAACCGGGGATCGCCCAACAGTCTCGTGTAGAATGTCGGCACGCCCATCATCGAGGTCGCTTCGGGCATATGGGCAATGATCTCGTCCAGATCGAACTTGGGCAGGAAGATCATGCTGCCGCCGGCTGCCAGGATCACATTGGTTGCGACGAAAAGGCCATGCGTGTGGAAGATCGGCAGTGCATGAAGGAGAACATCTGCGTTTGTGAACCGCCATTCTCCGACAAGCGTCTGTGCGTTCGACAGGAGGTTGTTCTGCGTCAGCATGGCCCCTTTGGACCGGCCCGTCGTTCCGGACGTATAAAGAAAGGCAGCAAGGTCATCACCGTTCCGCTCCACGGTGGCAAACTCTGACGGCATCTCGCTCGCCCCCGCGCTCAGCGAACCGGAGCCGTCCGCGTTCAGTGTCTCGAGCTTGGCGCCGAGCTTGGCGGCGACCGGCTGGAGGTCGGCCTCGCTCTTGCTGTCGCAGACAACCAGGGACGCACCGCTGTTGTCGATAAAATAGGTCAGTTCCTCGACGGTGTAGGCCGTGTTGAGCGGCAGGAACACCAGACCGGCCTGCGCGCAGGCGGCATAAACGGCGAGCGCTTCCGGCGACTTCTGGACCTGTACCGCGACCCGGTCACCGGCCGTCAGTCCAAGTCGCGTCAATGCGTTTGCGATCCTGGCAGCGGTTTCCAGAAAATCCTGATGGGTAAGGGTGCGCCCGTCCGGCAAGCGCAGAAATGGTGTCGTCTTGCCGGCATGAATGCCAAAGAGGCTGTCAAAGAGTGGGTTTGGCATCGGCGTCACCTTTACTGTTCTTGTTGAGCACAGCGGACTTCGCGAGTGACTTGACTGCGTCCGTGGCCATGACTTCCTGCGTCGTTGCGTATTTTTCGTGGTTTTGCGCCACTTTGGCGAGGTCGTAAAGATAATTCACCATCGTACCACCCGATTGGGCCTGACCTTTTTCTGACAGGTCCGCCTCGCCGTGAACGGCATGAATGACTGCTCCGTTCCCGAGGTGAAACCGGGCCACCGGATCGAAGGGGCTGTTCCCCCGCGATTTGGCGGTCAAGAGATAAAGCGCCGCCTTGGCCTTCATCTGGTCCGGCGAATTGAATTCCCATTCGTCGCCTTCGCGCTCCAGCCAGCGTGTCAGGCCCGGAATGGGGGAGAGCGTGACGAACGTCTTCAGCCCGCCGAGTTCGGCTGCCAGATCGGAGGCGACCTGCTTGATCAGCGAGTTTCCGAACGAGATGTTTGCCAGACCGGCCTGGCAGTTCGAAATCGAATAGAACACGGCTGTATCGGCGTCTTCTGCCGCGTGTGCTTCCCGGTCTTCTGCTAGAAGCGAGTGTATGGAGCTGGCGATGCCCTTAGTCAGGGCGACTTCCACGAAAATCAGCGGCTCGTCCGGCATGGAGGGATGGAAGAACGCGAAGCAGCGCCGGTCCGCCGGCTCCAGACGGCGGCGCAGGTCATCCCAGCTGTGGATTGCATGGACGGCTTCGTAGGCGATGATCTTTTCCAGGATGTGGGCCGGGCTTTCCCAGTTGATCGGCCGGAGCACCAGAAAACCGCGATTGAACCAGGACGCGAACAGATGCCTGAGATCGAGATCCAGTGCATCGAGTTCCGGATCCTGCCCGCCGAGCCTCAAGAGGTTCGCGCGCATGTCGACGAGCGTTCCCGTTGCGCCCGGGACCTTGTTGAGGCGCCGAAACAGTTCCTGCCTGCGCGGTTCTGCCGCCGTCATGAAGTCCTTGTAGGTCGCCTTGGACGGTGACCCTTCATAAGCATCAAGTGCGGCGCGAACCTTCTCCGGATCGATGTTCAGCCTGCCCGCAATCGACCGGAAAAAGGCGAGTTTCTCGCCATCATCCAGGTTCTCGAAACCGGACAGGATATCCTGCGCAAGCGCAAGGCCCGACGTTTCACCTGCCGAGCCGACCAGCTCGTCGGCAAGGTCTTCCAGTGGCCGCTCGTTGCTGAAATAGCGCCCGGGGAGCCGGTAGCGGCGCTCGAAAACCGTGGACAGAAGGTCGGCAAACAGCGTCATACCGCTTTCCCCATGACCACGTCCGGTAGCCAGGTCGCCAGTTCGGGAAACAGGCACAGAAGGATGATCGCCAGCACCATGCATCCGACGAACGGCAGCGAGCCTGTCAGGATCGTCTTCAGCGAAATATCGGGTGCGATGCCGTTGATCACGTAGAGGTTCAGACCCACGGGCGGGGAAATCAGGCCGATTTCCATGTTGATCGTCAGAACAACGGCGAACCAGATCGGATCGAAACCGGCCGTCGTGATGATCGGCAGCAGGATCGGCGCTGCCATGAGAATGACGGCCACCGGCGGCAGGAAGAACCCGGCGATCAGCAGGAAGATGTTGACGGCGCCCATCAGGACCCAGCGGTTGACATCCAGCGTGCCTATCCATTCGGCGATCGACTGGGTGATGAAAAGCGAGCTGAGCATGTAGGAAAAGACGCCGGCAGCGGCGATGATGAACAGGATCATCACCGATTCCTTGGTGCTGTCGCGCAGGACCACCCAAAGTGCCTGGGGCTGCCACAGCTTGTAGATGATCATCGCGATCATAAGGCACAAAAGCGCACCCACCGCGGCCGTTTCGGACGGCGTTGCGACACCGCCATACATGGCATAGAGCACGCCCAGGATAATGGCGATGAAGGGCAAGACGCGCGGCAGGATTTCAAACCGCTGACCCCAGCTGTAGCTGCCGGAACTGAGGCGTTTGCCTTCGCCCGACCGCCATGTCGAATAAAGCGACCAGGCCATGAACAGGCCGACCAGCAACAGGCCTGGAATGACACCGGCCAGGAACAGCCGGCCGATCGAGGTTTCGGTTGCGATGCCGTAGACGATCATCGTGACGGAGGGCGGGATCAGAATGCCCAGGGTTCCGCCTGCGGCAATGGATCCGGCCGCAACGCCATCCGGGTAGCCGCGCTTGCGCATTTCCGGAATGCCCATCTTGCCGATTGCGGCACAGGTCGCGGGCGAGGACCCGGACATCGCAGCGAACAGGGCGCAGGCGCCAAGGTTGGAAACAACGAGCCCGCCCGGCACACGCGTCAGCCATCGTTCCAGGGCCTCATAAAGATCGGCGCCTGCGCGTGTCGATGCGATCGATGCGCCCATGATGATGAACATGGGGATCGACAGGAGGGCGAAATTGTCGAGCTTGCCGAACAGGATTTCCGGCATGAGTTCCAGCGACCTTGGACCGTCGAAGATGATCAGGAAGCCCGCGGAAACAATCAGCAACCCGATGGCGACCGAAACGCCGGAAAAAAGAACCAGGATTGTGGCAATCGCAACAATTGCACCCAGAAGAAGGGGATCCATCGCGCTTACTCCAGGCCAAACGGTTTGTCGGTTCCGGTCAGAACGGCCACCAGGTCAGCGATCAGCTGAAGCAGGAGCAGGCCGAATCCGATCGGAATGGAGAGATAGGGGATCCAGAGCCTGACGCCCCAGACCGTGTCGGAGCGCCAGCCGCGATCCCAGGCAAAATGCCAGTACTCGAAGCCGTACCACAGCATGATCGACACGATCATGATCGACAGGACGGAGGTGAGCATGGCAAGCAAGAACCGCGCGCGGGGCCCGAGCGAAAGCGGAATCAGATCCACATTCACATGACCGCGCAGGCGCTGGACATAGGGCAGTCCGACCAGCGTCGCCGCGATCACCAGATAGATGACCGCCTCTGTCTGCCAGACCGTCGAACCGTTGAGGACGAACCGCACGAAGATCATCTGACAGGTGATTGCCACCGCGGCAACGATCATGGCCGACGAGCACCAGCCTGCCAGGGTTGATGTGGCTGCAACGGCGCGCAGAAACGGATTGTTCCCCGTGCGCGCGGCAACAGCGGAGCTATGGCCGGCCATTACCGACTCCCTCAAGATCCGTGATTGAAAGAAAAAGCGTGGCGGCCATCGGCCGCCACCCTGTGTGTCACTCTACGGCGAGAGCTTTGTCGAGCAGATCCTGCCCGTCCGGCACTTCCTCGACGAACTTCTGGTAAGAGGTCTCCATCGCCAGTTTGCGCCAGGCTTCAAAGTCTTCCGGGCTCATTTGCGCGATCTCAACACCGGCTTCCTCGAACACTTGTACGGAAGCCGCATCCTGTTTCTTTGCCTCGGCAAGGTAGAACGCTTCGGCCTTTTCGGCACCGGCCAGAAGGGCCTGCTGCTGTGCTTCAGTGAGCCCCTCGAATGTCGACTTGTTCATCAGAAGCGGCTGATACATGAACCAGAGGGCGACATCGCCCGCAGGTGTATAGCACTTGACCTGTTCGTAGATACGATAGGAGACGAACGACGAAGACGACGTGTTGGCTGCCTGCAGAACACCGGTCTGCATCGCGTTGTAGATCTCAGAAGACGCCATGGAGGCGATCGACGCGCCTGCGCCAGCCAGCATCTGTTCAAAGGATTTGCCGGCCGCACGGGTTTGCAATCCTTTGACGTCGTCCGGGCTGGTGATGCACTTGTCCGTTCCGGCAAAGCCACCTGCGAGGTAGCCGTGGACGAGCACCATCACGTCATCATCCGCCATTTTCGCCTCAAGGGCGTCCATGAACGGTGACTCGCTGAGACGGGCCGCGTGGTCGTGGTTCTTCACCAGACCGGGCATCAGTGTGAGGTTATAGGCCGGCTGCTGGCCACCGGCATAGCTCAGCGGGAACACGGTCATGTCCAGCTGACCGCGGCTGAGCGGCTTGTACTGCTCGCGCGGCTTGAACAGGGACTTGGAACCGAAGATCTTGATCTCCAGATCAACATCTGCGGCAGCGACTTCATCTGCAACGATCTGCGCCACCTGGTGGCGGACATCTTTGTTGGACCACTGGTGAGACAGACGAAGTTCCGTCGCCTGAACCAGCGTCGCAGTGCTCATGATGGCAAGGGCTGCCACCGCGCCTTTCAAAATTGATTTCATGTTTTCCTCCCGAAGTGTCCGCGCCGGGGTTTCGCCCGAGGCGGCGCGCGCAGTGTAAGATCGTTCTGTATTTTTAGTCAACAATCTTGTATACAAAAATTACGAGTTTGCGTTTCAGCGCTGACCGAACTAGAAGAAAAGTCATGGAACAACGGCGTGCCGACAACATTGCTGAAGCGCTCGAGGAGCATATTTTCAGCGGCATTTTCCAGAACGGGGACCGTCTGGA
>JGI12316J15310_10000008_pt4 | contig 19790 bp, 3 predicted proteins | sample MarCyaLeptolynsp_FD_15310 | JGI IMG/M metagenome (IMG submission 15310)
GAGATGGTGCCGCGCCAGATGCGGCGGCGGCGCGAGCGCGCACCTTCGGTTGCTAGGGGGAATAGGTGGTCGGATTCAGAGTCGGGGTCGTCGGCATTTTCATTAGCCGAGCGCGCACCGCCCCCGCGCCGCGCCGCGCGCCGCCCGCGGTTGCGCGAGCGCAACAGCGCCACTGGGTAGAGCAGCGCGCCGAAGCTGGCCAGCGTAAAGCCCGCCACCAGCCAGCCACTATACGGCGACGGCTCATGCGGGCGACGACCATCGGCAGAGACATACCGCACCTGCGGCTTGCCGGCGCGGCGGTCCATTTCTTCTTGATCGATATTGCGCCCTGCGCCGCGCGAGAGCGTAACACCGGCGCGGGCCAAGGCATCGACGTTGGAAGAAACCGCTGACGCGTCTGCGGTGGGTCGCGTACCACCCACCCTACCCGTGGCGGCATCGCCATCGGCTTGGACGTTTGTCGCTGCCCCACCGCCCGCGCGCCATTCTTCATCGGTCGGGACCGACGGGTAGGCGTTGTACGGTGCCATCGGATCGATAGCCCCGGCGGCGGCGTACACCTTGGGATCGATCTCGTTGGGCGCGGCACCGATCGCTTCGGCCGTGATCTCTTCGGTGATCAGCCGATCGTTATGGTCGTAGGTGTACTCGACCAGCCACGGCATGCCGTCGACCGTGCTTTGCCGCGTAAGGCGGTTGCCGACGCGATCGTAGGTGTAGCTGATGATGCCGTTCTTACCATCGGGGTCGTTGGTGATGCGCTCTTCCACCAGGCGATAGTTATCGTCGTACACATAGTCGACGGTGCGGCGTGCGCCCGGCGCGTTGGTGTGTTCTTCCACCACGCGCGTGCGATTACCCGCCTCATCGAGCGTGTAGACGTAGTCGCTGATGACCGACATGTTGGCGCGCCGGTTGGTGAGCCGCGTGAGACGATTGAGTCGATCGTACTCGTAGCTTGCCACCGTACCGTTGGGGTGTTTCACGCCCGCGCGATTGCCGTTGGCGTCGTAACGATAGTACGTGATTCGCGGCGTGCCAGTGGGATCGCCAACGCTATCGGTATTGTGATCTTCCACGCGAATGAGTCGATTGAGGCGATCGAAGCCATAAGCCGTGTAGGTGAACTCGCCATTGGCTAGCGCAACCTTTAGCAGGGTGCGATTACCGCTGTCGTCGTATTCGTATTCGAGTACATCGCCGCTGCTCTTGGTTTCGCGAATGAGCTGGCCGCGGCGGTCGTAATCGTAGGTATCGAACAGATCGGACGAGGCGGAATAGTCGCCTTCAACGACGCGCTCCCCAGCGACGGTACGCTGACCGTAGACGTCGTAGTCGTAGTAGATTTCGGTCAACGGCGGGAGTTGAAGCGCCATCTCGGCATGGCGGTAGGTGCCGTTATCGTCCTGATCGATCACGATGTGAGCGACGTCGGTATTGATCTCTTCGCGCAGTTGCGTGTACGAATCGATGCTAATATCGAGCGTGAAGCTGGTGTTGGGATTGGTGGAGATGTTTGCATTCGCCGTGAGATCGAATAGCTCATCCTTTATACCGTTTGGCTCGCCGGCATCCGGATAGGCGTATTCGAGGGTGATCGTGTATTCGTTGTCGTTGGCGATAAATCCATCGACGGTGCAATCGAGCATGATCAAATCGCTCATCCCGCTGACACGCAGACTGCATTCACCGACCGGGGCGGGCACGTCGTCCTGTTGTTCCGTGAACGAAAGTGTAATGTCCTTGCTGGGCAGATAGTGATACGTGAGGCGATTCTGATCGTCGTACTGGAACCACTGCGTCACGCCGTTGAAGTCGGTGTACGATTCCTGATTGCCGAATTGATCGTAAGTCCACGTTTCGGTTTGCCCCTCTGGCAGCGTGCGGCTGATCATCCGACCGAACTCGTCGTATGACATGAGTATGGGCGGGTTGTTCAAATTGGCGTCGTACTGTTCGACCAAATTGCCGTCCAAATCGTAGATGTAGGTTGTTTCGAACGTCATCGCATCGCTGATGGATGTCGTGCGACCCAGGTTGTCATATCCGTATCCCGTGACCAGATTGTTCTGATCGGTATCGGAAATCTTGCGCCCACCGGGATCGAAGGCCGACTTGGTACAGGTCGTCGGCAAACCGGCCGCCGCACCCGGGAATATGGTGCGCAACTGTTGACCGTGCACGCTGTACTCGATCTCGGTGAAGTAGTTACCGTTGGTTGCGGTGCTGCGCGCGTCCTCGGTCTTGTACTGACGTCCGCCTTCATCGAAGAAGGCCTTTGTCAGGTAGCCGTTGATGAGCGGCGTTGTATTGAAGTTTGCGTCGTATTCTTCGACATAGGTCAATACCCACTGCTCGTTGAGCGGCACCTCTTGGCCAATGGCGGGTAATGCCCCTCCATTGGCGACCGTTACCGTGTAGTCAAAATCGGTATTTTCGTAGAAATATTCCGACACCACGCGCTGCGTTTCACCCTCACGGTACGGCGCGTAGGTTCGCACCACACGCCCGCCCGCGTCGTACGCCGTTTGCTGAATAACGTTGTCCGACCAATCCTCGGGCGTATCATCCGGTAGATATGTTTTAACCCGATTCCCCGCTTGGTCGTATTCGTATTTGGTAACCCGGATCGTGTCGCCGCTAAGATGATACTTCTGCTTGGTGGAGACCGTTAACTGGCGCCCCTTTTCGTCATAAGTGTACGCCGTCTCCGTCTCGTCTGCGCCGATGACGCGTTTGACTTGCCCACGAATGTCGTATTCGTATTCGGTCACACCGCCGTTGATATCGGTGACGGTCGCTTCTTTACCGATGCTGTTGTAAGTGGTGATGGTTTCGCGGTCCTGCTCATCGATACGGCGCGTTACACGCCCCGATGCATCGTATTCGGTGATCGACTCGACCTCGACCATTGCCCCGTCGACTTCGACCATCCGCACTTCGCGCGTGCGCCGACCGACCTCGTCATAGTAATAGGTGGTGACATTGAGATCGTCGTCGGTCACGGTATGCAGATTGCCATCGGGATAATAGGTATAGTTGGTCTCGACGCCGTTGCGATCTGTAACCTTCCTGGCCAATCCACGCGAGGGCGATTCGTCGGAGAAATAATCACGTACTGTTTCGCGGCCCTCGGCATCCTTAACAACCTGAAGATTGCCGTTGACAGAATCGTAAACAAACTCCGCAGTGGGTACTTGATTATTTCCACCCGTACTGCCGCCATGCATCGCTAGATTCGCGGCATCCCATGTCGCAGTGATCTGATCGAATTCGCCATACTGCATTTTGGTGACGCGGTAATCGACGTAGTCACCGTCGCCGTCGATGCGACCACCGCTGCGCTGCTCGGTCACCAAATCGGATTCGCTATCGCGATAAACGACTTCGGAAACCCGACCCACCGCGTCGGTCGTGCGGGTTTGACGACCAAATTCGTCGTAGTCAATCCGCGTCAGCGACTCAAGGAAAGTACCGCTTTCGTGACTGAGTACCGCCGTCGCCTCCACATTTCCGCGATCGTCGTAGCAGTGCAACGTCGTGAGCATAAGCGGATCAATCACCGCCTCGTAGTTCTCACATTCTCCGTTGAAGAACGAAACGTCGTACGAAGACGCCATATCGTTAGCCGTAAGTGCAGCAATGCCTGCGGGATCAATCGTCGGATACCCCGGCGGTAAGGGCTCGTCACGTCCCGGACGCACAAACTCAGTTCGATTGCTCGCCGCATCGATGACGGTGATCAATCGTCCTTCGTCATCGTAGATGTTCCGAACAGCCCGCACCCCACGCGGATCGAGAATATCAATCAAGCCATGGGAATCGTTGTAAACGAAACGGGTAGCTTGGTTGGTGCGATCGGTAACACGAACGAGGTCGCCCGCGTCATCGTATTCATATTCAATGTACCGATCATCGGGATCAAATACTCGCTTAATGCGGCCCTGCTCGTCGCGCTCGAACCGGATCACCATCTCGTTATTATTCTTGCGAATACCATCCTCAGTGAACTCGAGAATATTACCATTGCGATCAATGATCTTGCTGAGAGTGTAGGTGCCACGTGGGGTTTCATATGGTCCGGAATCGCTCTTGAACTCATAGACAACGCCGTCAGGACTTTCGACTTGATAGCCGGTTGGCTCGAATGGCACGGGAGAGAGGGCATCCGGTGACGTCGATAGCACGCCGACACCCGTAAGGCCATTGGCCGCCACTGCGTTCGCGACTGTCCGCGGCAACGCAGGGGCAAGTACAGTGAGCTTCGAGCCACCGCGTGTGAGGGGCGTAAATTCAATTGGTACTTGGTCGTTTAACGTGTATGTTGAGCAGCCGTCGCCTGCTTGCGGATTATCATCCAAGAATCCATTGACTTTAACTTCAAATATTTCCAATCTTCCGTCTGGCCACTGTACTGATATCGTGTGTGGCGAGACCTGTAACGGATAGCATCCCAGTGTGCCGCCCTCAACACCCCAGTCATATCCTATCGGATAAGACTCTTCGATCTTCATGCTGGCAAAACCCATCTGCCAGCCCACGCCAAAATCACGCGGGAACTTATCCCGACTGTCGTAGGTGCGCGTTACTGTGGCCGGAATCCCGACGACTGGTACTTGCAGGTCATTGAAGGAAACCGTGAAGTTACCCACCTTGCGGTTGCCCGAGACGATAACGGTATCGATGATTGAGCGACTACTACCGTCTAGTCCGAAGCAGGTCAGGAAAACATCGTAGGTGCCATTTAACATCGCCGTTGCATCGAGAACGCCAAGTGTATCGTCAGCGCTGCCGGGAAGAACCGGCGCGTAACTCGTCGCGAAGACAAATGGTTCAACCTCATCGGGCATTCCGACCGGTCGATAAGACAACTCATAACGCTCGAATTCATTTCCATATTGTCCAGTCGCAGGATTATCCGTTCTGATATCGTGACAGAAGCCGCGAATAATCGTTGGCCCTGTCAGCTCTGGAACCTCCGATGCTTCGCCCAACAATCGAACAGGATTACCGTCCTCGTCGGCATACCCCGTAATCTCTCCCTGCAAACAGTCAACTTCCTGCGCCAGAGGGCAAGTGGAGTCAAAGTAAACATTCGCCACCGCTATTGCCGAGGACTCATTATCACCGGCATCAACGATACTTGCTTCAAATCGATATGCGCCTTGCCTATCTTCATCTGCCGCAGAAGACGGTGCCGACAGGACGACTACACCTGTCGCACGTTTTCCGTTCGCGCCGAGCCCATCTTCTGGGAGAGCGTCCGATAGAGGAAGCAACCCTGAATATGCAGTTGTATGTTTGATACCATCCCAACGGACAACACTAATGTTGATTCCGGGTTGGTCAGGCAACGGTTGATCGTCATCAACCAGCACCACGTAAGGCAAGCTAATGTCAGTCGCTGAATGGCTCTCAAGGGCGACCGACGATACAGACAATGAGATTGATATCTGGGGATCCTGCTCATCAACGAGTGTACCGGCATCAACGACATTGAAAATTATCTGAGCGCCGTAAGTGGACCAGTCGTCCCGCACGGCAAGATGATAAAGGTAAGCGTCGTTTGCAACTGATGGCGTCCATGAGAAGGTGGCAGGATATCCGATACTGGGTTGAGTCAACTTGGGAACATCGCCAGCTGCGCCCGCCCCGGGAAACCCGAACCAAAGCAGCTCGTGATCCTCATGATCCGCATCGCTGGCGTGGAGTTCAAACACATAACTCGTGCCTACCTGAACCGTATGGGGAAAAATCGTCTCAATAACCGGCCCCTGATTGTCCTCAATTTGCACTGTAAATGTCTGTTCATCAAACGCACCATTTGGATCACTGACTTCAACCGTAAACGTAACCGAATCAATATCTTCATGAGCTACAGTCACTGCGTCCCACTTTAAGACTGCGATATTTGGTCCATCGCTTGGGTCAGGTGAATCCTCAATCGTGACTTGATTCGAGAACATCTCTACAAGCGGCGGGCTCGTGACCGCAGAAACAACCTCCCAAGTCAAATCGCCTCTACCAGTATGATTGGCATCGAAGGCATCCATCTTGTAACTGAGTAACTGACCGTACGGAACACTGGTCGGCGGCTGACTGGTAATCTCTGGCGCATAATTGGTGCCGGAAATCGAAACCGTCACCTCAAAATCCTGAATATCAGCCAATTCGGGGCCATCCTCGACCTTGACAACAAACGTGTACGTACCCTCATTTGGTATAGTCGAAGGCGTCCACCTCCAGACTAAGTCATCATGGGCCGGGCTTGCGCCACCTGGAAAACTTATATCTTGACCCGCTGCTTCGACAACCGTGTATGTCAATGTATCAGAGGCTTGCTCCGCATCCACGGCTAGTACATCAAAGACAATCTCGCTCCCGGATAGATCCGCATCCGGATTTTGAGGCGTAATTGAAATGATCTGTGGTGCAGTATTTGAAACGGAGGCCGGATCACCGTCGATGACTCGAAGTTTATAGAACTGCTCAACGTGGCCTCCACCAGAATCCTCGACACGGACCGTAACGTCATGGATGCCCAGGTCGTCGACTGCGTCGGGCGTCCAGCGAATAACTCCCGTATTAGAAATCGTCATACCCCGTGCAATCGAGGTATCATCCAATGAAAAATCGAGATCAATCGCTACCCCGTCATCCACAACATCTATCGGATACTGATAGACAAGTGCGGAGCCGGCGTACGCGCGCTTCACCGGATTGGAGCAAATGCAAGGCGAGACATCTTCTCCCGACTCAGAGACTGTCACGACGATGGTTTGTTCGGTCCAAATTCCCGGATACGGGGCATCCAATTCAGCACGAATGACGAACTCATACCGTCCCAGTTGGTTTGCATTTGGGATCCATTGGAGGACGTTACTCGCATCGACGGTTGCCCCCGAGGGGCCGCTGACAATACGCGCCGCACCTTGCACATTGGCGGGTAACAAGATCGGATAACTGTACAGTTGCTCGGTCGCAGCCGCTTGCGGCGCTGACGATAGGATGATCGGAAGCGTAGGGGCAAGCAGACCACCGCCTCCTAGGCCGTCGTCAAACACATGAAGCAGGAATTTGGCTTCCACCGATTCGAGCGTTTGTGGATCAATGGCTTCCACCACCACTCGGTGGGTTCCCGTTTCGCGATCCACCGGATCCCAGATGATTCTTCCTCGATCGGGGCCGTCGTTGGTTACCTGAAGTCCGGCGGGCCCGGTTGTGACGAAGAACATCGGAACGTCAATTGACCCATCCGGATCACATAGATCACCATTGGGGCAGAGATCATTATTATCCTGCACAGCTACCGTACTGAGATCTTCGTCCAATTCCAAAATCCAGTGCGGATCGGCAAAGACAAACGGCGGGCAATCGTTGGTGTCATTGCCCTCCGGAGCCACCCCCAAGGCAAATATCTGCTCATCTGAAGCACCAGCGGCGTCGGTTACGCGCACATTAAACGAGGCCGTACACTCCTGACCGCGCATGGGCGTCCATGTGACCAGACCAGTTTGCTCGTTTATCTCAGCACCCGCAGGTTTGGGGCACAATTCGTAATGGTGTACGTCGCCGACATCCGGATCCTCGATGTCAACCTGGTACGTATATTGAGTACCGACGACTAGATTGGGAGTGCCACCATCCAGCGGACTTGAGACAATCTGTGGCGGGGTGTTGTCGATCACACCAGCGGTCACGTTGATCGGGAATTGATAAGTGTAGGCTTCTGTTCCCGAACTACTTGTTAACCGAACGCCAACAAAATGCGTCCCGATGTCTTCGGTTGTCGGCGCATCCCAGTCTAGGCTAAACAGGGCGGTACCTGCGTTATTTTCAATCGAAGCGCTCGCGGTAACTGTGAGACCACTTGGTAAGGGGGCAAGTGGTGCAGTCGATTCAAGACCAAACGGCACTTGAACAAGCTCAGCATACATCGTCTGATCGACTAAATCTGTGCCACAAAGGTCGCTGTCTACAGCCGCATCGAACGCCTCGAAGTCAAACGTGTATCGGGTTCCAACTTGTGCCGATGTCAACGGAGGCGTCGCAACTTGAATTGCCAGAAAACTACAATTGACCAACCCAACATTGAACGTGTACGGAGAAGCCCCCCCGTCGCTATCCGTCACAACCACACGCACTTCGAACGCTTGATAGTCTTGCTCGACACCATTGACAAAATCCCATTCGGGAAAGTCGGTTGCGGCGGGAATCCAAGTGAACTCACCGGACGGCGAAAGAATGGCAAATTCTGGATTGCTCATCGGCGCAGGTGGATCGATCGTTACGTCATAAGTTAAATCGCATGCGGTCGGATCTTGGGAATCAAATCCTTGCGGACAATCTTCCAGGTCAAGAATGGGGAATTGAAACACGTAGGGGACCGGCGTTCCTGAGCGATAGATTGCGTATGATGCGGGAACATCTGGAACCGCAGGATCGTAATACGGCAACGAATTATTGAAATTGCCCGTCTGATCTGGGACGACATTGATAACCCAAGTTTGACGCGTGGATTTTGGATCGTTGGCATCGCCATCACTTACCAAAATCTCAACATAATACGGACTGTCCTCGGCCGAACCGTAAGGAGGCGTCCATTCGAGGAGGTTGTGTTGCGTCGTGCTAAAAGCCATTCCTGACGGCCCCTGAATAAGCTCGTAACACAATTCCGTCGGATGCGCAGGGCAGTCTTGTTCTACGTCAGGATCGTTGGCCTCTACCAAGTATGTATACTGGGGGCCCGGTTCGCTGGAATTGGCAGGTGACTCGTACGCGAGCGTGCCGGCACTCGATGAAATCTCAGGCGCGACATTGACTTTGTTGACGGTCAAGGTAAACGCAGTGTCAACATGGACCTGAGCTGTATCCGTCACTCGGACCAAGAGCGGTAGCACCAGTTCATCTACACCGAGGCCCAGATTGTCTTTAACTGTCGTTTGCGAAATACTCCAAGATATCACGCCTGCCCCCGGCGCGATCGATAGCCCTGCAGGCAGAGAGCTACCATCCTGCATTAGTAAGGCGTAGCGCAAGGAATCGGCGTCAGCATCCGTGGCAGCCACCCAGAAGTCAAAATAGGTACCTTCGTCTGCCGTCAGAGGCGCGATCGATTCCACCGTAGGCGGGGCATTTGAATCCGTGACTGCGATGTTAAAGGAGTAGGTGTCGGAACAATCCGTGGACTCTCCAACGACTTTTACAGTGACGACTTCGCTGCTGTTGGAATCAAAAGCTGGTGTCCAACTGATGAGTCCGTCGGCGGATATGGACATCCCTTCCGGTCGCTGAGTTAAAGAATAGGTAACGCCCGAGTACGCTTGATCTAGCAATACTTGGTATTGGAATAGTTGCCCCTGCACAGCCGCCAAGGGTGGGTTGGGCACCGGCGTTATTGAAGGAGCAGCCCCACCATCACCACCACAACTAGCATCGACGACACGCAGATTGAGCGGCATCGTGGCTTCGGTCATTCCGTCAGTCGCAACAATTGTTAGCGCATACACGCCCACAGGAAGTGTCGTGGTATTGGGCTGATTCAACTGCAATTCAGCCACACCATTCACGACCGGATCTGGAATGGCGGTAAATCTGTTGTCGACCGTACCCGTAACACCGAGAATCGAAAGATTGACCTCGTCCCCGTCCGGATCTGTGACGTACACCGCCAAACGCCAGTCCGACACGACCGCTTGACCTACCGTCTCCGTGCCGTAAGCCTGCGCAAACACAGGTGGGCGGTTGACATCTTCCACAACAAACCGAACCGTCTGGCTCGCAACATCGAAGCCGTCAGTTACATCAATCGATACATTCCAATGAATCGGGTCACCATCTGGATTTTCGCCCGGCGTCCAACGCAGCAAGCCGGTTTCAAAGTCAATCCCAATCCCGGTTGGGAGGTCGCCCGAAACAGCCTTCAGGGAATACTGCAGCGGGTCACCCTCAGGATCGAAGGCATCCACCGCATATTCGTAATACTGTCCTTCATCCAAGGTCACGAGGAACTGAATCGCTGTCATTTCGGGATCGGCACCGACAATACCCTCGGCAACCGTCCCTAACGGTGGCATTGATCGGATCACGGGGGGTTGCTGCCGCAAATGCGCGACAGCGTCGTAGGAAAATGGCCCGTTATCCAACGTGGTGGATTTCTTCCACTCGATGCGCTTAACAATAGACTCATCGGCCCCAATAACCTCACCTGTGTTTACGTATTTGACGAGAGGCCCGCCGGCCCCCAACTGCGTCGACGCCTCGCCCGTATAGGCATTTTCCACCGTCGTACCCGCCGGAGTGAGATTGGCGAACTCGACAAAAATTTCACCGTGTAAGGGGTAGGCGCTCTTATTCGTCAAAATGAGATCGGCGGAGTGAAAAACGTCTGTCCCGACAACCTCATAAGAATGGTGCCGCGCAACAACCTCAAGACGCGGATCGTCGGTGTTGAACGTCTCATTGCCATACTCGTCTACGACGGTGACGTGAATACTTGCCGTCGCCGTATCACCGTCAGAATCCATGACGGTAGCCTCAAGCAATCCTGTATGATCGATTGCGTCAGTCGTGATTAGACTTCCAGCGGGCCAGTCGTCACTACCACCCAAGCGCGGATCGTAGGCCGGGACCATATTATCGTCTGGAACCAACCGCCAACTGACACCGATGACGTCGTCGCAAGCGGCCCCCACCGAAGCTGAAAAGACTACGGATTCAGTGTCTTGAATCGTCGTCGGGCCCGAAACCGCAACAGTCGGGACAGAATCTATAACATTGAATTGGATGGTCTTCGTAACAGCACAACCTGATCCATCAATCACTTCGAGTACGACTTCGAGGACTTCATAGGGCTCCGAGACCTCCTCGTTTGCCTCCAAGAAAAGATCGAATTCGACACCTTGAAAATCGATCGTACCGTCGGCACCGATATCCCAGTTGAACATCAAGCTACCGTTGGGAGATGTTGACATGGCGGCGTTGAGCGTGACGGTCGAGCACTCAGGGACTTCGTAAATGTCCGTCATCATCTCCGGCATCAACGGAACGACATCGGAACCCGATACATCGACATGTGTCATAATATCACACGTAGCGGACGCGCATGCGTTTCGGATGATTCGGGAGATTCCAACCTCAATACGGTCGGAAACCTCGGCATCATAGGCTGGGCCTGTGTCACCCCACGGAACCTGTATGACACTACCACCTGTCTTTTCCGCTAAGTGATGGGCGGCAACAAACAAGCAAAACTCAATGTACTGATGATTTTGAAAGCAAAATCTCAGGTCTACATCAGCTCCACTGAAACTTGTCGGACTTGCCACCGGCGTCACGATCGGTGAGATAATCACGTCATTTTGTCTTGCAACCTCGACAAGTTTTTCAATAGTACTTCGTTGTCGATTTAACTGAAGTAACTGAATCTCTTCGTAGGTTGCACCGATTGGATCATAAATATTCGGCTCGCAGTTAAAGTCTGCGACATTTCCGTCAACTGGCTGAATGAAGCGGCTACACAAACACGGGTCCCACTCCCGTACGCCGGGCGATCCTGTGCCTCCGCACGGTAACTCATCCGAGATTGGTACGATGATCCTGATGAGATCGTCAATATCACGCCAGCCGTGATTAGAGGTGACGTCTTGGTAATCCCTAGCCACGAGAATTGAGGCGAGCCCCCAGCTTTCCTGTCCTCCTTGTCCATCAATTGCCGGATAGCCAGTGAGAGTTCCGTCCCCACAGCATACATCATTGACTACTTCCGCGATTTCTCCTTCTTTAAGGCCACCATACCAACACTCAGTACTCGATATACGCAGTGGAACGTCGAGATATTGATTGTTTAGACCAGCAACGTCTAAATCGCACGATCCGCCACCAATACAATTTGTGTCCAAGCAATCATCAACCACAGCAGAAGCCGGCATCAAGAGCTCGCACGGACAAAACACAGCAGTATCATCGCGATCCATCACTCGCAAAATGGTCACCGAGATATTTGGAGAGTTGACACCCAGATTCTCTATCGCGTCGCCCAGGCTGCTGAAAAGCCCCAACGCCTCGGTCGTCATCGATCCCGACGTGTCGATAATAAACACGATATCGACTGGCGGGCAATCTGGATCACAACCGTCCAATTGACAGTCAAAATTCCGATCAAGATCGACATTACCTGAATTGGTTCCATCTCCCCATATCTCCACCGAATCATCGATATCATTATTGTTGCAATCGACACCACAATATTCGCTATCTGAGTATCGGCAGCAATTGTTGCCGCAGGGGGTTGTCTCGACGCTCACCGAATCGTCAACCAATCGATCAAATAAAACGACACTGTAGGAGTATGTCATTAACCGAGGAGCGTCATCTGTAAAGGGTCCTCCATCCCCCGTGTCATCGATAATTAGGTCAACAAAATGACGCCCCGGCGTACTCGTCTCAACCGGAACCTGGTATCCGTTATGCAACTCAGAATAACTTACGATTCGCTTTGGTAATTCGATGCGGCGACCATCTGGCGTTGATAGCCATGCACGAATCACTAAGCGATCAAATATCGCTGCAGCTACTTCACCGCGCGCTTGTTGTGCCCACAATTCGCAACCTGACTCTAGTGCGTCGAGATCGTAGCCAACAAAACGAAAGTAAAATGACTCGTTTAAACATACCTGAGGAACTGGCTCAACATCAGAACGATCACCGGCCAATACAGAACAATCGGTCACCGGATCAGTACCGCAATTTACAGATCCTGATGGGTCGCAAAAAAAGAAGTTTCCTGCCTTCGAACTGTCACAATCGTCGTTGGGCACCAAATCTCCGGTCTCTGTAAATGACGGGAGCAGAAGAAAGTCATTACACGCATAGTCCGGGTCAGTCTCTTGACCTTCAAAACTCTGGCCGACGGTGATACCCGTCGGATTCAGATAATTTCCGCAATTCAGGCCTCTTGGGCAAAATGTCTGCGGAGCAGAACTACACTCGTACGCGAGGTCCTCGAGCACACGATCGCACTCAAAGTCGAAACGAACGAACTTGCAACCATTCGGATTTATATTGTTGCCGAAAATACTACAGCCTGATGCCGCACAGCATTGATAAACTGCTTGGATCGCACCGATCGAAACCCAAGAGATCACTTGGGGCGATCCTTGTCCACCCGAAATATCCGCGAGCACCAGCCTTGGTTGCCCGAATACATCTTCGGAAATCAGCGTACCGGTAACCCAGTTGTCATCTAACGACCAATTTCCAGCAACGGTCGGCAACAATGCAGTTAATGAATTCCCGGCTTCACCACTAGAAAAATAGTCTACAAATAAACCGAGGCTGTCATCTTTGAAATCCAAGCCAGAGTCGCGCGAAAAATTTCCTTCCCCAACCGGCGATTGAAAATTGGCCCCGCCTAGGTAAGAGTATTGCAAGAAGACAATACCACTTGGCGAGGCAATATCCGATTTGTAACAATCGCCCGATCCTTCGCATGCGATATTCTGCAGCGGGTCGAAGAGGTCAAAATCCCCATTTCTAAAAATAATGGAGTTTATCACCCGTACCAATTCCGTTCCAGAGCAATAAACCCCAATGCCTTGCGGGTCGGTAGAAAGATTGCGACCAACTGTACAATTCCTGAGTGTCATTCCAACATCTTTGGTATAGACGCCCCCCCCCTGCCCGACAGCGCCGGTTGCACTGTTCGCTCCCACCAGACAATTCGCCAGCGATACCGTACCCGGCTGGGTGGCTGACTCAGCAAAGACCGCCCCACCGTAACCACTCGCACCTTTTACATGATTGTCTTCAAACCACGTGTTCATAAGGTGAGCATCAACTTCATCAATGCATGCGACCGCGCCGCCCTTGTCGATGGCCTCGTTCTGTTCGAAGCGAGATCGTCGCATGAATACCGACGGCGCACCATTCGATGCCGATTCTACAATAGCCAACGCGGCACCAATATTTGCGGTGTTTCTCTCAAACGTGCATTCATCAATATACAATGCCTCTGCATCCGTGAAGATGGCACCTCCGCGATTCGCGGCATGGCAGTCCGACAGATCAGATGCAATGACTCGTAACGTTCCTAATCCACTGAAATAGATACATCCGCCATCACTCGAATCTCCCGGCCCTGCAGACAGATCTTGATTGACGCCATCTGCCACGCCGGCAGAAACAACGACGCCGTCTACGAGGGCTTCGTCCGTTGCAGAGAGGCCAGTTACCGTGACGACATGGAACACGTTATCGTCGTAACTGGCTCCAGTGATGGCTTCGTTGCTTAAGTCGTTTCGCTTAAGGTCCCCGGACAAAATCGTCCTAAACACCTCCGGATTCCGATCATCGCAAAGCGCATTCTCCCACGTGGAGCCTGCGAACCCTCCAATCAATCGAACATCAGCCGGAATCTCAAAGCTACTAGTAGATGGGCCATCCGGTCCTGCAGGGAAGTAGGTCCCCTCCGCCACTAGCACGTTCACCGGTGTAAGCGCAGAGTTGCTTGCATCAGCAAGTGCCTGCTGCAGGTCGGTATAGGCGCCATACCAACAACTGCCGACATCCGCGCTATCCGCATTTCTGTCAACACGAATTGTGTATCCCCCTCCAAATAACGAACTACACACTCCGCCAAATTGCCAACTTCCGCCTAGCGCAACACATTCAGATTCCCTGTTAATGAAACACGCTTCCGCATTACTTGCACCAGTAACAAGAGGTGTAGAAAACGTGCAACTACCAACGTTGTTGCAAATAATCTGAGAACAGTCCGCCCCCTCATAAAATCGATCATTGATTCCGGTGCATTGGCTCGCAAATCGAAACTCGCAATAAGCGATATCGTCTGCTAACGTGCAACAAGCACCTTGCGAAACTGGGCACAAAACGTCCACAGATGGCGATGTGGAATTGTCGCAGTTGCCTTGATACTGACTGACAATAAGCCTGTCCCCTGCTGGCGCCCCGAAATCATCTTCAAATAACAATTCACCATCCAGATCGACATCGTACTTCGCATACAATTGCGTTGTAGGAGCCCCGAGGCCGCTGTTCGGAAAGCCAGAATAATCGAAGAACGAAGATCCACAGATTCCGTTATACGCAGTTGAGAAGTCTTGCTCATCTTCATTCACAGCGCCGACGAAGACTAGCCAACTCGCGTTGACATCAAAGACGTTACCTGCATCGTCAGTGGCTCGGAATGCGATCGATAGCTTGTCATCGAGAACAACACCCTCTATGACTACGGATAATTCGTTTCCAATTAAATCTACGTTAGTCACAGCACCAGATGAAACACAGAAGTACGGAAAACCAGTCGAGTCCCAGACATCACAATCTACCGGCTTAGGCGACACTAGTGTTGTTACGATGTTATTTGGATCAGACGCATCGAATGACTCAAATGTAAAGACAGCCTCGAACCGTGCAGTCCCATTCCCGCTGGTATCGAGATCGAGTCGCGTCTCGATTTCTCCCGCAGGAATATCTAGAGCTAGTGCAACACCTGCGGGATCGTGAATCTTGCGAGAAACCGCTGTTACTACATGCTCCTTCGGATTGCCCGTTGAGAAATTCGGAAATGAGTTAACATCATCGAAGTCGATCGCACCGCTGAGATTGATATCGTACCGATAGTTCGCCGCTTCGCTTGTTAGTACTTTATTGTTGTTGTGAAACTCCAGAGAATTTTTGTCAAACTCATCGACTACCCCATTATTATTGACGTCCCCCTTCGCAACCGGCCAAGCAAACGCATATTTTCGCTTGACCTCCGTCGCGGCGGGCGCGTTTACTGCATCATAGCTACGCACCTCGAATTGGACCCCAACGTAGGCGGCGGCGGCCGGCGTCACAATTAGCCGGAGAGAACGATCACCTTCAGAGTAAACTATGTACGGGCTTGCGGACGAATGAAACTGTGCGTTGATTAATGTGAAATCTGCGTCGGCAAAGCCGTCCCATTCTCCATCTGAATCACTGTCAACTGATCCGACAATTGGTCTGTCAAACTCAAAGACCAACTCCATCACATCCGTTCCGTTCACATCAAGCTGACGGCATTCCGACTGACCGGATGGGATCAGGTACTCTATGCCGCCATGTAACTTGGCGGAACCGTGACGGACGAGTCGCGGTGCTCGATTGCATGGAAATTCGTCGCAACCTCCGGGACAAGCTGCGCCAAACTGGGTCTGACCACCGAGTGCCGCGCAGTCCTCCACCGTTGTAAATGTGGTGCATAACAGGTTGTTGCTGTCGTAGTAGCAACAGGACGGATTCGTCTGAGCGGGCAGGTTCTCGTTGACTAGCAAAATGGTGATCGCCGCCAAGAAAATCGTATTTTTGTTTAGCATGTCAATTACTCCAACCCGATCAGTTATGAAAACATGCGGGACGCACGCCATGATTCGCATCGCCAGAGATCCGAACTCTCCACATCGAGACGGAAAAAATGGCAAACCCAAATCCGGTCAGGTCACTCGTGTACCCGAGAAAAAACACAATTCGTAACGGGAAGCCAGAATCGATGTGTCTAAGTTACAGCCCGCGTCGCTAATCCGAATCGCCGTCATCAATTGAGCTTCAGATTAGCGTCACAAGCCACAAACACCCACCTCCGGACCCCATTTCAGTGACTCGAATCCTATATTATCGGCAGCCCAGATTCAATGATTTGCGCACTAAAATTTTTCAAAAACTGCTAGAAAACTCTCTCGAAGGATGACCAAAACTACCAATGGAATATTCCGAATTGGTTCGCGCAATGCCTAAGATTCAAATACCCCACGCAAGTCGATTAAGTTCTCCTATGAACCCGCGCGTCAACCTCCTAGCGTTCATTCTTTCGAATGCCCTCACCAATGGAAGGGGCGTTTGAAAGAATGAACGCGTTTGCACGACCAAAATACGATCATTCTCCTATTCGGCCAGCATACTGGTGCGGCCACTTTAGCATCGATCGTCGGCGACCTATTCTCTAGAAGAGCCCAAACCGGTCGGCAAGCGCCGGCATGGCTAGCGTTTTTCGAGGTCCACCGAAGTCGGATCGTGATGGCTTTCTCATGACGCGGCCCGCCACGAGCGCGCTTCCTTCAGTACGTGATACACGACTGTCAGCAAGCGCCGGGCAGCTGCCACCTAGGCCTTATTGGCACCCTTGTTGCGGGCCAATCGCTGATAGTATTCATTCAAGGCGTGATCCTTTCGCAGCGCCGGCCAGACCGCTTCGATCGTCGCCCACCGCAGATACGGATTGCCGGCTTTGATGATGCGTCCGTGATACTGTCGGCCGCCGCTGGCGTAGGTGCTCGGCACGAGACCGGCGTAGGCGTGTAACTTTTTGGCTTTGGGAAAACGACGAATATCGTCGATCTCACTGACAATCAGCATGGCGAAAAAACGACCGATGCCGGGAATCCTCATCATTCGATGAATGCGGGGATCGTCATGAGCGTGTTGCCATACCACCGCCACCGCCTGTTTGATTCGTTGCCGCAAAGCTTCCAACAGCGACAGTTCATAATCGAGAATGGCGCGGTCTGTCTCCGGTAATGGCACCGACTTCAACCATTGGATGCCTGCCCGGTTAAACAATTCATTGGCTGGTCGCAGCGCTGGTATTTGCGGATGTCGATCGATCAGCACGTGTATGCGATTTTTGGCCATCGTCTGCAGCTTCACCAGGAACATGCGATGTCGCAGCAGATTCTTAAGCACGCGCGCAGATGGTGATGCGACATGGGCCTTTGGAATCAGATCGCATCGCAACAGATGCGCGAGTGTGGCCGCATCGATCTTGTCGGTCTTGACCTTTGCCCCTGCAATCGCACATACCTTTAACGCACGAGCTAGCGTTACCGAGCCGCAGTGTGCTTCGAGCCAATCGTGCATGACCGTCCAATTGCGCGTTGCTTCCAGTACCGCCGCACAATCCGCACCGCCGTGATGGTCCATGAACGAGGCGACCGACTCGGGGTCGTTCGAGAACCTGCCCTCCTTGAGAATCGCTCCCTGTTCGTCCATGATAGTTCCGTAGCTGAACCGCTTGTGATAGTCGACTCCGACAAATCGTTTCATGGTGCACCTCCCAAAAAAGTGACTTTGACGCGGCCATTTTCCATGACCGCGGGGGGTCGCACCACAGGTTCATGCTAGCTCTAATACCCAAATTTGGGGGCAACAGCCTAGAATGTACGCGACTGGCCAGCGGTTCGCCCGTTGGGACGATCGCGATCATGACCTTGAGAAAGACAAAGCCCATTTCAAGTAAGAAAACCATCAAGGAATGGCTCCCTTGGCGTTAATCCAAACGGCACGGCAAGCCCGCCAAAATGCCCACGATCAATCCCGTCGCACCCTCAACGACATTGCCGAAAAATTCCTGCAGGCCAAACCCCTGAAAAACGGCGGCGACTACGAGGCCCGCTACGTACGTCATCTGCGCTGCTTTCCGCCGATCTGTGGCGACATCGACGGCACGACGCAAACATGCAACTATCTTCAGGTCCCCTACCAAGAATTGATCAATTACGATTTCCAAACGTCGATGGGTTTCTTGTTGAGCAAGCCCCCCCATATCGTTCGCGACACAATTGCGACGAAAAAGAAATTCTCCACTCATGAACATCAGATTGGGATATATATTCTGAATTGTCAGGGACCATTAGCAAACAACTTAAACGAGTTCCTTTGCATGCTTTCATTGACGGTATAACAGATTGATCACCGATCGCGCCTACCGTCTCCAATTCTTCCATCGTGCCCACCCGCCACACATCCTTTACTGCATCGCTACAAACGCATCTATCGTTCTCAAAATCGCCACGTCGTTTAGCAATGCACGAAATCCACCCGCCGCGCTGTCCAGATAATCCACCAAAGCACTCTCACTGCAATTCCACGAGTCGAATCATCCTGCCCGTCAAACGGCGGCATGATTATCCGATCACACGGTCGCTGACGAACCCGCTGTCGTGACAACATCGCGTTCCGGCCCTATCATTTAACGATTCGCCGCAGGAGCACATGCGACCGCGAAGGTGAGTGGAAACCGCTCAGTAACAAAGCGGTCGCGTGCCGACGATGGCGAACCCTGTATCGGGGGCGATCTGGTATCGACCGGGCAACCTGACGGTATGGTGGCGTGTCGAGGTTGTCAGGAGGCCTCGTAAATCACCTGGCACATTGTTTAGTTGGCAATAACTTTGCCCTTGCAGCCTAAGTAGCTGCACGTTGATCCGCTGACGCCTGTTAAGCGGGGAGACGCCAATTAGCAGGCTGGCCGCGTCGGGTCGCTCGGTCGCGACGCGGTGAGAAACTACTGAGCTGGACAAAGGCGTAGCCTGTCGATCGGCGATGCCGGCGTTGAGATTTAAAAGACCGACTACACACGTAGAGGCCATATCTGAAGTGCTTTGGGACGCGGGTTCGATTCCCGCCGCCTCCAGTTTTTGTTGGGCCGGTGTAAATAATATATCTCGCGGCACGCGCAAAACATCGCACGACCGTAGGGTCCGCTGTGAGCCTGGGAAAAAATTCCCTGCTGTCGATGAATGATATAGGATCGCTCGAAATCAAAACAGGAGTTTTTTCATGGATGGCGCGCGATTGGTTCGACCGGATCGGGATCAGCATTTACTGCAGCCTATGCATCTCGATGGTTTGCTGCCGCCGGACCATGAGGCGCGGATGATTTGGCAGGCGACCCGCCGGCTCGATCTGTCGGGGTTTTACGCGTCGATTCAGGCGCGCGATGCGACGGCCGGTCGCGCTGCGATCGA
>JGI12316J15310_10000914_pt14 | contig 19788 bp, 15 predicted proteins | sample MarCyaLeptolynsp_FD_15310 | JGI IMG/M metagenome (IMG submission 15310)
CGGCGCCGCCAACGACATTTGCGAGGGCGTGGGCAGCCTGACCGAGTGCGAGCAGGACGGCGCGCTGCGGGCCACCGTACCGCCGACCGCGGGCCAGGTCGTCATTACCGAGTTCATGCCCAATCCCTCGGCGGTGGGCGACGACAGCGGCGAGTGGATCGAGCTGACGTTTCTGGCGGACGTCGACGTCAACGGGCTGGAAATCGGCAAGATCGGCGACGAGGACAACGCGGAGACCATTCTCGACATCGAGTGCATCTCGGTCTCGGCCGGCGACACGATCCTGCTCGCCACCACCCGCGACGAGACGCTCAACGGCGGCCTGCCCCGGGTCGACGCCCTGTTCGGCTTCTCGCTCGGCAACAGCGAGGGGTCGCTCTACGTCGCCCGGGGCGGCGAGGTCCTCGACGAGGTGCGCTGGACGGGCAGCTCGGACGGGGCATCCACGCAGCTCGACCCGGACTTTCTCAATCCCGAGGCCAACGACAACGAGGACGTCTTTTGCGACGGGCAACAGGTCTACGGCGGCGGCGACCTCGGCACCCCGGGAGCGCCGAACGACCAGTGCATGATTCCGGCCCCCGAAGGCGAGTGCTTCGAGCCCGATGGCTCGACGCGCCCGATCGTGGCCCCGGCGCTGGGCGACATTGTCATCACCGAGTTTCACGCCAATCCCGAGGCGGTCGACGACGCGGACGGCGAGTGGTTCGAGGTTCGGGCCAACGCGAGCTTCGACCTCAACGGCCTGCAGGTCCGTAAAGATGACGAAGCGGAGTGGGACGTGCTCGAGGCCGGCGACTGCATTCCGATGTCGTCGGGGGACCACGCATTGATCGCCCGTGAGCGCGACGCTGGGGTCAACGGCGGGCTACCCGATCCGGTCGGCATCTTCGGCATCGCGCTCAACAACAGCGACGGCCGGCTGTCCATCGGCTACGGCGACGAGACCCTGGACACGATCACGTGGTCGTCATCCGAGGCCGGGGCCGCGACCCAGCTGGCCCCCGACATCACCGACCCGGCGGCCAACGACGACGAAGCCAACTGGTGCACTTCGACCTCGTCCTACGGCGACGGCGACTTCGGCTCGCCCGGCGCGGAAAACCCGGCGTGCGGCGGCGTGAGCAGCGGCCAGTGCGACGACGGCGGCGAGCTGCGCGACATCGCGGCGCCCAGCGAGGGTGACCTGGTGATCACGGAGGTGATGGCCAACCCCGAAGCAGCGGCCGATGCCGACGGCGAATGGTTCGAGGTCAAGAACGTGTCGGGCGCGGCGGTCGACCTCAACGGCCTACAGATGGGCTTCGACGAGGACGACTCGAGCGCCGAGCTGCCCGGCGATGGCGAGTGTCTGTCGGTCGCGGCCGGCGGCTACGCGGTGCTGGTCGACAACCCCGACTCGGCGACCAACGGTGGCCTGCCCGAGACGGCCTTCGCCATGAGCGGCTTCTCGCTCGGCAACAGCACCCGCACGATCTGGATCGGCTACGGCGAGACCCCCTGGGACCAGCTGGTCTACGACGACGCGGTCGCAGGCGCGGCCTGGTCGGTCGACCCGGAGGCAGAGACCACCGCCGGCAACGACGACCCGGCCAACATCTGCGAGGCCGACACCCCGTACGGCGACGGCGACTTGGGCTCGCCCGGCGGCCCCGGTCCGATGTGCGACGGCGGCGGCATGGTGATGCCGGGCCAGTGCCTCGACGGCGGCACCCCGCGCGACATCGTCGAGCCCTCGGCGGGCGACCTCGTCATCAGCGAATGGCATCCCAACCCGAGCGCCGTCGGCGACCCGCAGGGCGAATGGTTCGAGGTCTACGTCGACGCCAACGTCGACCTCAACGGCCTCGAGCTGTCGCGGGGCGGCACGGGCAGCTGGAGCCTCGAGGAGACGCTCACCGACGCCAACTGCATCTCCGTGTCTGCCGGCTCCTATGTGCTGTTCGCCCGCAACACGGACTCGATGGCCAACGGCGGCCTGCCTGCCGTCGACGTGACGTTCGGGTTTTCCCTCAACAACTCGGGCAACGGGCTGGCCGTGGGCCTGGCGGGGGGCTTTCTCGACGAGATCGACTACGCCAGCTCGAACGACGGATCGGCGACCCAGGTCGACCCCGGCTCGCTGACCCCGGCCGGCAACGACAGCGACGCCAATCGCTGCGCCGCATCGACGCCCTACGGCGACGGTGACAACGGCACTCCGGGCGCCGCCAACCCCTCCTGCTGACGGCCTGGTCCCCACGAATCGCTGCCGGAGTGCCCTGCCATGCGCCGTGATAAAAGCGCGCCGTCGATGGTGCGTGCTGCCCTGCCCTCGCTGACCGGCCTGTTGCTGGCGTTGGGCTCGGCGTGCGACGGGGCCGGCGACGCGGGCTCGGTGTGCGGTCCGACCGAGGCCGTCGTCGCAAGGGTGATCGACGGCGACACCGTCGAGCTCGACGATGGCCAGCGCGTCCGCTACTTGCTCGTCGATACCCCCGAGATCACGAACGGCAACGACGAGTGCTATGGCACCGAGGCGGCGGACTTCAATCGCGAGACGGTCGAGGGCAAGACCGTCACGCTGACCTACGACGAGGCGGAGTGCACCGACGACTTCGACCGCCTGCTCGCCTTCGTCTCGGTCGGCGACCGCGACGTCAACGCGCTGCTCATCGAGCGGGGCTTTGGCCGCGTGCTCTTCATTCCGCCCAGCGGAGAAGATCGGCGCGCCAAGTACGAAGCCCTCGAGGCCAAGGCCGAAGCCGGACTCGCGGGACTCTGGGGGGCATGCGCAGACTAGCGACCTGCTGGTTCGCGGCCGCGGTGGTCGCAGCGCTCGTGGTCCTCGGCGGCGCCCGTCCGGCGTCGGCGTTCGAGTACGAGATCTACATCGACATCGACAACGAAGAAGACCTGCTCGAGCTGTTCAATACCGATCAGATCGAGGAGGACACCTTCAACACGTTGCTCGAGATCCTGCGCCGCGGCACGTCGCTCGAGACCGCCAGTCGCGAAGAGCTCTACGTTCTTCCCAACCTCACCTACGAGGACGTCGACGCCATTTTGGCGTATCGCGACGAAGCCGATCGCGTCGGCGACCCGGCCAACCTGGTCGTCGCTGGCGTGCTCAGCCGCCGCAAGCTCGCCGCCATTGCGCCCTTCATTTTGGTCCCGCGACCGCCTGGGGCCCCGGTCGGTGCGGACGGGCAGATCCGCTACCAGACGGTCTTCGCCCATCGGGACGGGATGGCGCCGCCGATGTACCTGCAGGCCCGCATCAATACGCTGCGGCACCTGACGGTGGGCTTCGCCGGCGGCCTCGAGCGCGGCCGGGTCAACCGCGTCGCCTACGACCCTTCGCGCGATGCCCTGTCCGCCGACGGACCGCGCCCACGCGTGCGACTGCCCAAGTACTTCGCGCAGTGGGAGACCGACAAGTGGGGCATCATCGGCGGCACCTACCGCATCGGCTTCGCCCAGCGGCTGACGTTCGACACCACCGACCGCTACACCCCCAACGGCTTTTATCTCGACTACGCGGTCCAGCGTCGCTACGACCTGGTGCGCGAGTGCACCGAGTCCGCCGGGGAGCTGGACACGTCCCCGTGCGCCGACAGCACCAACCGGATCGCGCCTGACTACGCCTTTCGCGAAGGCCAGCAGGGCGTCGCCGTCGGCGCCAAGCACCTGCCGCTGCCCACGGGCTGGCTGCAGTCGTACGCCTGGTTTTCGTTCCAGCCGCGCTCGCTGTACCAGTATCAGGTTCGGGACATCAGCCAGTGTCCCGACCCCACCGACCCGAGCAATGCGGACTGCAGCGCCCCCTTCGTGTTCAATCGCGAAAGCGGCGACTCGCTGCTGGACCCCCAGAGTCGGTTTTCGTTCGAGACGCTGCCCAACATGTACAGCGAGCTGCTGGGCGGCGGAAACTTCACCTACTTCTACGATCGGCGCACCCACGTCGGCGTCACGGGCTACGGTGCCCGGCCGGTGTGGCTCGTCCAGGAAGCGGACCTCGACTTTCAGGACTGGGCGCGGCAGCCCTACAACGGGGCGTTCGGAGCCGTCGGCGCCGACTTTGCCTGGGGCTACAAGTTCGTCGATCTGTTCGGCGAGTTCTCGCGCTCGTTCGACAACATGGACGAGGTCTCACCCGAGGGTGGAGGCGGCAACGCGGCGATCCTGCGCAACACCTATACGCTCGACAACCACGAGGTCGAGCTGTCCGCCCGCTACTACGACCGCGACTACGCCAACCCGTTCAGCGGCGCGATCGCGGCCCCCGACCTGCGCGACGGCCTGCGCACGCGAGACGAAGCCGGCGGACGCATTCGCTACAACGCGCACTTTTGGGACCGCCGCGTTTCGCTGCGCACCTTCGTCGACTTTTGGGGAGTGATCAGCGAGGGGCTTCCCCGGGGACGCCTGTTCGCCCGCACCGACGTCCAGGCGACCGACTGGTTTCGGCCGGGCCTGTGGCTCGAGTACCAGCGCCGCGACCTGCGACCCGTCGAGCCGGTTGCGTGCTTCGAGACGACCAACAGCGAGCGGTTCCAGCAGGCCCAGTGCGGCGGGCAGCGCTTCTCGTTGACCGCGCGCTCGCGCTTCGACCCGCACAAGAAGGTCTACGTCACGCTGCAGTACCGCCACGACTTCCAAGACGACCACTACGAGCTGGGTGGGGTCGACTTCAGCGGCGACGTCGGGGGCGGGGTCGTGGGCGCCGAGATCGACCTCGACAACCTCGACGTCGAAGACCGTCTGCGTCAGGACCTCATCGGGGTCATCGTGGTGGGGGTCAAGCCGATCGACAAGCTGCGGCTTCGCACCCGCTGGCGGTGGTTTTGGGAAGACGTCACCGACAACGACCGCTTCGAACACTCGGTGTGGGGCTACTTCGATGCGGCGTACACGATTCGCAACTGGGCGATCCCGCGCCTGCGCTACGACCTGGTCCTGTACCTGGACGGTCGCGAGAGCACGCAAGACCGCCCCAACCCCGAGCACTGGTTTCTGTTCGAGTTCACCTCGAGGTTCTGAGGCGAGCTCGGCCAGCAATCCTCAGCGGCGCTTGCGGGGCTTGGCCTTGGCCTGACGGACCTTGCGCTTGCGCTTGATGATCGCCCAGGTCTGAGCGCGGCGGTTCTTCGGAGCTTTCTTGCTGGCCATGACGGCGGACTGTAGCCGAGGTCACGCGCGAAAACAGCGCACTGCAACCGATCGCCGAGTTCGCCGACTCACTGTGGGACGGCGGGTTTTTCTTACCTTTGCTGCCCGGCGTCGCTTCTTTGGCTTTGCTTCCTGAGGTGCGCAGATGGAGATTCGTGGTTGGGCGACCCTGGCGGGGTCCGCCGTGTTGTTCTTTGGTTTGAGTTTGACCCTCGCGACCCCGGCCCAGGCGGCCCCCAAGCGGGTCGAGGGGGCAATTGGAGCGCGATTTCGGTTTCACGCGGCGACGGACGCGTTCGGGTTTCAGTACGCGGTGCCCCGCGGACAGGACTTCGACGACATCGACGATGCTGACCCTGAGGCGCTGCTCGGGGCGGGGGCGACCGCTCAGGGCCCGGCGATCAACCGGCTCGGCGTGGGCTTGGGGCGACTGTCGCTCGCCGACGAAGGATCGATGCAGATCCTCCGCCCGATGCCTGGGTGGTCGGTGGGCTTTGGGGCCATGTTCGCCGAGTACCGAGCCGTCGCGGGGGCACGGGTGCACGTCGCCTACGACAGTCTCGACGACGGCGACGGCCCACGCCTCGGGCTGGTCAGTGGACAGTTCGTGCCGTACGTGCGCTGGCTCGGCCGGGCCGGCGAGCGCGTACGACCCTACGGCGAGCTTCGCGTCGGCCTCGGTGGCGGTGCGATCCGGCAGCGCAACGACGCCGGCACCGGCGTGCTGCGGACGCTGTACCCCACCGTCGGCGTCGAAGCCGGCGCCGCGATCTTCGTCGTCGACTACTTCTCGGTCGACGTCGGGCTCGGCGCCGACTACTTCGCACCGTTCGGACGCGCCAAGGCCGAGTCGGGCGGCATGACCCTCCGCTCGGACTGGCTGAGGTCCGCCGATGTGCTCAACGCAGCGCTCACCGTCGGCTTTTCGGTGTGGTTTTCTTGAGCGGGCCGCCCTGATTGGGCCGCACACCCCGCAACAACCGACGGTCTGGACGCCGGCCGGCCATGGCTCCTGCGATATGCTCCGGAGCATGGGCTGGTCGGCTCGGATCGCGCTGGTGGGGTGTGCAGCCCTCTCGTCGGGGTGCGTCGAGCGACTGATCTACGAGGGCGGCATCTGCGGGGACGGCCGGCTCGTCCCCGGTGACGTGTGCCTGTCCGGCAAGGACGACGCCAAGAGCTACGGCACCCCGGGCCTGACCCCGATCTCGATCCGCGGCGAGGACTTCACCGGAGACGACGCGGTGGACCTGCTGGTGATGGGCTCGGATGCCAGCGGCGTCGTGGCGGGCCGGACCCTCGCCGGCGATGCGGAGGGCTCGTTCGGCGAGCCGACCGACGCGATGGTGTTCGGCTGCAGCGCGCACCCGGTGCCAGGTCGCGTCGATCAAGAGGCCCCGGTCGACCTGCTCGTCGACGACTGTGCCGAGTCGGTCTCGCTGTTCCTCGGCGCTCCCTCGGGCACGTTCTCCGGGCCGTTGTCGGTCTTCACCGGAGCACTGACCCGTAGCTCGGGCCTGCTCGACCTCGACCGCGACGGCATCAACGAGGTCCTCGTGCTCGGCACGGATGCCTCCGAGCAGGTCGTTCTCACCGTCTCGTTCCCGTTCGAGGGCCAGGCACCCGATACCACCGTCGTCGGCAACTTCGACGGCGCGCCGTTCAACCCGACCGGCTTTGGGGTGCTCGACATCGAGTCCGAGCCCCGGGTCGTCCTCATCGATCCCACGATCCCTGGCGGCCTGGCGCTGATGGAGGACCCGCTGACCGGCTCTCGGATCGAGCGGCTCGACATCGACGTGACGCCGCGCGGCGTTGCGATCGCGGACGTCGACCGCGACGGCGAAGACGAGCTGCTCGTGCTCGGGCTCGAGCCGGGCGCGCTGCTGACGTTCGAGATCGGAGCGGTCGGGGACCCAACCATCGAGATCGGCCGCACCACCGCGTCGCTCGAGCCGCTGGCGCGTCAGATCACCGATGTCGACGGCGACGAAATCCCCGACATGATCGTGTCGGCGGCCGACTCGACCGACCTGTCGTTCTGGCTCGGACTCGGCGATGGCACGTTCGCGGATCCGATTCGCGTCGACGTCGGCCTGGTGCCCGAGCAGTTCTTCCTGTCCGACCTCAACGGCGACGACGCACCCGACCTGGTCGCCGCCGAGCTCACCTCGGCCCGGCTCATCGCGATCTTGGCCGACCCGTAGCGGCGGCCAAGGCCAGCGCCGTCTCGATCAGCGCGAGGTGGGAGTAGGCCTGGGGAAAGTTGCCGAGCTGCCGACGGGTGGTCAGGTGCAGGTCCTCGCCGAGCAGCCCCACGTGGTTGCGGTCCGACAGCAGCCGATCGAAGGCGGCGCGGGCCCGCTCGATCTGGCCGATGTAGACCAGCGCGCGGACGCCCCAAAAGCAACAGATCGTGAAGGCACTGTGCGGCTCGCCGAAGTCGTCCGCGGCCCGGTAGCGCATCAGCAGGCCCTCGCCTCGCCCCAGCACCTCCCACGTGCGCTCCACCGTGGCGACGTAGCGCGGATCGTCGGCGGCAAGCAGTCCGTAGTCGACCATCAGCAGGTTCGAGGCGTCCGGCTCGTCGCTGCCGTAGCTCTGCGCGAACGCCCCGAGCCTTTCGGACCAGCCGTGCTCGAGCACGTCGGCCCGAACGGCCGCGGCCAACAAGCGGTACGCGGCTGCGCAGTCACGATGGCCGAGCTGCTCGGCAATCTCGACGGCGCGGTCGGCCGCCACCCAGCACAGCAGCTTGCTGAACACGAAATGTCGCTCGACGCCGCGAAACTCCCAGATGCCTCGGTCGGGCCGTTGCCAAATCTGCTCGACGGTCGCCATCACCCGGCGGGTCAACGCCCAGAGCTGCTCGGTGACCTCGGGACGATCTCGAAAGTGATCGAGCGTCAGCAAGACGACGTCGAGTACGGCCCCGTAAATGTCGTGCTGACGCTGGTCGTACGCCGCATTGCCCACCCGCACTGGCGTGCTGCCCTGGTACCCCGATAGATGCGTCAGTGTCTGCTCGGTCAGCGTTCGCTCGCCCCGGATGCCGTACATGATCTGCAGCGGCTCGTTCTCGGTCGGTTTGGTGTCGAGCACCCACTCGACGAATCGGCGCGCCATGTCGGGGCGACCGACGCGGTGCATCGCCTTGGCGGTCATCGATCCGTCGCGCAGCCAGCAGAAGCGATAGTCCCAGTTGCGAGGCTCACCGATCGCCTCGGGGAGGGACGTGGTCGGGGCCGCCACCACCGACCCAGCCGGCTCGTAGCGCATCAGCTCGAGGACCAACGCACTCCGTAGCACCGCCTCCCGGTCGTGGGATGGCGCCGTGACCTCGGCGCTCCAGTCTCGCCAGTACGCCACGGTGTCCGCCAGCATCGCGCGGACCTGCTCGGGGTCGGGCTCGGGCTCGGGCTCGGGCGCGGATTCCAGCTCGGCGCCGAGCACCAAGTACGCCTCGTCCGACAGCACGATCGGGTCGCCGGTTCGAAGGGCGCTGCAATCCAGGTTCGTGTACAGCACGGCCGAAGTGGGGTCTGGGTCCTTGGAGGTGCTGTGCAGCACGCCGGGCCGCAGCACGCGGGTCGTTGTCTCGGACCGAGCAAATCCCAGCTGCGGCTGATAGCCGATCACGACCTCGGGTGCCCCCGAGCGTGGCCGAAGCAGCCGAACGATGCGCGAGGGCGCTCGACGCGGCATGAAGTCGATCACCTCGAGCGACCCGGCGGCCCCGTCGAAGACCGTGCGCAGGACGTTGGTGCCCTCGAGATAGGCCTGTGCGGTGGCACGACCGTCCACCATTGCGATGCTCAGCTCGCCGCCGCGCTCGCGGTCGAGCAGGCTGCACAGCACCGCATCGGAGTCGAAGTCGGGCAGGCACGCAAAGCAAACCGTCCCTTCGCGGTCTACCAAGGCCGCGGTGCGGCCGTTGCCGATCAGGCCCAGGTGATAGTTGTCATCGCGCTCGGTCACCGCAGCCGACGCCCGTTATAGGAGGTCGCCGGGGGCCGAGCTAGAGGTCGGTGGCGACGTCGATCGCTCGGCCGACGCGCACGATCATCGAGCGGGCCTGCGCCGGCGGACGGAACGTCGGCCCCGCCCCGGTTGCGATCAGCTCACCGCCGGCGTCGAACGCCTGCCAGCGCCGCCGCGGCTCGCCTTCGTCGAACCCGAGGGCCGGCGCGGTCCAGACCCCATCCTCGTCCTCGATGAGCTCGGCCGACAGCGAAATCTCGGCGCCCAGCCCGATGCCCATCGGAGCAGGCCCAAAGAACTCCTCGTCGACGGCGTCGAAGCGGAAGTCGCAGTGCACGTGCGTCGTGTACTCGACGAGCATGCCCCCGTCGCTCGTGCACGCGTTCTCGAGCTGGGTGAGCCCGACGCTGACGGGGTCGAGGTCGAAGCCATCGCCGTACATGTGGCGCGAGTACGTCGCCCCGTCTACCGAGGCGTTGTAGTCCGGTGACCGGTAGCCGGAGTTGACGTTGATCGCGCCCACCTCGTCCCGCAGCCCCTGCAGGGAAACGACCGCGTGCGGCTGAACGATCGCGTAGCGGCCCTTGAACAGCTGCGCGATCTCGGAGAGCACGAAGTTCGGCGCCAGCGAGGTGCCTTCGGGGTTCTCCTCGAGGTCGATGAACGCAACCGGGTCACGGTAGTTGACGTCGTCGCCGAGCTGGCCGGGGTAGTCGTAACCCGCCGGCATCGCGTCCGGCTCGAAGTAGTGGAGGTTGAAGCAGGTGGTGAAGCTGTTGTCGGCGCCCGGATAGCAGACCTCGGTCGGCAGCTCGGATCCGCCGTCCCCCGAGGAGTCCGACGCGTCGTCGTCATCGTCGTCGTCGCCGGCTTCGTCGTTGCTGGGCTCCTCGCAGGGCAGGCATGCCCCCCACTCGCCGTCCTCGTTGCAGACCTCATCGCCGAGGTGCAGGCCATCGGGGCACAAACACGGGGCCGACTCGCCGGGCACGCAGCCCCCGGGCCCTTCGTCTTGGCCGGCCTCTTCGTTGCCGCCCTCGCCCTCGTCGCCCTCTTCGTTGCCACCCGGTCCGCCTCCGGGGCCACCGTCCCCATCATCGTCCATGACGCCACCGGTGCCGTCGTCGCCCATTTCAGGGGTCCAAGCGCCGGTATTGTGGCTATCCGCGCCGCTCGAGCATCCGACCAGCAGCGCCACGCTGGCCAATCCAGCCTTCATCCAAACCCTCACCGTGCATCGATTATGCGGAAAACGGCGATCGGTTTCCAAGAAGTTCTGTCGGTCGGCCGCGCACTGAAACTGCTGCAGCGGCGCCATCACATCCGGCTTGTGATGCTCGTGCATCGTCGGTCTACCCCCGGCCAATTAGTTGTTTGAGCGCCCGATTGGTTCCCTCCGACACGCCAGCTTCGCCGTGCGGATGCCCCTCGGCCCGACGCGCGCGATCGAACTTTGCCGCAGGGGGCCGTTGGTTCGGTGTTCTGCCCGAACCCCATTACTCGAGGCGCTCAAACCGGGGAACCCGCTCGCGCAACCCGGAACTACGGCCGATGAACGAGGTGCCCGACATCGAACCGATCCACGACGTCGTCGTCGTCGGCGCGGGCCCAGCCGGTGCCGCCGCCGCGTTGAGAGCCCAGCAGCTGGGCCTTCGCACAGTGGTCCTGGACGGCGGCCCGCGGGGCCTGCCCACCGTGGGCAAGTCGTTGCCCGGGAGCGCCGAGGATCTCCTCGATTCGCTGGGACTGAGCGGGGTGCTGGACGAGCACGAAATCGGTGTCGACGCCGTCTCGGCATGGGGTGGACCTCGGCTCGACGTCGTGGATGCACGTCCCACCGAGCGCGGGTGGCTGCTCGACCGCCGGTTGTTCGACGCGAGCCTGCGCAAGCGCGTGCTCGAGACCGCGGCTCGCGTCGTCAGGTCTCCCGTCCGAGACGTCATCGTCGACGACGAGCTCGTCGTCCTGCATACCGACGACGCCACGACGCGCGCGCGAATGGTCGTCGACGCCACTGGCCGACATGCCCACGTGGCCCGCCGCCTCGGCGCACGTCGAATCGCCGAAGACGACCTCGTTGCCCTGTGCTGCTGGGCGAGAGTCGCCGAGGGCGAAGGCGATCGGCGCACCGTCGTGGAGACCTGCCCGGCGGGGTGGTGGTCCACGGCCGCGCTCGCGGACGGGACCCGGTCGGTCGTGCTGCACACCGACGCCGCCGTGGCGCGCAATCTGGTCGAGCCGTCACGCTGGCAGGCGTTGCTGCGCTGCACCCGGCACGTGCGGCGCTTCGTCACCGGCGCCCACTGGCTGGCGCGGCCGCGCATGACCCCCGCGCATGCGGAGCGGCTCGAGCCCCCGACGGGTCCGCACTTCGTGGCGGTCGGCGATGCGGCCCTCTGCTCTGATCCGATCTCCTCGCGGGGCATCGTCCATGCCCTCGACACCGGCACGCGCGACGCGGAAGCGATCGCCGCGCACCTCGGTGGCGACACCGGTGCATGCTCGGCCTACGCCGAGCGCCTGGACGAGCACCGGCGAGCAGCCCAAGCACGCTGCCGGGACGCATACGCGGCCGAGACCCGCTGGCTCGTGGCGCCGTTTTGGCACCAACGCGTGCCCATCGAGCCGAACCGCGCGCGAGCCAGCTGAAGCCGCGTTGCCTGCGCGGCAGGCCCCGGGGGTTTCTTGGCGGCAACGCGGCCCAAAGCTAGAACGGCAGGCGTCGTGGCCGACAATCCAGAGATCACGGTGGCCTTTGCCGGTGGCGGCACGGGCGGGCACATCTATCCCAACGTCGGGATCGCCGAGGCCCTGCTCCAGCGCCGCCCCAACGCTCGCCCGTTCTTCGTCGTGTCCGAACGGCCGGGGGATGCCAAGACGATGGACGCCCTGCCCTACCCGTGGCTGGCCACCGCGGCGCGGCCCCTCCCCTCGTTGAGCAAGCCGATGACGGCGGTGCAGTTTGCGACCGGCTGGACCAAGGCCGGGCTTCAGAACGCCCGCATGCTCCGCCGCGAGGGCGTCGCGGCAGTGGTGGCGACCGGCGGATTCGTCTCCGGCCCGGTGGTGATGGCGGCGCGACTGCTCGGAATCCCCACCGTCATGGTCAATCTCGACGGCGTGCCCGGCTCGGCCAACCGCGCGCTCGTCCGCCTGTGCAGCAAAGTCTTCTCCGCCTACGCCTCGGACTACCTTCCGGGGGCGGAGGTCGTCGGGCTTCCGCTGCGCCAGATCGCGCTCGGGCGAGAGCCCGCCGACACGGCTCGCAAGGCGCTCGGCCTGCAGCCCGACCGGCGCACGATGTTCGTGACCGGAGCGACGCACGGTGCCGAATCGATCATTTTGGCGATGATGGCCCTCGTCTCGGACTCGCCCGAGATCGTGCGCGCGCTCGAAGGCTGGCAGATCCTGCATCAATGCGGGACCTTCGACGTGGCGACGCTGCAAAAGGCGTACGACGATGCGGGCATCTCCGCGGTCGTCGTGGACTACCTGGCCGGCATGGGCCAGGCGTTCGCAGCTGCCGACGTCGTGCTGTCGCGCTCGGGAGCCGGAAGCACGGCCGAGGCGTGGGCCAACGCCAAGCCGACCGTGTTCATGCCCAACCCGTACCACGCCGATCAGCACCAGCGGCTCAACGCGCAGCCGATGGTCGATGCCGGCGGGGCGATCATGGTCACCGACCACATCGAGCCCGCCGAAAACGTGGCCGATTTGGGCCCCATCCTCGCCGGGCTGCTGCGCGACGATGCCCGTCGTCAGCAGATGCAGCAGGCTGCCGAAGCGAGCCGCCCTCCGGATGGGGCCGCGGCCGTGGCCGACTGGCTGCACGCCAATCTCGGCTGAAACCGTCCCGACTCGAGCCATTTCGGCCGTCCATGGGCGCCTGGCCGACCATCCGAACGGTCAGGCGACCCGGCGGAGCAGGCTTGGGTTTCAGCAAAATGGGGTGAAATGTTGGGAGCTCGGGTCGTGTAATGGGGGCACGCCGCCACCGTTGTGTGAGTGTCGTAACAAGCCGGTGCAACCGTGAAGCCCCGGCGCGTGTCCAACCAAGTAGAAGCGAGTTTCTCCTCGCGCCCAGCCCCGAGCGGGACGGCCGTCATCCTCGTGTGGAATGACGGCCGCCAGCGGGAGGCACGGGAGAGCTTCGTCCGGAGCCCGCCATGCGTATCAAGTCCATCATCGCCATCGCCATTGTTTCCCTCGCCGGTCTCGCCTCGGGTTGTGAGCTCGTCACCGCCCCCGGTGGCAAGCAAGCCACCAACGAAGCCTGCCTCAACATCTACGCCGAAGACCCGTGCGGCACCGACGTGTCCGACATGCAGGTCCTTGACTGAGGAACCTCGAGATGGCCGGTCACTCGTACCCTGGCACCCCCGAGGCGGGGGTCGAAGCCTTGCTCGGGCTGCTGCTCGAGGCCAACCGCCGGTCGCTGACCGAGCGCTTTCCTGGCTGGCGCAATGAGCCCCCAGCCAAGCCCCGAGCTAACTCGAGTAGACCTCGGGCTTGAGCACGCCGATGTACGGCAAGTTGCGATACAGACCCGCGTAGTCCAGGCCGTAGCCGACCACGAACGCGTTGGGACAGTCGAACCCGACGTACTTCACATCCAGGTCCTTCTTGCGCGCCTCCGTCTTGTCGAGCAGCGCACACACCTCCAGCGACGCGGGCTGTCGAGTCCGCAGGTTCTCGATGATGTAGTGCAGCGTCAGACCGGTGTCGATGATGTCCTCGACCAGCAGGACGTGACGTCCAGCGATGGACGCGTTGAGGTCCTTGAGCGTGCGCACCACGCCGGACGACTTGGTGCCCGCGCCGTACGACGACACGGCCATGAAGTCGACCTCCGCGTGAATGTCGATCGCGCGGGCGAGGTCGGCGACGAACGGGAAGCAACCGCTCAAGATGCCGACGAGCAACGGCTTTTTGTCCGCGTATTGCTCGGAGACGCGGGCTCCGATCGCGCCGACTTTGTCGGCGATCGCTTCGGCCGAGAACAGGACCTCCGAGATGTCGTCGTGCATCGCCGGACGCTAGCACGGCCGCTGTGACGGGATCGCTCAGCGCCGGCGCGCCAGCGCCAAAGTAGCCGCCAGGCTCTCTTCGCACGTGGGGACGATCTGCTCGGGCGGGAGGACGAAGCCGTCGCCGCGGGCAGGCCGCAGCTCCACCACGAACGAGGCCGCCTCCCGCTCACCGTAGACCCAGTCCATCAGCGTGCCGCTGGCCGGGTAGAGCTTCGCCCCGTCGATCACTTTGTAGCGCTTGCCGTGCGTGGCGTAGATCGCCGACGCCATCGCGTCCGCAAGCGCAGCGAGGCGCCCGCGATCCGCTGCCGGCTCTGCGGTGTGACTCCAAGGGTGCAGTACGAGCTGCGAAAACGAGTGGTAGTCGATGTGCAGCGACACCGGGACGCGGCGCAGGAGACCCCGAAGTGCCTGCGACTCGGGCTCCGAGAACGGATGCGTGCCACGGTAGATCGGCGAGGCCGGTTGATCGCTGCTGCCCTTGCGACCGAAGGCGACGGGAAAGTTGCGGTTGAGATCGACGCCGTGCTCGTCCCGCCGGTTCTTTCGCCAGTAGCGGTCGCGGTCCCACGTGTACTCGTAGCCGTCCGGGTTGACCACAGGCACCACGTAGACCTGCATCTCATCGAGCAGCGCAGTGATCTCCGCGTTCGAGCCGTACCCACGGACCAGGCGATCGGCGATGCAGGTGGTCGTCGCGACCGAGATCCACTCGCGTGCGTGCTGGCCCCCGTTGATGACGTAGGCCGGGGCATCGAGTGCGGCGTTGGAGATCCGCAGCGCGCGGATCGGACGGCCCTCGACGGAGGTCCCGAGCGGCTCGATCTGCGTCAGGTCCGGCTGCACGGCATCCAGCCGATCGAGATAGCCGTCGATGGCTTCGAAGCGCCGGTACTCCGAGAAGAAGTCGCCGGGTCGCCGAGCCTGGGGCGAGTCCAGGCGCGCGCGTTCGGCCGCCGCCGCGGCATCGATGTCCTCGACCACCGTCTGGGTTGCGATCCCGGATGCACGAAGGGTCTTGCGCCCTTCGTCATCGATCACGACCACCAACGGGTCGGCCAGCGTCGACTCGCTCCAAACGTCTCGGGCCACGTCCAGGACGAGCGCACGCTGGTCGTCGTCGAGCGAGGCAACCTCGACCGCCGACCGTACCCCGGCCGATGCTGCCTCAGCCGGCATGCAGATCGGATGCGCGACGCGTTGGGGCGCGGGGCAGGAGACCCACGAGGTCAACGCGGCCGCGGCCACCATGGTTGCCGCCATCATCGGACCGGGACGCCATCGTCCCGCCCACCCCGCCATGCCGCGCTGCGCCATCGTGCGCAGCGTACCAGGCCAGGGTCAGGGGTGCTTTTTCCGCCAGTCGCTCAGCCACTCGAGGCGCTCGGCGTGCTCGACCGGGTCGGCCTTCAGCGCCTCTTCGTTCTTCTCGAACCACATCCGCGCTTCGTCGGTGTGTCCTTCATCCGCGAGAAACTGGCCCAGCCGAAACTCGCGCACCAACGTGCGGTAGTCGCCCGGCGGCAGCGGCTTCACCGCTTGGCGTGCGGCGGCGATCGCCTCGTCCTTGCGACCGAGCTCGGACAGCGCCTCGGCCCGGAGCCCATGCAGGCGCGAGGCGATCGGCTCGTGCGCAAGCCGTGCCGCACCAAGGACCAGCAGCCCCGTCTGTGCGCTTGCAAGCGCGTCCTCGGCCCGATCCATGCTCACCTCGATGTCGGCGAGCATCTCGTAAGCGGTCCCCAGGGTGTGGGGGCGCGCCGAATCCCCCGCCGCGATCAGCTCCTTGGCGGCCTTTCTCGCCTTGTCGAGCTCACCGAGGTGTTTCCAGCAGTGCATCCGGACCGCAAGTGCCCGCTCGATGAGCGCGTCGGATCCGACGCGCTGTTCCGCGATCTCCAGCGCGCGTGCGACCGAAGGCTCGTGTTCGGCGCAGCGATCGGTGTCTCGGTCGAGCTCTGCCTGTCCCAGCAGCAGGCCCGCGTAGCGCTCGTCTTGGTCGAGCCCCTCCGCCTCGAGAATCCGCAGCGCCCGTTGCTGCACGGGACGGGCGTCCTCGGGCCGGTCGGCGTACATGTACGCGCGCGCCAGCTCGACGAGCGGCTCGACCACCGCCAGCGCCCGGGTCCCGGACGCCGCCTCGAGCAGCGCGACCGCACGCTCGTATTCGGGGACAGCCTCCGCCACCCGACGCTGCATCATGAAGTGAATGCCGCGGGAGCGGTGGATGCGTGCCCCGCCGGTGCTGTCCTCGCTCGCCTGCTCGCGATGCCGCTCGAGCGCCTCGTCGTAGTGCTGCTTGGCGCGGTCGAACTCGGCCAGCGAGTCCTCGACCTTCGCCAGGTTCGTCAGGGCGATGATGATCTCGCGCTCCTCCGGACCCAACGCGCGCGCCAGCTCGAGCTGGCGCGTGAAGTGGGTCCGCGCAACCTCGTAGTCGCGCTGGATCAGCCCGATCGCCCCCCGGGTGTGCTCGAGCTTCGCCTCGTAGGCCGCGTCGGTCGAGTACTGCACGTGGGCTTCGGCGAGGCGCAAGATCGGCTCGGCGTCTGCAGGGCGTCCGAGCTCGAGCGCGAGCATCGACCCGAGCTGCAGCGAGGTCCGGGCGACGAACGAGCGATGGCCGATCTCCACCGCGGCCCACAGCGCGCGTTCGTAGGCCTCGGCCGCCTCTTCGCGCCGTCGTTCATTCTTGAGCACTCGCGCAAAGGTGGCCTCGACTTCGATCCGAACCGGCTCCCAGTCGACCCCCCGCGCATCCTCGCGGACCCGCTCGATCATCGACCGAGCCGTCACGATCCGGCCCACGTCGATGGCGGCGCTGACCTCGGCCATGCCACGGCGAATTCGCTCGATGCGGGCGCGCAGATTCGGGTCGGAAGGCAGCGGGAACTCGTTGGCGAGCGCGTCGACGTCCCCGCACGTCGCGACCGGCGGCAGACCATCGACCAATCCCGGGGCGCGCTCGACCACGTCGTCGTCCGCGGAAGCGAGCACCGATGCGAGACCCGCCAGCGCGTCCAAGCGCCCCCGAAGGCACGTCATGGCCCGATCGTGATGCTCGGCGGACTGCGTCTCGTCGATGAACGTCGCCCGGCAGGTGTCCTGGAACGCGGCCAACCACTCCGACTCGAAGGTGGCGAGGCTCTCGCGAACACGGTCGAGGTTTGCGGCCGCATCCTCCACCCTGCTCCGGGCGAACGCGCGGTCGAGAGCCTGGCGCTGGGGCTCGTCGTACGCCGACGCGAACATGGCCTTTGCCCCGGTGCAGGCCGCCTCGGACCGCCCCATCCACACCGCAGTCCCTACCGTCAGCGTCGTGATGGCAACGATCGCCGGCACGTGCCATGACCGTCGGCCCCGCCGTTCGAGCATCGAGACCAGCACCTGCATGGACGGAAATCGCTGCTCGGGCTCGGGCTGCAGGCCGCGGGTCACGACTCGCCACAGCCATGCGGGGACCTCGGTGTCTTCGGGCGCCGGCCGGATCCGGCCCATCGCGGCCTCGGTCATGCGCGCGGCGGTGCTGCGCGCGGTGTAGGGCCGGCGGCCATAGAGGCCCTCGTAGAGCGCAACGCAAAAGGCGAACTGATCCGCCGCCGCGGTCAGGTCGGAGGGCGCGTATTGCTCCGGAGCCATGTACGCCGGCGTCCCCACGGCGCCTCCGGTCGCGGTGAGGCGACCGCCCAGCATCTCTTCGGAGGATGCCGAGCGACCCGAGCCCTGCCCCGTCGACACGCGTGCCAGGGCGCTGGGCTCCGTCGGCGAGCCGCTCGCGCCCGGCCGATCTGCGCTCGAGCTCGCCGGGGTCGCGCTGGCGTCTTCGGGCGACGGCGAAGCGCTCCCCTGTACACGGGCATCGAGGGTGGCCAGGCCAAAGTCGGCGACGAGGGCACGCCCCTGTCCGTCCAGCAGCACGTTGTCCGGCTTGAAGTCGCGGTGGATCAACCCTTGCCCGTGTGCCGCCGCCAGACCGCGCCCCGCCTGGATGAACAGCTCGAGCACCTCTTTCCACGGTCGCGGACCCTTGCCGAGATAGCGGCGCAGCGATCCACCGGGGACGAACTCCATCGCGATGAACACCTGGCCGCCGTGCTCCCCGACGTCGAAGACGTTGACGATGTTGGGATGAGACAACTGCGCCATCGCGCGCGCCTCCCGGACGAGGCGTTGTACGGCGGTCGTGCCCGTCGCGCCGAGGTGCAGCTTGACCGCCACGTCACGGTCGAGCTTGGTGTCGCGAGCGCGATAGACCACCCCCATGCCGCCGTGCCCGATCTTGGACTGCACGACGTAGGTGCTCCCGATCGTCTGCCCTTGCTCGAGCTCGCCCTCTTCCCCGCCGAGCTTCCAGCTGGGCGCGGCCGCGACCTGACGCAGCAGCATGTCGAAGTCGGAGTCGGCGGCCCCGGTGTCGGCCTCCCCGAGGTCCTCGTCTTCGGGGAGCTCAGTTGCCGCGAGCGTGACTTCGTCCCCGAGCTGCGGCTGGGTCTCGGGCTTGGACTCCTCGCCCCCGCTATCGTCACCGCGCTCCATGCCGGGCCTCGGCATTCGACCCTACTACGGAGCCCTGGGTTAGGGCGGCGCGTCGTCGACCAGGCTGTAGTAGGGCGACAAACGAACGTCGGTGGCCCGCACCAGCGGAACGTCGGGGTCGACCGAGAGCAGCGGCAACGCGCGCCAGTGCCCCTGCCCGGCCGCGAAGTCCTCCGGATCGATGAAGCCGACGGTGATCCCGCTGGTATCGGCTGGAATGATCCCCCGGTACGTGATCGTGGCCGGCCGCTCGAGCACCACGGTCGGGAGGACTTCGTAGGCGGGGCCGAGTGATTCCGGCGGCGCGTCGGTGGCCTCCACCCAGATCTGGGTCGGCTCGGACAGCGCGTCGGGCTGGATTGCGATGGTGAGCACGCGGTCCTCGGAGACGATCAGACCTCCGGCGGGTCCGATGAAGAGCCCCATCGGCTCCTCGGCTTCACGACACCCACCCACGAGGAGCATCGCGACCGCAAGGTTTGCGGGCCAGCGCACGAGACGAAGCTATCACGTCCCGCTGCATGTTCGGCGTGCTAGCGTGAGGTCGTGGTCGAGCGCGTCGGGGCGTGGGCGATCGGGTGGCTGTTGGTGCTGCCGGGGTGCAGGGCCGACGCGCGCGGCGACCTCGTGCGCAAGACGATCGGCCCCGACGGCGGCGTCGTCACGTCGCACGACGGCGTGCTCACGCTCGCGATCTTGCCGGACGCGCTCGATGAGCCGGTGGACGTCGAAGTGTTTCCGAGCACGCTCCCGCCGGAGCTTTTTGGCCCGGCGTACCGGGTGCTCCCGGATGTCGATCTGTCGATTGCGGTGGAGGTGACGATTCGGGACACGCTTCCGAGCGACGTCGGATTTGCGGCGGTCGGGGCGATCCGGCGGGCGGATTTCGAAGCAGGCGGTGGGACGTGGCGCCCGCTGCCGCGGCTGCTGGTGGATGAGGGTGCATCGGCGATTACGGCGACGGACCGGGAGCTGGCGCTGTATTACGGACTGCTGGATCGGAGCGGGGCGCCGATAGGGTCGGGGTCGGACTCGGGGTCGGACTCCGGGTCGGGCTCGGACTCGGACTCGGGCTCGGACTCGGACTCCG
>JGI12316J15310_10001065_pt2 | contig 19763 bp, 15 predicted proteins | sample MarCyaLeptolynsp_FD_15310 | JGI IMG/M metagenome (IMG submission 15310)
CCCATTCAACGCGGCAATCACTGATGTGATTAACATGATCGGCAATCAAGACCACTTGACCGGAATATCCAGCAATTTCTTTCAGGCGATCAATTTTCTTCTCCAGATAACCGAGCATTTTTTCATCAACACGCACCACCAGTCTGGGTTCCAATGGACTGTTTTTCAAACATTGTTCCACCAGCATTTCAATTTCCGATAATGGTGTATTTTCCACAAGGGCAGGGGCCAGTTTGCTGATAATTGCATGGGCCAAGGTGGCAGCTTCTTTATGCATACCGGCCATTTGTTCTTCGTGGCGGCTTTGCAGGACCTGCGCAGATTGGGCGATATTTTGCAGCAGCATGTCGCCCTGTTGTTCCAGGCCCGCCAGAACTTCCTGACGACCAGCTTCCACGCCTTGCTGGTAGGCCTGTTCGCGCATGGCATTGATTTCTTCTTCCTTCAGGCGTGCATCAGCCGGTCCATCAGGATTAAAATCATTGTCAAAGGTGAATTTTACAGCACTCATGTCTTAATACACCAATTCATCGTCATTTTTACCTTCAGAAAGAATGATCTCGCCGGCATCAGCCAAATCTTTGGCGGCATTGACGATTTCCATCTGGGCTTCATCGACATCTTTCAGGCGCACTGGACCAATGGCTTCCATATCTTCTTTAAGGATTTTGGCGGCACGCTCGGACATATTGCTGAAGAACATATCGCGGATTTTGTCCGAGGATCCTTTCATCGCAATACCCAAACGATCTTTATCCACGGTTCTGAGCAGGGTCTGAACACCCGTGGCATCCAATTTCTGCAGGTCTTCGAAAGTGAACATCAGGGCGCGGATTTTCTCGGCACTTTCGCGGTTTTTATCTTCCAATGTGGTCAGGAAGCGTGCTTCTGATGTGCGGTCCAGATAGTTAAAGATTTCGGCGATGGTCTCGTGGCTGTCTTTACGGCTGGTCCGGGCCAGGTTGTTCATAAATTCAACCCGCAGGGTCTGTTCCACTTTATCCAGAATATCTTTCTGTACCGGTTCCATGCGCAACATACGCATCACCACTTCCATGGCAAAATCATCAGGCATAACCGACAGAACCGCGGCGGCATGTTCCGGTTTGATTTTAGAAAGCACCACGGAAACGGTCTGCGGATATTCATTTTTCAGATAAGTGGCCAGTACCACTTCATTCACATTGCCCAGTTTATCCCACATGGTCCGACCCGCAGGGCCGCGAATCTCGTCCATAATCTGGGCCACCCGGTCATCGGGCAGAATACGGCCCAAAAGCCGTTCGGTATTATCAAAGTTACCTGTCAGAGAGCCGACAGAAGATACGCTATTGGCGAAATCAAGAAACAGTTCTTCGACAACCTTTGCTTCAATGGTGCCCAGAGAAGACATGGCCAAAGACAGTTCTTTGACTTCTTCCTCATCCAACAGTTCCCAGATGATTTTGCCATAATCATCGCCGAGCGCCAGCATAAGTGCGGCTGCTTTATCGCTGCCGTTTAAATCTGCAATGCGTGTAATTGGTGCTGCCACTGTTATTTACCCTATCTTATCCGTATAACCATTCGCGGACCACAGCCGCCGCTTCATCAGGATGTCGTTCAACCAGTTCGCCAACCTTCTTCACCGCCGTTGCCTGTAATTTCCCTTCGACGGAGGCCACGTCAATGGCCGATTCGATGCCTTGTTTTTCGGCCACCTGTCGGGCAGTCAGAGTTTTTCCTTCGTCGTCCTTGGGAATATAAACGTCGCCATGTTCTGTGCTGACCACAGCGGTATTATCCGGGGCAGCCAATGCAGCGGGTTGATCTGTGCCATCGGGCAGTTGGGCGGCTTCTTCACCCGGCGGTAATTGTGCGGGGCCTGCTGCGACCAAACCTTCACCGGCCGGGGCCGTCATATAAGAAATCAACGGGCGCAGGCCAAACAGGATGACTAAAATGCCCAGGATTGTCAGTAAGCCTAGTTCAATACCCCATTTCAGGTCACCTTTGCCAAAGCTGAATAGACCCTCTTCAGCCAGTTCGGCCCCATAATCCACTTCGGCAAATTGCATATTGATTACACTGACGGTATCACCACGTTCTTCATCAAAACCGATGGCCGTTTTGACCAGTGTTTCCAATTGTTCCAGCTCTTCATCGCTGCGGGCCTGATAGACCGGCGGGCTGTCTTCCCCCTGATCCTGGTAGGTACCATCCACCAGAACAGCAATGGAAATTTTCTTGAGGCTGCCGCCTTCATGAATTTCTGTGCGTAAGGTTTTGGAAATGGCGTAATTTGTTGTTTCCTGAGTATTTGTATCGGATGACTGGTTTTTAATACCGGGTTCTTCCGTTGCAGCATCTGCGTCGGGCAGATTATTAGCTACGGATATTTCTGCCTGATCGGCATTCTCCTGACGGCTGTTGCTGCTTTCGCTGATGCTTTGAGAAATGATCACCTGACCATCGGGATCATAAATTTCCGAATTGCTGGTGAAGCGGTTTAAATCCAGTTCCGTGCTGACCTCTGCGCGAACCTTACCCAGGCCAACAGTTTTTTCCAACAGGCTTTCCACTTGCTGGCGCAGACGGTTTTCCAGGGAAATTTTACGTTCTGCCATGGAAGCGGCCATCATGCCTTCGGCGCTTTCCGCAGAGCCGCGCGCCAGCAGGGAGCCACGCTGGTCAACAATTGAAATGCGTTCTGGCTGTAAATCCGGCACCGCAGCAGAAACCAGATTTTGAACTGCCTGAATTTGTGCCCGGGACAGACGGCCATTTTTGGTTTTGACGAAAATAGAGGCCGTGGCATCGCGGCTTTCATTGCTGAACAGGCGGCGTTCCGGCATGACAATATGTATACGCGCGCTAATCACCCGGTCCATGGATTGAATGGTGCGGGCCAGTTCGCCTTCCAAAGCCCGTAGGCGATTGATGTTTTGCACAAAGCTGGTGGTGCCCAGGCTGTCGTTACGATCAAAGATTTCATTGCCTATGGATCCGCCGCCAGAGGCCAGTCCCTGACCGGCGATATCAACACGCAGGCGCAGAACCTGATCTTCGGGGACCATGATCGATCCGCCGTTGCCGGTTAATTTATAAGGTATATTCTGGCTTTCCAGGCGTTGGACGATTTTGGCAGAATCAGCCGGGTCAAGACCACTGAATAATAGAGCCATATTGGGCGTGGTAACACGGGTGATGATCAGAATAAAAAAGCCGATAACAATGGCCGCAACCGTTGCCATTGCGGCCAGACGGGCTGGGCCCAAGGTCCGAAAGAATTCAGCCAAACCGTTCACTGTGTGACTCCCTCCAACATGGCCAAAATTCTTTCTGATTTTTAACCAGCTGCTTCAATTTTCCTTTGTCAAACGCACCCAACTTTCTATTGGCGTTTTTGACAAAAAACAAAACTGTTAACATCTGTAATTCGATGTCAGTTTACACATTTTTAAGTAAATAATTCGTTAATGCTAGGCAAAAATTGCCTAGTCATGAGATTAAATTTTAAAGAAGTGCCCGAAAGCCTTGATATGCCTCATAAATCTATGGGTAGTGGATTTGTATTTTTTATATACAAGATGTAGTGATTGATCGCATTTGAATCAAATTTTATGTAAAACAAAAAAATTAACCATGAGAATCAATATCTCATGGTTAACAGAAAAAACGATAATTCTTAAGAAAAATTAATGTTTTGATTCAAAAGGCTTATTTTGACGGTAATCCTGGACGCGTGTAACACGCAATCCGGACAGCCCGTCGTTGTCAATGGCGCGTTGCCAGGACAAAAATTCTTCAACGGACAAAGTGTATCGTTTGCAGGCGTCTTCCAGGGACAATAATCCCCCTCTGACAGCGGCTACAACCTCTGCTTTACGTCTGACCACCCAGCGTTTTGTATTAGGCGGTGGCAGATCGTTTAAGGTCAGCGGTTGTCCTGTCGGCCCAATGACAGAATCTGCTGACATATTTTTGTTCGTATTCATCTATGCGAATCTCCGGTAAACTTACTAATGGAGATGATCATACGGACAGGTTTTTAAAAAAGGCCTAAGGAATGGGGTAAATTTGACACAAAAAATGCATAAACTTTTAAATGTTTATTCAGGATGTGTCCCAAAGTGATACAAAAAGGCCGCGAGATGTCTCCCGCGGCCTCTTAATCTTAATTTATGTTAATCTTATCGTTTGATCTGATTCAGTTCCTGCAACATCTCGTCAGCCGTGGTGATGATCCGTGTACTGGCCGAGAAAGCCCGCTGGTTTGTAATCAGATTGGCAAACTCATTGGCCAGATCAACGGTGGAAGCTTCCAGTGTGGACGGGGCCACAAAACCCGCACCACCGGTACCGGCCAGCTGAAGGGTGAAGTCACCGGACTGATCGGAAATTGTGTAGCTGTTGCCTTGTCTGCGTGTCAGACCATCCGGGTTCTGGAAGGTTGAAATTGGCAGGCGGTATACCTGTCTGGCCAAACCGTTATCAAACAGGGCCGTCACAATACCGTCTTCGGCAATACCCACACCGATCACGTTACCAAAGACCGCACCATTCACTGAGGATGAAATCAAGGTGGATGTACTGTCGAATTGGGTAAAGCCGTTGCTGAGACCATCTTCACCGAAATCAAAGGTGACAGCACTTGGGGCAGGCAGTTCACCAGAAGCCGCAGGTGTTGTCCATGTCACGTTAATCGCTGATAACAGACCAGCCGATGTACCACTTAGGTCAATGGTACCATCTGTATTAAAGGCCAGGGTACCTGTGGCGATCTGGCCACTGTGTAGACCAGCACCCGGAACAATATCTGTTGAGGGGTTCACAAAAATCTCAACACCCCATTCGTTAGCCGTAGCTGTTTTAATGGCGGCAATGGTTACCGTATGGGTTCCACCCAGTGAGTCAAAGATTTCCACATTACGTTCAAAATCCGGTGTGAAAGCGCCACCCGCCATTGAAGTACCGGCAGCACCCGATGCATAACCTGCGATACCTGGATTAACCACTTGTGATGATTGCAGGTTAGCACGCAAGGTGACATCTGTTGTAGCTTCCGCAGTACCAGTCAAATCAGATACGTTGATCGGTTCCAGGGAACTGACTTCGCGGTTCACAGGAATGTTTCCTGCCGAATCAAATGGGAAACCTAAAAGATAAAGACCAGCTGTATTCTGCAGGAAGCCCTGATCATCCGGTGTGAAAGATCCGGCTCGGGTGAAGCTGATGGATGAATTTGTCGTCCCTGCTTGTGGTGTGTCTGACACCACAAAGAAACCGGAACCATCAATGGAAAGGTCTGTTGCCGAGTTTGATGTTTGCAGCAAACCCTGACGGCTGATCAGATTCTGCGGCGTTGCCTGAACACCGCCAGGTGAATATGTGGTTGTGGAGCTACTTTCTGTAACCAATGTGGAAAAACGGGCCCGGGTTTCTTTATACCCGACCGTATTCACATTCACGATGTTATCGGAAATCATACCCAGGGCGCCACTGTAGGCGCTCAAACCGGAAACACCGGAAAAGAGGGATGCGTATAGACTCATGTCAGTACTCCTTTATGTCATGCAAACTGCTGCATGCTGTTTTAAATATTGTTTTGCGTTTTGCGCACGGACATGACGTATTCTACGCCAGTATATTTATTCATTATTGTTCGTCTTGTTGTGCTTGCGGTACAGGCACATTGTTAATCGCCAACACATTCGATGGCGGTGTTAAAATTCCATTCAGGGCCAGCAGTGTTTCTCCACCCAGGCTTTCAATGCTGTTCACAATGCCTTTGGAGAAAATTGTACTGCGCACCCTGTTTTCATCACCTGCAGTGGCCTGAACTTCTAAGATATAAACTTCATCTTCTGCATCTGCAGGAGCTTGCCAGGTGAAATTATGCAATCCGGCGGCGGTTTCGCCGGTTTGGGAATGAATAACTTCACCATCGCGGTTCTTAACCAGAAGTCTTGTTTGGGCGCTGTTGGTTTCCAGACTGTATTCCCATTTGGCGATACCGTCTTCAAGACCAGCACGATCTGTCTCCACAGTAATTTCCTTACCAAGATATCCAACAGCATTGGACAGGTTCTGACTTTGTAATTGTGAGATGATGGCTTCCAGGTTCTGGTTCTGGGCAATTTGTTGTTCCACACCGGTGAAGGAAACCAGTTGTTCTGTGAACTGGTTAGAATCCAGTGGGTCCAGTGGATCCTGGAATTGCAGTTGTGTGGTCAGCAAGCTCAAAAACTGATCAAAATCGCCGGCCAGGGTCTGTGCCGCCTGATTGGCTTCTGATTGGGGCAGTGTTGAATTGCTGGGAATGATTTCCATTGTTTGTTCCTAATTATACGCTGATATCCAGCGTCTTATCCGAATAATGGATTTGAATCTGCTGATCCTGGGCCATTAAGGCCGGGTCCATATGCTCCTGGTCATCCTGAGCAGAAGAGCCATTCTTTTGTTCGGCGGTTTGTTGTTCCTGATCCTGACGTTTCAAGCTGAAGTTCAAATTATTTTGGCTGGTATCAAAACCATTTTGTTGTAAGGCCCGTTCGAGGCTGGCCTGATCACGCTGTAATAAAGACAGGGTGCGTTCGTTATCAACAGTCAGAAAAGCCTGCATCTTGCCATCACTTGCAAATTCCATACGCACATCCACTTGCCCCAGTTCGGCGGGGAACAGCTGCATGCGGAAGGTTTTCTGACCATTGGCCAGATGCTGGCTGATAGCCGTCGTGATTTGTGTATTCACATATGATGGCATGGACTTGGTCGCCATTTGGGCGGTGGCCATGGTCGAGCCGGGCTGACTGACATCCTGAATACCCAATGGCGAAGATAAATTCGCAGTGCCGATTTGTGCCGGGTTTTGTCCTTGAGGCAATTGTGATGTTGCATTCAGCAGATCACTGAATAATGGTTGTCCACTGGCCAACAATGTCGGTTTGTTACCCAGTAATGAAAATTCTTTCCCCTGGGCATGTGCGAGGTTATTGGCTGAAGCAGTCTTGGTTGTTTCAGAAGAATTCACAACAACAGATTTCGTTGCTTCACTGGCAGCCTGAGATTTATCAGAGGTTGAAGCAATCGCGGTTCCTGCAGCAGATACTTTCTTCTGTTGATCACTTCTGAGGGCTGATGTTTCTTTCACAGGCGCAGGGTTTGAAACCTGCTGGGCAACAACGGTGGCCACCGGTGAAGTCGCTGCGATGATGTTATTCTGAGTTGTTGTTTTCTCAGGAGTGGCGGTTAAGGTTTGCTGTGTCTCTTGTTGGGTCGGGACATCAACCTCAGTATTCTGTGCAGTGGGTGTAGAATTTGTTTTTACATCTGCGGCAGTATTTTCTTGTTTAGCTGTGTTCTCCGGCAGAACATTGGTTTTAGGTGCCTGAGCAGAATTAGTTTCTTCCGTTGCTTTTCCTGAAGCATTTGACGTCACAGCAGGTATCTCTGCTGTTGTCAGAACCTTGTCTTTATTCTCAACAGGGGCCGTATGATTTGGGCTTTGTGTTTGCACCTGCTGCTCAGGAGAAACGGTTGCTGTTTTCAGAACAGGGTCGGTTTTTGTTTCTGCAGAAGAGGATGAAACAACCTGATCAACCGATTTGCCAGAATGGTTGCCACTATTATGATCATTGGTTTGATCACCGACCACATTCTCAGCAGTGTTCTTATGTTGAGAAGATAATGGGATATCCTGTGTCTTTTCAGGTGCCGGCGCATTTTGAGTATTGGCTTCCGCAGAGACAGTTCCTTTAGAAACATTCTGTGTGCTGGCAACAGTCTGTGTCGTCTCTTTTGTAGAAGGACCATTTGCAACGGGAACATTCTGATTTTCACCCGCACCATAATGACCCGTAATGTTGATGACATTTTCTGGGGTGTTTGTACCAGCTTCCTGAGCAGTCGTATTCTGATCAGGATTGGCTTCGGCATTTATGGTTTGGGAGTTTTTCTCAGACCCACCCGTTTTCAGAGATGCCTGTTCCTCAGAAACTTCATTTTCTACCAAATTAGAAAAGGACTCTTTGGCATCCGTTTTTTCGGCTGCATTTTGTGCCGGGTTCTTCGGCTGACCAGACAGCACAGGCTTACCCTGTACGGCTTGGGCCGTAACAGCGGTAAGAAGTATGTCTGATGCCTTTGGCATTTGCGGGTCCTTAAAATTAAATATTCGTCCGTCACCTGAAAAAGCAAAAAGCGGGCCAAATGAAAAATTTTTATTAAGTTATTGATTTTAAATTATTTTTTATTTTGGTGTGGGGAAGGAGTGGCCATGAATGGCAAATAATGCCGGGCAAAAGATTCAAGACACTTATCGATTTTGCCTAACGGGACCGCAAAAGCCGGATTTATAAAAACTGGCCCCGCCTTTGCATATTAAGGTCCATATTTAAAACGTCGCGAGACGATATTTATGGCACCTGTCAAGAATGAAAAAGAATATTGTTAATATAAATCAATATGTTGCCTGCTTTGGGCAGATCCGGATTTTCCGGGAAAGAGCGGTTGATGTTACTGGTCAATCTTTTCCCTGTTCGGCAAGGCTTGCCTATAAAATTGTGGCCCATGAAAGTGTGATCGAAGGAGCGAATATAAATGTCCATTAATGCGATCATCAATAATTCATTGACCGGCCTGTTCACCAATCAGGCGGCTCTGCGCACCACGTCCAATAACGTGGCCAATGTGAATACACCGGGTTATTCCCGTCAGGTGGTTCGTCAGGAAACCATTGTCAGTGGTACATTGGCTGGCGGCGTGAAGGTCGCCGGTATTGAACGTGTCGTGGACCGTTTTCTGGTGGAAGCCAGTTATGTGGCCAGTGCCAATTTTTCCAGATATGAATCAGAACGTGAATTTCATGACCGGGTTCAGGCCCTGTTGGGCAGACCCGATGAAAATTCTTCTTTGTCCGGGCAAATTGACAGTGTTTTCACGGCTGTTTCCGAAGTGGCTTTGAACCCGCTGTCATCAATCTTACGGGAAAATACACTGTCAGCCATTGATCGGTTGGGCGAAGAAGTCGGCGCGTTGTCGCAAAACCTGCAGCTTTTACGCCGGGATGCCAGTGAACAGATTGACGAAAGCATTGATCGTATTAATTCACTCACAGAACGTATTCATGCTTTAAATCCCGTGATTATTAAAGAAACCGTTGCCAATGGTGAGCCAGGATCATTGTTGGAACAACGGGATCAGGCGTTGTCGGAATTGTCAGAGCTGATTGATATCCGCATTACCGATACGGGCAATAACGCCGTCAATGTAACGACATCTTCTGGTATTAATCTGGTGGGTGTCGTGCGCAATGAAGTACAATATAACCCGCCTGGCACTGTGGTTTCATCGACACCTTTTCCACCAATTACCATTCACCCGATTGATCCGACAACGGGCACCACAGGCGCATCCATTGGTGTATTAGATGATGAACTGATTGGCGGTAAAATTCGTGGGTTGTTAAATATTCGCGATAAAGATTTACCTGAAATGTCAGTACAGCTGGGCAATTTCGCAGCTGAATTTTCAGATGAGATAAACCGCATTCACAATGAAAACTCTGCTTCGCCGGCCGCCAACGCATTGGTGGGGCGCAATGTAGGGCTTTTTGCTACGGATCAACATAATTTCACCGGTGAAGCTCTTTTTGCTGTAACCGACAGTGCCGGTAATCTTGTTAATTCTGTCAATATAGATTTTGGGGCGATTGGTCCCACTGTTAATGATGTGATTACGGCGGTGAATGCCGGATTGGGCGGTGATGCTACTTTGTCTATCACCAATGGTGTCATGTCCTTGATTGCCACCAACCCGGCCAATGGGGTGAGTATTTCACAGACAACAGGTAATCCAAGCAATCGGGGTGGACGCGGATTTTCCCATTATTTTGGCATGAATGATCTGGTCGAAGCCCGGGTGCCTTATCATTATGATACCGGTGTTGTGGGCACACAAAATCATAACTTCACGGCTGGTGGCACGCTTAATCTGGAACTGGTCAATTCTGATGGTCTTGTGGTGCAGGATTATACCCTGACCGTCGCCGGCACCAGTTTTAACGATCTGTTGAATGATCTTAATACCAGCCCATTGAGTGTATTCACCACATTCTCTCTGGATGCCAATGGCAAGCTGACCGCCACACCGGTGCCAGGCGTTCAGGAAACCAAAGTCAGTGTCGTCAGTGATACCACATCCCGTGGCGCCAGTGGGGTGTCTTTCTCTGATTTCTTTGGCGTTGGTGAACAGCGCGTCGCCGATGCGGCCTTGGATATGCGGGTGCGCCAGTCCATCAGTGATGACGTGGGGCTTTTTGCCCTGGCGAAATTCGATCAGACAGCTTTGGTTGGTCAAAATGCCTTGAGTATTGGTGATCAGTCAGGTGCGCAGGCGTTGCAGGATATCGAGACCACCGTTTACCAGTTCGCATCCGCCGGTGGTTTGAGCGAGCAAACAGTTACCTTGGGTCAATATACCGCCTCGATCCTGGCGGATTATGGTCTGCGCTCACAAATCGCTGAAAATTTTGAAATCGACAGCCGGGCTTTGCGCGATGAAATTTCGCAAAAATCATCGGATGTGTCCGGGGTTAATCTGGATGAAGAACTGGGCAATATGGTGATTTACCAGAATGCCTATAACGCCTCGGCCAGATTGCTCAGTACGGCCCAGGCCTTGTTCGATTCACTCTTAAACGTTGTGTAACAGGAATAAATCATGACACGTGTTTCCAGTTTTGGCCATCAGCAAAGTTTGCTCACCTCTTTATTGAGCCGTCAGCAATCGGTGTTTAATACCCAGGAACAAATCACAACCGGTAAAGAGAAAAACTCTTACGGTGAATTTGCTACCGAAGCCAACACGCTGCTGGGGGCGAAAAACCTGCTGGTGCGTACCGAAAATTATATCAGTGCGTCCGAGACCGTTGACCGGCAATTACGTACCAACGATGTCCAGTTAAATGCCATCATTGATAATGCCGAAAATGTCCGGGAAAATGTTCTGGGGGCCATTGCACAGGACAGCAGTTTTGCTTTGATTCAGATTTTGGGTGAAGCTTTTACTTCCACAGTCAGTGCGTTGAATACCAACATCGGTGGCGTACATGTCTTTTCCGGCGCACGTACGGATGTGCCGCCGGTGACCGGTGATACATTGGCGGATCTGCAAGCCGCGGCAGCCGCAGGTGACTTGTTCCAGAACGATCAACGTCGTCCTTCGGCCCGGGTCGGCCAGAATACCATCAGTGAATATGGTCTTTTGGCCGATGAAATTGCTGAAGATTTATTCACGGCCTATAAAAATCTGGCAGATTTTGATGCGGGCCCGAGCGGTCCGCTCAATGGCGCGCTTACACCTGTTCAACGAACGTTTCTGGAAGGCGAACTGGCCAACTTGGATGCGGCCATCGAAGATGCGCGTATCTTGCTGGCCCGTAACGGTACCCGTCAGGCTAATCTGGATAAAACCATCCGTCAGCATGAAGAACAGGAAGCTTTTCTGGAAGTTTTTATCTCTGACCTGGAAGATGTCAATATCGCCGAAGCGGTCACAAGGTTGAATAATGACCAGGTGGCTTTGCAGGCCTCTTATGAGATAACGTCTACCCTCAGCCAGCTCTCACTACTGAATTTCCTCTAATCATCTTGATCTTGGAGCGGAAAAGCCTATATTCCGCTTCATGATGAACAGCGCAACTGAGCAGACAGAGATTAATTCCCTTGGGATTTCGAAACCCGTGGCCGATACCCGTGTGGTTGTCGCCATGTCCGGGGGCGTCGACAGTTCTGTTGTGGCGGCCCTGCTGAAAGATCAGGGTTATGATGTGGTAGGGATCACTCTACAGCTTTATGATCATGGTCTGGCGGTTCAGAAAAAAGGTGCCTGTTGTGCAGGGCAGGACATTCATGATGCCCGTCGGGTGGCTGAAGGCATTAATATCCCGCATTATGTGCTGGATTATGAAAGCCGTTTTCGCGACAGTGTCATGGAAGAATTCGCCGATAGTTACATGCGCGGGGAAACACCGATCCCCTGTGTACGCTGTAATCAGGAAGTGAAATTCAAGGACCTACTGGAAACTGCCAAAGACCTGGGCGCCGATGTGTTGGCCACGGGTCATTATATTCAACAGGACTGGGAACCAACAAAAGCCCGCATGTACCGCGCAGTTGATGATAATCGTGACCAGAGTTATTTCCTGTTTGCCACGACCCAGGATCAGTTGGATTTCATCCGCTTTCCTTTAGGCGGCATGGAAAAAGAAGATGTGCGTAAACTGGCTGAAAAATATGGTCTGCAGGTGGCGGCTAAACCGGACAGCCAGGACATCTGTTTTGTGCCCAACGGTAATTATGCCAGCGTGATCGAACGTCTGCGTCCAGGTGCCGCTGATCCAGGAAAAATCGTGCATATTGATGGCCGGGAACTGGGCGAACATAAGGGCATCATCCATTACACCATCGGCCAGCGTCGTGGTATCGGCATCGGCGGTGGTGATCCGCTGTATGTGGTCAAGCTGGATCCGGACAATAACCGTGTGATTGTTGGCCCGAAAGAGGCCCTGACAGTCAGCAGCATTGATGTACGCGAAGTCAACTGGCTCGGTGATCAGGATATCCCGGAAGATGGCCTGGACGTGATGGTCAAAGTCCGCTCCACCCGTCCACCCGTGCCCGCTACAGTTTTCCCTGGCGATGGCGATGAAGAAGCCCGTATCGTCCTTAAAGAAGCCGAAGCTGGCGTTTCCCCCGGACAGGCCGCTGTTTTTTATGAAATCACCTCTGACGGTTTCTGCGCCCAGGAACGTGTCCTCGGCGGTGGCTGGATCAGCCGCGCCCGTGCGGCCTGGGAAGAGGCTGCGGCATAAATTTCGTTCCTTTTCTGATGAATTGACCATTCTTATCATTATGTGATAGGAAAGAAATCTGACCTAAGTAACTAGTAGAGATAGTTTTTCCGGGAGTGATTTGCGTATGTCAATGTCTAAAGCAGCGTTCGTTGTTATCAGTTCAATTCTTTTCCTTTCAGCCTGTACCTCGCTTCCTGCCAATAAAGAGGCGCTTAGCCGAAGCATCACTGCGGCGGGCGGGGATGCCAACGCCTATGTGACGAAGAACAGCGACACGCTTTTTGAGATCGCATATAACAATCGAACAGATTTGTATCAGGAACTTCTGGCGCAGGGTTTGAAAATTGAACAGGTTCCTTATAACCTCGTGGGACATGCTCTCGTTTGGGCAAACTATCAACAGCATCACGATATCCTTGAAATGATGTTGGAAAGCGGCGCGCCAATAAGTGCTGGCGAGAGATGGTCTGTCGAAACGACCGTTTACGGGGTTAAACAACCACTTTCGATTGCGATTGGCCATGATGATACGCGGTTGGTTCAAACCCTTCTGAAACACGGCGCGTCTGTAACCAATAAGAAACAAGCTTCCTTGTCATATGACCAACGCATTTATGCGGCGATACAGGAGGCCATCAAGAACAATAGAAATAATGCTGTTCAGGCCTTTAAGGCAGCAGGCTTTGGCAAACAGGTTGCGGCTGTCTATAAACAAATGCCAACGCAAGCAGCTTCCAATGGTGGGTCCGGTGGTGGTTTATTTGGTTCATTGGCCGGAGCTGCCTTAGGTGCGACCGTTGGTGGGGACTTGGGCAACGTATTAATGCTTTCAGCCGCAGAAGCTGCGCTAACGGGAGATGATGAACCAACGCAAACTGCCCCGGTGCAACCTAAGCAAAAAGTTGAAGAGCAGTCCCCGGAACAGAAGCGTGATGACCTCATGAGCCGGGTCAAAGAAATGATGTTCAAAGGCGCTTATGCGGAAAGTCTGCCGCTTTTTGCAGAATTGGACAGTCTACCGGTGCCCCTTGATCCAGAGGTGAACTTTTATTGGGGCAAGGCTTTTGTTGAAACAAAACAAGCAGATAAAGGTTTGGCAAAACTATATCGTTATGTTCAGTCCGCCGACGAAAAAGCTCCACACTACCAAGAAGCGCAATCCTTAATCAGTCGCGCCAAGGCGATGTGAGGATAAGACTTTATTTATTCTCAATCGTGTCTTGCGATAAGTATGAATAACCCGCACCCGTATTGTATTCAGAGATTGACTTTGTTATCCTGATTGCAACAAAGGGGGCAGATCATGTTTTCCAATAAAAAATGGTTGTGGGGTTTAGGTATTACAGTTGGCTTAGTGATAGTTTGTGGTTATTTTCTATTCAAACATCATCATAATAACCTTTTCCAAGCTGAATTAGATCGCCTGAATACTTCCTATGAAATTATCACTAAAGAAAACCAGGAAGAATATACAAGGCATGAGAAATCTCGTCGAGAGCATCTGATAAAAATCAGTCAGGCTTTTCAGCAAGACCGTTGTGATGATTTCCTTTCTATGATTGGTTTTGATGATCTGTTGACAGATAAGAGTGATAATCTCTTGCTGGCTGATTTATATATGCGGGGCAAATGTGTTGAGCAGGATTTCGCCAAGGCATACGACCTTCTGAAGGCCTCATTATCGGCGCTTCAGAAACGCCCGCACCCGGATTATGCCCATACATATGACAAGCAGATTGTTGAAATCCAAATATTAGCTCGTCTCGCCACCTTATATTGGAATGGCCTAGGGGTGCCTCTGGATCAGGCAAAAGCAACAAAGTTGATGCAGCGGGCAAATCTATTCATGGTGCCGGATTTCCTTTTATGGAAAAGATCATTGGGAATTTACGACTTGCCAGATATGTATGAAGCTTGGAATGAAAATGCATCAGAGATGATGTTAAGGTTGATGCGACCGGAGACTGGGCCATGGGATATACCTGAACCGTTTATTGCCGATTTAAAAGGGTGGGAGGACCTATTGTCGAAAGGCCCTGCGGAGCTTTATCAAATTGCTCTGAATTTGAAGAATGGCGGGAATGGTTATGAACGAGATATTTTCCTGGCTCATGAATGGTTGTTCAGTATATCTCTATATTATCAACATACTGAATCCGATTTTGATCGTGCTCAATTACTCGAATATAAGGAAATGGTGGATATTTTTTATGAAATTCCAATTGACGCTGCCTCTTTTTATGTTTCAGGTGATCCGAAAAGGGCACGTGAAGCTGCTTTAAATCTCTATATTAAGGCGGCTTCAGAGGGAGAGCCAAGAGCGATCAGTAAAATAATAGAATTGATCGCAGAGTTGCCGCCATATGAGCTCAAAGAAGATCATATGGCATTCTGGATGTATAAGGCCCGTGTATCGGGCATTCATATTGATGAGCAGACATTTGAGGAAGTTTGGTCTGTGTTAACAGATGTTGGTCGCCAAAGCATAATGAAACATAGCGAGAGGCCGGAAATTGCAAAACATTATATACCGACTGATCTTCATGTATATACGCCGTTGAATTAGAGGACTTAGCGCCTAAGTCCCAAATTACGATTATCTTGTTCCATCAATTCCCCGGCGCGTCTTATTGGACAGCCAGCATTTTGGTAATCTTTCAAACTTTGTTGCCACATTCTGTCTGCTTGGCGTTTTTTTCGTTGTTCAGTTTCTAATTTCCGAACAGTTCTGTCAAATTCCTGCTGATACTTTCTGGTTGGTTTATGGAGCCGAAAAGTTTCTGAAATATGATATAAAAGGTCTGCTAACGCTCTGGAAGTTGCTACACTTCTGAAACGTATGCGTGCTCTTGTTAAAAGCGATAACAAATCTGCAGCCCCCTGAAAAAGTTCTTCAGCTTGTCGGCGATATGCCTGACGCATCTCCTTTTCAATTTTCTCAGACAAAAATGTTATCCTTTCTTGTAAAACGAGCATTTTCAAAAAGTACTCTTGCCTTGTGAGGTTATCATTTCTGAGTTTTGATAATAAACCATTACAGTGTTCAGGTTCATCTCTGGAAGATCTTTGATTTTTCTTTTCCCTGTAATTCAGGTCGAGGGGCTGGTGACCTTGTCCTTTACGCAGGTAATTATCTGTTAAAGTTGGGCGTGACTGAGATTTGCGACAACGCGGGCTGTTGCACATGAGGAAGCTCCTTGTGATGAAAATTAAATTTGAAAATGTGATGAAATATCTGACTCTTAGGGTTCAGAGACACGAACCCAGTCTTCTTTCCTCATACATCATTCAACCCCTAAAGTAAAGAACAAATAGAGAACATTTGGCGTTGAGATGCTAATTGATCACCTTTCAGGCTCGATTAAGCAGATTCATCGTTTGAAGGGAAAAAGACAATTGACATTGCTGGGGGCAGGGGATATACCGCTTTCACATTTCAGATACCCTTTTTGAAATGTACGCTTCATTAAGTGATGGCGGAGTAGCTCAGCTGGTTAGAGCAGCGGAATCATAATCCGCGTGTCGGGGGTTCAAGTCCCTCCTCCGCTACCATCTTCACAATATACTTCCTGATTGTTTTTACGTTCCACCAGCCACATGATGATCATGGCCAGAGTGCCAAGCGCTGTGAAGGTTATGGTTAAGGGCAGGACGGTGGCATTGAACATTTGCCCAACTGCGGATGAGATAATGACCGACAGAAATGTTGACACAGAACCGACGATGGATGATGCCAGTCCGGCAATATGACCAAGTGGTTCCAACGCCAGGCTGTTGGTATTGGAAAATAAAATTCCAATGAATAAGAAGATGGTCATGAAATAAAACATGCTGGGCCACAAGGGCGGTGTACCATCATGTGGCAGTGCATAAAGGGTAAAACCCGCAGAGATCAGAATCAATCCAGTGATGGCGTAAGCACACAGGCGTTTCATGCCCAATTCAACGACAATGCGGCCGTTCATGAATGTCGCAATACCCATAAAAAAGGCCAGTCCAGAAAAGTAAATTGGGAACAGGCTGGTAATGCCAAAAATATCGCTGAATATTTGTTGTGAAGAAGCGATAAAAGAAATAAAAGCACCAAGAATGAGGCCATTCAGTACAGAATATCCCAGTGACACAGGTGTTGTTAGGGTTTCTTTGATGCCGTTTCTCAAGGACGACCAGGACAGTGGAATACGTTTGTCTTCGGTCAATGTTTCTGGTTGACGCCGGGCAAACCATATCCATGTCGTGATGCCCAACAGTAAAATAAAGACAAAAACCCCGCGCCAATGGGTTGCCCAGGCAATAAATTGACCCAATGTCGGGGCCAGAATGGGCACCAATACAAAAACCGTCAAAATATACGACATAATGCGGGCCATCTGACGGCCTTCGAATTGATCACGGATAATGGCCAGGCAGACAATACGCGGTCCGGAAATACCAATGCCCTGCAAGACACGTCCGGCAATCATCATTTCGAAAGTTGTAGAAAAAATCGATAAAAGATATCCAAAAACAAAGATGGTATTGGCAATATAAATGGCCGGTTTGCGACCAATATGATCCGATATGGGGCCGCAAAAAATTTGTCCGATGCTCAGTCCTAAAAATAAAGCAACAATGACAAATTGTTGTTGATTTGGATGAGCGACGTTCAGATCACGTCCAATATCTGCCAGGGATGGCAGCATGGCATCGACGGAAAGGGCAGCCATAGACATCATTAACGCAAAAAGCGCAATAAATTCCCTCTGAGAAAGTCTGGATAAGGGTTTTGAGGTCACAAAATGGTCCTGTCGATTACTTGAAAAATCATATGTAGCCCATAAATAGGGGAGATGCATTAATCTTTTTTGCAATTGCTATAGGAATGATGCATAGGCTTGTGCCTATTGACAAGTTTCAGGCAAACGCAATAATAAAGGCCTGAAATTATTACTGAACGTCGGAAAACGTCCTATGACACAGAATGTCAAATCAAAAACAGCTCGCGAAAACGCCTATCATAAAACGCGCAAGGCGATTTTTTTGGGACATTTTCCGCCAGGACATCACTTAAAAGAAGAACCTCTGGCCGAATTTTGTGGTGTGAGCCGTACACCTATGCGCCAGGCTTTGCGTATGCTGGTGGACGAGGGACTGGTCACCATTGGCGAAAATAAACGCTGTTATGTGTCCGATGTGACCGAGGCCCATTCCGAAGAAATTTTCGACATGATGGTTATGCTGGAGGGGTACAGTGCCCGTCTGGCAGCTGAGAAAATTACTGATGAGCAGATTGAAACATTACGTGATTTGCATAATCAGATGGTTGAGCTGGTTAAGAATGAACCCTCCAATGATGAAGCTTTTCTGGTCCTGAATTCTCAATTTCACAGAACCATTCATTCTGCCAGTGGCAATAATAACCTGATTGATATGATTGGTAAGATCGTTGATTACCCGCAGACCATCTATCTTAAGTTTGGTCAACGTAGCGAGAATGAAACATCATTATTCCAACATGCCGCGATCTTATCTGCACTGGAAAATCGCGATGCTGACTTCTCAGAGCGCCAGATGCAAAATCATGTGGAAACAATCCGTCGTCAGTTCCGCGAGATCTGGGTAAACGGCTAAATACTCATTTAAACGCATTCATTTCCCAACATTTAAGTCGAACTGAACTTAAAGGTTCACAGCCTTTCCCTTGCCTGTGCCTTACAACGTGCTTTAGTAAATGTACATCAAAAAATACTTATAATAGCTATTAAATAAAAAAATAGCTTGTAATGTACAACAAAATGTATCAAGTTATAGATAACAAGATAATAAAATATACCCTTGAAGTGACTTTGAAGAAAACACTATGGATGTGGTTAACAGCTTCTGTTGGCTACTGAGGGAGTTGAAGAATGACTTTTAATAATATGAAAAAAACAGCGTCTGTTTTGACATTGTCAACAGCGCTGGTTTCCAGTTTGGCTATGGTGCCTGTTGAACAGGCCAATGCCGCAATCGAACTGGAAGAAATTACAGTAACAGCTACAAAACGTGCAGAATCACTACAAGACATCAGTGTTGCGGTGTCCGCAATTTCCGGAGATTCACTTCGGGAATATAAAGTAACAGAACCCCGTGATTTGTTCTCACGGATGCCAAACGTTTCTGTGGCGTCAAATGCCACAGCCGGTCAGTTGCAGTTCTCTTTCCGGGGCGTGAACTTTTTATCCTTCTCGCCAATCAGCGTTCAGCCAATTTTGATTTTCCAGGACGATGTGGTTTTAAACTCACCACAATCCAGTGGTTTATTCATCTTTGACCTGGAACGGGTTGAGGTGCTGCGTGGTCCACAAAATACATTATATGGCCGTAACACATCTGGCGGTGCGGTAAACTTTATTACGCGGAAACCTGAAATCGGTGGTGAGTTCAACGGTTATGTTGACGCAACCTTTGGACGGTTTAATACCATTAATGTTGAAGGTGCTGTTGGTGGCCCATTGGGTGATAATGCTGCCTTCCGTCTGGCAGTACAGTCTCTGAACAATGATGGTGCCTGGGAAAACCCTGTTTCGGGTGATCGTCAGGGTGAAAGAAACCAAACAATTGCCCGCGCACAAATTGCACTTCAGGCCTCAGATAATCTGGATGTGCGTTTTGATGTACACGGCGGGGTAAGTAATGGTGGCCAGCGCGGTATTAAAACACATGGTTTGTTTGCTGATACCGGTTTTGGTGGTGCAGCCTGTACAGATATTGATCTGGATGATTTAAATACATCCTGTGTTGATGGTTTTGGTGGTCCAGTAGTTTCCGACAATGATAGTGTGACATCTGATCTAAGAGACGATCGTGATGACATCACGGTTTATGGTGCTTCGGCGACATTAAACTGGGATTTTGATACGGTCACTCTGACATCGATCTCGGCCTTTGAGCATAACGATTATGATCA
>JGI12316J15310_10000041_pt96 | contig 19761 bp, 18 predicted proteins | sample MarCyaLeptolynsp_FD_15310 | JGI IMG/M metagenome (IMG submission 15310)
GAACCCGCTGGACCCGCCAGTGACGTGTTCGCGTTGTCGGTCACGATCTGCGAGGCAGTCGGCGGTGCCTACCCATTCGAACGCGTCGACCTGGCCGCGGTCGCCAAGCCACCCGTGATCCCGAGGCTGCCTCGGCCGCTGCGGGCCCTGGTCAAGCGGGGCCTGGCGTTCGCGGCCGCGGAGCGCCCCTCGATGCAGCAGATGGTCGACGGACTGCGAGATGCGGTGATCCCTCCGCGGAAGAACGTTCTGGTCGCCGGGCTGCTGGCGATGACCGTGGCGGGATTGGGCTCGCTGTACACCGGTCGGTTCCGCCGAGGAATCATCATCGCGGCGCTCCACGGAGCGCTCCTGTTGAGCCAGTGGGGACTCAACGCCCTCGGCGCGTTCGAGGAGCCCCAGAGCAGCTGGTTGCCGGGCTCATTGCTGTCCATCGTCGACCTCTTTTACTCGCTACGTGAGGTGCGCGACCAGAACCGCGCCGCCAACCGCATCCTGGACCGCGAAGGGATGCCACTGCGTCGCTTCCCTCTCGCAATGCTGCTGGCCCTGCTGCTCCCTCTCATCATGTTCCTGGGTGGCCTGGTCGCGTACCTCATGTTGCTGCGCTGAAGCGAGGCGGTCGGCACTCGGCTACGGAGCCTCGAACGCACCGATCCAGCAGTCGGTGGGATGTCGCGCCGTGCCGAGTTGGTCCTCTGAGGCGTAGCAAGTCGCGATCCCGTGACCGTCGCTCGTGTCGCAGAACGACTGGTAGTCGTTGTTGTTGGTACAGGCCCCGACTGGCTGCGAGGCGGCCACGAAGGCCCCCGGGCAGGTTCCCGTCTCGTCCATCGAAGTGTCGACGGTCCATCCACCGGTGACATCGCAATCGTTCGCTGCGTTGCTGTACATGGTGCTGTACGACGTGGCGTTGGCGGAGGGACCAACGTACAGCCCGTTGGCCCCATTGGCGCTGTCGTTGAGCGCCAGCGTCGCGTGCTCGAGCACCAAGTCTCCCACATCGATCATGACTGTCGCGCCGGCATCCAATGCATCGTTGTGCGCAAATGTGGTGTTCAAGACGTGAACGTCCCCATCGTAGATCTGCAGTGCCGACGCCCCAGCTTCGCCCGTCCCCGTGTTGTTGAAGAGGGCTGACTTCTCGAGGCTCAGCGAGTCTCCGAAGCTGACTGCGATCGCGCCACCCGCGGGCGCGTGGTTGCCAAAGAAGAACGACTGCCAGACCGTGACGGACCCATCGGTCGCGATCGCTCCTCCGAACAAATCAGCGTGGTTGTCGGTCAGTGCACTCGACCGAATCTGCGCCGCCCCGTAGATGCCCCGTAAGCCCTTTACCGAGTGCCTGCCCCAGTGTCGGCGGCCGGCGTGGCACCCTGATGGGTTTGGTCGAGGCCCGGCCTACGCGGAGCGTTGCTCGCCCCTGCGGTGCGGTAGCAGCTCGACGAGCTGGCGAGCGGGCCAGCCTCGCTCGAGCTTCGTGATCACGTCGAGGAGGTACTCGCGCGTCGACAGGCCCAGCGCGCGACAGGTCTGCACGAGAGAGTACGCGGCGGCCAGGCGCCTGGCCGCAGGTGCCGAGCCAGTGAACAGGAAATTCTTGCGGCCGAGTGCGGGCTCGCGGATCGCTCGCTCGACGGCACCATTGTCGATCTCGAGACGACCGTCGCCGAAGCACCGGCGCACGTAGACGCGCTGCTGCTTGGCATAGCGGACCGCCTTCGCGAGCTTGCTCGTCTTGCCGAGCTTGGCTTCGTACTCGTCGACCCAGGCATCGAACTGATCGAGGAGCGGCAGCGAGTACTGGGTTCGCATCGCGAGTCGCTCGTCGGATGATTTACCTCGGGCCTGCTCCTCGATCTTGTACAGCTCCACGATCCACTTGACGGGCATAGCGGCTCGTTTGTCGCCGAGCTTGAGCGCCTCGTAGAAGCGTCGCCGCACGTGCATCATGCAGCCGAGGCGACGGTCGGGTGGAACCATGGGCACCAAGCGGCCGTCGGGTGTCTCGACCTCGCTGCCGTAGCCCTTGTAGTCGTCGACCTGCACGAAGGTCTCGTTGCCGAGCAGGTGAAACCATGGCGAGACTTCGCGGGCGGTCCACGTCTCGGTGAACTGGTATGCAACCAATCCGGTGCTGCCACGGAAGCACCACAGATGGCCGCGGTACTTGCCGCCCTTGCGTGTCCGGTCGAGCACGTCGATTCCGGTGTCGTCGATGCCGACCCAGATCGGATCCTCGAGCACGGTGCCGAGGAGGGCATCCGCGATCGGCAGCAACAAGTCGGTCACGTACCGCCAGTAGCCGTAAGCGGTCGACGGCGGCAGTTCGAACCCCATCCGCGAGAACTGATCGCACTGTCGGTGGATCGGAAGCGCGTCGTCGCATTTGCTTTCCACGAGGTACGCCAGTACCGAGGCCCCCACGCGCAGAGGCACGTCTGATGTGTCCTCGCGCTCAGCCGTGACCGCGTCGCCCTTGCACTCCTTGCACGCGAGCTTCTCGCGACGCTCGACGTGCACCACGAACTTGGCCGGCACGAACTCCAGCCGCTCGTGCTCGACGTGGCCGAAGGCAACCATCTCGACGCCGCAGCACGAGCAACCGCGCTCATCGGCCGGAACGGCCACCTCGGTCACGACGCGCTCGAGCTTGTCCGAGAGCTTGGTGCGCCCACGGTGGTTGGGGCGACGTTTCTTCGGCCGGCGCTCGGTCTCCTCGGGCTCAACATCTTCGAGGCTGGGCACGGGAAGCGCCGGATTGGCCGCCGCGGCCTCCTCCTCGCTGGCCCCGTAGGCCAACAAGAGCTGGCCCAGTTCCTCGGCGCTGAGCTTCTCGCTGCGACGACCGAAGACCATCCGGCGCAGCCATGCAATCTCCGAGTCCTTCTTGTCGACCTTTGCCGCGAGCTCGTCTCGCTCGCCGGCGAGCTGGTCCCGCTCGCCAGCAAGTTGGTCGACCAGAGCAAGCGCCGCTTCAGCATCACCCGATGCGATGAGCTCGGCAACGCGTTCGCGAAGCGAAGTCGTCGTCGGCGTCGAGCTCACCGCTGTCGGGTAACACGTCCGATCAAGGATGCAACACTGACGGTATCGTGCTCGGCGCTCGGTACCGTTTTCGGCGCTGAATGGCCTTTGCGTCGATCCCTTCGAGCAGCATCATCAGCTCGCCGGTGTCGACTTCGAGGAGCTTGCGCCCATCCGCAGCGACCGCATGTCGGAACGTGCCGGCCTCGAGCCGCTTCATCCAGATGCAGTAGCCGTCTCGATCCCAGTACAGGATTCGGACCTGCGTCGCGCGGCGGTTGATGAACACGAACAGGTTGCCCTCGGCAAGGCTGTGTCCGAACGTGCCCTCGACCAGCGCCGCGAGCCCGTCGTAGCTCTTGCGCAGGTCGGTTGGCTCCGTCGCCACGAAGATCCTCGCGTGAGAAGGTCGAGCGATCACGACTCGAGCGCCTCGACGACCGCCCGCAGCTGGTCGGCGTCGACCTTGCCGAGGACGCGAACCACTCGCCCGCTGGTTAGCACGACCTCGAGCCCGGTCGAGGATTGCTGCCGCTCGGGCGACAGCACCACCTCGGTGAAGCCGTCGTGCTGGTTGTCGACTTCAGGGAACTCGCGGCCCCAGCGGTACACCGCCTCGACTTGCAGTCCGTGCTCCCGCGCAAACTCCCGCCCGCTCAAGCCACTTGCTCGCCACTTCGCTGCCCACTTCCTTCGCTCGTTCGGCCCGTGCCGTTTCGTTGCTGCCATGCCTGGCCGCTACACCACCGCGGCGCCGCGTCGCAGGAGGCACCCTGTAGAGGGCTTACGATGCCCCCGCCGAAGTCGATCGCGTGGTTGCCCGCCATTTCGACGTTGGTGAGAACAACGCTCGCACCGACAGAATAGACAGCTCCGCCCTGCAGGGCTTCGTTGGCGACAAAATCACTATCCTCCCCAGAAAAAACGGGTGCCCCAGTCAGGTACACGGCCCCCCCGCTGTCGGCCGCCGTGTTGTCCCCCAGCGCCACGCCGAACAAGTTGATCTCTCCCCCGTTCGCCGCGATTGCGCCACCCGAGCGTGCTCGACAGTTCTGAATGTTCCCTTCGCTCATGTACAGGTCGGCATCGTCCAACCACAACCCAGCGCCGTCGTTCGCCGTATCGAATCCTCCAAGAGAAACGCGGTCGAAGACGAGCCGCGAGTTGACGCCGACCGCAACGCCCCGCGGGCCGACCACACCGGCGCCATCGAACAACAGATCGAAGATCTTCCACGTCAGTCCAGGATCGATCTCGACCAGACTTCCCCCGACGAAGGACGCCGACGGAACGATCTCGGCGTAGTTCCCTTTGATCCCGCCGTCCGCCTTCAAAGACAGCGGCGTATCGAGCGCGTAGGTGAGCGAGTTGTCGAATACGATCCCCGAATACGCGCCGGCATTGACCTTCGCGACGCACCACCGCAGCGTATTCGTGATGGCGACATCATCGACCGTATTGCTGACGTGACAGTCGCTCGCCTGTGCTTCGGCCGATACGGCGAAGCAAAGGCTGGCGATCACGCCAGCGACGACGGTGGGAGTCGTTCGTGTGGACCGAGGAAGAACTGCGTGACGAAACCTGTCGAAGCTCATGGGTTTCGCAAGTGCAAGTTGCGTACAGCAGTTTTAACGCGGGCTTGCTTCGTCTCCAGCGCGACATGTCCCATGGGTCGACTCATGGGACAGTCCCCGGGACATCTCGGAGATCGGCTGAGCTAACATCGTCGGCGATGACCGAGGACCGCGACCTGCTTGGGCGCTGGCAGGATGGCGACAAGGCAGCCGGGGCCGAGCTCTTCGACCGGCACTATCAGCAGGTCACTCGCTTCTTTCGGAACAAGATCCGAGGCACACCCGAGGACCTCGTGCAGCGAACGTTCATGGGGCTGATCGAGGCGCTCCCTAGTTTTCGCGGCGAGGGAAGCTTTCGAAGCTTCCTCTACGGCGTCGCCTACAACGTGCTCCGAAATCACTACCGGACTCAGCGCCGGACTCCGGACATCGACTTCGGGGTCACGTCCCTCGCCGCGCTCGAGCCCAGATTGTCGGGCATCGTGGCCGAGCGGGCCGAGCGACGCGAGTTGCTTTCGGCATTGCGACGGATCGGTGTCGAGCACCAGGTATTGCTCGAGCTGTACTACGACGAAGGCCTGACGGCTCCGGAAATCGCGGAGGCACTCGACGTCCCGGTCGGGACCGTCCGCACCCGGCTTCGCCGCGCCAAGCAGCTCGTCCGCGAGGCGCTCGAGCAGGTCCAACAAGACCACCCACTCGTCGACGCAACGTTGACCCTGTTGCCCGATCCAGCGTGAGGCCAACAGACCGATGAAGAGCCCAAGGATCGCGTACGCCATGCTGCTTGGCGTCCTCGCATGCAAACCCGAAGCAGAGCCTCCCGTCACGCCAAACGTGGCCGCGGCGCCCGAGCCCGAGACGGAACCGGAGCCTCCGGCGGAACCCGAGGCCGCGCCGACGTGTGCCGAAGCGCCGGGATGGCGCTACGAGCGAATCGAGCTCCCGCCGGAGTTCGCTCCCACGCTCCCGGCCGGCGTCGAAACCCTGTGGTTTGCGCCCGGCATGTTCGATCCTGCGGCCCCGGACTACTTCACCTACGCCTTTTCGCTCGACTGGATGGACGAGCAGGCACCAAAACCAACAACGCTCGAGGGTTGGCTGACCGAGTACTTCGTTGGCCTGATGTCGGCGGTTGCGGGGAGCCGACAGGCGGAACCCGTCGCGCTGGCCCGGGTCGAAGTCGAACCCAACGGAGCAAAGGCCAGCGTCGTGATGAGTGACGAGTTCACCGGGACGCCGGAGGTCCAGCTGACGATCCCTTTGTCGGGAGACGCCAACTGCCTGCGTCTGCACGCGACGGCAAATCCAACGCCCAAAAACCTCGCAGCACTTGCGGCCGCCGATGCGTGTTTGTGCGGCCGGTAGTACCCGGAAAACAAGTGCGGAAACGGTGTCCATGGGAGGCATGGGGTTTGCGCGAGCGTGGATGCATCCATCGGCATTGCTCTTGTTGGCTGCGGCCGTAGCGCCGGGTTGTGGGGACGATCCGCCGCCGGCCGAAGGTCAAGGGACCGACGGGGGCATCAGCGGCACCGGAACCGAGACGGGTGACACCGGCGAGCTCCCGGCAACAGACGACGGCAGTGACGACGACACCGATCCCGACACGACCGGCGACGACGATCCTGGCGTATGCGAGACGGTGCTGTGCGGACCCAAGGGCGACTGCTGCGAGCTCGGCGAGGAGTGTGCGGGCGAGACTTGCCAGCCCGCGTGCGAGACCGGTGTCCGGTGTGGCGCCAGCCAAGACGAGTGCTGCGCGGCGGGCCAGGTCTGCCTCGCAGCCGAGTGCGTCGATCCGGCCGGTGCATGCCTCGACTCGTTCGACTGCGACTTCGGCCAGTTCTGCGAGCCGACCATCGGCCAGTGCCTGCCGCAGAGCGACCCGGTGATCTGCGAGTTCACCCCGCAATTCGAGGAGATCGCGGTGGTCGAGGAGTGGGCGTGGAGCGCCGACCAAGTCGTCTCGATTCCCGTGGTCGCCGATCTCGATGGCGACGAGGTACCAGAGGTCGTCATCAACACGACCCACCAGGACGGCGGCAGCTGGCCCGACGGAGAGATCGTCGTGCTGGACGGAAGCACGGGCGCGGAGCTGTGGCGCATCGACCACGACCCGCCCGACGGCGGCGCAGGATCGTACGGGCGCGCTTCGGTCGCGGTTGCCGACGTCAGCGGTGACGCCTTGCCCGACATCCTCTACGCCGGCCGCGGTGGCTCGGCACTGATCCACGCCGTCGACGGTCAGGGCAACGAGCTGTGGGTATCGCACGACGCCGACGGCAACCCGCAGGCGTTCCCGATCGCCAACGCGGCCATTTCGGTCGCCAACCTCGACGACGATCCGATGGCCGAGATCGTGATCGGCATCGCGGTCATCGACCACGACGGCACCGTGGTCTGGTCTCAGGACGGCGACACGTACTTCGGCTCAGACCCGACCTACGCGGGGGGCATTACGGCGATCGCCGACCTCGACAACGACGGCGCTCCGGAGCTGGTCACCGGACGGCATGCCTGGAACCTGGACTGGGCTGACGTCGGCGGAGTCCCCAACGTGACGGTGAGCGAGCGCTGGGACGCTGGCGGCAGCGACGGCTACCCGGCGATCGCCGACCTCGACGGAGATGGCGATCCCGAGGTCGTCGTCGTTGCGTCAGGCCAGGTTCGCGTACTCGACGGCCAGACCGGGCAGGCCTGGTGTGGGATCGATCCCACCGATGCGATGTGTGTCGCCGACCCTGCCCTGCGTACCGTTGCCATCGACATTCCGGGAGGCGGACTGGGCGGGCCACCGACGATCGCCGACTTCGACGGTGACGGCCGACCCGAGATCGCAGCCGCCGGCGGAAGCTCGTACTCCGTCTACGACCTCAACCGTGCGGACGAAGAAGTCGTCGTCCCGATCGGAGACCCAGCGCCGGCGGCTGGAGCGGTCTACGTGCGCTGGTCCAGCGCGACGCAGGACCAGTCGTCCAACGCGACGGGTTCGTCGGTGTTCGACTTCCAGGGCGACGGCATCGCCGAGGTCGTGTACCAAGACGAGTGCTTCATGCGGGTGTACTCCGGCGTGGACGGCACCGTACTCGTCGAAGAGCCCAACTCGAGCGGCACGATTCACGAGTACCCGCTGGTCGTCGACGTCGATGCCGATGGCAACTCGGAGATCCTCGTGGTGGCCAACGATGGCCACACCAACTGCGACGCTCTTCCCGACTACACCTACCGTCGAGGGGTTCAGGTGCTCGGCGATCAATTCGACCAATGGGTGCGTACCCGTCGGGTCTGGACTTCGCACACCTATCACGTCACCAACGTCGACTCCGACGGCAACGTGCCGCTGATGGAGGACGACAACTGGACCACGCCGGGGCTCAACAACTACCGGCAGAACGTCCAGGGTGAAGGGGCCTTCAACGCGCCGGACCTCACGGTGGAGCTTGCGGTCGGCGTCGGCGACTGCCTGACAGGCCAACTGCAGCTCCTTGCCACGGTGCGCAACGTCGGCTCGCTCGGCGTCCCGCCTGGTGTCGAGGTCTCGCTGTTCGAGGGGGCCGATGCCTCCGGAACGCTCGTCGGCACCCAGAACACCCCCCAGGCGCTCCTGCCCGGGCAGCAGGTGTTGCTGGGCTGGACCGTGGACTCCGAGCCCGGCAGCGAGGCACAGGAGTACTTTGTGTTGGTCGACGGCGCCGACGCTCAGGCGCAGGCCGACGGCGGAGCGATCGGCGAGTGCGACGAGGACAACAACGGCGCAGCCACGCTGACCGCGGCTTGTCCGTCGCCGGGCTGACCCGTCAGCGCCGCTTGCGGGGCCGCCGACACTTCGGGTGGCCCTCGCCCTCGCTCATCGTATGGGAGCATGCCCAGTCTTTGGGGCAACAGATCTCCATGCAGGGCTTCTCGTCTTCCTTGCAGATTTCCCAGCCCTTCGCCTTGCGGTCCGCGTTGCGCTTGTCGAGCTTGGGCTCCGGCTCCGGCTCCGGCTTCGGCTCCGGCTCCGGCTCCGGCTCCGGTTCCGGTTCCGGTTCCGGTTCCGGCTCGACCGACTTCGCTGGCTCAGCCGGTCGTGGTTTCGGCGCGGGGCTCGGACACGCAGTCGTGGCGACGACGAACACGGCGACCAGCACTCGCACTTGGCAAGCTTAGCCTGGGCGCTCAGCCCAGACGCTGGACACAGTCGACGAAATCCGCCTGAACCGTTTGCCAAGAGCGTACGCGTCGATGCGCTCGAGCCCGGGCGCGACGACGCGCGAGGAGCTGCCTATCGGCGGCAAGCCTACGAAGCGCGTCGGCGAGTGCCAACGTGTCCTCGACCAGTTCTCCACCGTCGGCTTCGTCCACGAGGTTCTTGACGTTGCCTCCCGCGCGCGCCAGCACCGGTACACCACACGCTCGCGCGTCAGCGATCGCCATGCCGTAGGACTCCATGCGCGACGCCGATACCAGCACGTCGGACTCGGCGATCAGGGCCAGGCACTCGGCATGCGGCAGCGCGCCTTCGAACGTCACGTCGAAGCCGGCTCCCGCCTCCCGTGCTCGCGCCGCATACTCGGCATCCGCTGTCACGCTGCCGATGAGCCGAAGGGAGATTCCGCCGGCCCCCTGCAGCGTCTCGATGAGCTCGAGCACGCCCTTGCCCTCGGTCACGTTGCCCACGAGGACGACGCGTAGACGATCGCTGCTCGGCGACGCAGTCACCACCCCGTCAGCTCCGGGCTCCACGACGCCGACCCGCTGCGCATCGACCCCGAGCCGCAGCAGCACGTCCCGCATGAACGGCGACGGCACGACGAAGGCACTCGCGCTGCGAAGCGTTGCGCGCTCGTCATCGGCGAGCTCTTCCCAACGAACATCCTCACCAACGCGAACCAACGACGGCAGCCAGTGCGTCAGCAACCCGACCGTCCCACGCTCGCTCCACGCCGCCACGCGATCCATGAAGAGCGTGTCGACCCAGGCCGTCCCGCGACCGCTCGGCTCGCGACGAACGTCCACCTCGTGTCCCGCGAGCCGCAGCGCACCGACGAGCTCCCGGTTGAAGCGAGTCCCTCCGGTCACGGGCCCATCGAGGTCCGGGACGACGAGCTCGAGTTTGTTCACGGCCATGCGGGAACCGCCGTTCCTCTTCTACTTCGTGGTCGAGAACCGACTGTTCCGATGGCCTGCTGGTCTCATCGCGGCAGCGGGCAGTCGAACAAGATGTCCGGACCCAGCGGCACGTGGCGACAACGCAGCTGGATCGCCTCGTCGAGCGACTCGATCTCCGGCAGCGCAATTGCGGGTCGGCCGGAACCGAACAAAACGGGCGCCACCGTGACGTGCAGTCGGTCGAGCGCCTTGGCCCGCAGAAAGCCCGACACCGTCACGCCCCCGCCCTCGATGAAGAGGCGACGGAGGCCATGCTCGGCGAGCGCATCGACCACCCCGTGGATCGGCATCCACCCATCCTCGAGGTCGACCTCCACGACATCGACGTTCGGTCCGCGCACGACCGTCTGCGTGCCGCGGGACACGACCACGACCGTGGGCGCCCCGTCGTCGGTGAAGACCTGGCGATCCGAGCCGAGCCGACCGCGCCCATCGAGCACCACGCGCGTGGGGCTCGGCCCCTCGACCAAGCGCGTGGTCAGTCGCGGGTCATCGAGCTCGACCGTGCACGCTCCCACGATGACGGCGTCGAACAGCGCGCGCAGCCGGTGCGTATGCTCGAGGTCGGCCGTGCCGCTGATGAATTGCGAAGCGCCATCCACCGTGGCGACGCGGCCGTCGAGCGACTGTGCGAGATGCCCCACCGTCATCGTTGCCGCGCGCGGACCCGTGCACAGCGGCATGTACAGGTCCAGCAGCTTCGCGGCCTCCGACTCCACCACCGCTCGCGCGGGCGTCCACCCGGCGTCCGCCCCCGGATCGAGGGTGATGAGCCCTTCGCTTGGGCTCGTCGTCAGCAGCTCGCTCCCGTCCCCGAGTGCCAGGCCGACGGCTTCGTCGGCGGGGAGCTGGCCGATCCGGTCCCGGACCGCGCGCACCAGCGACCACGCGTGCTCCGCCGTGAGCGGCACGGGGGCGACTGCAAGTCGAGGTTGGCTGCTGGGAAGGACCATTAGCGTTTGATGTGGCGTGATACGTCGGGACGTACGCCTTCGGCAAGGTACGGGGGTGGTGATGCCCCAGTCGTGCTGCAGCATCCTACCAGGGCTCGAACGACGAGCGAGAACATCCCCTCGTGCGAAACCGTGGTGGGCGCCAACCCCTCCAGCCGTAAGCCCTCGGTGAAACCCACTTCCGTGAACATGCCCAGCATCTCGGGATCCCGGGCCAAAACGTGCACAGGGACGTCGTAGCTGCCGTCTTCGCTGGAAAGCAGCGGCGGTTGGTGGTCCCCCATGATCACGACAACCTGGTCCCCGTCCTGCTCCAGGAGGTAGCGGGTGAGCACCTCGAGGTCGTAGTGAATTGCGGTCGCGAAAGCCTCGATATTGAGCGCATCCGCGTCTCCCATATACGCATTGCGCGTCCAGCCCCGGCGGTAGTGCCGCGCGCGCTCCCACAGCTCGCGCTCAGGCGCAAGTTGCCGATGCTCCTTCGCCTCACTCGGAAGGTCCATCTTCGCGATGTCGCGCCAGTCGTCGACGATCTCGGGCACGACCTTCCACGGCGCGTGCGAGCTCACCATGTGAAAGTTGGTGAATACGGGCCCCTCGATCTTCGACCACACGTTGTCGTGTGCGTAGCCGAGCGAGTACTGGTCCGGGATGATTCCCCAGCCGTAGCTCGGCCCGGTGTACTCGAGGTCGAGCGCGAGGATCTGCTGATCCCAGTTGTAGCGGTTGACCATCTCCACGCCGGGACGCGGTCGGTCTTTCGGGGCGAGCAGCACGGTCTCGTATCCCTGCGAATCGAGGAACGCGACAAGGTTGGGTGTGCGGTCGATGTTCGCCACGAGCTGCTGAAACGTCGCCTCGTAGGGGACCCACACGCCGGTGAGCAGCGTGGCCTCCGCCAGCCAGGAACGGCCGCCCGAGACTGGCGCCTGGGAAAAGCCGCTCGCCATGTGCCAACCCGAGTCGGCCAGGCGCTGCTGCATGTCGTCGATGTGCTCGATCCAACCGGGCCCGACCTGGCTGTCGGCGATCAACAGGCGCCCGTAGCTCTCGACGAGAAACAGATGCACGTCGGGCTTGCGCACCAGCGCGTAGCTCTCCTCGTAGTCACGGTAGGGCGACTCCTCGATCCCACGCTGCAGCGCCTCGTACATGCGGATCGACTGCTGGATGTTGTCGACGAGCTTGGGCGCGATCCACAGAATCGACGCCTGCTTGGGCTTGTGTCGAACCCCAGGCCGGCGCTTGGCCGGCCGATCGAGGACGGTACCAACGATGAGCAGTACCGCCATGCCGATCGCGATCGGCAATACGTGGCTCAGAGGCCGTCGAGCGAGCTCGCGCGTCACCGTGCGGAACACACGACGCCCGAGCATGATCACCAGGCTCAATCCGACGGCGGACCCCAGCAGCGCGAGGCCGATCTTCCAGCTCCAAAGATCGAGCGTCAGCACTCCGAGATGGCGAAGCAGATACGCCTGATCGTACAGCGGTGGGGTCTGCCGAAAGATCGTGGACGTGATCAGCATGTCCCACGAGAAGATCCACAGCAGGATTCCCGCGAACACGGCCGCCGCCCTGAGCCAACGGCCGTGGCGCCATCGCGCGGCGGCGACGGCCACCGCGAGCAGCACCAAGAAGTCACCGCTGGGCTGCAGCAGCAGGTGCGGCGCTTCGACGATGCGCTTGCCGATCGCGGGCGCAACGAACAATGCGTTGAGCACGAGCACGCCGAGCCACGGTGCACAGGCACGGACGGCGGGATGAGCGGCGAGCTGAGACAAGCGAGAGGCCAAGAGCGATTCGCGACCATGTCGCGCATGCCGCGAGCCGTCAACCGGGCTCGCACGGCGCAGACGGCGTCAGGGCTCCGGCCCGAGCTCGGCCAAGCTCGGGTGCCCTGGTCGTGCAGCAGCGAGCATCTGCCGGGCATCTGCGTAGGCAGCCTGAAGCCCCGGGTCCCCCGCTTGGCGCAGTGACACGACCCGCCCCACCGCGGCCGCATGCATCAGCCCGAGCCCAAAGATCTCGGTGCAGCCGCATTCCGCAACCTCACCGAATGCCTCGGCCGCCTCGCCGTGCCGACCGAGCCGAACCAGGAGTTGCCCGCGCACGAGCGCACCGGCGGCCTGCAGCAGCCGGTCCTCGGTGCCCTCGAGGGCTTGGTCGACGGCCGACAAGCCATCCTCGGAGGCGCGACCGTCCGTCACCGCCAGGGCGAGCGCAATCATCGTCTTGGAGAAGGGCGAGGCCGGCTCCGCCGCCGCGAGCCGCTTGGCGATCTTCGCGTCGGTGGTTCCTCGCACTGCCGCCAACGCGGCCTGAAGCTCGACCGCCATGATCAGAAAGGTGCCATCGGTGTTCTGCTGCGAAAACACCTCGTCGAGCAATCTGGCCGCTTCGTCGAGCTCGCCACGCAGGAGCTGTACTCGCGCGAGCATGATCCGACTGATGACGACCGTCGTTCCATCGTCGCCATAGTGAAGCCGCGAAATCCTCAGCGATTCTTGCGCGTGCCGGAGGGCCTCGTCGGAGAGGCCCTTGTTGAGCGCCTCGTTGGTCTGAGAGTCGATCGCCCAAAGGACCGGCGTCGAGTCGGGGCCGAACGCTTGCTCGCTCGTTTCCATCAAGAGGTCTCTGTAGCGAGCGGCCTCTTGGTTGAGTGGCGAGTGGGTCAGAATGTTGAACGCCGAGTTGAGCACGCGAACGGTGCCGGCCGAATCGCGCCCGTAGGCGTCGTCCGCGATGGCGATGAACCGATCGATCGCCTCGATTGCGGGTTCACGGGCGCCGGCCAGGGCGTGGTGCATCGCGACCAACTCGAGCAACTCGATCATTCCGCTCGCGGGCGCGCCGACTCGCTCGAGCGCTCGCTCCCAGCGCTTCATCTCGTCGAGGATCTCCGGCTCTCGGAGCCGCGCGCCGTCCCGCTGAAACTCGAACTCGAGTCGCCACACTTCGGCGAGCACGTACAGCAATTCGACTCGAGCGTCCTGGGCCACGGTCGCCGCGTCGCCGAGCTGACGCAGCCCGCCGGTGGGATCGGTACCACCGACGAACTTCCCTACCCCTTGTCGCACCGCGGCTTCGGCCTCCACCGGGTGATACCCAGCGGCAATGAGGCGATCGAACGACTGGTCTTGCGCTTCGATGACCAGCGCCCAATCCAGGCTCGGATCTCCGAAATAGGCGGCTTGACTCCGTGCCTCCTGCCGCCGCATTTCGAGATATGCGTCGAGCAACTCACGGCGTGCGGCCGGGTCGGACGGATAGGCCACCGTCGACGCCACGAGCTTTTCGTTCTCGCACTCCTTGGGCAGGTAAAACGGCAGATAGTCGCCGTGGGCCGCGGTCGCCCGTGCACCGGGATCGAGCTCCTGCAGGTTGGTCGACCGCACCCGGATCTCGCTCCAGCGCTGGTCGAGGCAGGTTTGGCGCTGCTCGAACAACAGCGGCGCCTCCTTGCGCTCGCGGCTCTCGCAGCTCTCGGTGTAGATGCGCGACCAGTCGGCAACCCACTCGTCCAGCAGTTTTTCTTCGGTCTTCCAAAACTGCTGGGCGCGCAGCGGTCCGGCTTCGTAGCGGGCTCGCACGGTCTCCTTGGTCTCTTCGTCCCAGATACCGACGAAGCGCTGCTCGGCCGGCGCACAGCGCTCGTCGGTGGCGGCAACCACTTGAGTCTCGGGCGGACGCAGGGCTGCCCACGCCGTTGCGCCTCCGGCGACGCCCAACGCCGCGACGCCAAGCGCGAGACGCCGGCGCTGCATCGGAGCATCGCGCACCGCCGCGAGCTCGGCGAGCATCGACTCCATCGAAGGCCATCGATCGTCAGCCGACTTCGCGAGCCCACGCACGAGCACGCGATTGAGACGACTCGGGATCTTCACGCCAGGCGAACGCTTGGGTTCCAGCTCGCACACCGCCGTCAGCAGGGCACGAACGTTGGACGCCGAGAACGGTCGGTCGCCGTACAGCGCCTCCCACAACGCCACGCAGAAGCTGAACTGATCGCTCGCCGCAGTCGTGACCTCGCCACGGAACTGCTCGGGAGCCATGTACGCCGGCGTTCCGAGGATCGTGCCGGTGCGGGTCAGTGAATCACCGAGCTTGCCCGATTCGCCTTGCACGCCGGTCTCGAGCAACGCCAGCGTGGACACTGACATGTCGACATCGCTGTCCCCGGGGCGGCCGCCTTCGTCCTTCTTCCTCGCAAGGCCGAAGTCCAAGATCCGAGGACGACCGTCGTCGCCGACGATGACGTTGTCCGGCTTGAAGTCGCGATGGATGAGGTCTCGACCATGCGCGGCCGCAAGACCGGCTCCCGCCTCTCCGAAGATGCTCAGAATCTCGTCGAGCGAACGCGTCCCGGCGTCCATCCACTCGCGCAGGGTCTGCCCTTCGACGAGCTCCATCGCGACGAACACCTGCTCGCGCCAGGTTCCAACCTCGTAGACCTGCACGACGTTGGGATGCGAGAGCTGGGCAAGCGCCTTGGCCTCTCGGCGCAAACGCTCGCGCTGAAGCTCGCTGATCTCGCGGTGCAGCAGCTTGACCGCGACCGGGCGCTCGAGCTCGTCGTCGAAGCCGGCGAGCACCTCGCCCATGCCGCCGGACCCGAGCCGCGCCTCGATGCGAAACCGCCCCACGCGGGTGGGCATCCCCGTGCGGTCCACGTCCTCGGGCGCCTTGTTTCCAAACAACGCCGCTTTGACGTGCGCCCGAACCCCCGAGTCGACGTCGCGCCCAACCTTGGGCAGCGCCTCGACGTCGTCGCCAATGGTGTCGTTTTCCACGACCGGGCTCCGATCGTATCACCGATTCGGGGCCCGCAATGGGCCAGCGCTACTGTGCGGCCGCGATGTAGAAGATGCCGAGGCACATCTCGTCGTTGGTGCCGTCGCCCCAGTTGACGTCGCTGTCGTTGTCGACGTTGTCCCACGCGCACTCGAGCCGCAGCTGGTCTCCGGGCTCGAGCACCTTGGACTCACTGAAGCGATACGAGTGCTGCCAATCGTAGTCGTACCGAGGCACGTCGAGAACGCACTCGCTCGAGCCGTCGCCGCGCTCGATCGACTGATATCCACGCATGCCGCGGCGATGCATGTGGTGGATCGTCGAGAAGACTTCCAGGGGCTGGTTGCCCGGAATCACGTCATCGGTGATCAGATCGATGACCGACGTGGGGTCGAGCGAGAACTCGTGCACTGTCTCCTCGGAACCGGCCGGGATCTGCATGCCGCCCATGATCCAGGTCGGGTCGGCCCACGGCAGCATGTACGCCTCGCGCTCGACCGACGGATCGAGCTTGTAATGCATGCGCGACTGATCGGGATTTCCGTCGGACGCGAGCGTGTTGTAGTGCATCTGCAGGACGATCTTGGAACCCGGCTCGATGCGAAGGCCGGTGCCCTCGGGCAGGTCGCCCACGCGCGCCCCGGGGGCCCACGCCGAAAGCCAGCGACTCGCAATGAAGTCCAGGGCCCCCATCCCAGAGGGACTGCCGAAGCACGTGTAGCCGGGACCGGGGTCGTCGGCGTCGCGCTGCTCGTACTCCTCGACCTGCTCCGGCGAGATGATGTACGCGATCGCGTGGTGCGTGATCGAGGTGTTGTCGGCCTCGAACTGAAAGCCAGTGACGAAGGTTTCTTCGGTCTCGGGCCAGTCGAGAATGAAGCACCGGTACTCGTCCGGCATCTGCGTCGGCATGTACGCCAGCGGCAGCTCGAGGGTCAGGTCGGTGCGCGACAGCTCGGGGAGCTCGATCGGCTCCGGCGCGACGAAGTCATCGGGGTCGCCCTCGGGCGCGCCGGCATCGACCCACGCGCGGATCATCTCCTGGTCTTCGGGGGCCACCGACGAGTCGCCGACGAAGCTGGCGCAGTCGGGGTTCATCCCCCACGGCGGCATCGTGGCCTGCTCGACCGCGGTCGCGATCGCCTCGCGCAGGTCGAAGACCTCGTCGTAGGTCGTGAGCGGGAACGGTGCGATCGCCCCCTCGGTGTGGCACGCGGCGCAGTGACGCTCGATCAGCGGACGAATGTCGGCGTGGAACGTCGCATCCGACCCCTCGCCGGCGGTGTCGTCCGCATCGTCGTCATCATCGTCGTCGTCATCGTCATCGTCATCATCGTCGTCGGGCGTGCTCGTCGTCGGCTCATCGCCGGCATCGGTACCCGAGTCGGACGACCCGTCGCCTGCCGGCGAGGTCGTCGAGCTGCAGGCGGCCAGCGCAACGGCGATGAACAGCAACGGGGTTCGGGCCACGGTCCTACGATTTCATCCACGGCAGGCGCGCGCAACCTTGTTCGAAGGCAACATCATGTTATCGCGGTCGTTGCGCCGAGCGCTCGCTCTCGACCTCGGCGCGGCGCTGCTGGGCAAGCACGACGTGTTTTTTGACCGTGCGCCGATCGAGCCCGAGACGGCGCGCAACCGCTTCGTAGGTCCCTTCGGCGGCGTAAACCAGCGCGCAGTAGTCCTCGAGCAGCTCCTGCGCGCTCAAGCGTCCCTCCGCGATCGCCTGTACGTCGATGAGCGACTGCGCGCTGCCGACCGTGCTCCCGCTCAGCGGTTGACCGAGCATCGATCGGCGCACGCACTGTTCGAGCTCGCGCACGTTGCCTGGCCACGCGTAGTCCGTGCCGAGGCTCTTGCGGATCGTCGCTGCGAGCGCCGGGACCCAGGGAAGTGCGTCGTCGGAGGCGATCCGTACGACCAGCGTCTCGAGCAGGAGCTCGAGCTCTTCGGGCGCCTCGGCGAGGCGGCGACTCAGCGACGGGACCTCGACGATGTCCGAGCACAGCCGGTAGTAGAAGTCTTCGCGGAACTTGCCGTCCCTTCGAAGCGCGTGCAGATCACGGTGGGTGGCTGCGATCACGCGCCCACGAAAGGGTCGTGGAGTGTGGCTCCCCACCGCGAAGAACGTCCGCTCCTGCAACACGCGGAGGAGCTTGATCTGCACGGGTGCGGCGAGCTCCCCGATCTCGTCGAGGAAGACGGCACCGTGGGCGCTGCATCGATCGAAGACCCCCTCGTGCTTGGCGACGGCGCCCGTGAACGCGCCGGTGACGTGCCCAAACAGCTCCGACTCGATCAGGCTGGGCGCGTACGCGCTGAGATTGAGGGGGACGAACGCCGCGGTGAAGCTCTCGGCGAACTTTCGGGCGCGTGGGCGGAAGGGGATGTAGCCGGAGCGACCGATCGCGGCGGCGGCATTGCCTTTGCCACTGCCGGTCGGACCGAGCACGATCGTGGAGAAGTCCTCCATCTTGCTCCACAGCGTGCGGGCGTAGCGACCGAGGTCCGCCGTGAACACGTTGTTCCACAGCTGCTGTCGGAGGGCTCGGATCGACGGGGCGACGCCGGTGATGCCGCGGTCGATGAAGTAGAAGGCGCGGCGCATCTGAAAGAGCACCGCGACTGCACGTTCGACGGGGATCTCCGAGAGGCCGACTGCCGCGAGATCGCGCAGTAGCTCCTTGCCGCACGTCAGCTCGATGGGCTCCGCGCCATCGGTCTGCTGCTGTTCGATGTGCGCATCGAACGGATCGGAGTACCGATGAAAGAGCACGAACAACGCGGCGTGCTCGGCGAGTCGCCGCTGGGGTCGCGCGACGCTACGAACGTCGAGGTCGGGGCCGAGCCACGCGGCGAGCTTGGACTCGACGCGAGCGACGAGCTTGGCCAGCAGGGCGGCTCGGTCCTCGCTGCCGTCGGCTTGGGCGAGCCGAAGATCGAGGTCGTGGCGCTCGGCCGAGAACGGGTTGTGAAAGACGGCGGCGGAGACGTCCTGCAAGAACTCGGTATTGATGTCGTCCGAGCTCATGGCCCGAAAACGTACATCATGCGTTCATTGGACGCACTCCGCGACCGCGATCGGGCCGCTAGGGGCCGGGCTCACTCGCCCGGCACCGAAGGCACGCCCCAGTCCTCGAAGCCGCAGCACTGCGCAGGGAAGTTCGCATCCCCAGGGCCCCCTCCGAAACTATCGCAGCTGTCGAGTGCGTCCGCGCAGCTGCCGGTGACCTCGCCGTCGATCATACACGTGCAGGTGTCGACATCGCACTCGATCGAGCGTTCGGGGCCCATGCCGCAGAGCTCGGTGGCGAAGCATGTCCCCTCGCCACCACCGCCCGCCACCGAGCACGAGTATTGATCCTCGCACAGCACGTCGGTCTCGAATGCCTCCTGGCACTCCACCGGTAGTGAAGCCGGTTCGGGGGAGCAACTGAGGAAGTCTGCCATGCACGCACGGATCTGATGCATTGCACCGTCGCAGACTTCGTCGCCATCGTACGCGCCGAGGTTGAACAGACAGTCCTCGACGCACTGGTTGGTCTCATAGCCGGGGTCGCACGTGGTCTCCCAGACGCAGGAGTCCTCGCAGAGCTCGACATCGGTCTGGCCTTCACCGCCTGACTCTTGTCCTCCGGCGTCGGGGTTGCTGCCGTCGTCTGCCTCATCTCCGTTGTCGCCGGTTTGGCCTCCAGAAGCGTCCTCGTCCCCTCCCGTGGAGTCTTCGATGATGTCGCCACCGTCCTTGGGCTCGAGGTCGCATGCCCCAAGCAACGTGGCCAGGACGGCGAAGTACAATCTCGCTTGCTTCATGCCCAAGTGGGCACCGGCTCGGACCATCTTCGTCACGTCAAGGACAAACCTTTGCGTCCGAGGTCTCGACACCGATCCCTACCAACACGTCGAACGCCGACCGAGCCCGGGCCATGTCTCCATTGGAGCACGCCGCGCGACGCTCGAGCCGCGCCCGCTCGCGACGCAGTGGATCCGAAGGAAAGCGACGCACGTAGCGATCGAGCGCCGCCAGAGCCGCTTGCGGATTGCCTCCGGCGCGTGCGGACTCGGCCTCGCGCAGCATCCCGATCGCGACCGCGATGTTGTCCGTCTCGCTGCTGTCCCCGGTCGAAGCCGGCGCAATCGGATCGGCACGTCGGCGCGTCGATGGGGGCCGGCGCGCAGCGGGGGCCGACGTCACCGCAGAGCCGGACGAACGCGCAACCTCGATGACGGGCGACGGGGGGGAACCAACCTCCACTGTC
>JGI12316J15310_10000484_pt4 | contig 19751 bp, 19 predicted proteins | sample MarCyaLeptolynsp_FD_15310 | JGI IMG/M metagenome (IMG submission 15310)
CCGCTTTGGCGGGGTCGTCTGGAGATCGGAACGCTGCTTCTGTCGTCCGGTTCCCTGGCAGCGTTCAAGAACAGGATCTGTTCAGCGGATTTCGCGTTGGATCGGACGCTCCGGCGTCTTGCACGAGATGTCAGAAAAAGACTGAAGTCCTGACGCGTTGGTCAGGATGCCTCTGCTCGCGCCATTTCTCGGAGCTTGCGCCGAATGACCTTTCCTGTCGTTGTCATCGGTAATGAGCTGACGAATTCGATCTCTCTCGGGTATTCATGCGCCGACAGATGTTCGCGGACAAAGTCCTTGATGTCCGACTCAAGGGTTTCATTGTCCTGTTCATCCGGTTTCAGGACGATGAAGGCCTTGACAATCTCGGTGCGCAGCGGATCGGGTTTGCCGACGGCGGCCGCAAGCGCAACGGCAGGATGCCTGATCAGGCAATCCTCGATCTCACCCGGTCCGATGCGGTAGCTGGCCGAGGTAATGATGTCGTCGTCGCGTCCAACGAAGTGGAAATAGCCATCCTCGTCCATCAGCCCCTGGTCACCGGTCACCATCCACTCGCCGATAAACTTGTCGCGCGTTGCATCCGGATTGTTCCAGTATTCAAGGAACATCACGGGGTCGGGTCTCCTGATAGCGATCTGGCCGAGGGTTTCCGCCGGAAGCATCGTGCCGTCGCCATCGATGATGGCAACGTCATGGCCCGGTGTCGCCTTTCCGATTGCGCCCGGACGGGTCACGCCGAGGCTTGAGGCCGATCCCAGTACCGCATTGCACTCGGTCTGGCCGTAAAACTCGTTGACCGGGAAACCGAATTCCTGTGCGAACCAGTCGTAAGTCTCCCGCCCGAGCGACTCGCCGGCAGAACCGACGCTTCGCCACGGAAGCGCGAAACGGGCTGCCGGGTTTTGGACGGATCGCAACATCTTCAGAGCCGTTGGCGGGATGAATGCGTTCCTGATCCGCTGCTGCTCGATCAGGTGAAATGCGAACTCCGGATCGAACTTCCGCGCGGCATAGGAGACAACGGGAACGCCGAGCTTCAGCGCGGGGAAAAGGGCGTTGAGCAAGCCGCCGGCCCACGCCCAGTCGGCAGGTGTCCACAGTAGATCTCCCGCCTGGCCGAGGAAATTCTGCGACAGCTCGATGCCGGGCATGTGACCAAGAAGAACCCGGTGACCGTGGAGGACGCCCTTGGGCTGGCCGGTCGTGCCGGACGTATAGATCATCAGGGCAGGATCGTCCGGGTGCGTGGCCAGTGTCTCGAAGCTGTCGCGGGCGGCTTCAAGCAGTGCGTGAAAGCAGCTGGTGTCCGGGGCGGGTCCGTCGATGGAAATGACATGTTCAAGGTCGGTCAGGTCATCGCGGATCAGGGTGAGCTTTTCAACGCCGCTGCCGTTCGTGACAAGGATCTTTGCTCCAGAATCGGAGAGCCGGTATTTCAGGGCGTCGCGTCCGAAAAGGGACGCGAGAGGGACCGCGACAGCGCCCAGTTTGTAGGTGGCAATATGGGCGATTGCCGTTTCCGGACCCTGTGGCAGGAGAAGGGCGATCCGGTCGCCGCGTTTGACACCAAGACCGAGAAGTGCATTGGCGAAGCGGTTGGCCGAGCGGTTCAGCTCCAGATAGGTCCAGTCTTCCACCTGACCGGATTGCAGGACGTGGCGAATGGCGAGCCGATGCGGGTCGCGCAGCGCGAAGGCATCGCTCACGGCATGCGCCATATTGTATGTTTCAGGCAGCGACCACTGGAAGCTGGCTTTCAGCGTCTCGAAGTCGCCGGCAGGTTGAAGCATTGTCTGCATCCGGTGCAAAAAATTTAGGCAGCGGAGTGTAAGGCGCTCTTTGCTGCGGTGCAATAGGATCTGCGATCAACGCTGCGCCAACGGGTGCGCCTGCTCTACGAGTTCGCGCAAGCGCTCGTCGAGAACATGCGTATAAATCTGCGTTGTAGAGATATCCGCGTGCCCGAGAAGTTGCTGGACAACGCGCAGATCGGCACCATTTTGAAGAAGGTGCGATGCAAAAGCATGCCGTAAAACATGGGGTGAAATTTTCGCCACATCGAGCCCTGCCGTTTGGGCAAGCGACTTCAGTTCGCGCGCGAAATGCTGCCTGGTCAGATGGCCGCTGTCGCCATGGGACGGGAACAGCCACGGACTTTTCTCGTACGCTCCCTCCGCTGCACGAAGCCCGACATAATCCTTCATGGCATGCTGGGCCGCGGGAGAAAGCGGAACAAGTCTTTCCTTGCCGCCCTTGCCCCTGATCTCGATCAGCCGCGCATCGCGCATGGCAGCGCTGACGGGCAAGGCGACCAGCTCGGAAACGCGCAGGCCGGTGGCATAGAGCACCTCTATCAGGGTGTACATGCGCTGTGCCCTGAGGCGGGCGGCGCTGCTGGGTTGCGGTTTCACTGTTTCCGAGCGCGCCGTTTCAATGAGCCTGTCGACATCATCAATAGACAGAACCTTGGGAAGGCTGCCCCGTTTCTTTGGCGCAGACAGCGTGCGGGTCGGATCATCTTTTCGGGTGCCCTCGGCATAGAGAAACTTGAAGAACTGTTTCAATGCCGACAAGCGCCGCGCCTGCGAGGTTTCGGCAAACCCCCGGCGGGTCAGGTCACTCAAATAGGCCGAGATGTTGTCCGGCTGCGCATCCGCAACTCTGGTGCGGCCGAGAAACCCTGAAAAGTCTTCCAGATCCCGCCGGTACCCTTGCAGCGTGTTTTCTGCTGCGCCCCTTTCAACGGCAAGCATTTCCAGAAAGGTCTCGATCTCGTAGCCCGCAGCCATCAGCGTCCAAAGCCATCCTTTTTGACCCTGACCGTGATTTCCCGTTCGCGTGGATCGACGAAGTTTGCAAGAGAATAAACCGCGCCGTAGCCAAGCGCGCCGAGCAGGACAAGCACAAGCAGCAGGCGGGTCAGTGTCGGCACGTCAGTCTCCCGGGGCGAATCGAATATGCGAATGTTCCAAAAACCAAGCCCTCTGCGCAAGCCGACAAAGAAATTCGCTGGCCGTGTTCCACCGCGTGTCTTTTCGATCGAATGTGATACAACGCAGCATGAATGACAAAAACCAGATGACGGACTGGCCCGCGGTGAGCGCAGACGCAAACATCAACTCGATTGATATGGACCAGCTCCTGACAGCGCTGGGAACGCGCTCGATCGTTCTCGTCGGCATCATGGGCTGCGGCAAGTCGACCGTTGGAAAACGGCTCGCGTTGCGTCTGGGTCTTGAATTCGTCGATGCCGATTCCGAAATCGAGCGTGCGGCCAACATGACTGTGTCGGAGATTTTCGCTGAACATGGCGAGGCATATTTTCGTAGCGGAGAAGAAAGGGTGATCGCCAGATTGCTGAGTGAAGGACCCCAGGTTCTTGCCACCGGTGGCGGCGCGTTCATGAGCGAAACGACGCGCTCGGAAATCGCCGAGCACGCGCTTTCCATCTGGCTGAAGGTCGACTTCGAAACCGTGATGGCGCGGGTACGGCGCCGCGCGACCCGCCCGCTCCTGCAAACTCCGGATCCGGAAGGAACCATGCGCGGTCTCCTTGCAGAGCGCGAGCCGGTCTACGCTCAGGCGGCGCTGACGGTTACATCGAAAGATGTGCCGCACGATAGCGTTGTTGACCAGATCATCATAACGATGGCCGACTATCTGTTCCGTGGCGAGGGCAGCCCGGCCTCGCAGACATCGAACACCTGACATCTGGAATTAGAACGTAATGGCAGACACGATTGCGGCCACAGCCCCATCCGAGCGGACCAAAGTGCGCGTCGACCTCGGCGCGCGCGGCTACGACATCCTGATCGGACGGGGCCTGATTGAGGATGCAGGGGCCGAAATCGCTTCGGTCATGCCGAACGCGAGACTTGCCGTCATTGCCGACGAAACGGTTGCAAGACTTCACCTCGGATCGTTCTCTGAGAGCTTGGGCGCGTCGGGGCTCGGTCACACCGCCTATACGGTTCCTTCGGGAGAAAGCAGCAAATGCTTTGCCGAATTCGAGCGGCTTTGCGATGAAGTGCTCGCGGGCAGGTTCGAGCGCGGTGACGCGATCGTTGCGCTGGGCGGCGGCGTTACCGGGGACCTTGCCGGATTTGTCGCGTCCGCGACCCGGCGGGGGATGGCCTTCGTTCAGGTGCCGACGACCCTTCTCGCTCAGGTCGACAGTTCTGTCGGCGGCAAGACCGGCATCAACTCCCGCCATGGCAAGAACCTGATCGGGGCATTTTATCAACCGTCACTCGTGCTCGCCGACACTGCGGTTCTCGACACCTTGCCGCCGCGCGATTTCCGGGCCGGTTATGCCGAGGTTGCAAAATACGGGCTTCTTGGAGATGCGGAATTCTTTGCGTGGCTGGAAACCAACTGGAAGGGCGTTTTCGAAGGCGGTCCGGAACGGGAGGAGGCGGTTGCCCGCTCCTGCCAGGCCAAGGCCGACATCGTGGCAGCAGATGAATTTGAGGCCGGCAAACGCGCGCTGCTCAATCTGGGACACACATTCGGCCATGCGCTGGAATCTGCTGTCGCATACGAAACCGAGCGCCTGGTCCACGGCGAGGGCGTTTCGATCGGCATGATGCTGGCGCATGAATTTTCGGCGCGGCTGGGGCTTATCGACGAAGATACGGTTCTGCGGGTTCGTGCGCATCTTGACGATGTCGGGCTTCCGGTCCAGATCCAGGATATTCCGGGTCAGCTGCCGGGTGCGGACACGTTCATGGACATCATCGCCCAGGACAAGAAGGTCAGCCGCGGTGCACTGACCTTCATTCTGACACGCGGTATCGGAGAGGCCTTTGTTGAAAAGGGTGTCGATCCCGGTGTTGTCACTGAATTTCTCAGGGAGAAACTCGATCAATGACGGAAACAGCTCTTTGGCTCGCGATCGGAGCGGTATTCGTGCTCCTGTTCCTGTCCGGGTTCTTTTCCGGCTCTGAAACAGCGTTGACCGCTGCATCCAGGGCACGCGTCCACCAGCTGGAGAAAACCGGAGACTGGCGCGCGCGAGTCGCCAGCCGTCTGATTGCATCCCGCGAGCGCCTTATCGGCGCACTCCTTCTGGGAAACAATCTGGTCAACATCCTGGCGTCTGCGCTGGCAACCAGTGTGTTCCTGACGCTGTTCGGCGAGGCCGGTGTCGCAATTGCGACCCTGGTGATGACGGCGCTGGTTCTGATTTTCGCGGAGGTTCTGCCGAAAACCTGGGCGATTTCCAATCCGGAACGTTTCGCCCTCACGGTGTCGCCGATCGTGCGGGTCGTGGTTGCCGTGTTTGGCCCTGTCGTCGCCGGTGTGGAGTGGATCGTGCGTCACATCCTGCGCTTTCTCGGCGTGCAGGTCGGCGCGGATGCCTTCCTCCTGTCTGCTCATGACGAACTGCGCGGCGCTGTCGACCTTCAGCATATCGAGGGCGGACTTGAAAAAGGCGAGCGCGACCGTCTTGGAGGTCTGCTCGACCTTGCCGATCTTGAAGTCTCCGATGTCATGGTGCACCGGACCAACATGCTGGCGCTGAATGCGGATGAAGACCCGGTGAAGCTGGTCGATGCCACTCTGGCCGCACCCTATACGCGTTTGCCGCTCTGGCGCGGCGAAAGCGACAATTTCGTCGGCGTCCTGCATGCAAAGGATCTGCTGCGCGCCCTGCACCGGGCAGGCGGAGACACGGCCAAGATCGACATCCTGGAGATCGCCGCCCCGGCCTGGTTCGTTCCCGACACGACCAGTCTTCAGGACCAGCTCAATGCGTTTCTGCGGCACAAGTCCCATTTCTCGCTGGTCGTTGACGAGTATGGCGAGGTGATGGGGCTGGTCACGCTTGAGGATATTCTTGAGGAGATAGTCGGCGAGATCGCGGACGAACATGATCTTGATCTGGAAGGGTTGCGCCCCCAGGCCGATGGCTCGGTTATCGTCGACGGTTCCGTACCGATCCGAGACCTCAACCGTGCCGCTGACTGGAGCCTTCCGGATGATGAGGCGACAACGATCGCCGGGCTCGTCATCCACGAGGCCAGAATGATCCCGGAAGAACGTCAGATTTTCACTTTCCACGGGTTCCGCTTTACCGTTCTGAGGCGGGAAAAGAACCGGATCACGCGTTTGCGCATCATGCCGCTGGCGCAGTCATCCCGGGGGATAGCGACGGCCGAACCGCAACGTCCGGCAACCGCACCGGTTCAGTAACCACCGGCGTCTCATGTACCGTGCCGGCCGGGTGGGGAAACCTCTCGGGCCGCCCGGGCCTGGTCTTTTTGAACCGGCTGGAGCTGACCGGTCCAAGGGTATTCCGGCCCGATCATTCATTTGTACGAACAAATCATTGGTTGTAGGGTTACGTAGCGCAAGGGCTTTGAGGTCTGCGCCATTTGACTGGTTGGCTTTCTGCTTCGGAGGCCGGGCTGGAGGCGTCCGATGGCAATTTTTCTTCTTTCTTCTGCTGTTTCCTTCATAATTTTCAATTTGCTCATGTCGGTGAAGGCAACCTCCACCGGCGACCGCTTTACCTTTGCGGTCGGTGGTTTTGTTGCGAGAATCCCGAAATTTTTCAGTTTTGTCTTCGCGATCCTCATCGTCGCCTTTTTCTGCACCCTGTTCGTCTATCTTTCGTTCGTCTGGATTATCAGGCCCAGTCACGGTCTCTATAGCGTTTATGCGCTTTTCACGTCGCGTCTCACGACATCGACGCTGCTGGGCTTTGTTTTCGGCGGGTTATTCGCGATCTGGCTGCGGCGGATCTACAAGAAGAAACCGGCGGGCGAAGAAGCGAAGTTTTCCATTCCGGAGAAATTCGAGGCGGTGCTGCTGTTCGTCCTGTTCATTCTGGGGACAACATCCTACACCGTGTCGGATCTTCTGAGCGGGCTCCAGGTGGACTCACCGGTGGTCAAGTTTCAGCTTCAGTCCGCTGCGGGCGCTGCGAGCAGCTCCGACCGGGATCCACAGGCTCAAGGTGCAATCGATGACCTGTCCGGGACGACGGCGGCCGAAAACTCCGACCGCGGTCTGCAGCCGGCCCCGACGTTGCGATACATGTATTTGCAGGTGCAGCGGGACAGCGACTACCTGAAACACCACACGCAGGCCTTCGTGGACGGCTACGACGAAAAGTGCCCGGAGGACGCGGCGACGGACGATTATTGCCTCGAAGCCGCCGCACAATATCAGACGATCAAGAACAGTCTCGACGAACTTGAGATCGTCAAAAACAGTTTGAGCTACATTTTCGGTGACTACATCGGTTGTCTGTCCGCGTCCGAGTCGATCCTGGAAGACGAGCATTACTTCGACCGGGCCTTTTCGGAGATCATCCCCAACATCAGGGAGTTCTATTGGGCGTCTGCGCGACCGGCCGGGTCAGGTGACGCTTCCGCAGCGGACCAGAGCAGAACCACCCTTGAGCTGGAAACCGCTCTGGCCGCGGCCATTGAGCCCGTCGCCACCCATGTTCTCAATGTTGCAGACTATGTCGGGAAAAGAAGGGGCATCCTCGAAGGGGACCAGCTGGACCGATATGACGACAGTGTGGTTCAGGCCCTGGCTCAGGCAAGGAGTTGCGAACTCGTCATGGCGCGCCTTGAGCAAACAGCTCCCGGTGGCGACCAGACGGAAGACCGCCGGTATGACCTGAGACTGTCAATCAATCAGGTTTCCATCAACCGTCCCTACCTTGCGATCGTCTATGCCATGGCGCTTGCCCATGTGAATGATTTCGAGACCGGGATCACAACGCTCGACCGCTGGATACGTGTCGAACTCGGCAACAGGAATGCGCTGTCCGATCTCGATGTCGACGACATCCGTTTCTGGTATCTGCTGCGCGTCAGAAGCATGCAGATCGCACTCTACAAGGAGTGGCGGCTCCGCTCGCGGTACCGCACATTGCAGCGGCCCATACAACGCGAAGCGTTCAATCAGCTCATTGATCTTCTGGACGATACCCGCAAGCAAATGAAAAAGATCCCGTCTGTTGAAAGGCGCGCCAGATACTTTCCGAAACCAACCTATGACGGCGTTCCCGGACGCACGCTGGAAGCCGTCGGTTTCCTGCGTCAACCGCCTTTCAGAGGCTGCGGCGCAATTCAGGCCAGTTCCGAAAGCGAGCTCTTGCGCCCTGAAGACAGGCTCATCAGCGTCTATTACCACGTGCTCTATGTCTCCGGGCTCTACGGAATGGAGCACGAGGAATACGACTCGACCCGGTCGGCGATTGTCAACGAAACGCTGACCGAAATAGCAAATACGGATTTTTCCTGCCTGTCGCTGCCGGAACGGGAAACGCAGATCTTCCGTGCGGAGGTGTTCCGTGCCTATGGTCTGGCCAGAGTTCAGGAAATCAAACTGCGCAGAAACTTCGATGAAGCCTATTCGCAGTGGCTGAAAGCCAAACTTGAAATTGCAAGCCAGGCGTTCAAGGTGGCGCGGAACATCATCTACGACCAGGCCGAGGACGACCGGAAGCTGAGAGCGTCATCGAATGAGCTGAAGATCCGGCTGAGGGTGTCACATTCCGAGTGGCTGCTTCGCGATCTCAACAGCTGGATTGATCGCGTTGAACTGCTTCGGCAACAAAATCAGTAGGGTGGCGTGAGGTCAGACCTCCCACGAACAAAGGCCCAAAAAAACAAAGGCCCGCTCTAAGCGGGCCGATTGTTGCACTCATTGTCCGCAAATTCACGGAATAAGGAATGGTGCCTCAGCGAGAACCGCAGTTGCCAAACCCAACTGGATCATCAGCGATGTGATCAGAACTTTCACTTTTCTGCGCTCCTTTCCGGCGTTGTCAGTACCGCCTTATAGCATAGCAACATGAACGCTGCCTGAACGGATTTGCCGTGGAGACGGCCTAAACGCGTTCAATTGCATAGCGTATATGTAGCACATTTGAGCTGAAATTTGAAGATGTGTCCCTCAATTTAACACTGAGGCGGCACGCAAGTTATTCGTTTCGCGTGCCTATTTGACCTCGATAGCGAGCGCGTGAACGCCGTTTTCGAACTCTTCAGACAAGGCTTCGTTGATGGCCCTGTGCTGGGCGACACGGTTCATGCCCTCGAAGGACTTTGCGGCAATTCGAACCCTGAAATGGGTTTCGCCGCCCTCGCGCCAGCCGCCATGGCCGCGGTGCTGTTCGGATTCGTCGATCACACTGAGAGATTCCGGCGCAAATGCTGCGGTCAGCTTGGAGGTGATCGTGTCTTTGGTGCTCATAGCGCTCAACGTGTGGTCAGAGTTTCAAATGTCAAGTCTTTGCTGGTTCGGCGAGGCCTGATACAGTTGCTGGCTGCTCTGCTTCGGCCCGTTCAAAGCACCGGAAATTAACTTTGGACACCGGGGAAATGCAAGACCCGACGGGTTGCCCGCCAATAGATAGAGTTCGATATTCGACCGCATGAAACTTGACTCAAAACTTTTCGACAGCATCCGCGTGAAACCGGACAAGGAGCGCGCAGCGGAAGACACGCATCCTGTGTGCGATCATCCCGGGTGCAAACGGCCGGGACTGCACCGGGCACCGAAAGGGCGCGACCGGGAAGGGGAATATTTCAATTTCTGTGTCGACCATGTCAGAGAGTACAACAAGTCCTACAATTATTTCGTCGGCATGGGCGACGAGGACGTTCGCTCCTATCAGAAAGACAGCCTGACCGGCCACCGGCCGACCTGGAAAATGGGTGTCAACAAGCAGGCTGCGGACGGACCCGACGGCTACGATCCGCGCGCGCAGATGCGCGGTCGTGCCCGTCAGCGAAGCGAGCAGGTGCGACAACCTCGCCAAAGAAAGCTACTAACGCTTGAAAAACGGTCCCTGGATGTGCTCAATCTGCCCTACACAGCCCGTGGCGCGGAAATAAAAGCGCGCTATAAGGAGCTTGTAAAATTGAATCATCCGGACGCAAATGGCGGCGACCGATCTTCCGAAGACCGACTGAGGGAGATCATTCAGGCCTACAACGTCCTGAAAAAGGCTGGTTTCCTTTAAGACGGCAGCTCCCTGCCGGCTTTTCCCAATTGATCCTTCCCGGCGATCCGGGACTTCGGAGGACTGATGACTGAGACGACGACTGCGGCTATGGCAACGCCGGACACCGAGGTTTCTGTTGAAGAGGTGTTCGGATTCAAATCCAGCCTCAAGGTGCCTGCATTCTCCACGCCGTCAGAACACGTGCCGGAGCGTGACAACGACTACCTGTTCGACCGCGCAACCACCCTAGCGATCCTGGCCGGCTTTGCGCATAACCGCCGTGTCATGGTCACCGGCTATCACGGTACCGGCAAGTCGACTCATATCGAGCAGGTGGCGGCGCGCCTGAACTGGCCGTGTATCCGCGTCAACCTGGACAGCCATATCTCGCGCATCGATCTCGTCGGCAAGGACGCCATCGTCATCAAGGAAGGCCAGCAGGTTACCGAATTCAAAGACGGTATTCTGCCCTGGGCCTATCAGCACAACGTCGCGCTTGTGTTCGACGAATATGACGCCGGCCGGCCGGACGTGATGTTCGTGATCCAGCGCATTCTGGAATCGTCCGGACGCCTGACCCTGCTGGACCAGAGCCGGGTTATCCGGCCGCATGCGGCCTTCCGGCTGTTTGCAACGGCGAATACGGTCGGGCTCGGCGATACATCAGGGCTTTACCACGGCACGCAGCAGATCAACCAGGCCCAGATGGACCGCTGGTCGATCGTGACGACGCTGAATTACCTGCCGCATGACAATGAGGTCGATATCGTTCTGTCGAAGGCCAAGAATTTCCAGAACGAGGAAGGACGCAACACCGTATCGAAGATGGTGCGCCTGGCCGACATGACCCGGAATGCGTTCATCAATGGCGATCTGTCGACCGTCATGAGCCCGCGTACTGTGATCACATGGGCTGAAAACGCAGAAATCTTCGGCGATGTCGGGTTTGCCTTCCGCCTGACCTTCCTCAACAAGTGCGACGACATGGAGCAGTCGCTTGTGGCGGAATTCTATCAGCGCTGCTTTGGCGAAGACCTGCCGGAATCCTCTGTCAATGTCGTGATGAGCTGAGGGTCCGATGGCACCGCGTCCGGGGCACAATACCCTTCCAGGCAACAAGCCTGCACCGTCGACCGAACCGTTCAAGCAGTCGGTCAGCGGCACCATGCGCGCGATTGCGGGCGAGGCGGAGCTGGAAGTGCTGTTTTCCGGAGACAGGCCGGGCCTTAGCGGCACGACGGCCCGGCTGCCCGAACCCTCGCGCAAGGTCAACGCGCACGATATTGCGGTGACGCGCGGATTGTCGGATTCCATGGCGCTGCGCATTGCCTGCCACGACAAGGCTGTGCACTCGAAAAACCTGCCGCAGGGCTCAGAGGCAAGGGCCATTTTCGAGGCCGTTGAACAGGCGCGATGCGAAGCCGTCGGGGCCCGGCGGATGCAGGGCGTTGCCGAAAACCTTGCCGTCATGCTGGACGACCGGTTCAGAAAGTCGGGCGCTCCGGATATCGCAAGCCGCGATGAAGCACCGCTTCAAGATGCCCTTTCCCTGATCGTGCGCGAACGGCTGACCGGGGAACAGCCGCCGGAAAGCGCCAAGAACCTCGTTGACATGTGGCGCGGCTGGGTTGAGGAGAAAGCCGGGTCCGAACTCGACCTGCTCCAGTCGGAAGTGGAGAACCAGAACTCCTTCGCGTCGCGGTTTCGCGAAGTTCTCAAGTCACTCGACATGGGCGACGACCTTGGCGATCAGGATCAGGACACCGATCCGGAAGAGAACGAGGACCAGGGCAACAACGACGAAACCGAAACCGGCGAGGACGAGAACGACAGCGGCGAGCAGGAAGCCTCGCCACAGGAAATGGAACTGTCGGGCGAGGAACAGGACGCGGGCGATACCGAAGCCGCGGACATGGACATGGAAGACTTCGCCGAAGAGGACATGGCGCAGGACTCCGAAGAGCCCGGCGAAAGCGACCGCCAGGACACGCCCTTTTCCAACCGGCCCGAGACGGATTACCGCGTTTTCACGAACCAGTTTGATGAAACCGTCACTGCCGAGGAGCTTTGCGATACGGCCGAACTCGATCGTCTGCGCGGGTTTCTCGACAAACAGCTGACGCATCTGCAAGGCGCGGTCGCCCGGCTTGCCAACCGTCTGCAGCGAAAGCTCATGGCCCAGCAGAACCGGGCCTGGGACTTCGATCTCGAGGAAGGCCTGCTCGATACTGCAAGGCTGACGCGTGCTGTCACCGATCCGATGTCTCCGCTCGCCTTCAAGCAGGAACGGGATACCAACTTCCGCGACACGGTCGTGACCCTGCTTCTAGACAATTCCGGTTCGATGCGTGGCCGGCCGATTACGGTGGCGGCAACCTGCGCGGATATTCTTGCGCGCACGCTGGAACGGTGCGGCGTGAAGGTCGAGATCCTCGGCTTCACAACAAAGGCCTGGAAGGGCGGCCAGTCGCGCGAAAGCTGGATCGGGGCGGGCAAACCGCCGACGCCGGGCCGGCTCAACGATCTGCGGCACATCATTTACAAATCCGCTGATGCGCCCTGGCGGCGCGCGCGGCGCAATCTCGGACTGATGATGCGGGAGGGGTTGCTGAAGGAAAACATTGACGGCGAAGCGCTCCTTTGGGCGCATGAGCGTCTGCTCGGGCGGCCTGAACAGCGTCGCATCCTGATGATGATTTCCGACGGTGCGCCTGTTGACGACACCACCTTGTCCGTCAATCCCGGCAACTACCTGGAGCGCCATCTCAGATACGTGATCGACGAAATCGAAACACGTTCGCCTGTGGAACTGATCGCGATCGGCATCGGGCACGACGTAACACGCTACTACCGCCGGGCCGTGACGATCGTGGATGCGGAAGAGCTGGCGGGTGCGATGACCGATCAGCTGGCGGACCTCTTCGATGACGAGGTCCAGCAGGCGCAGCAGGCCAGCGGCAGACGGCGCGGCGGCCGCCGCTAGGGACCGGATCAGGGGGACAGAGGCATTTGAGGCGGTTCGGTTGCAGTTTTGCAGGTGCTGTTTTTCTGGTCCTGACCGCTTTTATCCTGGATGCACCTGGCGCAGCGGCGCAGCAAGTTCTGAGCGAAGGCCTGCCCGTCAAAGCGCGGACACGCGCGATCGAGACCTTTCACATCGGCCACAATGACCCGGTTTTCGGCAAGCTCACGTTTCTGGGTGGTCTTGAACTGCTGGCATCCGACAGGAAGGTGGGCGGCCTTTCAGGGCTTCTGTCGCTTGATGACGGCAGTGCCTTTCTCGCAGTCACGGACAACGGCCACTGGGTGCGCGCGTCCGTCGAGCAGGAAGACGACGGCAAGCCGCTCGATATCAAGGATGTCCGTTTTGCGCCTCTCCTGGGCGCAGACGGGAAAACGCTGCGCGCCCGATGGGGACATGATACCGAAGCCCTGGCGCTTGCACCTTCCGGGCTTTACGTGACCGCCGAATACAAGAACGCGATCTACCACTATCCCTGGCCGCTTGCGACCGGCAAGGAACGCATGATTGGGCAGCTCGATCTTCCGGACGATATGAGATCCCTGCCGCGCAACGCCGGTCTGGAAGCCCTGGCCGCAGGTCCGGACGATAGCCCGCTTGCAGGCAAGTTGATCGCGGTCGCCGAATCCAGCAAAAGCGACGCGCACGACTTGTCAGGATTTATCGTCGGACCTGACGGCGTCGACCGATTTTCGATTGAACGCCAGGAGCGGTTCGATGCGACCGATGCCGCCTTTCTTCCAGGTGGCGACTTCCTGCTCATGGAGCGCCGGTTCAATCTCCGCGACCTGATCGGTTTGAGGCTGCGCCGGTTTGAAGCCGGTTCAATCCAGGCTGGGGCGAAACTGACGGGTGAGGTGATCCTGGAAGCCGGATTCGAGCATCAGATCGACAATATGGAAGCCCTGGCCGTTCATCAGAACGCGGCCGGTGACACCATTCTGACGCTGCTGTCGGACGACAACCGGTCGATGCTGCAGCGGACTGTTTTTCTGCGGTTCCGGCTCAACGATTGATGTGCCGGTTTTCAGGCTGAATTTCGAAATGCTCTAGCCTGCGCGGGACTGCGTTAGTCCTCGCTTCGGCGGTCTGAAGTCCGGTCGCCGGCATAGCGCGCCTTCAATGGAAATTCCGGCAACCATTTTTCTTTGCGCTTGGTCCATAATTCATAGGTCGGCACGAACTGATCCGTGTCGTCAAGCGAACCAAGATTGATTTCAATTTCGTCGGACGTTCGCGAGAAGACAGATGATCCGCAATGCGGGCAGAAGTAGCGCCCCTGATAGCTTTTCGTCTCTCCTTCGATCGTGACCGCGTTCTCTGGATAAATGGCGGATGCATGAAAAAGAGCACCATGCTGTTTGCGGCAGTCCAGACAGTGACAAAGGCCGACACGGTAGGGATGTCCATGCGCGGCGAACCGCACTTTCCCGCACAGGCAACCGCCAGAGGTCACTTCCATGTTTGCGCTCCGTCATTCTGAAGGGTCAGATGTGCGTTACCTTGTGCGTAGCACACATGCTGGGAAACGGAGAACAGCATTTCAGACCGGCATGTCTGATCCAAATTGGTCGGAAAAAGCTCTAGGCCGCAGAACTGTTGGGGGCGGGCTGAAACACATTCAGAATAATGCGGTAAGGCGCCAGCAGGGCCACGGCCACGAGCATCTTCACCAGAAAATCACCGACGGCGAGCGAGATCCAAAGCGATGTCTGAATGTCCCCGCCAATGCCCAGAAACGGCACTGGGAAAGCCAGCGAGCCGTCTTCCATGCCAAACAGCGCATCGATGAAGGCAAAGCTGGCCGCGAACGCGATGCCGAAGAACAGGATCGTGTCGATCATCGATCCGATCAGCGACGAGGTAACCGGCGCTTTCCACCATGTCAGCTTGCGCAGCTTGTCGAAAATGGTGACGTCGAGAAGCTGGGCGACCAGAAAGGCAGTGCCGGATGCGATCAGGATACGCGGTGTTGTGAAGGCTTCGTTGAACGCCCAGAAAATCATCGGGACGACAATGGCAAGAATAAAACCGGAAATGACGACCCTTCTCGCGGCGGAGGGGCCGAAGCGGCGATTGGTCAGATCGGTGACGAGGAACGCGACCGGATAGATGAAGGCCCCCCAGGTCAGCGTGTCGGCCAGATTGACGCCGCCGACTACGTGCTCGACCGGAAACTGAACCAGGTAGTTGGAGGCCGCAACGACAAGCGCCATCGCGAGGATCGCGATGGCGTGATGTCCCGCGGAGAAGCTCCGGGTATCCGTCATTTCATTTGCCCCGAAAGGGTTGGATCAGGCAGCAGCCGCTTCGGCCTGCTTGCGCTTGATGCTGACCTTGATCTTGCGGGCCGTATCGGACAGCTGGCTGTCGGCGGCTTTCAGAAGGTATGCATCAAGGCCACCGCGGTGCTCGACCGAGCGCAGGGCGTGCGCGCTGACGCGCAACTTGAACGTCTCGCCGAGCGTGTCGCTCAGGAGAGACACGTTGCACAGGTTCGGAAGAAACCGGCGGCGGGATTTGTTGTTTGCGTGCGAGACGTTGTTGCCCGTCATCACATCTTTGCCGGAGAGTTCGCAACGGCGTGCCATGATATCACCTTTTGTTTTCGTGGCTGGGCCGTTACCTGGAACCCAGCAAGTCCAAACCGGAACCGGCGCGGACCTCAGGTCCGGCGACATCGTCTCCGGCATTTCTCGGAAAAAGTTGCCCCGCTATAATGGCAGTGCGCTTTAACGTCAAGACATGTCCTGCCCCAGGAGCCGATTCTGTGGTTTTATTCGCACAGGTGCACCGCGTTAACCACTGAGTTACCATAATTTAGAATGATTGATGCGGTTCTCAGGACGATTTTCATGCTAGTGTTTACCGAACGGAACATATTGGCACGGGGCGCGGATCGTTGCCGGAGGGGCAGCGCGGAGGTTTGTTGAAGTGTTTGGTCTGTCGTCACTCGGACGTCTCATCGTCCTCCCATTGATGGCCGGTGCGCTGCTGATTTCGCCTGCCCAGGCGAAAAAGAACAGCGTCGGCGGCGTCTATGCAATATCACTCGCGGGCTTCAAGATTGGGCGCGGGACGCTCTCGCTCGTGATGCAGGGCAATGCCTATTCAGCCAAGGTTACGGTTGCACCCGCCGGTATTGGAACCCTGTTTTCGACCGGGAAAGGCGGAGCGGAAGCCTCGGGCTGGCTGGTCGGCTCGAAGGTGGTGCCTTCCAAGTACCGGATGGCCTCGCATGCGGCCAATCTGGATTTCTACGTCAATCTGAACCAGGGCTCGCGCAATATCCGGTCCATGGAAGTCGCGCCCCAGTTCAAACCGAACAAGGAACGGATCAAGATCACCAACCGCCACAAGCGGAATGCGATCGATCCGCTCAGTGCTGCCCTTATGCCAGTCAAGCGGTCGAAAGACAGTTTCGGACCGAAGGCGTGTTCCCGAAAGCTTCCGATTTTTGATGGATGGACCCGGTTCGACATCAAGCTGAGCTACGAAGGCACCAGGGAAGTTTCCGGCCGAGGCTATGACGGCAGAGTGGTTGTCTGCAAGGCAAGATGGGTGCCGGTCGCCGGACACCGTCCGTCCAAGGAATCGGTGAAATACATGGCGAAGGCAAATATGGAAGTCTGGATCGCCCCGATGGGCCGGGACAATGTCCTCATCCCGTATCGCATTGCCATCGACACCAAGAACGGGCGTTTGCTTGTAGAGGCCACGAAGCTGACGATCGCCGGTGCAGGCAACGACCAGGCCGCACGGCGTTAATATCACCGGCCACAATTGCAACTCTTGACCGGGGCGGAGACTTGCGCCCTCTTGCGTCTCTTGATACAGCGCTCCACATTACGCCAAGGGGCGCGCAAGCACCTCACAGTCTTCTTTCCGGACCGACCTGTGACAGGCCGGCCTGCCGGGTTTTTTCGGGTAAACAAGTACATGCACAGCTATCTGGAGTTCGAAAAGCCCGTCGCGGATATTGAAGGCAAGATCCAGGAACTGCGGGCCATTGCAGCCGAGGATGGCGAAGCCGTCAATGTCGATGGCGAGATCGAGCGGCTCAACACAAAATCCGCCCAGACGCTCCAGGACCTTTATTCCAAGCTTACTCCCTGGCAAAAAACGCTGGTTGCCCGGCATCCTGACCGTCCTCATGCGGTCGACTACGTGGCGGGTCTGGTTGAAGACTTCACGCCCCTCGCAGGCGACCGGAAATTCGCCGAAGACCATGCCCTGCTGGCCGGGATCGGCCGTTTTCGGGGGCAATCGGTTGCCGTTCTCGCGCAGGAAAAGGGACACGACACCGATACGCGCCTGAAGCACAATTTCGGAATGGTGCGGCCGGAAGGGTACCGCAAGGCCGTGCGCATCATGGAGCTTGCCGAGCGTTTTGATATTCCCCTGATCAGTTTCGTCGACACGTCCGGTGCCTATCCGGGACGCGGCGCCGAAGAGCGCGGCCAGTCGGAAGCCATTGCGCGCTCGACCGATGTCGGCCTCGGTCTCGGTGTGCCCTCCATCGCAGTCGTCATCGGCGAGGGCGGTTCAGGTGGCGCGATCGCGATTGCCACGGCAAACAAGGTGCTCATGATGGAGCACGCAATCTATTCCGTCATTTCTCCGGAAGGGGCAGCCTCCATCCTCTGGCGTGACAGCGCGAAAGCGCAGGACGCAGCAACCGCACTCAAGATCACGGCGCAAGACCTGAAGCAACTTGGTGTGATCGACGACATTATCGTGGAGCCCGTCGGAGGCGCTCACCGGGCGCGCGAGATCGTTATCGACAGTGCCGGGAAGTCCATCGAGGCGGCCCTGGAAGAGCTTTCGGGTCTGACCTCCGAAGAAATCCGCAAGCAAAGACGCGACAAATTCATCGCGATTGGGCGCACACTGACTTGAGGTGTGGCCTCATTTGTAAGTCCTTACCCAAGGTTAATGACGTCGCTTCACGAGAAAGTCAGCAACGGATTCGGCTCTGCGATTGAAAAAGCAGGCATTTTTGCCATTGTGTGGCCAGATTCTGCCTGCATTCAGGCACAGTTAGGGCATTTGAAGGGTCGTTTGCCTCAGTTTTTGTTTGTATCACCGGAATTTGCTTCGCAGGGGCAGGCGGGTTTCAGTAACTTATCGTCAACTAACATTCCCTAGCCTTTGCGCGGGGGCGAGACGCAGGAAACCAGAAACGAGACTGCTGGATTTGACATCCGCGTTTCCGGTTCCACTCAGTTCGGGATAGTAACATGGTCTTTGGGCGCCGATTGAAAACGCCAGCCGCGCTGCAAAAGAAGGTGACCGGGAACGGTGTCGGAAAAGCCGCAAGGCTCGGATCACTGGTGATTGCCGCCGGTGTCCTGGCAGCCTGTCAGGCCGACGAGTTCGGTGCCGGACCGAAACACCTGCGTCCCGTAAGCGACTCCATCAAGCGCAAGATGACCGATCTCAACATGAGCTCGACCTCGCCGATCATGATCCGCATCTTCAAAGAAGAATCGGAACTTGAAGTCTGGAAGCAGACGCGGACCGGCAAATACAAGAAGCTGGAAGAATTCGAGATCTGCAAATGGTCCGGCAAGCTGGGCCCGAAATTCAAGGAAGGCGACCGGCAGGCTCCCGAGGGGTTCTATGAGATCACCCCTGCGCTGATGAACCCGAATTCAAGCTATCACCTGGCGTTCAATCTCGGATATCCGAACAAGTATGACCGTGCGCATGGCCGCACCGGCTCGCATCTGATGGTGCATGGCGCCTGCTCCTCGCGCGGCTGTTATGCGATGACGGACGAGCAGGTCGAGGACATTTACGCTCTTGCCCGAGAAAGCTTCAAGGGTGGTCAGAAATCCTTCCAGGTGCAGGCCTTTCCATTCCGGATGACGCCGGAGAACATGGCGCGTCACCGCGACAGCGACCATCTCGACTACTGGAGCATGCTCAAGACCGGGTATGATCATTTCGAAGTGACCCAGACGCCGCCAAAAGTCTCGGTCTGCGAGAAGAAATACGTCTTTGATGCCACGACGCTGGTCGAAGGTGTGCCGTTCCGTGCAAGTGCCAAATGCCCGGAGTATCAGGTGCATCCGAGCATCTCGTCAGCGGTTGCGGCCAAGCAGAGCAAGGACGACGAAAAGTTCCAGCAGCTTGCAGCCCGCTTCGATGCCCGCGAGGAACGCCAGCAGCGCCGCGAAGAACGCAACAAGCGTATTGCCGAAGTCTTTGGCAACGCTGGCGACGAGACCGAAATCACGACGGCGACGATCCCGTCCGCCGACCAGCCGGCTTCCGAAGCCGTGGCAGCTGCAAGCGCACCGGCCGATGCTCAGGGCGAGACCGACGCCGCAGCCGTTGAGACGGCGTTTGCCCCGCAGGAGCAATCAAGCGGCAGTGCGGCAGGCCGTTTCCTGAAGCGTTGGGTTCCTTTCGGTTCAAAGACAACCGAGGCCGAAGCCAGTGTCGGCCCGATCACGACCGATGTTGTTCCGGGTACCAAACCCTGACCTGACCGGTCAGGGTTTGAGGATATCAGCTTACATTTGACCGCAGCACCTATTCGGGTGCCTGGATCTTTGGCAATGCCGCTTCGATCGCCAGACCGAGTGCAAGCAGATGCCGGTCACTGAAAGCCGGCCCGTCGAGTTCAAGACCGACCGGCAACCCCTCTGCCGTCAGACCTATCGGCAATGTCAGACCCGGTATGCCCGCGATCGAGCCCGGGTCCGTGTTGCGGATGAATGTCTGGAATGTCGGCACATCCTCCCC
>JGI12316J15310_10000121_pt2 | contig 19590 bp, 19 predicted proteins | sample MarCyaLeptolynsp_FD_15310 | JGI IMG/M metagenome (IMG submission 15310)
CCCGCGCTCGCATCCTTTGCCATCTTCCAGTTCCTGTGGACCTGGAACGACCTTCTGGTCGCAAAGGTGTTCCTGATTGATGCGACCGGCTCGACGACCGTCATGACCAACCAGATCGTCGAACTGCTCGGCACGCGCGGCGGCAACTGGGAAATCCTGGCCACTGCAGCCTTCGTCTCGATCGCGGTGCCGCTCGCCGTCTTCTTTGCGATGCAGCGGTATCTGGTGCGTGGTCTCCTTGCAGGATCGGTCAAATAACATGAACACGAAACACATTGGGGAGCAGCCGGCATGACCTCCTTGTCCTTGAAAGATGTCAGCAAGTCGTATGGCGAAGTCGAGGTGCTGCGGAACATCGACCTTGAAATCGAGCAGGGCGAACTGATCGTCTTCGTCGGTCCGTCCGGCTGCGGGAAATCCACTCTGCTCCGCATGATCGCAGGTCTTGAGAAGATCACCGGTGGAACGCTCGAGATTGATGACATCGTGGTCAATGACGTGCCGCCAGCACAGCGCGGTATCGCGATGGTGTTCCAGTCTTACGCGCTCTATCCGCATATGACGGTGTATGACAACATGGCCTTCGCCCTCAGACTGGCGCACAAGTCGAAGGAAGAGATCGACACGGCCGTCAAGAGCGCAGCCGAAACGCTTCAGCTGACGCAGTATCTCGACCGCCTGCCAAAGGCGCTTTCGGGCGGGCAGCGCCAGCGCGTCGCCATCGGCCGGTCCATCGTGCGAGATCCGAAGGTGTTCCTGTTCGATGAGCCGCTTTCCAACCTGGACGCGGCGCTTCGGGTGGCCACGCGGATCGAGATTGCGCAGCTCAAGGAGAGCATGCCGGAAAGCACGATGATCTACGTTACCCACGACCAGGTGGAAGCGATGACGCTGGCAAGCCGGATCGTGGTGCTGCACGGCGGCAATGTCGAACAGTTCGGGGCTCCCCTGGACCTTTATGAACGTCCCGCCAACACTTTCGTTGCGCAGTTCATCGGGTCACCGGCCATGAACCTGATCACGGCCGAAGTGACGGCAACCGGCACAATGACCTCGGTGAAAATGGCCGATGGCGGTCACGCGGATGTGCCGATTGCCTCGCGCGACGGCGATATCGCCGATGCGGTCAAGCTAGGTGTGCGTCCTGAGGATCTCACGGTTACCGAAAGCGGCGACTATCTCGTGTCGGCTGAAGTCGAGATCGTTGAGGCGCTCGGAGAAACCACCGTGCTTTACTTCAAATCGCAGAATGGGGGTGAAGCGCTCATCGCCAAGCTGCCGGGCATTCACAAGATCGACAAGGGAACGACGATCCGCCTCACCGCGGTTCCGGAAAAGCTGCATCTGTTCGACAGCGAAGGAAGATCGTTCCTCTACCGGTAATCCGGGCGCACCGATGTCTGTCTTTCACCGGTGCCGTGCGCACCGGTTCCACTCGTGCATAACGGGACCAGGGACGGGTAGGGCAGACGCGTCAGCCCGCGCGTCCGTCTATCCATGATCCGCAGGCTGACAAAGCCGCCTTAAAAGGTCGCATTGTTGCCGAACCTTGGTCTTGCGACACGGGTCTGCCGTCCCGCGCTGCTTCCGTGTCCCGTCAGCAAGCGCCGTTTTCCGCGTGTTTTGCTCGATTTTCACATCTGATCGTTTTTGTCATATCATTTTCATATGAACGTCGAACTATGTTCATATGAAAATGGTGTATGGTGTTTCGAGAGCGGTTTGCCTCGCTGCCGTTCAAGTGACATCTAACGAAACCATGCCGGTTCCGGCTGGTTTGGGCAATGGGCACAGACACAGATGCGCACCTTGGGCCAAATAGAAATTTCCAAACGTCAGGCCGAGATCACCGATCTCGTGAAGAAGACCGGGTTCGCGTCCGTCGAGGACCTGGCCGAGCGCTTTGATGTGACGACGCAGACCATCCGCCGGGACGTCAACGGGCTTTGTGAACTTGGCATGCTGCGCCGGACCCATGGTGGTGTCGAACCTCCGGCGCCTGCCTCAAATATTCACTACTCGACCCGTCAGATCCTCAACCTGCGCGAAAAACAGCAGATCGCGAGACTGGTTGCGGACCGGATCAAGAACCATCAGTCCCTGGCATTTTCCATCGGCACAACACCGGAGATCGTCATGCAGGCACTGGCGGGTCACGAAAAGCTGGCGATCTTCACAAACAATCTGAACGTCGCCTTCACCGCGTCCAGCAATCCATCGTTCCAGGTGACGATCGCAGGCGGTCGGCTCAGGCATGGCGACCGCGATATTCTGGGGTCTGCGGCGCAGGATTTCTTTTCGAACTACAAGGTGGATGTCGGCGTCTTCGGTGTTGCCGGGGTCGACGAGGACGGGACCCTGCTCGACTTTCATGAAGACGAAGTGGCGGCACGGCAATCCATCTTGAAGAACTGCCGGCAATCCTGTCTGGTCCTGGATCACAGCAAGTTCGGCCGCACGGCTCATGTCCGGGGCGGGCATCTCAAGGATGTCGACGCTGTTTTCTGCGACCGCCCGATTCCCGCTGTTTTTCTTGAGAGCCTCAAGGGCACGAGCACGGATGTTTTCGTAGCGGATCAGGAGGGCGCGGCCTGATGGCGAAATCTGCTCTTGAGATTTCCGGCAAGCCGATCACGCTGGAGAATGTCTCGCGGTCCTGGGGAGAGACAGTGGCCGTCGATAATCTGTCCATCGAGGTGCCGGCCGGATCGTTCACGGCGTTGCTTGGCCCCTCTGGATGCGGCAAGTCAACCACGCTGCGCATGATCGCCGGGCTGGAAAGCGTCAGCGCGGGCCGGATCCAGATTGGCGGCGACGACGTCACCGGCAAGCCGTCCTCCAAGCGCGATCTTTCCATGGTGTTTCAATCCTACGCGCTGTTTCCGCATCTGAGCGTTGCCGAAAACATCATCTTCGGACTGAAGGTCCGGCGCGTGAGCCGTGCGGAGCGCGATGAACGCCTGAAGCGGGTTGCCGATCTTCTGGGCCTGTCGCTGCTGCTTGAGCGCAAGCCGGGTCAACTCTCCGGCGGACAGCAGCAGCGTGTTGCGTTGGGCCGTGCGATCATCGGTGAGAAACCGATCTGCCTCATGGACGAACCGCTGTCCAATCTCGATGCCAAGCTCAGGCACGAGATGCGCCTGGAGATCCGGTCCCTGCAGCAGCAGCTCGGCTTTACGATGGTGTATGTGACCCACGATCAGGTTGAGGCGATCACCATGGCCGACCAGGTTGTGCTCCTGAACGAGGGGCAGCTGGAACAGGCAGCGGAGCCGCGCGAACTCTACGAGAGACCGGCAAGTCCTTTCGCCGCGAAATTCATTGGCACACCCCCCATGAACCTCTTTCCGGCCAATGCCTTCAAGAAGCTGTCCACCGCGCCGGATTTCCAGCTCGGCATCCGGCCCGAAGCGATGCACCTGGCAGAAGACGGGCCCGTTACGGCCGACATCCGGGCCGTCGAATATCTGGGGGCGGATATTCTGGCCGATTGCGTCGTTGCAGAAACCTCCTTTCAGGTGCGTCTGCCGACAAACCGATCCGTTGCGCCGGGGCAATCGATCCAGCTGGGATTCGAGCCCGATGCCCTTCACGTTTTCGACGCCGATACAGGCCGGCGGCGAGACGACCTTGTGACCGAATTCGGAACGCTGTTGCGTTCCTGACCGACTGCGCGCGCCTGCGTAGATCAGCCGCAATGTTGCGGATGTTCAAACCTTAGGAAGTATTGAGATGTTGAAGTCCACTTTCCTGAAAGCCGTTGCGGCAACGGCTCTTACGTTCAGCACCTGGGCGTCCGCTCAGGCCGTTGACCTGCAGTTTTATTTCCCGGTCGCCGTTGGCGGCACGGCCGCTGAAACCATCCAGGAGCTGACAAATGAATATGTCGCTCAGAACCCGGATGTGAACATCGACGCTGTCTACGCCGGCTCCTATCAGGACACGGTTGCCAAGGCGATCACCGCATCGCGCGGCGGCAACCCGCCTCAGCTTTCCGTGATCCTGTCCGTCGACATGTTCACGCTGATCGACGAAGACCTGATCGTGCCGTTTGACGACTATCTTTCGGGCGACGAAGACAAGAAATGGATCGAGGGTTTCTACCCGGCGTTCATGGAAAACAGCCAGACCGGTGGCAAGACCTACGGCATTCCGTTCCAGCGCTCCACGCCGGTGCTTTACTGGAACAAGGAGGCTTTCAAGGAAGCCGGTCTTGATCCGGATGTTGCGCCCGAAACCTGGGACGAAATGGTCGAATTCGGCAAGAAGCTGACCAAGAAGGATGCCAGCGGCAAGGTGACCCAGTGGGGCGTGCGCATTCCTTCGTCCGGTTTCCCGTACTGGCTGTTCCAGGGTCTTGCCATCCAGAATGGCGCGATCCTTGCCAATGCTGACGGCAACAAAACCAATTTCGACGATCCGAAAGTTGTCGAAGCGCTTCAGTATCTGGTCGATCTGAGCACCAAGGACGAGGTCATGGCCCCCGGCATCATCGAATGGGGGGCAACACCGAAAGCGTTCTTCGAGGGGCAGACGGCTATGATGTGGACCTCCACCGGCAACCTGACAAACGTGCGCAACAACGCACCGTTCGACTTCGGCGTTGCCATGCTTCCGGCCAAGGAAACCCGCGGCGCACCGACGGGTGGCGGCAATTTCTACCTGTTCAAGGGCGCCTCCGATGAGCAGTCCAAGGCGGCGGTCGAATTCGTGAAGTGGATCACCGCTCCGGAACAGGCCGCGAAATGGACCATCGCAACCGGCTATGTCGCTCCGCGTGCGGAGACCTGGGACACGGAAACGATGAAAGCCTACACCGCTGATTTCGCACCGGCCCTGGTCGCCCGCGACCAGCTGGAGTTTGCGAAGGCAGAGCTGTCCACCTTCCAGAACCAGCGCATCACCGGCCTCTTCAACGACGCTCTGGCGTCTGCGATCACCGGACAGAAAGACCCTGCCACTGCACTGAAGGAAGCGCAGGAACAGGCCGACAAGATCCTGGCGGAGTATCGCTAGGAACTTTTTTGAAGCGGGGCGCCGCCAGACTCAGGCGCTCCGCTTTTAGCCTACAGAATCCAACGTTCGGAATGGGACGACGATGCGGGACATGAAACTGAAGCGGGACTGGATCCACGGATGGCTGCTGCTGCTGCCGGCGCTGGTGTTTCTGTTTGCCTTCACGCACATTCCCGCCGTGACGACCCTGATCAACAGTTTCTTTTCGACACCACGCGGCCGCAGGTCGGCAAAGTTTATCGGCCTCGACAACTACGACCGCATGATCAACGATCCGGTATTCTGGAAAGTGCTGTGGAACAATCTCTGGTTCGCCCTTGGCACGATCCCGGCTTCCGTTGCGCTGGCGATTGTCATGGCGCTGTGGGTCAATGACAAACTGGCGGGGCGCAGTTTCGTGCGCATGGCCTATTTTACCCCCACCGTCCTGCCGCTGATCGCAGTCGCCAATATCTGGCTGTTTTTCTATACGCCCGGTTTCGGGTTGTTCGACCAGATTACGGGGTTCCTGTTCGGTTGGCCTGCCAGCAACTATCTCGGCAATCCCGAAACCGCGCTCAACGCAATCATTGTTGTGACCGTGTGGAAGGAAGCCGGGTTCTTCATGATCTTTTACCTCGCGGCTCTGCAGGCAATTCCCGTCTCGCTGAAGGAGGCGGCGCAAATCGAGGGGGCAAGGCGTTGGACGATCTTCTGGCGCATTACCTTCCCGCTGCTGATGCCGACGACCCTGTTTGTCTGTGTCAATGCGGTGATCAATTCCTTCCGCCTGGTGGATCATATCTTCATCCTGACGGACGGCGGCCCTGACAATGCCTCTGCGCTTCTGCTCTTTTACATTTACGAGGTCGCATTCCGTTTCTGGGAAACCGCCTACGGCGCAACGCTGACGGTCGCTCTGCTCGCCCTGTTGTCCCTGCTGGCGATCGGGCAGTTCTTCTTCTTCGACCGGAAGGTGCATTACAAATGACCGGCTCTTCCGACCTGTTCGACCGCTCGCTCAACACAATTGCCGCCTGGGCTCTGGCGCTGCTCTGGGTCCTGCCGCTTGCCTATGCGGTCTGGACCGCGTTTCACCCGGCTGCCTATGAGGCGCGGTTTGAACTGTTTGCGCCCCTGACGCTGGAAAATTTTGCAAAGGCGTGGGATGCGGCACCCTTTGCCCGCTACTTTCTGAACACATTCATTCTGGTGACGATGATACTGGCCGGGCAGTTCTTCCTCTGCACCCTGGCGGCCTTTGCCTTCGCACGGTTCGAATTTCCCGGGCGCAACATCCTATTCGCACTGGTGCTGCTTCAGCTGCTGGTGATGCCGGATATCCTGATGGTCGAGAACTACAAGACCATGCGGCTCCTCGATCTCGTTGATACGATCCCGGCGATTGCGCTGCCCTATATCGCCTCGAGCTTCGGCATCTTCCTGCTGCGGCAGACTTTCATGACCATCCCCAAGGAGCTGGACGAGGCGGCCCGCATTGAAGGGGCGTCGGTCCTAGGGGTGCTTTGGAAGGTCTACATTCCGCTCGCCAAGCCGACCTATCTCGCCTATGGCTTGGTGTCGGTCAGCCACCACTGGAACAACTTCCTTTGGCCGCTGATCGTGACCAATTCGGTCGAGACACGCCCTGTCACAGTGGGCTTAAGCATCTTCTCGGCCATCGACAGCGGCATTGAATGGTCCGTGATCAACGCAGCAACCCTGATGACCTCGGGTCCCCTTCTGATCGCGTTTCTTTTGTTCCAGCGGCAGTTTGTCCAGAGCTTCATGCGCGCTGGCATCAAGTAAAAATTCCTGGCGCCAATCGGCCAGATCTTCGGAAATTTTCGCGCAGAAGCAGGTTTTGAAAGCGGTTGGTATCATCTGACCGCTGCCGGACTCCGTCGATAGGATGATTGACGGGCGCGGCATTCATGCTATTAACTTAATGCGAATTTAAATGGATTTAAATTGCAGAAATCAGCGGCTTTGAACAATGCTGAACCCTGCAATTTTCTGGGAGGAAACCTGTGTCGAAAACATTTCTGGCGGTCGGCGAGTGCATGGTCGAGATGGCGCCCACCGGTCAAGGCACGTTTGCCATGGGATTTGCCGGCGACACGCTGAATACGGCCTGGTACGCACGTAAATGCCTGCCGACAGACTGGAATGTCGGCTACTGCACGGCGGTTGGCCGCGACCAGGTTTCGGAGCAGATGCTGGACTTCCTGACGCAGTCGGGCATCGATGTCGGCTCGGTCCGGTGTCTGGACGACCGAACCGTCGGACTCTACATGATCCAGCTGAAGGACGGGGAGCGCAGCTTTGCCTATTGGCGGTCCCAGGCAGCCGCCCGCCAGCTTGCAGCGGACATCGATCATCTGCAGTCGGCGGTTGCCGACGCTGCCCTGATCTATTTCAGCGGGATCACGCTGGCAATCCTGCCGGAACGGGATCGGGAGAATTTTTTCAGCGCGCTGAAGGCGGCCCGTGCGCGGGGCGCGAAAACGGCGTTTGATCCCAATTTGCGTCCGCGTCTCTGGGAAACGGAAGATACGATGCGTGCCTGTGTCACGGAGGCTGCCGGTCTTTGTGACTTCGTCATGCCGTCCTTTGAGGACGAGCTGGCGCACTTCGGAGATCCGACGGCTGACGTGAGTGCCGGCCGCTACCTTGCGGCGGGTGCCGACATGGTCGTGGTCAAGAACGGTCCGGAAGAAGTCATCTGTGCTTCCAGGGAAAACCGGGAGGCGTTCCAGCCCAGGCCGGTTACGAACATTGTCGACACGACGGCTGCCGGAGACAGTTTCAATGCCGCGTTTCTCGCCGAGTACCTTGTCAGCGGCAATATTGCGGCGAGCGTCGATGCGGGCGCTCGGCTTGCCGGAACGGTGATCCAGAACCGCGGCGCCCTGGTGGACTGCTTCGAACCGGCCTGAAACCGGTTCAATAGGCCGGGGTGTCGGCAGTAGTGACAGACGCGTCCTCCAGATTGAGGCCCTCGAATTCCTTGACCGTGCTGAGGCTGAGGAGTGTCTTCATTTGTGCGACGGACGGGATCTGTGAAAGCCTGCCTCTGTAGAGCTTCTCGTAGGCGGCCGTGTTCTTCGTCATCAGCCGTATCAGATAGTCGAATTCACCCGAAATGAGGTGACACTCCAGAACCTCAGGCATACGTGCGATCTCGTCCTCGAACGCGAGCGCATCCTCCCTGCGCGGGCTGGTCAGTTTCACTTCGATGAAGACCTGCATCTCCAGGTTCAGCGATGCCCGATCCAGCCGGACCGTGTAGGCCTCGATAATCCCGCTCGATTCCAGAAGTTTGACCCGCCGGTGGCACGCCGACAGGGATAGTCCAACTTGCTCGGACAATCGCGCCATCGAAATGCGGCTGTTTTTCTGCAAAATCGAAAGTATTTTCTGATCAAGCCGATCCATCGTAAGAATTCCGAAAAAATTGCGATATTTCGATAATTATTGAGAAAATTTCTGAATTCAATTGAAAAATGAGAACCTTTCCTTTGCAACGTGAGATATCGTTTCCTCTACGGCATGGGGCCGTTGAAAAGGGGAACCTAAATGAACAAGAAAATAGTCGTCGGATACGACGGCAGCAGCGCATCGGACAACGCGGTCGATTTCGCTGTTAACTTGGCAAAGGCCAGTCAAGCGGGGCTTGTGATTGCACATGTACTTGAATGGTCGCCCTACACATTCCTGACGCCAAACGAAATCGAAGAGCGGCATGCGCGCAGGACTGAGGAACTTGAGCGCGCGCGCAAGGCCGTGCTCGACCCCGTGATGCAGAAGCTTTCCAAGGACGGCATGGAAGCGACATCCGAACTTCGTTACGGGCACATTGCCGAAACGCTGATCAAGATTGCCGAAGAGGACGGTGTCGAGCAGATCGTGATTGGCCGGACGGGGCATTCGCAGCTTTCCACCCGGGTCTTCGGATCCGTTGCGGGCAGCCTTGCGCAGGCAGCACCTGTGCCGGTGACCATCGTTCCATAAAAGTTCCAGGGGCTCAGAAAAATGAAAAAATCCTTCGCAGCGGCCATTGCCGCATCCATTGTCCTTGCCTGCACGATGCCGGCGATGGCTCAGTCAATCGACGAACAGGTCAACACGCTGTTCGCGAATTCAACAGGCTGGTTCGTCAGCTTCATCTTCAGCCCGTTTCCCGGAACCTCGTTCCCCTGGATCGTCGGCTGGCTGGTGATCGCGGCAACCGTCTTCACGATTTACTTCGGCTTTATCCAGTTTCGTGCGTTTCCGCATTCGATCGCACTGGTGCGCGGTGACTATTCAGACCCGGAAGACGCTGGTGAGGTCAGCCATTTCCAGGCCTTGGCGACGGCCCTTTCGGGCACCGTCGGTCTCGGCAACATTGCCGGTGTGGCGGTCGCCGTGGGCATTGGCGGTCCGGGCGCGACCTTCTGGATGATCCTTGCCGGGCTCATGGGCATGGCCTCCAAGTTCACCGAGTGTACCCTCGGCGTGAAGTACCGGAATGAGTTTCCTGACGGAACGGTTTCCGGCGGACCTATGTACTACATGACCAAGGGTTTTGAGGAACGCGGGCTGCCAGCGGGCAAGATCCTTGCCGTGATGTTCGCGATCTTCTGTATCCTGGGTGCGTTCGGCGGCGGCAACATGTTCCAGGCCAACCAGGCGCATGCGCAGATCGCCAACGTGGTTGGCGACTACCCGGGCTGGATCACCGGCCTCATCTTCGCGGCGATCGTTTTTGCGGTGATTGTCGGTGGCCTCAAGTCGATTGCGTCGGTCACGGAAAAGGTCGTCCCCTTCATGGGCGTGCTCTACGTGCTGACAGCGCTTGTCATCCTGCTGATGAACGCCGACAAGATCGGTTGGGCTTTCGGACAGATCTTTGAAGGTGCGTTTACCGGTCTCGGTGTTGCCGGTGGCTTTGTCGGTGCGCTGATCCAGGGCTTCAAGCGGGCGGCATTTTCCAACGAGGCAGGTGTCGGCTCAGCCGCGATCGCGCACTCGGCCGTTCGGACAAAGGAACCGATCACGGAAGGTTTCGTGTCGCTGCTGGAGCCGTTCATCGACACAGTCGTGATCTGCACCATGACCGCGCTGGTCATCATCATCACGGGGCAGCTTGTCTCCGATCCGGAAACCGGTCTCTACGTGCTCAATGAAGCAGGGTCCGCGATCCAGACCGTTGACGGAAACTCGGGTGTCGCCCTGACGTCAGCCGCCTTCTCGTCGGCGTTCGGATGGTTTCAGTACGTGCTGGCCGTTGCCGTGGTGCTGTTCGCCTTCTCCACAATGATCAGCTGGTCCTATTACGGCTTGAAGGCCTGGACCTTCCTGTTCGGTGAGGGCAAGACCAAGGAACTGGTCTTCAAGGTCATCTTCTGCATCTTCGTCGTGATCGGCGCGGCTGCGAGCCTTGGCCCAGTCATCGACTTCTCCGATGCGGCGATCTTTGCCATGGCGGTTGTCAACATCGTGGCGCTCTATGCGCTGATGCCGATCGTCAAGCGGGAGTTGAATAGCTACCTGACCCGGCTGAAGAGCAACGAAATCAAGAAATTCAACTGATTTCAGGCCGCCGCTCAAGTCTCACCCGAGCGGCGTTCCGGCTAACAAGGCGCCGGGCCGGTCCGATCTTCGGGCCGGCCCGCAATCGTTCACGCGTCCCGTTGTGCGATCCAGTCATGGTCCGGGTGGTTCCTGAAGCGCCACTTGCGCATGGGACCGGCCATGACATTGAGATAGTACATTTCGTAGCCATAAGGCGCACCGCAAGGGTGATGTCCTTTCGGAACGAGCACCACGTCGTGGCTGTTCATGGAGATGGTCTCGTCGAGAGAGCCGTCCTCGGTAAAGACGCGCTGGTGACCGTAGCCCTGATCCGGATTGAGACGGTGATAGTAGGTCTCCTCCAGATAGGTCATGTCCGGGAAATTGTCCTCATCATGCCGGTGCGGCGGATAGGACGACCAGTTGCCTTGGGGCGTGAACACTTCCGTCACCAGCAGGCTGTCGGCGACATCCGTCTCTTCCATGGCGATCGGGAAGATGTAACGGGTGTTGGCGCCCTTGCCACGCGTGACCTTCTCCGGAACGGGCAGCACGCGGGCCTCGTGGCCGCCGTTGCCGGGCGCGGTGCAGACACCGATGGTGCAGTCCGTCGTCGCTGTTGCCGACCAGTCGGTGCCGTTCGGCACATAGACGCTGTGCGGTGGCAACTGTTCGAACACGTTCATGCGCTCGCCCTGTTCACCGAAGTCCGTGCCGCCTGCGGAAATCGACGCCTTCCCTTCGACCATGACCAGGATGACCTCGAGATCGCCGGTCGTCTCCGAAACGCGTTCCCCGGCGCGCAGTCTGTAGAGACCAAAACCGACATACCCCCAATCCGGAGACTTCGGGCCCTTGGCGGTCTCAATCGTGATGTCGTGTGTTTTGCCGGAGGTTCCCGACGGTTTGCGCAGAAGATCGCTCATCTCAAATCCAACTCGTTTGCGATAGCCTTGAGCGTTTTCAGCCCCATGCTCTGATATTTGAACGGATTGTGAACCTCAGGGTCCTGTTCGGCCTCGATCACGATCCAGCCGCTGTAACCCGCGTCCTTCAGGATCTGAAGCAGCGGTGCGAAATCGATCCCACCTTCTTCGTCGCCCGGAACGGTGAAGACACCTGCCCTGACGCCATCCATGAAGGACTTTTGGTTATTGCGAACGTCGTTCATGACGGCGGGACGCACATTCTTGGCGTGAAAGTGTCCGACCCTGTCGATGTATTTCTTCAAGACTGGCGCCGGGTCTTCGCCTCTTGCGCCGAAGTAACAGTGTCCGGCATCAAACAGAAGCTTTGTGGCCGGTCCGGTTGCCGCCATGAAGGCGTCGATTTCCGCAAGGGTTTCCACCACCGTGCCCATGTGGTGGTGGTAGACAAGATCGATGCCCTGGGCCGCACAGAATGCGGCGAGTTCCTCCACCTTGGCGCCGAAACTCTTCATCTCCTCGTCACTCAGCACCGGGCTGGTCGAGATGTCGACATCCGACCCCTGGATGGTGTTGGAAGTCTCGCAGGCAATGCAGACCTTGCAGCCATTGTGCCTCAGCTTGTCGAGATGCGGCTGGATCGCCTTCTTCTCATCCTCGAGCGTCTGTGCCAGCAGGTTCAACGAGTACCAGCCGGAAACGAATTTCAGTCCATGACTTCCGAGCAGCTGTTTCAGCTCTTCCGGATCGTCTGGCCAGCGGTGGCCGTTCTCGATGCCGTCAAAGCCGATTTCCGCTGCTTCGGACAGGATCTGTTCCGTCGGGATATGCGCTCCGAGCGTCTGGTCGTCGTCATTGGCCCAGGCAATGGGATTTGCGCCGAATAGGATCATGGCATTTGTCCTGTAACGTTCCTTGCACCGTTCTTTGGTTTGGTCTCTTCCCGGCTTGATCAGCCTTGCCGACAAAGAAATCTGGAAGAACTTCTTTTGGTCGTAAGTGCCCGTCATTGCCGGGCTCGACCCATCGCTGTCCGGGTTAACCCGAACTGGATCTCGTGAGGCGATCACTGCTCAATGAACTTGTCATTCCGGCTGAAGCGCAGCGGAAGGCCGGAACCCAGTAACCACCTGTTTCTCCTTCTTCTTTTAACCTCTGCCGCAGGGGAGTACTGGTTCCCGGTCTTGCCGTGTTCACGGCAAACCGGGACGACAAATCCGAGAAACAAAACTTCATCCGGACTTGGCATCGGCCGGGGTTTTGGAACGCTTTCGACGGCATAAGTTCGGTCATACTTTCTAAACCTGACAGCTGCGGGTCAAGCCATGGGACGACATTGAGCGAAGCAGCAGCGTTCAATCCGCCGCCCGTTGGTCCTTGAGGGCCGCGACGTAGCCTTCGCGCGCGCTGTTTACCTGTTTGCGCGCAGAGACTTCCGGCACGGCCACATCCCACCAGTGGCCACCGCCGGCTTCGCCGGGACCGTGCATCGGATCGGTGTCGATCACGATCACCGAGGGGATCTCACGCGCGCGTGCCGCCAGGATCTCCGCTTCAAGACCGGCAATGTCCTTCGCCTTGACCGCATGCGCGCCCATCGCGGCAGCGTGGGCAACGAAGTCTATGTCCGGCTGTGCCTCGACGTTGCTGCTCCGGTAGAGATTGTTGAATTGGGCCCCGCCGGTGCCCATCTGCAGCCTGTTGATGCAGCCGAAACCGCGATTGTCGGTGAGGACCACCGTGAAGGGAACGCGCCGCATGACTGCCGTTGCCAGCTCGGAATTGGCCATCATGTAAGACCCGTCGCCGACAAAGCAGACCACGTCCCGGTCCGGTTGGGCGAGCTTGATGCCCATGGCGCCGGCGATCTCGTAGCCCATGCAGGAATAGCCGTATTCCATGTGATAGCCACCCTGCGGGGCCTGCCACAGAAGCTTCAGCGCACCTGGCATGGTTCCGGCCGCGCACATGGCGATTGTCTTTTCCGTCGCGGTGCGCTGGACGGCACCAATCACCTCCGCGTCGAGCGGCAGATAGTTTTCCGGAACGTCTGTCCTGGCGCTGCAATGGGCATCGACCTTGGCGAGCCAGTCGAGGCGGGACTGCGGGTCGAAGGCGCTGCCCTGATGGCCTTCAAGTTCTGAGGACAGCCGGTCCAGGCAGACCCTTGCGTCGCCGACGACACCGACCGCGCCATGCTTGTCCGCGTCATAACCCTGAACGTTGATGGAAACCAGTTTCCGGTCCGGGTTCTTGAAAAGGGCCCAGGACCCGGTGGTGAAATCCTGGAAACGCGTGCCGACACCGATCACGAGATCGGCGACCTCGGCCAGCTTGTTCGCGCTTTCCGCACCGTCGACGCCTGCGGCTCCAAAGTTCATCGGGTGCGCTTGGGCAAGCGCGGACTTGCCCGCCTGTGTTTCGATCACCGGGATGCCATGCCGGGTTGTGAAGTCGGACAGCGTTTCCTCCGCTTCGGAATAGACGACGCCGCCGCCGCACACGAGCACGGGTGCCGCCGAGGATCTGATCAGTGCCGCAACATCGGCGACGTCACGGCTGTCGGGTTCAGGCCGGCGGATACGCCAGACCTTCGGCTCGAAAAAGCTCTCCGGATAATCGAAAGCCTCGGCCTGGGTGTCCTGGCAGAAGGACAGGGTCACGGGACCGCAAGCGGCCGGGTCGGTCAGAACGCGGAAGGCGCGCGGCAGCGCGGTCAGCAGTTGCTCGGGCCGCGCGATCCGGTCGAAATAGCGCGATACAGGGCGGAAGCAATCATTGGCCGACACGGTGCCGTCGTCGAAATCCTCCACCTGCTGCAAGACCGGATCAGGGGCCCGGTTGGCGAAGACATCGCCCGGGATCAGCAGCACGGGCAGACGGTTCACATGGGCAAGCGCTGCGGCCGTAACCATGTTGGTCGCTCCGGGGCCGATGGACGATGTTACCGCCATGGCACGCTGGCGTTTCTTGGCCTTGGCATAGGCGATGGCCGTGTGGGCCATTGTCTGCTCGTTCTGGCCGCGCCAGGTCGGTAGCTGATTGCCCGCCTGTTCCAGCGCCTCGCCGAGACCGGCAACGTTGCCGTGGCCGAAAATCGCCCAGACCCCGTCGATGAAGCGCTCACCGTCTTCTGTCATCTGGGCCGCAACGTAGCGCACCATCGCCTGGGCGGCGGTGAGGCGGATTGTGTTCATGCCGGTTCTCCCTGCCGGGTGCCGAGCCGCGCTTCGTCCCGGGCCTTGTCCCAGATTCGGCACAAGCGCTCGAAGCGGTTCGACATGTCTTCAACCGCTGCTTCGTTGCTGATCTCACCGGATAGCCAGCCGCGCGCCGCGTCGGCGAAAATCGTGCGGCCGATCGCAAATCCCTTGACCAGCTGGAACCGGGCTGCCTGGGCGAAGCTGTCGGCCAGCCTGTCTTCCGGCGCATCAAGACCAAGCACCACGATGCCGCGCGTGTAAGGGTCGTTTTCCGTAATGGAGTCACATGCCTTCGACCAGGCATCCTGCGAGGTCATCGGTTCAAGCTTCCACCAGTCCGGGTAAATGCCGATCTCGTAGATGCGCCGGATGATCCGGGCTGTGGTGTCATCGTCGACAGGGCCGACCTTCGAGGGGATAACTTCAAGAAGCAGTTCCAGCCGATTGCGTCGGCAGGCTGCGAAAAGCCGCGTCAGGACATCTTCCTGTTGCGCTCTCATGTGGCTGTCATCGTCGGGGTGACAGAAACACAGCACCTTGACTACGTGCTCGGCAGGCCACTCGCTGAGGCCGCTGAAGTCCGGGCCGATTTCCGGTTCAAGCGTCAGCGGCCGTGATGTGGGCCACTCGACCGGATGCCCGATCCAGAGACCGGTCCCGGCAGCGCGGAACAGTGCGTCCTGGCCAAGGCGGCTGTCGCAAAGAATGCCATAGCCGGACTTGCCGCCGGCCACTTTCTGCGCCGCGTCGAGACACAGGTTCTTGAAGAAGCCGATGTGTTCATGCGTGACGCCCGCTTCATCGGCCATCTGCTCGAGCTGGATGCGGTGGTCAAACGCAAACACCCGCATGGTCGACCAGTCGCCGCCGTGAATGTAGTGACGGTTTGTCGACCAGTGGATCTGTTCCAGCTCGGGATCCTTGCGTAGCGCCTTTGTTCGGACACCGCGTTTCAGGAAGAACTGGAGTTCTTCCCAGCTCGGATAGGCCGGGGTGCATCCGTGCCGGGAGACGGCAAAGGCACCGCAGGCGTTCGCGTAGGTGAGGCTGGTTACCCAGTCCTCGCCGGTGATCCAGCCCCTGAGCAGACCGGACATGAAACCGTCGCCCGCACCCAGCACGTTGAAGACCTCGATCGGGAAACCCGGGCCCGAGATACCCTCATCAAGACTGTCGGGTATCTCGCCTTCGAATGCGGATGCGCCCATGGGCCCGCGCTTGCAGACCAGTGTCGCATCGGACACCTTGCGCACGTTCCTGAGTGCCTCAACGGTGTCGGTCGTCCCTCCTGCGATGTGAAATTCCTCTTCCGTGCCGACGATGAGGTCGAACAGATGCAGGGTCGATTGCAGTTTTTCAGTCACCTTTGCCGACGCAATGAACCTGTTTTCGCCGTCACCATGGCCGGAGAGGCCCCAAAGGTTCGGGCGGTAGTCAATATCAAGCGCGGTGCGGTCACCGTTTGCACGGGCAAGCGTCAGCGCCTTGAGGACGGCCGCTTCCGTCTGCGGATGGCTCAGGTGGGTTCCCGTCGCAACCACGGCCTTCGCGGAGGCAATGAAGTCCGGGTCGATATCGTCTTCACACAGCGCCATGTCGGCGCAGTTCTCGCGGTAGAAAATGAGCGGAAACTGTTCCTGGTCGCGGATGCCCAGAAGAACAAGCGCGGTGAGCCGTTCCTTGTCGGTGACAACGCCCCGCGTTTCCACCCCGTGACGGTCAAGCTCCTCAAGAATGAACCGGCCCATGTGTTCGTCACCGACACGGGTGATCACGGCGGACCGCAATCCGAGCCGCGCGGTTCCCGTTGCCATGTTTGTCGGCGAGCCGCCGATATACTTGTTGAAGGACGACATGTCCTCGAGCCGGCCGCCCACCTGTGCGCCGTAAAGGTCGACCGAAGACCGGCCGATGGTGATGACATCGAGCTTTTTCACGTCACTCTTCCACTATTTGAAGGGCCGTGGAGGTGTCACGGCCCCGTATCGAAACGGTTACTGAAGGGGGCCCTTTAAACGGTTCCTCCGAGGGATCCTTCGAGTTGTGCCATTTCCTGTCCGCCTGCCATGAGGTCCTGGAGTTGTTCTGGTGTTATCTCGCCGCGTTTTGCGGTTCCGAGTGTCTTGCCTCTGTTGAGGACTGTGAAGCGGTCGCCGACGGCCAGGGCATGGCGGACATTGTGGCTGATGAAGACGACGCCGACGCCCTGCTTGCGCACCTTGTCGATGGTGGCGAGCACGTTGGAGGTCTGGCGCACGCCGAGAGCAGATGTGGGTTCGTCGAGGATCAGGACCCTTGCCCCGAAATAGACCGCGCGGGCAATGGCGACCGTCTGGCGCTCGCCGCCCGACAGGGTGCCGACCGCCTGGTCCGGGCCGCGCAGGTTGATGCCCATCTTGCGCATCTCCTCCATCGTGATCTCGTTGGCACGGGTGACGTCGAAGCGCTTGGCCAGGCCGCGCCCCTTGGTCGGTTCGCGCCCCATGAAGAAGTTGCGGGTCACACTCATCAGCGGGATCATCGCCAGATCCTGGAACACGGTCGCAATGCCGGCCTCCATGGCATCGCGCGGAGTGGCAAAGCTCAGCGGCTTGCCCTCAAAGAAGATCTCGCCCTTTGTCGGCCGGTGCACGCCCGACATGGTCTTGATGAAGGTCGACTTGCCCGCGCCGTTGTCGCCGAGCAGGCAATGGCACTCGCCGGGCCTGACGTCGAAGCTGACGCCGGCCAGGGCAATGATGTTGCCGAAGTGCTTCTCGATGTCGACCATGTGAATGATGGGTTCGAACTCCGGCGAATCGCCGTGATGGAACTTGGTGTCCTGGGTCATGTTACCGCTCCCCCGTGACGCGCTTGCGGATCGCGTTGTTGAACAGAACGGCGATGAGCAGCATGGAGCCGAGGAAGACCTGGAACCAGTCCTGATCGAAGTTGGTGTAGGTCAGTCCGATGACGACCATGCCGAAAATGATGGAGCCGAAGAAGGCGCCGATGGCCGAGCCGTAGCCCCCGGTCAGGAGACAGCCGCCGATCACGGCCGCGATGATGGCCTCGAACTCCTTCTGGAAGCCGCGGCGGGCATCGGTGGAGCCGGCGTCCATGACGGTGATGATGGCCACCATGGCGGCGCAGCAGGCGGTCAGCATGAACAGGGAGATCTTCACCCGGTTCACCGGAACCCCGGAATTGGAGGCGGCGGTCTTGTCGCCGCCGGCGGCGAAGATCCAGTTGCCGACAGGCGTGCGCAGGAGAATGTAGGTCGCGATCAGCGCGATGAGGATGAACCAGATGATCTCGACCGGAATGCCGGGAACCTTGGGCGCGCCGCTCTTGAAGGTGTCGACGAAGCCGTTGGTGGCGAGCCAGTTGAAAAGGCCGCCAAAGGCATCGCCGGAGAAGAACGGGGCAAGCCAGTCGCCCTCGACCGCATCACGGACACCGCGCAGCTGGGTGGCGCCGCCTGTGGCCCACTTCAGGCCGACCAGGGACAGGCCGCGCAGGATGAACAGGAAGGCGAGGGTGACGATGAAGGAGGGCAGGCCCGAGCGGATCACGATGGTGCCGTTGATGGCGCCGACACAGGCGGAAAAGACAAAGGTGAGGGGAATGGCCAGAACCAGGGGCAGGCCCCAGGTGACGACGCAGGCGGCGAAGAACAGGCCGGCAAAGGCGACCATGGAGCCGATCGACAGGTCGAACTCGCCGCCGATCATCAGCATGGCGGCGCCGATGGCCAGAATGCCGAGCTGGGCCGCAGGGGTCATGAAGTTCATGATGCCGGACAGGCTGAACATGGCCTCGTCGGCGGTTGCCAGGAAAAACAGGGTGACGAGGATCACGCCCGCAATCGCGCCGAGTTCCGGCTTCTTCATCAGTTTGGAGAAGAACGATTCCTTCTTGACCCGTTCGTCTGCATCTATCGGAGCAGCGTCGCTCATTATGGCCTCCCTGTTATGGAGGGACGGCGCATGGGCGCGCCGCCCCCTTGTTCGGTGGTGTTATTGGTCGTGCGGCAAGCGCTTAGCGGATGCCCTTGGCGGACAGATCGATCACCTGGGCCGCCTTGTCCTTGGTGACAAGGTTCGGACCGGAGGGAACGTTGCCGCCCGGCATCAGGCCGTAGGCCGCATTGTTGGCCAGGAACACAACCGGGAGATAGCCCTGCAGGAACTGCTGCTGGTCGATCGCAAAGGCGGCATCGCCGTCGACAATGGACTGCAGGAAGTTCGCGGACAGGTCGAAGGAGGCCACGTTGAGGTCACGGCCCGAAGCCTTGGCAGCGGCAACGGTCGGCTCACCGGCGGTGCTGGCTCCCAGCGCCATGACCGTGTCGACGTCTTCATCGGACGACAGGGCCGCAGCCACCTTGGCTTCGATCTCGGCCGGATCGTTGGAGGTCGGCAGGACGGAAACCTCCCCGCCAAAGCCCTTGGTGAAGCCTTCGCAGCGCAGGTCAAGGGCAACGTTGCCGACTTCGTGGTTCACGCAAACGGCCTTCTTGCCGCCCATCTCGGCCAGCTTCTTGCCGGCAGCCTCGCCCGCGTCATACTCGGACTGGCCGACGTGAAGGGTCACACCAAGACCCGGAGCGACATCGGACCCGGAGTTCATCGAGATCACCGGAATGCCGGCTTCAACAGCGCGCTGGATCGACGGCCCAAGCGCATCGCCGTCCGGAATGGAAACCACAAGCCCGTCCGGCTCCTGGTTCACAGCCGCATCAATCAGCTGGCTCATGGCGACCATGTCGAAGGTCTCCGGAGCACGGTAGTCGACATTCGCACCCGTGTGCTCGGCTGCAAGCGAAACACCGTTCTTCACAACAGACCAGAACGCATCATTCGCCTGACCATGCGACACAACAATAATGTCCGTCGCAAATGCGGGCGAAGACACTGCAAGAGCAC
>JGI12316J15310_10000146_pt25 | contig 19584 bp, 17 predicted proteins | sample MarCyaLeptolynsp_FD_15310 | JGI IMG/M metagenome (IMG submission 15310)
TCAGTCCCCACCCCCATCGGTGGATCGAATTCGACGATCGCGCTCGGGGGGAGCCAGCCGTTGAAGTACTCTGCGCGGCCGTCGAGAAAGGCCGCGTCCCAGCGGGTGAATACACCGGTCGCAAACGGGGTGTCGCCGGAGTCCATGAGCTCGTAGCGGCTCATGTAGTCCGACGGGTGCTGCAGGTTGGGGTGGGCCAACATGTGCCCGAGCTCATGGGCGAGGACGCCGTAGTCGCGATCGTCGGTCGCGCAGTCGTTGTTGTTGTCGACCATTCCGTACCCGACGAGGATGTCCGGGATGTCGACCCCCGCGATCGTCTGTGGGTCGGGCCACTTGCACGCTTCGATCGGGTAGGGAGACGGACAGGTGCCCATCGGGATGGTCTGTACGAAGATGATGCCCTCGTAGTAGCTGTCCGCGTCGCCGCCGACCGGGCGAATGCCGAACCCGTCGACGATCTCGATCACCCCGTCGAGCTCCGCGGTCTCCACGGCCCCGCCCGACTCGGTCCACACGGGCCGACGAACGCCCGGTGTGCATAGGGCGTTGGGCGTGCCGTTGCCGTAGTCCGGCCGAGGACGGCTCATCGTGTGGACCGCCGGACTCACGGTGACGTGCAGATCGAGCGCGCCGTTGGAGACGTGGTCGAAGTACGCCTCGAGGTCCATCTCCCAGCTCTCGGCGGTGCCGGGGGGCATCGCTCCGAACTCGCCGTCGAAGTCGATCGGGAGCACCAGCAGGTCGAAGCGCGAAGGCGCCGCTTCGGCGAGGTTCGGCGCGAGCAGGGCGGGAAGGGCGAGGGGGAGCCAGGCGAGTCGATCCATCGATGGGGCCGTCCTTGTCCCGCGGGCAGTACCGCTCGCTCCCAAAGCGTTCCGAGCTTTCTTGCATCAGCGCCAAAACGATTTGGTCCGCCATCCGTCTGACCTCTCGTGGCCGTCGCCAGCTCAGAGCTCGAGATCGAGAGTCCCTGTCCCATCACCCTCTCCCGCGAGCTCTCGGACGGGCGCTACCGGGCTTGGGACTGCAGCCACTGCCAGAAGACCGTTCACGTGCTGTCGGCAATGACGGAGCGTGAAGCGCGCGTGTTTCTGAAGCACAACGAAGGCAAGAACCTCTGCATTACCTATATGGCGGGCGAGGACGGGGAGATCCGCTTCCAGCCCGAGCGGGTGGTGCCGGTGTCGCGACTGGTTCGGCGTCGGACGGCGGTCGCAGCCGCCGCGACCATGGCCGCCGCGCTCGCCGCGTGTACCCCCACGCAGCCGGACACGACGGTCGACGACGCACCGGTCACCGCGATCGAGCTCGAGTCTCCGACCGCCCGCACGGGTCATACCTCGATGGCCGACCTCGTCGCCGAGGCGCGCGACAAGGCCAAGACCGTCGAGGCCGAAAAGGACGAACCGTGCGAGACCGAAGAGACGGTGACCAACGTCGAGCCGGGCGGCACGCCCATCCCCGACCCCACCGCCGTTCCGATGCCCGGCGGTATCGGTGTGCCCGAAGTCGCCCCGCGACCCACGCCCGTCGCCAAGCCGCCCAAGGTCGTGCACAAGCGCGGCGGTCGACGGATCAAGCGCCTGCCTCCGGTCGCACCGACCAAGTAGCGGCAAGAAAACCCGGGCCCGACCGAGCGAGCACCCCCCATTAGGCGACCCACTCGCCCGAGCCCGGGCCGATGGTTGCAGTGCGGACGCAGATGACTTCCGTCTCGCTGCCGATCGGTTCGCAAAAAAATCAGCTGCCCACAAAGCGCCTGGTCACGGTGTTCGCGATCCGGATGCGGCACGATCCAACCCGATGTCGACGTGGATGTGGGGCTGGTTGGGCGCACTGGCGTTCGGGGGACTGACGACGACGCCCCCCGAACCCGAGGCGATCGCGGGAGGCGAGGAGGCGGTGACGTGTGCGTGGCCGACCTCGGTCCGCGTTGGGAGCTGCTCGGGTACGTTGGTCGACCCGCAGGTGGTGGTCTCGGCGGCGCATTGCGGCGCCGGGCATGGCCAGGTGATCGTCGGCGAGAGCGAGGCGGACGGCACGGCGTACGCAGTCGATGAGTGCTGGCAAAACCCGGACTGGAGCGGGGCGGCCGGTGACGACTTCACGGTGTGCCGTCTTGCGGAGCCGGTACCCGACGTCCCGATCGTTCCGATCATGATGGGCTGCGAGCTGCAGCTGCTCGGGCCGGGCGTGGAGATCACGTCGGTGGCGTGGGGCAATGCGCCCGATGGGCCCGCGGGGATCAAACGCGTGATGACGCAGTCGATCCTCGGTGTGGACTTCGAAGACAACGAAGCCGGGGCCCAAGGCGCAGGCGAGGGCGTGTTGTGTGGGGGTGACTCCGGGAGCGGTAGCTTCGTGCGCGGGCTCGACGGCAGCTGGCGGATGTTCGCCGTCAACGTGGCAGTCGCGGGCAACCCGTGCGTCGACGGCACGTCCGTCATGGGGCTCGTCTCCAAAGTGGTGCCCTGGATCGAGACGCAGACCGGCATCGACGTCACGCCTTGCTACGACGCCGAAGGCAACTGGGATCCCGACGAACGGTGCGGCGGGGTTCCGCTCGACCCCGGCACGGGGGGCGGTACTTGGCCGATGTGCGAGTTCGGGGCGCTGTCGGGTCCGCTGTCGACCTGCGGCATTCCCCACGACGGCGAAGACCTTGCGGCGCCGACCGTCACGATCGTCGATCCGGTGGACGGGGACGTGCTCCCGCTGGCCGGCGAGACCGCGTCGCTGCAGATCGCCTTCGACGTCGACGACGGCGACGGGTTCGGGGTGGCGCAGACGATGCTGAGGATCGACGGTGCCGACATCGCGGGCACCGAGGACGACTGGCCGCCATTCGAGGTGCCGGGCATCGAACTACCGGGCGGCACGTTCGTGTTGGACGTCGTGGCGACCGATTGGGCGGGCAACGAGGCGGTGTCTGCTGCCGTGACGGTGCACGTCGGCGAGCCCCCCGCGCCCGGAGGCAGTACGGACGATGACAGCGGCTCGCTCGACGAATCCGGTGGAGGCGACGCGGGTGGGTCGAGTGACGGCGACGAATCGGATGCGGGGACGACGACGGGGGGACCCGCGCCCGAGACGGGTGGTGAGGACACGGGAGGCGGCGCTCAGTCCGACGGGGGCGAGAGCTCGGGCTGTAGCGTCCAGCCCGGTTCCCCCTCGGGCTGGCTGCTGTTGTGGGTGCCGCTTGCCGTCCGTCGTCGCCGGACGGTGGTACCGTGACCTCGCGATGGTGAGAGCTGCGGCGCTGACGGCGGGTTTGGCCGCCCTGCTGATGGGATGCACCAAGACGCCTCGCGACGAGGTCCTGGCCGAAGGCGGGGAAGGAGGCACCGCAGTTGCGGGCAGCACGAGCGTGGCCGAGACCGGCGGCAGCACGACGGCCGGATCGTCGAGCGGCGGCGAGGATGGCCTGGACAGCTCGTCCGGATCGACGGGCGTCGATGCCTGCGAGTGCGCGCCGGGGACCGATCTGGTCTACGTGGTTTCCGACGACGGCGAGCTGTGGTCCTTCGACCCGGCGACGTCCGCGTTCGAGTTGGTCGGCCCGCTCGGCTGCGGCGGCTTCGCGCCGTTCTCGATGGCCGTCGACCGCACCGGTCGCGCGTGGTTTCTGCTGCTGGACGACATCCCGTTTGCCGTCGTGGCCAAGGGGTTGTTCACCGTGCCGCTCGACGACCCCAGCGACTGCCAGGCCGTGGCCTACACCGAGGGGTTGTTCGGCGTGTTCGGCATGTCGTTCGTCGATCGGCCCCCGCCCGCGGCGTGCGAGGACCTCTACGTGCACTCGTACAGCGGCGACGGGCCGTTCGCCGAGGGCCCAGGTCTGGGCATGATGGGCCAGCTCGACGAAGACGGTGCGCTTCAGGTCGTGGGCAGCACCAACTTCGACGGAGCCGAGCTTGCGGGGACCAGTGAGGGGCGGCTGTTCTCGGTCGCGGGGACCGACCCGATCAAGATCGTCGAGTACGACCGCGACACGATCGAGGAGTTGTCGCAGCTCGCACTGCCGGGCATCGAGAAGACCAGTGCGTCCGCGATGGCGTACTGGGGTGGCGACTTCTACGTGTTCGTCGAAGCGGGCTCGCCGGCGTGCCCCGCGTGTCTCGAGAAGCGCTGCCCTGACGAACTCGCCGCGTGCGAGGCGGACCCCGACTGCGGCCCGGTGCTCGACTGCCTGCTCGCGTCCGGAGGGCAGGGGGCGCCGGGGTGCGAAGGCGACATCGTCGGTCCCGGGGGTCCGCTGAGAGACTGCATGGTCACCCAGTGCGTGGACGAGTGCAGCGCCAACGACGTCGTGAGCCGGGTGATCCACGTCGACCACGACGACTCCGACGGCGGCGGTCAGGCGGCGACGGTGGTCGAGCCGTTCGCTCCGATGCGCATCGTGGGGGCGGGCTCGTCGACGTGTGTGCCGGTGTTCGTCCCGTAGGCGGAATCGAGCTTCGGCTTGTCCGCACAGCCGGCGCGCTCGAGCAGCAGCGCCGCGATGATGAACCCGATGATGATCAGCAGGCCCATCAGGCGCGAGTCTCGTCGACGGCGGCGGCGGTAGCGAGCCACCCCCCGAGTGTGTGACAAGTCGGCGCGGTCTGACTACTGATCGCCGTCGCCCGCGTGACACCCTGACCGTCGCGCCCTACCGCGTTGCGCTTCGCCACACGACACCGACGTCGCAACCCGCCACGAAGGCAAGTGCCGATCAAAGCTCGGTTTTTTCCGATCGAAGGGTCGGCCCGGGCTTCGCACTAAGGCCGGGCATGTTCGGGCGCACCCTCCTCGTCACCAGCATTCTCGCCATCTCCACCGTTTCGAGCACCGGCTGCTTCCTGCTGCAGCCAGGCGGAAATACGCCGGTCTTCGAGGGGGACGATGTGCGCATGGAGACCCCCAAGGGGAGCTTCCGCGCCCTCGGGGCGCAGGGCGAGGTGATGGTGCTCGCCGACGAGGTCGCCACGGACGTCAATCGCTGGGTCGCCGACATGGCAGACGGCCTGGGCGAGATGCTCGTCGAGCTCAACGAGAGCTACCCGAACGACGAGGACGGCGACTGGCGGATCTACGGCCCCCACGATGCGGACGATGGCGAGAACGCTTCGTGGATGGCACGCGTCTCGGGCGACGAGGACGAGGCGCACTTCGAGGTGCTCGTGGGTGAGCGCGGTGCCCGGGCATCCGAGCTGCAGGTGCTGTTCACCGGCGACCTCGTTGTCGACGGCTCGCTTCGCAGCGGTGGCTTCACCATCGACTTCGACGTCATCTCGAAGCTCGCTGCGCTGCAGAAGGACCTGCGCGCGGACGAGGAGTTTGGCGGTTCGATCGCGGTCGAGTTCTCGCGCGACACCGAGACGCAATACAAGTACGTCGACATGGACTTCGACGACTTCTGGTACGTCGACCCGTCCGAGGACGAGGACTTCAACTACAAAGACGAGCAGTACGCGTTCCATCGCGAGGACGACGGTTCGGGCGTTTTTCACTTCGCCACGTGGGCCCCGTTCGAGGAGGAGGGCTGGAGTGGCCCGGAGCGCGAGCGCGTCACCGTCGACATGGCGTGGAACGCCGAGAACGCCGGCCGGGCCCGCGCGCGGATCATGGAGTTCGACGGCCAGGGCGACCTTCGGCACGGCGACGTCGTGCTCTCGGAATGCTTCGATCCCGGCTGGTCGCTGAGCTGGGCGAACCTCAACGAGCCGTATGCGGCGGAGCACCCTGAGTACAACGAGGGCAAGCAAGAGGCTTGCCTGCTCGAAGAGTCCGCGCTCGACGGCTTCTCGAAGTAACGAGGTGGTGAGGTACAGTCCGGGGCGTGCCCTTGCGTCCCGGACTGTTTTTTTGTGCTGCGCTGACGTTCGCGTGTGCGGGTGGGGAGACCAACGGGACATCCCCCTCACCACCCGCGAGTCAGGCACCGAGCGTGGCGCCGGCGTCGGGGACGGCCGAAGCGAAGGTCGTCGAGCCCGAGCGCATCGAGCTCGACGTCGACGGCCACGCGATCACGGTATGGCACAAGTCCGCCGAGGCTCCGCGTGACGTCATCGTGCTGGTGCACGGCCGGACGTGGAGCGGGCGTCCGGACTTCGACCTCCAAGTACAAGGCGAGCAGCGCTCGACCATGGATGCGCTGGTCGCCGAGGGCTTTGCCGTCTACGCGGTCGACCAGCGAGGCTACGGGGCTACGCCGCGCGACGACACCGAGTGGCTGACCCCCGATCGCGCCGTGGCGGACCTCGGGGCCGTGCTCGACGCGGTGAGCAAGCGGCACCCCAGTCTGCCGCCGCCGAACCTGCTCGGGTGGTCGCTCGGCGCCCTGGTCTCGCAGCTCACGGCGCAGCGGCACGGCGACCTGCTCTCGACGGTCGTGCTCTACGGCTACCCGCGCGACCCGGACCGCACCTACGAGGCCGACCCGGGCAAGCTGCCGCCGCCGGAGAAGCGCAAGACCACGGCGAAGGCGGCGGCCGAGGACTTCATCGTCGACGGTGCGATCTCGCGGGCCGGCATCGACGCATTCGTGGCCCAGGCCCTCGCGGCCGATCCGGTGCGCATGGACTGGCGCGGCGGTGACCAGTGGAACGCGTTGCGTCCGGAGAAGGTCACGGTGCCCACGCTGGTCATGCACGGCGAGCGCGACCCGTACGCGCCGCAGAACAACCAGGCCAAGCTCTTCCTGCGCCTGGGGGCGCCGGATCGCGCGTGGGTGGTTCTGCCCGGCTGCGACCACGCCGCGCACCTCGAGCGCTGTGGCCCGCGCTTCGTTCACGCCGTCGTGCAATTCGTTCGACGGCCGCGCTCGCGGTAACTGCAAATATGCCGGCACCGGGCTGCTAAGGTGAGCCGATGGACCTGGAGACCGCCTTCACCCGCGACGTCGGGATCGAGGTGCCGCTCATCTGCGGTGCGATGTACCCGTGCAGCAATCCCGAGCTGATCGCGGCGGTCTCGGCCGCGGGGGGCATCGGGATCATTCAGCCGATCTCGATGCGCTTCGTTCATGGTCACGACCTGCGCGACGGGATTCGAAAGATCCGCGAGATCACCGACAAACCGATCGGCTTCAACGCCCTGATCGAGGCGTCCTCGCGCGTGTACCTCGATCGAATGCGGCGCTGGGTCGACGTGGCGCTCGAAGAGGGCGTTCGCTTCTTCATCTCCGCGCTCGGCAATCCGCGCTGGGTCGTCGAGAAGGTGCACGCGGTCGGCGGAGTCGTCTATCACGACGTCACCAATCGCAAGTGGGCCGACAAGGCACTCGAGGGCGGCGTCGATGGCCTCATCTGCGTCAACAAGCGCGCGGGGGGGCACAGCGGCGAGGCCGATCCGCGCCGGCTGGTCGAAGAGCTGTCGGGCTTGGGTGTGCCGCTCGTGTGCGCCGGAGGCATCGGCGATGGCGAGGCATTCGCCGACATGCTGGAGCTCGGCTACGCGGGCTGCCAGCTCGGGACCCGATTCATCGCCACCCGAGAGTGTCGTGCCCACGAGGACTACAAGAAGGCGATCGTCGACGCGAAGGAAGCGGACATCGTGCACACGCTGCGGCTGTCCGGGGTTCCGGTGGCGGTCATCAACACGCCCTACGTGCAGAAGACCGGGACCGATGCGGGGTGGGTGGCGCGCCGGATGCTCCGCCATCCCAAGATGAAGCACTGGGTGCGGACCTACTACTCGTTGCGGTCGGTGTGGCAGCTCAAGCGGGCGTCGCTGGAGGGCTTTGGCTACAACGACTTTTGGCAGGCAGGCATGAGCGTGGAGACGATCGACGGCATCGAGTCAGCGCAGGACGTCGTCGCCGAGTTCGCTGCCGCCGCCCGAGGTCGCGCGTCTCCCGCCGAAACGCAAAAAAAATCGCGGTCCGCTTAATGTGAAACCGCCCGCCGCGAGACTCACCGGGTGAGACAGCGACATGAAAATGCGTAGCCTGGTGAGTTCATTGGTGTTGTTGGCCGGCGGCGGCTGTGTGGTGCCGCATTCGTTGGGAACTTCGGAGGCGGAGTCGGCCGACGGCGATGGCGATGGTGGATCGAGTACGGGCGGGACCGGCGGGGTGTCGATGTCCGACACGGGCGGTGGCGTCGGTGACGACGACGGCACGTCGAGTGGAGCCGCCGAGGTCACCACGGACCCGACCGCGCCGAGCGGCGGCCAGATCACGATGGGCGACGACGACGTCGACGGCGATGGTGAGGAGAGCGGCATTGCCCCCGATGAGTGCCAGCCGCTCGGCGAGCAATTCCTGTGGCTGTGGGACTCGATGGACTTCGAGAGCGGGCCCGAACCACTCGTTGGTGCGATGGCGGTCGCGGGCACCTGTGACGTCGTGTTCGTCGACTCCGATCCGCTCGATCCTTCGATCAAAGGCTTCGGCCTCGCCTGCGCCGTCGAGGGACGGGTGGATGGGCAGGATGTGGCCGGCTTTCCCTTTTCTGGGTTTTTCGCCGCGGGCGGAGGTCTCGTTCAGGAGGCTCTCGAGGCCCGCATGAGCGGCATCGAGCTCGCCCAGCAGCAGGTCGATCTGAAGTTCGCCCAGTCCAATTGGGGCATGGGCTGGAACCGATGGTTCGTCGTCTCGGACCTCGAGGGAACGGTCCTCTTCGATGGGTTTCAGGCCGAGGTGCCCAACCCCGACGACGACGTTGTTCTCGCGGAGGACTTCGCCGGCTTGTCCGAGCTGTTGCCGTGGCACGGTGGGTTGACCCTCAACGTGACCGAGACGGACTGCGATCTGTTTGCGGACTTCGATTGCGGCGGCGTCCAGCAGGCGATGGCCGCGGCCGGCCCCGAGCTCGAGTTTCCCACCGTGGGTCTCGAGGTCGGGGGCAGTGGGCAGATCGAGGGCGCGGCTGGCCCGTTGGCGGTGTTCCTCAACGATGCCCTGGACTACTCGGGCCCGGAGGCGTGCGATGACACGCCTACCGCGCTGTTGCGCTACGCTGCCTATGCGCCATGAGACGGACGCTTGAGCCGCACCCGCGTCGAGTGGATCATCGCCTCCGGCTTGCTCTCGGTGATCATGGCGCTCGCGTTTTCCTCGCCCGCCCAGGCGGACGAGCGGTGGCTCGGCGTGCAGTGGACGACAGCGCCGGGGTGCGTGGACACGGCGGCGCTGCCGGAGGCTTCGGAGACGCTGCTCGGCGAGCGGCCGTCGGCGATGGCGGTGCAGGTCGGCGCGTTCCGGGAGCCGGACTCGCAGTGGCGAGTCGACGTACGGGTGCAGAGCGAGACCGGGGAGACGGTGCAGCGCACGCTGAGGAGCGCCGACTGCTCGACGCTGACGATGGCGGTGGCGCTGGTGATCGCGGTGCAGGCCGACCCGGTTGCGACGGCTTCGACGCTCGAGAGCGTGGTCGAGCGCGAGTCGGAGTCGGAGACCGAGGCCCTGGTCGTCCCGGAAACCGATGCCGTGGTCGAGCCGGAGCTGCAGCCGGAGTCGGTGCCCGACCCCGGACCGGAGCCGGAGCCTGTGCTCGAGCCGCGGGCGGCCGATCGAACGCCCCGTTCGCGCGATCCGCCGCGTATCGGCTTTGGCGTTGCGGTTGCGGGCGACCTCGGCGTGCTGCCCGGTGCAGCGGCCAATCTCGAGCTCTCTGTCGGTCCGGTGTGGCGACGCTTTCGCCTCGATGCGGCTGGCCTCGCCACCGTCGCACCGTCGTTCGACTTCGCTGCCGGGGCGGGCGCTTCGTTTTCGGGGATCGCGGGCGCGGTGCGGGCATGCGGGGTGCTCGGGGCGTCTCGGCTCGAGGTGCTGCCGTGCGGTGGCATGGAGCTCGGAGCTCTCATCGCGCGCGGGCGGGGGACGGCGACCGAGTCGGTCACCGCGACGTGGGCGGCGGCGTTCGCCGGCGTTCGTCCCCAGCTCGTCCTGCGCGACCGCTACGGCGTGGGGGTGATGGCCGAGGTCGTCGTCCCCGTGCTGCGCCACGAGTACTCCGTCGGCGACGAGGCGTTATTCGTCACGGGACGACTCGCCGCACGGCTGGGGGCGACCTTTCGGGTGCGCCTACCGTGAAGGAGCGGGACTGATCGCATGGGCCGCCGACTGACCTTTGCCCGCATCGACGGCGCGTCGGCGACTGCCTTGTTCGACGAGCACGGTTCGTTCGTCTGGCGAACGCTTCGCTATCTCGGGGTCGAGGACGGCGCGCTCGAGGACGCGATGCAGGACGTGTTCGTCACCGCCTTCCGGCGAGCGGCCGATTTCGAAGGGCGGTCGTCGATGCGGACATGGCTCTTCGGAATCACCCGTCGGATCGCCTTTCGTTACCGACGAGCCGCGTCGACGCGTCGGCGTCACATCGTCGCGGACGAGACCGGCGTCCCCGAGGGGCACGACGATCCGCACGCGCGTGCCGACGCCCGACGCTCGGTCAATCGACTCGTTGCGGGACTCGATCGAGACAAGCGCGCGGTCTTCGTGCTCTGCGAGCTCGAGGGCATGACGGCAGCGGAGGTCGCCGAGGCGCTGACGCTGCCGATCGGCACCGTGCACTCGCGACGACGCGCGGCATGGCAGCGACTGGAGCGGGCGGCGGCCGCCGATCGTGCCGAGCTGTCGCGCGTGGTGGCCCAGCTCTCCGAGGAGCAGCCCAAGCCCGAGCGTCAGGACCGGATGCGCGCGGCGCTGGTGGTGGCGCTGGGCGTGCCCGCCAAGACCACGGCGTGGGCGGCGGTGGGCGGCGCGCTGCTGGTGGGCTTGGTGGTCGCGCGCGTGGCCGTCGGTGACTTGCGAGCGGACCCACCGGCCAAGGCCGATCCGCCGATCGTGGCGAAGGCGCCACCCGCCGCCCCGACCGAGCCACCCGCCGCCAGGACAAACCGTACCGAGCGCGAGCCGGAGCCGACCGCCGCGCCCGCGGCCCAGCCGGTGGTCGAGCCCCCGCCGCCGAGCCCGACCCGGTCGCGCGCGCGCAAGGCCCAGCCGCCGACGCCGCCCGCCGATACCCTCGCGGCGGAGCTCGCCCTGGTGTCCAAGGCCAAGCAGCAGCTGCGAAGCGGTCGGGCTGCCGACGCCCTACGGGTCCTGGACGAGCATGCGCGTCGCTTCGCGAGTGGCCAGCTCGGTGCGGAGCGGGACGAGCTTCGCGTCGAGGCGCTGTGCCAGCTCGGTCGCGACGATGAAGCTCGGCGGGTCAGTGGATCCGACGAGCCGTGTGGTGCCTCGACGCCGTGAGGTCAACGCCGCCCGGCTTGCTAGAGGCAGCTCGAGGTCAGCGGCCCCTTGCAGGCGTCGGCCTGAGACGCATCGAACAGGCCCACGCGTCCTGCGGGGTAGGTTGCGTCCACGATCGAGTCCGACACCAAGGTGGTCAGGGTCGCGACTTCGACGATCGTGATCGTCGTCGTGGGCGACGCAAACTCGACCTGGAGCGTGTACGCCACGTTGTCCTCCCAGCCGGTTGCGTAGAAGTCGTTCGGGCCCGCCAGCAGTACGGAGTTTGCGGTGTCGTAGGCGCCGAGAATGTCAGCGGCGGTGACGTCTTCGTCCGCCGGCACCGAGACGCGCTTGATCGTCACGCCTTCGGGCCAGTCGCCCAGTTCGCTTGCCATCTGCTCCGCCTGCTTCCAGCTCAGGATGTAGAAGTTGCGCTCGTCCTGCCAGCCCCACACCACGCCGATCGCGTCGTTGTCCGAGGTGGTGGCGACCTGCAGCCCCGTCGTGAAGCTCGCGTCCGCGAGCACCGGTGGACAGATGAGGGCACTCGGCAAGGAGTTGTCCTCGTTGCACACGGTCGTGCCGCCGGTCGAGAACGCGAAGGAGGGATCGCCGGCGATACCGTCGTCCGGGTTGGGAAAGATGATGGTCTCGCAGCCGGGGTCGTCGAGCTGCCAGGGGACTCCCAGCGCGTGGACGGCGATGGTGTCGGTCGCGGACAAGCCCTGCCCGTCGGTGACCGTGACCGAATACGACGTCGTCGCCGCAGGACTGGCGGTGGGCGAGGGCGAGGCCGGGTCGTCGAGCGAGCCGGAGGGCGTCCACGCGTAGGTGTAGCTACCGTCGCCTCCGGTCGCTGCGGATGACAGCTGGACGGAGGGATCGAGGACCGGGGTCACCTCGGCGCAGGTTGCCGCATCGTCGGCGTCGATCGTCAGCTCGGGCCAGCACGTCGCGGTTCCCTCGTCGCACCCCGAGATGCACGCCTGCAGCGGGTCCTGTGCGGTGCCCGAGGCGTTGCACTGCACCACGTTCTCGGTGTCGCAACTCGTGGCGAGCGGGGTGCAGATGCACGCGGTCGCGGTGGGCACCATGGGGTCGTCGTCGTCGCAGTCCGAGCCCCCGTCGACTCCCTCGGGAGGGTACGCATCGCCGAAGTCGTCGTCATCGACGTCCAGCAGGCACGCCGTCGCGTCGTCGGACGGGGCCGAGCCGGGAAACGCGGCCGGCTCGGAATCCAAGCAGTCTTGATCGTCGTCGACCCAGCCGCGAGGGGGCGCCTCTCCATCGGGGACGTCGACGCAGTCGGTCGGATCGCCGAATCCGTCCATGTCCTCGTCGGCGCAGTACTGCGTCGTGGACACCGCGGTCGTGCCGGACTCGCTCGAGTCGGAGCTGTCGGAGCTGTCGGAGCCGTCGTCGGTCGAGTCACTGCTCGAGTCACTGCTCGAGTCACTGCTCGCGTCGCCCGTCGAGTCGTCGAGCAGGCCGGCCGTGTCCGAGCCGCTCGACTCGCCGCCCGAAGTCCCCTCACTCGCCACGGCAGACTCGCCGGTGGAGGCTGCCCCGGTCGACTCGTCCGCCGCGACGGGAAAGCTGCAGGTGGCAGGATCGGATTGAAACCATCCGTCGTCCTCGCACTCGCCCGAGCACCCGGCCAGTGCCGGCAGCAACGCGGCGCCGATGTGGAGTGGCCACGAGCCTTTGCGTCTCATCGTCGCTGCTCCTTGCGGCCCAGTGTCAGGCCCCCGCCAATGGTGATCGCAAACGAATGCGCAATCCCTCCGCCGATGCCTCGCCGTCCCGACAGCGTGTCCTGGACGTCCAGGCGCATCATGAACCGCTTGGTCGTGAAGACCTTGAGCCCCAGTCCGAAGTGAATTGCCGCGTCGATGTCCGAGCCCACGACCGAGCCCGGGCTCGCGACCGAGAGCAGCCCCATGCCGCCGGAGATGAATGGGGTGGTGCTCCAGCGGCCCAGCTGGGCGATCGCCGACCCTCGCGCCGTCCACAGGACCGCGGGGTCACCTTCGATCGAGGACGGCATTACGCTGCCATCCACCTCGACGCCGAAGTAGCGGATCGGGGCGTAGCCGACGCGGGCGCCGACGGTCGGGGCAACGCGGGCGAGCGGCTTGAATCCGAGCTCTGGCAGGGCAGGGTCGAACGTGAACAGCTCGAGTCCGCGGTCGGGGATGAACGCGCCCCCGAACACCCCGAGCTCGACCAAGTGCGGGGTCGGAGCCCAGCGCTCGATCCAGGGGTCCTCGTCGTCGTCGGGCTGGGGCTCTTCGGTCGATCGTGTCGAGGCAGGAGCGGATCCGACGGTCACGTCGATGGCCCCGACCTCGCGGTCGCCGACCACCAATGCCAGCGACCCGGACTGGGCATGCGCGCCGGCATGGAGCGTGAATCGGAGCTCTTCGCCGCTTCGCTCGAGCTTGTCGACGGTCAGGCCGCCGGTGCCGCGGACCTCCAGCGAATCGGGGACTGGTGCTTGGGAGTCGAGGGCGAGCGCCACGTCGAGGCTTGCGGCCGGCGCGATGACGACACCGCCAGGGAGGGCCCCGAGCGGTCGGACATTCACCGCGGTCACGACGACCTCGAAGCCCGGTGCCCGTTGGCCGCTGGCGTCCCAGCACTCCACCTTGGCCGGACCCTCCTCCGTCGCGACGGCGCCGGCGGCCCTCGGCCCGTCCCCGAATGCACATGACCAGCCGTCGGGAGCGGTCAGCGATGAACCGAGCAGGACGGGGACCGGTGGTGGCGCCTGGCCGGCCTCGGCCGGAGCCGCAGGCTGCACCGCGGTCCCGCCGGGGGCCGAGAGTGCGACCTCGTAGAGCGTCGCGTGGTGCATGCGACTGGGAATGCTCTCGAAGGCGTCGCCGTCCACCGAGGACACGATCGCGAAGTGCTTGCCGGGCGGGACGCCGTGCACTTCGAAGTCGTGCACCGTTCCCGGGACGACGACCGAGGTCGAGACGAAACCTCCCGTCTTGTCCTGGCCGAGCTCCACCCGATACTCGTGCACCCCGTCGATCGGGGTCCACGCTCCGCGAATGCTTCCCACGCCGCCGTGCGCCACCACGAAGTGCTCGGGTGAGCTGGGGTCCCACGCCGGGGTCGCGGGCAGCGGCTTGGGCTTGGTTGGTTCCCGCCCCTTCTCGACCTTGGAGCCGTAGCCCCGCGCCACCTTGACTTTGCGGCGCTTCTTCGTCTTCGAGACGACCGCCGCCGTTCCGTCGCCGTGGTTGGCGATCCGGCTGGCGCCGGCGTCGTCCACGGTGACCAACGTGTTGCCCCCCACGAGCGTGGTCTCGGACGAGGGCGTGTCGACCTTGACCGTCGGCTTGCCCGACAGCGACGCGAGACTGCTGCGCAGCGCGCCCTTGTCGAGCCGCGCCGTCGTGGTTTGGCGGCGTCGGCTCGAGGTGGTCGCGTCGCCGTAAATGATGACCAGCGTATTTTCGCGCAGGAAGATCTGCGTGTTGTCGCGAAAGGTGACCTCGGCGGAGGAGCGCTCGAGCGTGTTCACCCGCCAGCCGCGATAGAGGTCAAGGCCCTTGGGCGCCTTGGCCCACGATGCGTTCTTGGGGGCACGGGCCTGAACGTTGCGCTCGGTCTGCGTCACCTCGGCGTCGGGGTCTTTGGGCGGGCTCGTCGGCAGCCGCAGGATGGTTCCGGGGACCAGGTCGTGCGGCAGTGGACCGAGGTCGTTGTGCTCGTGAATGATCGAGTACAGCTTTCGTTTTCCGAACCGGCGCTTGGAAATCGCCGCGCAGCTGTCCCCGGGCTGCACGACATAGTCTTCGAGCTCGACATCGGGACCGGGACGTGGAGGAGCAACAGCGAGCAGGCCAATGAGAAGAAGGTTCATTTCGATCGTCTGGCGTTCCTACGGCGGCGTTTGTGGACGACGCGGCGGATCTTTTTGACCACGTCCTCGACCCGTGCCGGCTGCGGAACGACGTCGTCCACGCCCAGCCGGAGCAGCTCGGAGATGTGCTCGAGCTCTTCGCCTCCGACGATCGCGAGCACCGGTCGACCCAGCTCGACCACGCGCTGGACCACGTCGAGTCCGGACTCGCGCACGACCACGACTTCGACGTGGGGAGCGACGAGCTCGCCGGGGCGGACCGGAACGACGCCGATCCCGTTGCTCGCCAGGGCGATCGCCAGTTCGTCCGAGGTTCCAGAGACGAAGCCAGCGACGATCGTTGCGTCCGCGGCGACCAGCGGACTCGGCTCGAGCTCGCCGTCGGTCACCGAGATCATGCGCTCGCGTCGACTGGCGAGCAGGACGTCGCTGCGCCCGCGGTGCCGTGCGCCGGAGAGCGTCTCCGAAACGCTCACGAGAGCCGAGCGCACCTCACCGATCGTCGGGCGATCGATCGCCAGCTTGGCCATCATCGACAAGATCAGCGCGTCGAGATCGCCGGGAATGCGCGCGTCCGGAGCGCGTTCCCGCGGTGGAGTCGGCGAGACATGTAGGTGCTGGGTCATCACGTTCATCCAGCTGCCCACGAACGGAGGCCACCCCGTCGCCAGCTCATACAGAACACACCCCAAGGAGTAGACGTCACTCGCAGGACCCAAAGGGAGGCCAGATGCCTGCTCGGGGGACAAATACGCCGGAGTTCCAACGACTTGTCCGCCCTGCGTCATGCGCCCGAGCTCATCGACCCCGGCGATGAACGCAAGACCGAAGTCCACGACTCGCAGCGATCCCTCGTCGATCACGCCGCCGAGCGCGAAGATGTTCTCCGGCTTGATGTCGCGGTGGATCAGCGGGATGCCGTGCGCGGCCGCCAGCACGTCCGCCATCGTGCGCGCGACGGTGAGGACCTCGGTGAGCGGGCGTGGCTCGCCCTCGGGCATGAGCTCACGGAGCTCGCACCCTCGCAGGAACTCCATCGCAATGAACGGGGCCGCCCCGTCGAGCCCGACGTCGTAGATCTGCACCGCCGATGGGTGACGGAGCGTTGCAGCGACGCGGGCCTCGCGTTCGAATCGCCGCCGATGCTGGGTCTCGGCCGCGTACTGCGGCAGCAAGACCTTCAGCGCGACGGTGCGCCGCAGGTTGATCTGCTCGGCTCGGTAGACCACGCCCACGCCGCCCTGGCCGACCTGCCCCGTGATGCGGTAGCGCCCGGCGATGACGTCGCCGATCTTCAGCTCATGGGTCTGCGTCATCCGACCAGCTCCCATAGCGAGACCGCCGCTTCGCCTTCGGTGAGGACGCGTTCGCCGGCGCGGGCGAAGCTGAAACCATCGCCGGCGGCGGTCATCGTCTGCTCGGTGACCAGGATCTGCATCGGCCGCGCGATCGCTTCGAGGCGAGCCGCGACGTTTACCGTGTCGCCGATCGCGGTGTACTCCATGCGCGAGTCGGACCCGATGTTGCCCACGACGGCCGGCCCCGAGTTGATGCCGATGGCGAGCTCGACCGTGGCACCGTAGCGCTCCTTCCAACGAGCATTGCCGGCCTCGAGCCACGAGGTGATCTCCTCGGCTGCTTCGAGGGCCGCGGCCGCGTGGTCCTCCATTTCGGTCGGGGCGCCCCAAACCGCCATCACGCAGTCGCCGATGAACTTGTCGACCGTACCGCCGTGCCGGAAGACGATCTCGGTCACGATGGTGAACAGCTCGTTGAGAATCTCGACGACTTCCTCGGGAGCGCGCTGCTGAGTCAGCGGCGTGAACGCGACCACGTCGGCGAACAGAACGGTGATCGAACGTCGCTCGCCACCGAGGTCCATGCTCTGCTCGCGGCGTACGACCTTGTCGACGAGCTCACCTGGCAGGTAGCGGCGTAGGTCCGTCCGAATCGCCTCCTCGGCAAGCAGCTGCTGCTCGGTCGTCTGCAGGTCGGCTGCCGCGCGCACCATGACGTCCCCGAGCAGGGCGAGCTCGTCGGAGGTCTGGACGGTGACCTGGGTGTCGTATTCACGCCGCGCGATGGCGCGGGCGAAGTCCGACAGCTTGTTGAGGGGGGAGGTGAGGTGCCGAGCGAGCAGCAAGCTCGACACCAGTGCGATCGCGATCGCCACCGCCACCGCGAGACCAATGACGCGGCGGAGGGCATAGACGGGGGCGTAGGCGACCTCGTCGGGAATCTGGGCGACCACTGCCCAACCGCGCGTCGGGAGGCCGACGACCGTCCCGACCATCGCGTCTCCCGCCGCGCTCTCGAACTCGGCCGCGCCCGCCATGCGGCCGACGATCGATGCGATTTCGAGATCGGCCAGGGCGGGTTCGTGGTCGGCGGAAGCAAGCGAGGCGGCCGACTCGGGGTCGGAGTGGGCCACGTAGCGGCGACCCGCGTCGACGATGTACATCGCGCTGCGCGGGTCGGTGAAGTGGGCATCCGCCTGGGCTTCGACCGCGTCCTGAATTGGTGCGAGCGAGGTCAGCGATGCGGCATACCCCGTGACCTGGTCGTCGGCGCGCATCGGGACGACGATCAATACGCGTGGGCCCAGTGCGGTCGAGCTCACCTCCGCCGCGGCGAGCCCTTCACGGTCGGCCGTCTCGCGAAGCGCGGCTTGCAGCGTGGTCGGTGTCTCCAGGCGCTCGGCGGCGTCTTCGACGATCGGGGTGATCAGGGCCCCGTTGGCGTCGAAGACCACCGCGTTGTCCAGCGACTCGTTGCTCGCGACCAGGGTGCTCGCCAGCGAGATGCGAGCGTCTTCGGTGAGCGTGTCGTCGGTCAGAGTGCGGCCCAGCAGATCCAGCGCGTCCTGAGCCGCACGAAACTGCTGGCCGACCTTGGTCGCGACGTTCGCAATGATGGCGACCTGGAGCTCCCGCTGCGAGGTCTCGATGCTCGCCCGTGTCAGCGCGAGGGCGGCCCAGCCGACCCCCAGCAGGTGCGCAACCGACAGGACCCCGGCGAACAACCACAACTTGATGCGCAGCGGAAAGCGAACGCCGGTACGCTTCGGATCGTTCGCCGTCACGGTGCGTCCTCCTGCCCACGCGCCGTTTCGTAGGCCTCGGTGGCGGCCGAGGCGAGGGCGGCGAAGTCTGGCGTGACACCTCGAGCCGCAGCGTCGAGCTCCCGCTCGATGACGGTGCGCAGTTTGGTGACCGCGGCCAAGGTCTCGGCCGCGCTTCGATTCCGGGTGAGGCGCGCCAGCAGCAGCTGTACCTGGGCGTGGGCGTCGCGAAGGTCGCCGGGCGACGAGAACAGCTCGAGCAAGATCGCGATGCCCGAGCTCGGCGGGACGAGCCGATCGACCGCCTGCGCGCCGAACGTCTCGGGCGGCCACGGTGCGCCCCCCGAAAGGGTGGACGGAGGCTGGGCCGCTCTCGTCGGCGGCCGAATGCTCGAGTCGACGGCGGTGGCGGCTCTGCGGGATACCGGCAGCTCGAAGTAGAAGGTCGAGCCCGCCCCCAGCTGGCTGTCGAGTGACAAGCGCCCGCCGTGGGCTCCCACGATCGCGCGGCTGATCGCGAGTCCGAGACCCGAACCGCCCCGGGCTCGATTGACGTCGTTGGGTAGCTGGGAGAACTTCTCGAACAGTCGCTGCTGGTCGGCTTCTGCGATTCCCGGACCCTCGTCCGCAACCGAGACGCGCGCGAGACCCGTCTTGGTCGGGTGGCTTCGAACGACGACCGAGCGACCAGCCGGCGAGTACTTCACTGCGTTGGCGATGAGGTTCGTGACGACCTGGTGGATGCGGTCGGGGTCGGCATCCACGTCGACGGAGCGACAGCCGGAGATGTTGATCACGACGTCGGCACCGGCGGCCAGGCCCTGCAGCTCAGTTGCGGCTGCCTTGACGATCGAGCCGAGGTCCAGTCGACGGCGACGAAGCTCGAAGCGCCCCGAGTCCATGCGATCGAGGTCCAGAAGATCGGTGATGAGGCGGATCAGGCGGTCGACACTCGTCCTCGCGATCTTCGTGAGCTCCAGCGCATCGGGAGGTAGTGGCCCCGCGACGGCATTTTCGAGCAGCGACAGTGACCCGTGAATCGACGTCAACGGGGTGCGCAGCTCGTGATTGACGATGGAGACGAAGTCGTCCTTCATTCGCTGCGCGCGCACCCGTTGGGTGACGTCGGTCGCAACGCCCACGGCGCCTCGCAACGCACCCGCACGGTCGCGGTCGGGCGAGCAGCGCACCTCGAACGCGAGTGCGCCGAGCTCGACCGTCACCTGGGAGGTCGTACCGTCGATCGCGGATCGAATCGCCCCGACGAGGTCAGGCAGGTGCGCGTACGTGGTGTCGACCGAGCGCCCAACGAGGTCCGACTCGAGCAGGCCGGTGGCGCCGACGCCCAGGCCCTCGACGAGCGTGAAGCGACCATCGAGGTCGACGGCGAACAGCGCCAACGGGGCGCCGGTCACGATCGTCCGCAGTCGCGCTCGACTCTGGTGAAGGTCCGCGCGCGTGCGATGGGCATCGCTGACGTCG
>JGI12316J15310_10000044_pt49 | contig 19576 bp, 19 predicted proteins | sample MarCyaLeptolynsp_FD_15310 | JGI IMG/M metagenome (IMG submission 15310)
GCCTCAAATGGGGTCTGATCTGCACCGTTGTGCTCGGTGTCCTGTTCTCTTTGCTGCAGGCCTATGAGTACAGCCATGCGGCATTCGGTTTCTCCGGCAACATCTACGGTGCAACGTTCTACATGGCGACCGGCTTCCACGGCTTCCATGTGATCATCGGCACCATCTTCCTGGCAGTCTGCCTGTTCCGCGCCTATGCCGGCCACTTCACAGCCAAGCATCACTTCGGCTTCGAAGCAGCGGCTTGGTACTGGCACTTCGTGGACGTGGTGTGGTTGTTCCTGTTTGCCGCCATCTATGTGTGGGGCGCAGGCACACCTGCTGCGCATTAGCAGCACTTGAACGAGTTCGAACGCGACAACAGCGTCCCGGCAGTCTCTCCTTTCAAGGCGGGCCTGCTGGGGCGCTGTCCTCGTTGTGGCAGGGGAAATCTGTTCAAGGGCTTTCTGGGTGTTGATGAGGCGTGCAGCGCCTGCGGACTTGATTTTGCAAAGGTTGATACCGGCGACGGGCCGGCCGTCTTCATCATCCTGATCGCCGGCTTCCTGATTGTCGGACTGGCGCTCATAGTTGAGGTGTCGTACCAGCCACCCTACTGGCTGCACGCAGCAATCTTTCTGCCGCTCGCGATTGTGCTGCCGGTGGTCCTGTTACGGCCGTTCAAGGCGACCCTCATCGCGCTGCAGTATCACAACCGGGCCCGCGAAGGGCGCAGGGACCAGCCATGACATTCCGTCCCATGCTATGGCCGACGCTCTTTGGTGTGATCGCGCTCGCCATTCTCATCAGCCTTGGCAACTGGCAGATGGACCGCCTGGCCTGGAAAGAAGGCCTGCTTGCAAAAATCGAAGCCGGATTGTCAGCCGAACCCGGTCCGCTTCCCGCGAGCGAGAGCTGGCAGGACCTAGATCCCGTATCTCTGCGCTATACCCCGGCAGAAGCCGTCGGCCGGTTTGTCCATGAGGCCGAGGTACATGTCTACATATCGTCTATTGAGGGTGAGCCCGGATACCACGTGATCACACCCCTTGAGCTGGCCGCTGGCGGCTGGCTGCTTGTCGATCGTGGCTTTGTGCCCATCAGGCGCAAGGAGGCGTCCACACGGATGCCGGGGCAGGTGGAAGGCGAGGTGGCTGTCGCCGGTATTCTCATATCGCCTGACGATGCCAATGCGTTCACTCCGGAACCTGATCTCATCAAGAATGTCTGGTATCACCGACCGATTGACCGGATTGCGGACCAGGCCGGTCTGTCGCCGGTCTTTCCCCTGATGCTGGATGCCGACAGCACGGAGAACCCCGGCGGCTTGCCGGTCGGCGGGCAAACCCGCCTGGAGCTGAAAAACCCCCATCTGGGCTACGCGATGACCTGGTATGGCCTGGCTGCAACCCTGCTGGCCATCTGGCTGGCCTTCCATATTGCGCGCGGACGTATCAGATTGCGCCCCTGACAGTCGGGCGTGTCCTCACCGTCATGGACCTTGCCCCGCCCAACTTGCCCTGTTTCACCCGGGCGGCCTATGGTGCGCCGCTTTCACAACCGCTGGAACCTGAACACTCCCCATGCGTTACGTATCGACCAGAGGCGACGCGCCGGTCCTTGATTTCGAAGATGTGCTGCTGTCAGGCCTTGCCCGGGATGGCGGCCTCTATGTGCCTGAAACATGGCCGACCTTCAGCCCCGCCGAGTTTGCGGAACTGGCCGGACGTCCGTACACGGAAGTGGCCACCCGGATCGTGCGCCCCTTCGCACCTTCGATTTCGGAAACGGACATCGCGGCCATGGTGGATGCAGCCTATGGCACGTTCTCTCATCCGGCTGTGGCACCTCTCGCACAGCTTGATGCAAACGAATTCCTGCTTGAACTGTTCCACGGGCCGACACTGGCCTTCAAGGATCTGGCCATGCAGCTGCTCGGCCAGCTGTTCTCGCACGTGCTGAAAAAGCGCGGCGAGAGGGTGACAATTGTTGCTGCCACCTCCGGGGATACCGGCGGCGCAGCCATTGAGGCATTTGCTGGGCTGGATGCGGTCAACATCGTTGTGCTGCACCCCAAGGGGCGCGTCTCCGATGTCCAGCGCCGCCAGATGACGACGGTTCAGGCCTCCAACGTCCACAACGTGGCGCTCGACGGCAACTTTGATGATTGTCAGGCCATCGTCAAAGCTATGTTCAACGACTTGGCCTTCCGCGACCGGGTGAAGCTCGCCGCCGTCAACTCAATTAACTGGTCGCGCATCCTGGCCCAGGTCGTCTACTACGTGACCGCTGCCACGACCCTTGGCGCGCCGCACCGAAAGGTCTCGTTCTCGGTTCCCACCGGCAATTTCGGCGACATATTTGCGGGCTATGTGGCCAAACGCATGGGGCTGCCGATTGACCGGCTGGTGATCGCCACCAACATCAATGACATTCTGGACCGCACCCTCAAGACCGGCAGCTACACGGTTGAGGGCGTGACGCCTACGGATGCGCCCTCCATGGACATTCAGGTGTCGAGCAATTTTGAGCGGCTTCTCTTTGAAGCCTATGGACGTGATGCGTCCAAGGTCCGCGCCGCCATGGGGTCGCTCACTCAGTCCGGCAGCTTCTCAATTGAAGAAGCTGCGCTCACCAGAATTCGTGCGGATTTTGGCTCGGACCGCGTAAGCAATGACGCCATGCACGCAACCATGCAGCAGGTGTTCTCAACCCTGGGCATGCAGATCGATCCGCACGGCGCCGTAGGCCTTGCCGCCGCGCGTACCGCCCTGGACCCCAAAGGCGCGCCCATGGTGACCCTGGCAACGGCCCACCCCGCCAAGTTCCCTGCCGCAGTGGAAGCTGCAACAGGTAAGCATCCCAGTCTGCCGCCGCACCTGCATGATCTCTTCGACCGTGAGGAGCATATGGAAGCCCTGCCGAACGATCTTGCGACGCTTCAGAATTTCGTCGAAGACAAGATTGCCGCCTCATGACGGTAACCGTCTCGCGCCTTGCCAATGGGCTGACCGTGGTTACCGACGAGATGCCCCACATCAAGACGGCAGCGGTTGCACTGACAGTCAACGCCGGCGCGCGCCACGAAACGCCGGACCAGCACGGCATCGCCCATATGCTGGAGCATATGGCGTTCAAGGGAACGGCGACGCGGTCAGCTGCTGAGATTGTCGGTGCGATTGAACGCGTCGGCGGGTCCCTCAATGCCGCCACGTCTCATGAGAACACGGTCTATGCCGCACGTATTCTCGCCGAAGATGTGCCACTCGCCATCACGCTCATTGCGGACATTCTTGAGAACTCCCGTCTGGAGCCGGACGAACTCGCCCGCGAGCAAGGCGTCGTCCTGTCTGAAATCGGCGAAACGGAAGACACGCCCGACGATCTGGTCTTTGAGCTGATGACGGAAGCGGCCTTCCCGAACCAGCCTCTGGGCCGTCCGATCCTGGGGACCCGCGACAGCGTGCGCGCCATGACGGCAGACAGCATTCGCGGATATCTGGCAGCGCACTACCGCCCGGGCGCCATGATCCTGAGCGCCTCGGGTGCCGTGGAACACGATGCCATCGTGGCTCTCGCTGAAGCAGCCTTCAAGGCAACCGGTGATGCACAAGCCAGCCCGTTTGACGGCGCTGCCTATGCCGGGGGTGCAGTCGCCCGCGCGCGGGATCTGGATCAGACCCATCTGGTGGTGGGGTTCGAAGGGGCTGCCACGGGCAGCAATGATTTTTTCACCGCTGATATTGCCTCAACTGTGCTTGGCGGCGGCATGTCATCCAGGCTGTTTCAGGAAGCCCGCGAAAAGCGCGGTCTGTGTTACTCGATCTACGCATTCAACTGGGGGTTCGCCGATACCGGCCTCTTCGGCATCTATGCAGGTGCTGCCCCCGCGGACACCGACGAACTCTCTCGTGTGATTCAGGGCGAAATGGCGGACATGGCGGAAAACGCCCATGACGATGAGATCGCAGCAGCCCGGGCACAATCAAAAGCCGGTCTGCTGATGAGCCTTGAAAACTGCGCCTCTCGCGCCGAACAGATTGCCCGGCATCTGGTGGTGTTTGGTGAGGTTCTGTCAGCGGATGATCTGGTCGCCCGTCTGGACGCGGTCACCACGCAGGATGTCCGCCGGTTCATGGGACAGCTTGCCCGACCCACAGCCTCCATCGTCGGGCCGGACACCTCCCTTGCCAGCGCCACCGCCTTCGCGGCACACTTTGAGCACTAGAGCGTTTTCGGGGTAAGACGGGGACGCGAGAGAGACATGACCCGCCTGCGAGTGCGATGGCCCTTCTACGAAACATATCCGCCAGCGATGACGCCTACTCCATTGAGGGGGACGGCGTGTTCCTGCGCCTGCCGCGCTCGGGCGATTATGTGGAATGGGCTGAGTTGCGCGCCCGCAGCCGGGCGTTCCTCACCCCCTGGGAGCCGACCTGGCCGGCGGATGATCTCACACGCACCGCCTTTCGCAGAAGACTGCGCCGCTACCAGAAAGACGTGCGCGAAGATCAGGCCTATCCGTTTTTCATCTTCTCCTCGCACAGCGGCAAGCTTGTCGGCGGGTGCACTTTGTCCAATGTGCGCCGCGGTGTCGCGCAGACCTGTTCGCTGGGATACTGGGTGGGTGAACCGCACCAGAAACGCGGCTACACCGGCGCAGCCGTCCGGGCGCTCATTCCCTTTGTGTTTGAGCAACTCAAGCTCCACAGGCTGGAAGCCGCCTGCCTGCCGACCAACGAGCCCTCGCGCGCGCTGCTGACCGCATGCGGCTTCACCCATGAGGGGTTTGCCCGGAACTACCTGCGCATTGATGGCGCCTGGCGCGACCATCTGCTGTTTGCAATTCTTTCAACTGATCCACGGGTTTAGGCGCTTCCTGGCTGCTTAGGTTCTTGTCAGAAGGCCGGGCAGGGCGTTACCTAGAGGATCAGGAAAGATTGCGGTTCAGGGGTGATTCGCTTCTGGCTTGGCGGACCGATACCAGCGCAGCGTGGCAGGGCAGCACTCATACTCAGCGGCAACCAGACAGGCAGACGTGGGCAGCCGATTGATGCTGCGCGTATGAACCCCCGTCGCGGGTCCGGCCTCCCTCTTCTGCGCGCTGTGGGCCTCTCACTTGCACTGATGGTACCGGGCCTTGCGACCCAGGCTGCCGCGCAGGACGCCCCTGCGCCGCCGGTGGAAACCGCCCCTGCCGTCCCGCCGGCCCCCGAACCAGATCAAGACATTGCCCCGCCGGATGCCGGGCCGAGCATACCGGACGATGCGGGAATTTCCGACATCGGGGGCGAAACAGATCCGCGCACTTTGCCTGTCGTGGTCGTCGATCCGTCCCAGCCGCATGTGGATATCACGCCGGTTATTGTGCGGCTTCCTGCTGACCGGGAAGCTTCCTTCCCCGGGCCCGTGCCGCTGGTGCTGGCGGACGATGAGACCGGGTTCGCCCGTGTCTGGTCTGTATTCGCCTTGCAGAATGCGCTTGAGGAAGACCAACAGCGCGTCATCTCCGTCGACCGGTCAGCCTTGTGGGCGTCCGGCATCGCTCCGGTTCGCAGCGGTCTTGCAGACCTCGGCGCATGGCGGGTGATGCCGCTCGGTGCCGTTGTGCCGGCTCCCATCGCCGCTGGGTCACAGGTCGATCCGGCGCAGGGGCGCTTTCTGGTCACGCTGCCGGCGTCCGGCACAGTGAGTTTTGCCATTCCCGTCGGGTCATTTGCTGAAACGCCATTTCATGTCTGGGACCCGCAGGCACTGGCTGCCGCCGACGCACGGCACGCCGCCTTCTCCGGCTTGATCGTCGGCATCCTCGCCGTGACCTTTGTATTCTTCGCCGCGCAATGGGCCAATCATCTGTCCACCCAGCTCAAGGGCGGGGGCGCCAGCGGCGCCGGGCCGTCCCACAGTGCTGTCCAGCTTGCCGCCCTGCTGACCGGCGGCGCACTGCTCTACCAATTGTCTGCGCAGGGCTTTCTGGCCGCGGCTTTCAATTGGTCCGCCGGATGGGACGCCCGCATGGGCGGCGTTGCCTTGGCTCTGGCAACTGGCGCCGCCGCACACGTGCTGGCGACAGAACGCATTCGGGCTCTGTCCCCGGACCGGGAAAACCTTGCAAGGCTGGCCGGTTGGGTTGCTCTGGGGGCGGCTCTTCTTGCCCTTGCGGCTCCCGCAGTCGGGTTGCCCTTTGTGCGTCTGATGGCCTTTGCGGTTGCCCTTGGCGGTGTCGCCGCCCTGACGGCCGGGACAGGCAATGGGCAAGGCCGCATACCGCGCATCACCCCGGCAGCAGGCGAACTGCGTGCCGGCTGGGGATTGCTGGCGGTGGCGGCTGTGCTTGCCACGCTGGCAGCGCAGGGCTGGCTGCCCCGCGGTGCTGCGGTGGAAATGATCCTCCATGCGCTGGGCATTCTTGGCATCCTGATCATTTCCTACACCCTCGCGGGGCCAGCAACGATTGGTGCGGTTCAGGCCGCCGCCCGCCGCTCCATGGCCCTTGGTCGAGCGCAAGGCTCGCCGGCGAATGAACGCCGCAGCGATACGCTGGCAATCGGCCGCGACAATGACCCGGCCCTCCCGGCGGCGACAGCCATTCGCGCCGAACAGCGCAATGCGTTAGCGCTTGCAGGGGCAAGTGAAGCGGTCTGGGATCTGGATGTGACCACAGGCACGCTCTATGTGGACCCGTCCCTTGAGGCGCATCTGGGTCTCGTGCCCGGCTCCCTGTGCGGGCGGCTTGAAACCTGGATGGCTCGCGTTGATCGCGATGACCGGCGCAACGTGTCTCAGGTGCTGGACGAAAACGTTGAGCGCGGGAACGCCACATTCACTCTGGAAATGCGTCTCACCCATGCCGAACCCGCCCAGGGCAGCAGATGGCTGGAACTGTGCGCAACCTGTTTTGCCGGCGACACCGGTACGGCGCGGCGATGCATCGGCACCGTCAAGGACATCACCCAGCGCCGCGAAGAACAGGCGGGGCTTGTACGCGAGACATTGCATGACCCGCTTACAGGCCTTGCCAACCGGCCGCTGTTTACAGACCGGCTGCACCGGGCCTGCCTGCGTGCCCAGGGGAGCCACGAGCGCATCGCGCTGGTGCTTGCGGATCTGGACCGCTTCAAATCCGTCAATGAGAGTCTCGGCCACGCGGCGGCAGACACGGTGCTGTCTGCCCTGGCGCAGCGCCTGCGGGCGTTGATAGCCCCTGAAGATACGCTGGCGCGCATCGACGGCGACACCTTTGCCATGCTTGTGGCTGGATGGTCTGGCGAGACCGGTCCGGCGGAGATCGCTCAATTGGTCCGTGAGGCCCTGTCTCAGCCTCTGGAAGTCTCCGGCCGGGAAATTTTCCCGACGGCGAGCGTCGGCTTCACCATCCGCGAACCGCATCATGATCGCGGCGAGGCTCTGTTGGGAGAGGCCGATCTGGCCCTGCGGCTGGCCAAGCGCGGCGGCGGCAATGATGTGGTGCAGTACCGCCCGGACATGAAGCCGGTAGACGATGAACTGGCAACCGAAAGCGGCCTGCGCCGGGCGCTGGAACGCGGTGAGATCCATCTGGTCTATCAGCCCATTGTCGATCTCTCATCGGGCCGTCTCGCCGGGTTTGAGGCACTGATCCGGTGGCGGCACCCTGAACGTGGCCCCATTTCACCGGATGAGTTCGTGCCGCTTGCAGAACGGACCGGGCTCATTGTTGAGTTGGGCGCCTTTGTGCTTGATCGCGCGGTGCACGACCTTGCCCAGTGGCAGACGGATTTTCCCCAGCAGCCACCCCTGTTCTCCAGCGTCAATGTCTCAAGCCGTCAGCTTCTCCATGACCTGCCGGCAACCGTCTCGAGCCTGCTGCAGACATCTGCAATTCCGGCCACGTCACTGCGGCTGGAAGTGACGGAGTCCCTGGTGATGGACGATCCCGAACGGGCCGCCGGGATTCTTGCAGCGCTCAAGCAGACAGGCGTCAAACTAGCGCTGGATGATTTTGGCACCGGCTATTCATCACTCAGCTATCTGCAGCAATTCCCGTTTGACGTGGTGAAGATCGACAAGAGCTTTGTGCAGGCCATGGGGACAGACGGCGACCAGGATGCAATTGTCCGCTCTGTTCTGACCCTCGCAGGCGACCTCAAGCTCGACGTTGTCGCTGAGGGCGTTGAAGATGACGCCGCCCGCGCAGCATTGCAGTCACTGGGATGCACCTATGGTCAGGGCTATTTCTTCGGCCAGCCAATGGACGCGGACGAAACGCACGATTTCATTGCACGGCATACGGACTAACCGCGTGCCGTCAGTGCCTGCACGACGTCCAGAGAGTTAGGCGTGCCCCGCGTCACCCGATAGCAGGGAAGGGTCGACGCCAAGCGTGGCCAGCGCCTGTGACCATTTCTTTTCCGTATCCGGCTCGAACACAATCGCAGGCGCGGCATCACTTACCAGCCAGCCATTGGCCTTGATTTCGGCCTCGAGCTGCCCGGCTTCCCATCCCGCATAGCCAAGCACCAGCAGTTTCTTTTCCGGCCCGTCGCCATCGGCAATCGCCTTCAGGACATCGGTCGTCGCCGTAAGGCGGACCCCTTCGCCGACCGTAATGGTGGAACTGGTGCCGTCATATTCAGGTGAGTGCAGTACAAACCCCCGACCAGATTCGACAGGGCCGCCCACATGAATGGGCACCGAGCCGGATCCCGGTCGCTGCCTGTCGATGGACAGCTGGTCGAGCAGATCGTCGAACGTGATGTGGCTGGCAGGTTTGTTGATGACCAATCCCATTGCGCCGTCAGCACCATGGGAACACATGTAAATCACCGTCCGCGCAAACCGTCCGTCTTCCATTGACGGCATGGCAATAAGAAACCGCCCTTGCAGGGACCCGGACAGTCCAAAACCGTGCGGCTCTCGGTCAAATCGGTCACTGCCATTACTCATGGAACCATGATACCCGGTGGCGCCATGGACGTAAAAGCATCCATGACGTTGACGTTAACAATATGACCCAGGTCGGAGTCGGCCAGTGCACAACCGGAAAGCTGTTCACGCAAGGGTGACCTGGTCAGGGCCGCTCAGAGGGTTGGCGTTCATGTTTCCGCGCTAATATGGGTGCCATGCATGGTCTCTTCCATATCCGCGCCCGGCGTGCGCTTTTTGGCCTTAGCCTCCTGCCGGTGATTGCGTTTTTCCTTACTGCCACAGCCCACAGCAGCGGTTTTGGGGACCGCTTTTCCGCCACGCGTGCGGAACCCGGCGCAAGCGTGTGGGACAAGAGCCTGACCTCGCAGCTGCGCCTGATTGCCGGACAGACCGGGGCCATGCCGATCGACGATGGAAGTGCGCTCGACGCGGGCATCGAAATCACCCTTGATCCAAAATGGAAAACCTATTGGAGCAGCCCGGGCGACACGGGTATCGCCCCCATGTTCAGCTTCGAACGCTCCCTGAATGTCGCCTCGGTCGAGGTCGCCTACCCGATGCCGCAGCGGTTTGATCTGCCCGGTGATATCAGCTTTGGTTATGAGAACCAGGTGGTCTTTCCCCTGTCGGTGACGCCACAAGTCCCCGGAGCGCCGGTGACACTGGTTGCTGATGTTGTGTATGGCGCCTGTGAGGAACTGTGCATACCTGTGGATGCGGTCGCCGAGCTCGAGTTTCCCGCGGCAACCGGCGCTCCAACCCGGTTTGCGGACGTGCTGTCGCAGTGGCGCGCCCGCGTTCCGGCTGACCACTCAGCCACCCTTGATTCGGTGACGGCCAAAGGGACGGGCAATGAGCGCGAACTTGTCGTTCAGGTCACAGGGCCCGACGCCTTCGCTGACCCGGTGCTCATCGCGCGTCCGACGGGTGGCGCCGGCCGCGTCTATCTGGGGACCCCGGTGCGCGCGTTTGAAGGCGCGCAGGCGTTCTTCACATTTCCGGTCAAGGCCCGGCGCAACCACCCGGGACTGGAAGCAGGCGTCGAGTTCTCATTCACCCTGTCGGATGAAGGGTCAAACCAGAATGGAATGTGGGCGCAGCAGTTTGAGTATCATCTCCTGCCGGCCGATGTGTCAGGCGGCAAAACACCCGCACAATAGTCTGGCCATACCGGCTGGGTGTGGGCTTTAATGCCGCTCGAATTCACAGTTCCACCCCACAGGCACACCCAACGTGCCCACCTATCAGGGAGCCTTCAAATGGCCATCAGTATTGGCGATCGCATTCCGGATGCAACTCTCACAGTCATGTCGGAAAACGGCCCGACGCCGCTGACAACAAGCGATATCTTCGGTGGCAAGAAGGTCGTGGTTTTTGCACTTCCAGGCGCCTTCACGCCCACATGCTCAAACCAGCATCTGCCCGGTTTCGTTCAGCACGCGGATGAGATCAAGGCCATGGGCGTGGACGAGATCATCTGCCTCTCCGTCAATGACGCATTCGTCATGGATGCCTGGGGCAAGCAGCAGTCAGTCGATGGCAAGGTCACCATGGTGGGTGACGGCAATGGCGACCTGACAAAGGCCATGGGGCTGGATTTCGACGGCTCGGGCTTCGGCATGGGCACCCGCTCCCTGCGCTATTCCATGCTGGTGGACGACGGCGTGGTGAAGACCCTCAACCAGGAAGCCAATCCCGGCGAGGCCAAGGCGTCCGGCGCTGAGACGATGCTGGGGCAGCTCTAGCAAGAATGTCAGGACAGGCGGAGTGCTGCGGCGCTCCGCCTATCTGTAGGCCTCCAGCCCACCCCGGGCCAGCTCATCGGCCCGCTCATTCTGCGGATGGCCCGCATGGCCTTTGACCCAGTGCCACTCGACGGTATGACGGGCCGCCGCTTCCTCAAGCCGCTGCCACAGATCGGCGTTCTTCACAGGCTTCTTGGCCGCCGTACGCCAGCCATTCTTCTTCCAGCCGTGAATCCACTTGGTGATGCCGTCGCGCACATAGGTTGAGTCGGTGTGCAGATGGACCTCTACGGGGCGCTTCATGGTTTCAAGTGCCATGATGGCCGCCATCAACTCCATGCGGTTGTTGGTGGTATCCGCTTCGCCGCCGGAAATTTCACGCTCATTGTCGCCTGACGTCAGGACCGCACCCCAGCCGCCCGGCCCCGGGTTCCCTGAGCAGGCACCGTCCGTATACACATCAACCCGCGTCATCCACCATATCCATAGTCTGCCGCGCTCACCGCATGTTGGTGAAAGCGCAGCCGTTTCAAGTATTCACGCGGGTCCTTTGGTTTGACGAGCGCATCCTGCGGCCCGTCCAGCCAGTCCACCAGCCGTGTCAGCAAAAAGCGCAGCGAGGCTCCGCGCGCCAGCAGGGGCAGGGCCTGGGCCTCTTCTTCCTCAAGACTACGCACCTTGTTGTATCCGGACAGCAGCGCCCGGCCCTTGGTGACATTGAAACTGTCATCCGCTTCAAAGCACCAGGCGTTGAGGCAGATGGCAATGTCATAGGCGAACGCATCTGTGCACGCGAAGTAAAAGTCGATGAGCCCGGACAGTTGACCGCCGATGAAAAACACATTGTCCGGGAACAGATCGGCGTGAATGACCCCCCGGGGCAGATCATCGGGCCAGCGCGAGGCCATCAGTTCAAGCTCGTCAGAAATCAGCGTGCCGAGCCCCTCGCTCACGCTGTCAGCCCGCGCACCGGCTTGGTCGGCCAGTGCCCGCCACCCGTCAACGGAGAGCGCGTTGGGGCGTGTCATCGAGAAGTCGGCACCCGCCTCATGCATCTGGGCAAGGGCCATACCGACCTGGCCGCAATGGGATGCCTGCGGCCGCTTTACATCCATGCCTTCAAGGAAAGTCACCATCGCCGCCGGGCGGTCCGCCAGCCTGTGCAGCACGGACCCGTCTCGCGCATGAACGGGGACAGGGCAGGAAAGCCCGCGCGCCGCCAGATGCTCCATCAACCCGAGAAAGAAAGGCAGGTCGCTCTCAGCCGTCCGCTTCTCATAGAGCGTGAGAATGAAGGGAGACTGCGTGGTGTGCAGAAGAAAATTGGAGTTCTCCACGCCCTCTGCAATGCCCTTGGCGGACTGCAGGTCGCCGATATCATACCGCGCGACAAACGCCGTCAGCTCTTCATCCGAAATGTCTGTGTAAACCGCCATGCGCCTTGGTATCAGCCCCTTGGGGCTGGAAGCAACTGGCGTTCTTCGCGGCGAAACAGGGGGGGCGGCTAGGCGATAAGCGCCCGCGGCAGCTTGAAGATCACGTCTTCCGAGGACACGGTCACTTCCTCCACCTGCACGGTGAAACGCTTGTTGGCTTCATCAATGACACCCTGCACAAGTGATTCCGGCGCCGAGGCACCTGCTGTCAGCCCGATGCAGAAATCACCGCTCTTTGCGGCCACAGCAGCTTCAAGGGCGGCCCAGTCGACTTCACTGGACTTCTGCACAAGCTGCGCCGTCGGGCATCCGGCTTTCTCGGCAACTTCCACAAGCCGCACGGAATTTGAAGAGTTGGGCGCGCCGACGACAAACATCATGTCACACCCCTCGGCGATGGCTTTGACGGCCTCCTGCCGGTTGGTGGTGGCGTAGCAGATGTCATTCTTGTGGGGGCCGCGAATGGATGGGAAACGGCGCGTCAGGGCATTGACGATCTCAACCGTGTCATCAAGCGACAGGGTCGTCTGCGTGACATAGGCCAGCTTGTCCGGATCAGCCGGAGAGACCCGGTCCGCATCTTCGACGGTCTCTACCAGCGTAATGGCACCTTCGGGAAGCTGGCCCAGCGTGCCTTCCACCTCAGGATGGCCTTCATGGCCGATCATCAGGATATGGCGGCCTTCCTCGAAGTGGCGATTGGCTTCCACATGCACCTTTGAAACAAGCGGGCAGGTGGCATCAAGATAGAACATGCCGCGTGATTCAGCATCCGCCGGCACCGCCTTGGGCACCCCATGGGCAGAAAAGATGACCGGACGGCTTGGATCCTCAATCTCGCTGAGTTCTTCAACAAACACCGCGCCTTTTTCTTCCAGGCCCTCCACGACATGACGGTTGTGGACAATCTCGTGGCGCACATAGACCGGCGCACCGTATTTCTCGATTGTGCGCTCCACCATGAGAATCGCCCGATCAACACCGGCGCAGAAGCCGCGTGGTGCCGCGAGGCGGATTGAAAGGGTGGGGGCCTTTGTGGCTGCTTGTGTCACAGAAAGTCTTTCTATTGCCGGTTAACGGGCGCTTGGCTACTGTTCGCCTCCCGCCGCCGCAGGGCACCCAGGCTGTTATCATGAGCGCATGCTAAAGGCGTAAGTGAGGCACTAGGGTCCCCAAGTCAAGGTATCGAATCGACGCATGGCCGACACACGAAACCCTAAGAAGAACATGGGCTTACCCGTATCCACCACCCGCATTGCGCGCGCCGGAATGCGGGTCGGGCTGGTGACCGCCCTTGCGTTGATTGTGGCTGGCTGTGGCTGGTGGACCGGTGAGAACCGTAAAGTTGAACGCGCCCGGGGGTGTCCGAATGCCGGCATTCTCGCCGACGCGCAGCAAATGACCGAATACCGCCCCGGCCCCGGCCGGGACATCACGGATGTCGCCTATCGCTGGGAACTCCTCGATGCAGTCGCTGACTGCAGCTACAGCGACAATATGATCGACGTGGACTATGCGCTGAGCATGAGTGTTACCGTGGGACCGGCAGCCACCAGGCGTCTGGTCACGGCTCCGATTTTTGTAGCGGTCACCCGAAACGGCGAATCGATCCTGCAAAAGACGAGCTTCGAAGCAGAAGTCGAGTTTGAGCCGGGAAGGCGTGTGGCAGTCTACACGCGGACCTTCACGGGACTTGAGTTCGAGGTCGGTGAGGACGACGGCGCGCTCTACGACATCGTTCTGGGCTTCCAGCTGACCCCAGAGCAGGTGCAGGAAAACCGCAGCCGCCCGCGCCTTTAGGCGTCTGCAGCCCGTTCGTCCGGCCCGCCGCACACCGTCCGGCACTGGCGGCAAAGACACACCAAATCGCTGATCAGTCCCGGAATTGGCTCTGGCGATGCACGCCGATTGACTCTTGCCCCGCCCAACCTATCATCGCCCCGGTCAGCCTAACCCGCGCGGGAGAGACTGGCGGTGAGCAAGGGTCGGATACGTGACTTTGCGCACCAAAGGCGCCGAAGGAGCAACCGCCCCGGAAACTCTCAGGCACCAGGGACCGCGTGGGGATGACACTCTGGAAAGCAGCAGGCGGGATATCTCCCAAATGCTCACCGAAGGAGTAAGCCCGCCACCGAGGCACCCATAGACGGGACATGCTTCAGGTAGGGTGAATCTCTCAGGTTTTCGACAGAGGGGGCGCTTGCCGCAGGAGCTTTGAAAAAAAGCTCGCGCGGAAGGCGGATCTCCGACTCTGGCGAAAGCAGAACCCAAGTGGCTGACGGCTCACAAGACACACTCGAAAAAACCGCCCTCCATGCATTGCATGTGGAACTCGGCGCCAAGATGGTGCCCTTCGCTGGCTATGACATGCCGGTGCAGTATCCGCTCGGCGTGCTCGGCGAGCATCTGCATACCCGCGCCAAGGCCGGGCTGTTTGATGTCTCCCATATGGGTCAGGCCTATCTGATCGGGCCGGATCACGAGACGACAGCCAGGGCTTTCGAGGCGCTGGTTCCCGGCGACATTGTGGGGCTGGCCCCAGGGCAGCAGCGTTACACCATTCTGCTGAATGACGACGGCGGCATCATTGATGACCTCATGGTCACCCGCCCATTGGACCCGGTACGCGAAGGACATCTGTTCATTGTCGTCAATGCATCCCGCAAGGCGATAGATTTTCCCCACATCCGCAAGGCGCTGCCTGCAGGTGTGACTCTTAAGACCCTGGACACCCAGGCGCTTGTCGCCCTGCAGGGGCCGGCAGCGGTGGATGTTTTCGCAAAACACTGCCCGGCCGCTGCGAATCTGGTCTTCATGACGGCGACCCATGCCAAGTTCGATGACATTGATGTCCATGTCAGCCGCTCAGGCTATACGGGCGAAGACGGTGTTGAGGTTTCCGTGGCACCGGAAGATGCGGAAAAATTCGCGCGCATCCTTCTTGCTCATGACGAGGTGGAGCCCATCGGCCTTGGCGCCCGCGACAGCCTGCGTCTGGAGGCCGGTCTCTGCCTCTATGGCAATGACATCGACGAAACAACGTCGCCGATAGAGGCCTCCATTGCCTGGACAATTCCCAAGCAGCGCCGCGAGGCTGCAGACTTTCCGGGGGCAGACCGCATTCTCCGCGAGCTTGCCGACGGGGTCACCCGCAAACGGGTTGGCATTCTGCCGGACGGCAAGGCTCCGGCACGCGGCCATACGGAAATTCAGGTCGGTGGCTCACCCACCGGTGAAATCACCTCCGGCGGCTTCGGCCCCACGGCAGATGGTCCGGTCGCCATGGGCTATGTCGCACGCGAACACGCCAAAGCCGGCACGCAACTCGACCTCATCGTGCGTGGCAAGCCGCGCGCCGCAAAGGTGGCCAAGCTGCCTTTCGCTCCCCATCGCTACGCAAAATAGCATCACGCACTTAATGCACAGGAACTTCTCAAATGGCTGACACGAAATTCACCAAAGACCATGAATGGGTGCGCGTTGAAGGCGACACCGCCACGGTAGGCATCACAGATTACGCGCAGGAGCAGCTCGGTGATGTGGTTTATGTAGAACTGCCGGACGTTGGAAAGAGTGTCGGCGTCGGTGACGAAGCAGCGGTAGTTGAATCCGTAAAAGCCGCTTCAGAGGTCTACGCACCCGTTTCTGGCGAGGTGGTCGAGATCAATGAAGCGCTGGCTGACGCACCCAATGGCGTCAACGAAGACGCGGCCGGCGCCGGCTGGTTCGTAAAGCTCAAGCTCTCTGATGCGTCTGAACTCGAGAAGCTGATGTCCGAAGACGAGTACAAATCCTACCTGGCGGAGCTCGATTGATGCGTTATTTGCCACTCACGCCCGATGACCGCCAGCAGATGCTCGGTGTTATCGGCGCAAAGTCCGTTGACGATCTCTTTGTGGATGTGCCCGAGGCGGCGCGTATTGAAAACGCGTTCGGCCTGCCGCCCCATCAGGGCGAACTGGAAGTCGAACGGGCGCTGTCTGCCATGGCAGCCAAAAACACGGCGGCAGGCTCCGTACCGTTCTTTGTCGGCGCAGGCGCCTACAAGCACCACGTGCCGGCGTCGGTCGACCATCTGATCCAGCGGTCGGAGTTTCTGACGTCCTACACGCCATACCAGCCTGAAATCTCTCAGGGCACGCTGCAATATCTGTTTGAGTTCCAGACACAGGTGGCGCTGCTGACGGGCATGGATGTGGCAAACGCTTCCATGTATGACGGCTCGACGGCCTGTGGTGAGGCCGTTCAGATGGCGCACCGCGTCACCCGCCGCAACAAGGCAGTTCTGTCCGGCAATCTTCACCCGCACTACCGTGCAGTGATCGACACAACGTCGAAGTTTGCCGGCGATGCTGTTGTTGCGCTCGACGCGGATGTGTCCGGTGGCGAAAACATTGCCGCGCAGATTGACGGTGAAACATCCTGCGTCGTCGTTCAGTACCCTGATTTTTTCGGGCGGGTCGCTGATCTGTCTGCCATCGCTGCTGCCGCGCATGCGGAAGGGGCTTTGCTGATCGTGGCGATCCCTGAAATTGTTTCCATGGGTGCACTGAAAACCCCTGGCGACATGGGGGCGGACATCGTCGTTGCGGAAGGCCAGTCCATCGGCAACGCACTCAACTTTGGTGGTCCTTATGTTGGCCTCTTCGCCACCCGCCAGAAATATGTTCGCCAGATGCCCGGCCGTTTGTGTGGCGAGACCCAGGACGTGGACGGCAAGCGCGGCTACGTGCTGACCCTCTCCACCCGCGAACAGCACATCCGCCGCGAGAAAGCCACCAGCAATATCTGCACGAACTCCGGTCTGTGCTGCCTGGCATTCACCATTCACCTGGCGCTGCTGGGCGAAAAAGGCTTCACCCGCCTGGCCGCGCTCAATCATGAAAGCGCCTGCAAGCTGGCCGGCGCATTGGAAAAAGTGCCGGGTGTCGAATTGCAGACACCCGCTTTTTTCAATGAATTCACCATCCGCACGCCCAAACCGGCCGTGGATGTCATTGAGGCCCTGGCAAACAAGGGCGTCCTTGGCGGCGTGCCGGCCTCCCGCCTGATGCCGGGCAATGATGCTGTCAGCGATCTCATCGTGGTGGCGGCAACGGAAGTGAACACGGACCAGGATCGTGCCGCCTACGCGGCAGCGCTGACGGAGGTGCTGTCATGAGCACGAAGACAACTTTCACCGGCCATCGCGGCCTGGTTTATGAAGAGCCTTTGATTTTTGAGCGCGGTCGTGAAGCCGCCTGCGGCGTTGATCTGCCGGAGCCCGAAGGTGTGGCCTCGCGTCTCGGCGGCATGGAACGTCAGGGCGGTGTCGGTCTGCCCGGTCTCTCTGAGCCGGAAGTCATGCGCCACTTCGTGCGCCTGTCGCAGAAGAACTATTCCATTGACGCGGGTTTCTATCCGCTTGGTTCCTGCACCATGAAGCACAACCCGCGCCTCAACGAAAAGATGGCGCGGCTTCCCGGCTTCTCCGATGTGCATCCCCTGCAACCTCAGTCCACCGTGCCCGGTGCGCTTGAACTGATGAGTGAACTGGCCCGCTGGCTGATGGAACTGACCGGCATGCCTGCTGTCGCCATGTCCCCCAAGGCTGGCGCCCATGGCGAGCTGTGCGGCCTCATGGCCATTCGCGCGGCCCTTGAGGCGCGGGGCGAAGCAGACACCCGCACGCGCGTGCTGGTGCCTGAAAGCGCTCATGGCACAAATCCCGCAACGGCTGCAGCCTGCGGCTTCACCGTGGACGCTATTCCGGCAACCGAAGACGGCCGCGTTGATCTTGCAGCCTTCGAGGCCAAGCTCGGCCCGGACGTGGCGGGCATCATGCTCACCAACCCCAATACCTGCGGTCTGTTCGAGCGTGACATCCGCAAGATTGCGGACGCGGTGCATGATGCGGGCGGCTACTTCTACTGCGACGGCGCCAACTTCAACGCCATTGTCGGCCGCGTGAAGCCCGGCGATCTCGGCGTCGACGCCATGCACATCAACCTGCACAAGACCTTCTCCACGCCCCATGGCGGTGGCGGTCCGGGTGCCGGTCCTGTGGTGTTGTCGGACGCTCTGGCGCCTTTCGCACCGCTTCCCTACGTCACCAGCACCGGCGGCGAGTTGAAGCTTGTGGAAGACGAGCAGTCGTCTGACGCAGACCCCTTCGGCCGCATGGTCGCCTTCCACGGCCAGATGGGCATGTTCGTCCGCGCCCTGTCCTACATGATGAGCCATGGGTCTGACGGCCTGCGGCAGGTGGCGGAAGACGCGGTGCTCAACGCCAACTACGTGCTGGCGTCATTGAAGGACGTCATGACGGCGAGCTTTGAGGGCCCGTGCATGCATGAAGCCCTGTTCGACGACCGCTTCCTCAAGGGAACCGGCGTCGAGACCTTGGACCTTGCCAAGGCAATGATCGACGAGGGCTATCACCCGATGACGGTCTACTTCCCGCTGGTCGTCCATGGCGCAATGCTCATCGAGCCGACGGAGACCGAGTCCAAGGAAACCCTTGACAACTTCATTGCCTGCATGGCGGACCTCGCCAAGTCAGCCAAGGCCGGTGACAAGGCCCGCTTCGAAAACGCGCCGGAACTCACCCCGCGCCGCCGCCTCGATGAAACAACCGCCGCCCGCAAGCCGGTCCTCCGCTGGACACCGCCGGCACCGGCACAGGCAGCCGAATAGGGCACACGACATGAGAATCGGCGTAGGGTCAGGCAATGAACCACGCCGATTTTCTCTCCCTTGTCCGCCAGAACCCCGCAAATGCGGCGATCCTCGATCGCGGTCCCTCTCTGGAGTTGCCTGACGCTTGGCTTGTGTCCGGAAGCCTGTTTCAGGCAGCCTGGAACAGCCTTACAGGCCGTCCGCTGACCCATGGGGTCAAGGACTACGACATTTTCTATTTCGACCCGGACACGTCCTGGGAGGCAGAAGACGCGCAGATAAAGCGCGCGGACAAAGCCTTTGCCGATCTTGGCGTGGACATTGAGCTGCGCAACCAGGCCCGCGTCCACCTCTGGTACAAGGACCACTTCGGCGACATCGACTACCCACCATTAAAAACATCCTGCGAAGGCATTGATCGTTTTCTGGCGATTGCCTGCAAAGTCGGGGTGTCGCTGGATGGTCAGGAACGCATCTATGCACCCAATGGCCTCGATGACATTTACGACCTGCGACTGAGGCCGAACCCCTGCGCTAACTTCTCTGCGGACCACTACGCGACCAAGACAGCCCGCTGGCTCGAGAACTGGCCTGAGCTTAAGATCGAGTCCCCTCATGCACTCTCTGGGTTGTCCGGTTGAACCGGACAAGGGCGGTGTAGGAGAGGCTGGACTTCACCGCCGCGCCGCCATCCTCCGGCTTGACCGGGGGATCCATGCAGCTTTGCTTTTGTAGAGAGACGGCACAAAAAAGCCCCGCCCGGTAAGGGCAGGGCTTTTTCGAGCAGTGTAGCGAATACTTAGACGAGGCGCTGGCGCACCTGATCGAGGCTTTGATTGATCAGAGCGTCCT
>JGI12316J15310_10000101_pt31 | contig 19575 bp, 21 predicted proteins | sample MarCyaLeptolynsp_FD_15310 | JGI IMG/M metagenome (IMG submission 15310)
GCCCGCCCTTGCGCAGCAGATCCTCGGCCTTGGGATCGAGGACCATCGCCCGGAGCCGCCCGTCGGTGCCGACCTGCGCGTGGGTGATGCGCCGCGACAGTCGCTGCCGCACCAGCTCGGTCAGCTCGCCCACGTCCTTGGTCTGCGCCGCGTTGTCGGCGAGCGTCTCGAGAATGGTGCGAACGTCTCGGAGCGACACCCCCTCCTGCAGCAGCGAGCGCATCACCTTGATGACCTCGCCCAGCGACAGCAGGTGCGGAATGAGCTCCTCGACCACCTTGGAGTTGGCCTTGGCCGCGATGTCGACCAGCTCCTGCGCCTCACGGCGTCCGAGCAGCTCGTGCGCATGCGTCCGAACGATCTCGGTGAGGTGCGTGGCGACGACGGCGGACGGGTCGACAACCGTACAACCGGCCGCCTCGGCGGTGGCCCGCTGGGCGGGCGCGATCCACTTCGCCGGCAGCCCGAACGTCGGCTCGCGCACCAGCTCGCCGGGTAGCGTGCGCGTGGCCTGCCCGCTCGGGTCGATCGCGAGCAGCTTGCCGGTCTTGACCTCGCCTTCGGCGACTTTGACTCCAGAGATCATGATTCGATACGCGCCAGGCCGCGCCGTCAGGTCGTCGCGAATGCACACCGGCGGCACGATGAAGCCGAGCTCTTGCGCCGTCTGCTTGCGCACCGAAGCAATGCGCGCGAGCAGCTCACCATCGCGGTCGACGTCGACCAGCGGCAACAGCTGCAGGCCGAGCTCCATCGACAGCAGCTCGACGGGCAGCAGCGACTCGATCTCGTTCTTTTGGGCCTCCGGGTCGAGCAGCTTGCGGCGGTCGGCCTCGGCCTTGCGCTTGGCTCGGTCCAGTCCAGCGCTGTCCCGCTTGCCACCGCCCTCGCTCTGCTGACTCGCCCGACGTGCAGCATAGGCGGCAACGGCAGCAAGCCCGAGCAGCGGCACGTGCGGCATCCCGGGCACGACCCCGATCACGCCAAGCACCCCGGCCGCGGCCCACGCGGCCCGGGGGCGCCCGAGCAGCTGCGCCGACACGCTCGTCATCAACCCGGACTCGCTATTGCTGTCGCGGGTGACCAGCAGCGCGGCGCCGGTGGACACGAGCAACGCCGGAAGCTGCGAGACCAGACCGTCGCCGATCGACAGGATCGAGTACGTCTCCGCCGACTGCAACAGCGACAGGTCGTGCTGCAGCACGCCGATGATGATCCCCGCGATGACGTTGATCGCGGTGATCACCAACCCGGCGATCGCATCGCCCCGCACGAACTTCGAGGCACCATCCATGGAGCCGTGAAAATCCGCCTGCGTCTGAATCTCCTGGCGCCGTTTGCGGGCCGTCTTCTCGTCGATGAGTCCGGCAACGAGGTCGGAGTCGATCGCCATCTGCTTGCCCGGCATCGAGTCCAACGTGAAGCGCGCACCGACCTCCGAGATCCGGTCCGCGCCCTTGGTGATCACGATGAAGTTGACCAGCACGAGGATGAGGAACACGACCGCGCCGACGACGAAGTTGCCGCCGACGGCAAAGTCTCCGAAGGCGGCGATCACGTCGCCCGCCGCCCCGGTCCCCTCGCCGCCGTTGAGCAGGATGTTCCGAGTCGAGGCGACGTTGAGCGAGAGCCGGTAGAGGGTCACCAACACGAGGACCGACGGGAACGACGAGAACTCGAGGGGGCGCTCCACGTACATCGCGAGCAGGAAGACGAGCAGCGAGATGCAGAGGCTGCCGGCGAGCAGAACGTCGAGCAGCCACGGCGGCAGCGGCAGCACCGCGAGCGCGACGACGCCCACCATCAGGACCGCGCCGGTGACGTCACCGACGAGGCCCTTTCGTTCGCTGGTTTCACCACTCACGCTCTACTCCTATTGCGAAGCCGGTAAACGTACGCCAGCACTTCTGCGACTGCGTGGTAGAGCTTTTCGGGAATTTGTTCCCCGTCGGGAACGAGCTTGAACATCAAGCGAGCCAGCGGCGGCTCCTCGACGATGGGAACACCTTGCCGACGCGCGGCTTCGCGAATCTTGAGCGCGACCGTGTCGCGCCCCTTCGCGACGACGCGAGGTGCTCGCTCTTGATCCTTGTCGTAGCGGATCGCGACCGAGTAGTGCGTCGGGTTGACGATCACGACGTCCGCGGTGCGAACCGCGACCTCGGGCCGTTGCTTCTTGGCGAGCTCGACGGCGCGCTGCCGGCGTTTCTTGCGAACGTGCGGGTCCCCCTCCGAATCCTTGTGCTCGCGTTTGACCTCCTCGGCCGTCATGCGCATCTTCGCGGCGAGCTTGCGGCGCTGGTGCCACACATCGATCGCAGCCAACAGCGCGAGCGCGAGTGCTCCGTAGCCCAGCAGGCGCCCGAGCACCGGCGTCATGCGGTTGCCGAGCGCCATCGCGTCCGCTGACGGCGCGGTCAGAACCACGTCGTATTCCTGCCGTACGGCGAGGTAGGCGGCCACGAAGACGAGCGTCACCTTGGCGGTGGCCATCAGCACGCGGACCGCAGCCTCCTTGGGGTTGAGCACGTTCATCGCGCCCTGAAAGGTGACGATCTTGACGAGATCGAACGAGGGCTTCTTGAGCGCCGGCGGCCAGCCGATCTGGGACGCGACCGCGATGCACCACCCGCCAATCGCGCCCAGTGCGACCGGTGCCGACGCCTTGGCGATCATCGCGGCCGCCTCGACGTAGGCCGCCGGCTCGAGCGGCTCGTGAATGGTTGCCCACCGATTGCGGGCGTAGTCGGTCAGCATCTGCACGCTCTCGCCCGCGAACACGGCCCCCAGCGCGAGGCCCCCGGCCAGGGTCGCCAGCACGGTCAGATCCTTGGACCGCGCAACATCGCCCCGCTTGCGAAACTCTTCTTTGCGCCGCGGTGTTGGCTCGTGTGTCCGTTGGTCTTGGTCGTCCGCCATCACCGTCCTCTCAGAGCTGTCCCAACGCGGCGGCGACCGCCCGACGCGCGGTGATGCTCAGCTCGGTGGCGAGCCGCGGCGCAGTCGCGAGCAGCACGAGTGCGCCGAGAATGCCGGTGAGCGTCAGCATCACGGAAAAGACGTTGAGCGCCGGCGCCGCGCGGTTGGCGATGCCGACCGCCACGTTGGCGACCGTGACCGCGACGAGAATCGGGGTCGCGATCCGAACTCCGATGACGATCATCTCCGCCCCCCGGGCGAACAAGCTGTGAAAGGCGTCGACCAATGTCAGCACCTCGACCGTCGGCAGCGCAGCGAGGTGCGCCGGCGCCTCGATGCCGCCGGCGGTCACGAAGGCCATCGCGGCGAGCAAGAACGCCAGGCGACGCATCGGGAGCGCGGTGTCGCCCAGCGTCGGGTCGAACGTGCTCGCAAATCCCAGTCCCATTTGAAGCCCGATGAGCTCGCCGCCCGTCTCGACTCCCGCGATCACGACGCGCGCGGTGAACCCCGCGACGAGTCCGAGCAGAACCTCGCCGGGCAGCACGTAAAACAGCGACTCCATCGACACCGCGGGGTGCAGTCCCACGAACGCAATCGCCACCAGGGCCGCAACGCCGACCCGCACCTTCGGGGGAACCTGGCGCTCGCCAGTGAGCGGGGCCGTCTGCAAGAACGCCGCAATTCGGGCGAACAGAGCGAGGAACACCGGGTACAGGTGTTCCCACGGCAGAGTCTCGGTCATTGGTCGGGGCCCCGCCGTGTCGGAACGGCAGCGCCGTGCTCGGCACCGAGCTCCGCCATCGTCCGGATGACGTGAGTCCCGTAGTCGACCAGCGTCGTCAACATCCAGTGCCCCGAGCCCAGGATCGTCAGGGCGACGACGGCGACCTTGGGCACGAACGAGATGACGTTTTCCTGCAGCTGGGTCGCGGCCTGCAGCAGTGAAGTGAGCAGACCGATGGCCAGCGACGCGAGCAGCACCGGCGCTGCGATCTTCGCGGCGGTCATCAGCGCGCCCTGCAGCAGGTCCAGGATCAGCGGCTCGCTCATATCGCAACACCACCCAACAGCGACGTGACCAGGATGTGCCAGCCGTCCGCCATCACGAACACGAGCAGCTTGATCGGGAGCGACACCAAGGTGGGTGGGAGCATCACCATGCCCAGACTCGACAGCACCGTGGCGACGATCAGGTCGACGACCAGGAACGGGAGCAGCACCAGCAGCCCCATCTGAAAGGCCGTGCGCAGTTCCGAGAGCACGAAGGCGGGCACGGCGATGCGCAGCGGAACGTCGGCCGCCGTCTCGGGTCGAGGTGCGTCGGTGTACTCGTAAAACAGCGCCAGGTCTTCGGGCCGGGTGCGCGGCAGCAGGAACCCCTTGGCCGCGGGGGCAGCGGCCTCGATGGCTTCCGTCTCGCTGATCTCACCCGCGAAGTAGGCCTCGCCGGCGGCTTCGTGAATCTCCGCGCCAACGGGCGCCATCACGAACGCAGTCATGAACAGGGCCAGTCCCACCAACACCTGGTTGGGGGGTGCGCCCTGTGTGCCCAGACCGCTCTTGAGAAAGGAAAAGACGACGACGAAGCGCGTGAAGCAGGTGCACGTCAGGACGATCGCCGGCGCCAGCGAGGCCAGCGCGAAGACGATGATGAGATGAATCGTGCTCGACGGACCCTCGCCCGTCTGCATCTGCTGCGGAATGGTCGGGTCGGCGTGGGCCAACCCCGGCAGCAACGCCACCAGGGCCCCGATGCCGAGCGCGGCTGCGACCGCGGTCCGGCGCTGCGTCGCGTCGCTCACTCAGGCATCCCCCGCGCGCAACTGTGCGGCCAGAGCCGCGACCCATCGGCTGTCTTCGGGCTCCGCACGCTGGTCCGTGCTTCGGTACTTACGGCGCAGCTCGAGCAGTCCGCTGACGGCGGAGCTCTCGGCGTCCGGGGTCTCGCCCTCGTCGTTGGCGGCTTCAGTGGCCGCCGACGGTCCACCACGCAGCTCGTCGATCCACGAAGGCTCGCTCTTGATCGCGGCCTCGCGCCCCATCCCGTCGAACTCGAGCGCCGCCAGCGGCGATTCTGCGTTGCGATTGATACGCGGTGCGGACGCAGGCTCGGCCTGCTCCGCCGCCACCGGCATCGGCTCGCCGTTGCTCCACTTGTCGACCAGCGTCGTTCCGCTCTCCCCGACCGCCAGCAACATGCGTCGCTCTCCGAGCCCGAGCAGGACCAGCCGCGACTTGCCGCCGAGGCTCTGGTTGCCCAGCACCTCGAACTTGGTCCCCGGCAGGGCGATCGCGTTGCGTCGGCGCATCCAGACCAGCCCCGCCCCGCACGCCCCGAGGATGAGCATCGAGGTCATGATGCCCATCCACGCCGCGTTCGAGCTTCCCGTCGAGGCGGTCGCGACACCCTCGAGCGCGTCCGCGTCGACCGGCTCGTCCGTCGGCACGATGACGGCGGGGTCGATCGCCTCGTCGATGCGCGCCTCGATCTGCTCGGTGCTCGCCGCGGCCGCCGCATCAGACGCGACGTCCTCGGCCGCCGGGGCCGGGTCAGCTTGCTCCGGAGCGACCGGGCTCGCGGCGGCAGGCTCGGGCGCTTTGGCCTCCTGCGCCTTCTTGGCCGCCTCGGCCTCCGCCGCCGCCACTGCTGCCGCCGCCGCTGCCTCCTTGGCCGCGCGTTGGGCCGCTCGCAGCGTCTCTTTGCGCGGGATCAGGACCTTGAACCCGCCCTCGACCGCTTCGATCTCCGCCGCGTCGGTCAGCTTTTGTGCGGTCTTGTCCCCGTGGCGAAACATCACCATCACCTGGGGCGTCGCGCCACCGACCACCGCGATGCGCTTGATCGTCGCGTCCTCCACCGAGCGTGCCCAGGTGGCTCCCGGACCGTGGTCGATCGGAACCCGCATCTTGCCCCACTTCCACGCGATCCCATCCACGTCGGCCATCGCGTTGCGCACGATGATCGCGACGTGATCACCGGTATCGAAGACCTCCGCGGGGGGCGTGAGCTCGGCAGCGGCCGCCGGCTCGTCGGCGCGAGCGGTCTGGGGCATCCACGCGCCGGCGCAGACGAGGGACGACAGGGTGACGATGAGCAGCTTGCGATTCATTTCGTTTCTCCCGAGACGATTTCGACGATGCGAGCGCCGTAGCGGTCGCCGAGGGCGATGGCCTCTGCGCGGGCCACCAGTCGGTCGTTGACACGGATGTCGAGGCTTTCGCCCGTCAACTTCGACAGAGAGATCACCGAGCCGGGCCCGAGTCGCTGCCCGATCTCGCGGAGCGTCATGCGGACCCGCCCGAGCTCGACGGTCACCCGCAGCGGCACGTCTCCGAGCAAGGTCTCGAATGCACCTTGGTCGCCACTGGGCGGGGCATCGTTGGCAGCACGCCCTTCGACGGGCAACCCATCGGTCGGGGTGGCCTCGGCATCGGCAGCGCCGGGCTCGATCTGCTTGGCAGTGTTGTCGCTCATCGCGGTTCCTTGCTCGTGTTCGAAAGGGGTCAGTCTCGTTTGCCAATCTCGACCGCGACGACGTCCCCGAGGACAACGGCTTGGCCGATGGCGTGAATGCGTCCGCCGACGCGAACCGACAGCGGGTCGCCGACGAGACAGTCGAGGCGCAGCACCTCACCGGGCGCGAGGCGGGCAAACTCGGAGGCGCTCATGCTGGTCGAGCCGAGGTCGACCGAGAGCTCGACCGGAACCTCGCCGAGGACCTCACGGACCAGCTCCGGCTCTGCTTTTTGGCTCTGTACGCCCCGCCGGACCACCGCCAGGGTGTCCGGCGACGCGACCATTCGAATCTCTCCTTCGGCGTCGCCCGTGACCGCAAGGCGCACCGCAATGAGCGAGGTGCCGTCGAGAATCGGCTGCCAAGACTCCGCGGTGGACGGGGCGCGCTTTTGCACGACCTCGATCCCGAGCTCCTGCTGCATCGCATTGATCAGCGCGATGACGATCTGCTGGCCGACCTTGCCGAACACCCGCATCGTCGCGGCTGTGGGCGTCTTGTCCGGGTCGCCACCGTAGGAGCCGCCGAGGACACGCGCCGCGAGCTCGGGGATCATCGACCCCCGCGCGGCGATCAGGACCGAGCCCCGATCCTGGGCCAGCCTGACCATCCCCAACCAGTTGTCACTGAGGACCTCCTCGATGACCTTGCTGTCGCTGACGACGTCGCGGTCGAGCTCGACGTGCACCTTTGCCCCACACACCGGCGGCAGCAGGCGCTCGATGGTCCCGGCCCAGCGCTCGGCGAGGCGCAACGCAGCGGGCGTGACCTTCTCGGTCGCCAGGTCGTCGGCGATGAGCGCCACCGGCGTTGGCTCGGGCGCCTGCGGCTGCGGGCGGTCGCGTTTGCGAGCCGAGGTCTGGATCGAGTCCCGCAGTGCGTCTCGCTCCTCCTGACTCAGTAGGTCCTCGGCCACGGCGGCCTACGGTGCAAGGCATGCACCAAGCGCTTGTCGTGGAATCTCGCGACCTCTGCCCGGGGTGTCGGCTGCTCTGTCGGGGAGACTGACGACAGCGACGTCAACAACGTCGACGGCCCGACGAAGGCCGCGCCTGAGGTTGGCGAGCGCCCCGATGAGTGTCCATGAAAGACGCGGAACCTCCCATGGACCTGCTCACGATCATCGGCGTTGTGCTCGCCGCCGTGGCCCTACTCGGGGCCAACGCCCTCGAAGGCGGCCAGCTCTCGACGTTGATGCAGCCGACGGCGGCGCTGGTCGTGCTGGGTGGCACGTTCGCGGCGGTCTCGATCCAGTTTCCAAAGGCCGCATGGCGCAGCACCTTTTCCGCGCTGCGCGAGCTCATCAGTCCCACCGCCGAGCGGGCGTCCCGAGACGAGACCATTCAGATGCTCGTCGCGATGGCAGGCCATGCCCAACGCCGTGGCGTCAAGCTGCTCGCGGGCGTGGCCGAAACGCTCGAGGGCAAGGGAGACCGCGCGCACCTGCGTCGCGCGCTGCACCTGGTCGCGAGGCGCACGCCCACCGACACGCTCCGTGAGGCCCTCGAGGTCGAAATCGATCGTGTCGATCGCGCGGGCGAGCAGGCGGTACGCCTGATTCGTTCGGCCGGTGGCTACGCACCGACGATGGGGATTCTCGGCGCTGTGCTCGGCCTGATCCAGGTGATGAACAACATCACCGACCCGTCCCGACTCGGGTCTGGCATCGCCGTGGCGTTCGTCGCCACCGTGTATGGCCTCGCCGCGGCCAACCTCGTGCTCCTGCCATTGGCGGGGCGGATTCGCGAGCAGCTCGATCGACGGCTCGACGAAATGGAGCTGGTGCTCGAGGGCGCGTGCTCGATCGCCAACGGTGATGACGCCCGCGTCGTCGGCCACAAGCTCCGCGCGTTCGGTGGTGCCCCCCGCGAGGAAGGCGGACGCCGAGCTCGCGTCGCGGAGGCCGCCACGGCATGAGGCGCAGCCGCACGCGTCGACGCCGTCGAGCGGCGGAGGAGCCCTCGTCGACGGAGCGCTGGGCGGTCTCCTACGCCGATTTCATCACGCTGCTGTTCGCCTTCTTCACCACCTTGTACGCGATGTCGAGAACGGACCAGAGCTCGCTAGATCTCGTTGCCGAGGCCCTGCGCACCGCCTTCGAGCACGACGACCCACCGATCTCGACCCGCCCGGTGGGCGAGTGCCCCGAGCCCCCCGAGGCCACACAAGACGAACAACCACCGGAGGAGATCGACCCGCGCAAGGCGTGGACCGAAGCGGAACGCCTCGCGCGGCTGCGCCTGCAGGACCGCATCGCGCACCTGGTGCGCCAGCCCGCGCTTGCCGGTCGCGTAGTGATCTCGCCCGACCCCCGCGGCGTGCGGCTCACCCTCGGGGCGGCAGCGTTCTTCGAGCCGGGCGACAGCCGGCTGCGCGCGGGCACGGGCGAGGCCATGGCCGTGCTCGGCGATACGCTCGCGCGGCACGACGGCGAGATCGTGGTCGAGGGTCACACCGACGACACGCCGGTTCGCGGCGGACCATTCCGGTCCAACTGGGAGTTGTCGACCGCGCGCGCCACCGAGGTCGTGGCGATGTTCGTCGACCGTTACGCAGTGCCACCAGGGCGGTTGTCGGCGGCCGGATACGCCGAGCACCGCCCCATTGCAGATAACCGGACCGCGACGGGCCGGGCGAACAATCGAAGGGTAGACATTGTGGTGATTCCGGCCGACCCACTGGATGGAGACGCACGATGAGCGACGCCAAGGGCAAAGACAAAGACAAGGACAAGGACGACGACGAGCTCGCGCCCAAGCCGTCCAAGCTTCCGGTGCTGCTGGGCTTGGTCAACGTGCTGCTCACAGCAGGGGTCGGCGCACTCGTGTTCACCTCCGCCGGATCGGGCGCGGCGGAGGAAGAGCCGGTCGATCTCTCGGTTCCGCCCATCCCGGTCGAGATGCAGCCGTTCGTGGTCAATCTCAACGAGGCGCAATCGAGCCGCTACCTCAAAGTCAAGATCGAGGTCGAGGTCCACGGCGAGGAGCGCAAGGCCGCGTTCGAGAGCAAGCAGCGGGCGATCCGCTCCGAGCTGCTGCGGTACCTGTCCAACCTCAAGGTCGAGGACACGATGGGTGAGGACAAGAAGAAGTCGATCAACGACGCACTGGTGGCGCGGGTCGAGGACCACCTCGGCAAGGACACCATCGCGGGGCTCTATCTCACCGAATTCGTCGTCCAGTAGATCGCCTCGCGACAACGCGCGCTCGCAGCGAGCCCTTCGGAAACATCGTCCCGATTGGGTACCGATCGGTTGCCGGCCCCGGCCGTCCTCTTACGGATCGATTCGATGCGGATCGTCAACGGCACCGACTTGCACGCGTGGCGACGTCGGTATGCCTCCGACATCGTCGGAGACAGCCCCGCGCTCGCGTTCGCGCTGCAGGTGATCCAACGAGCGGCCGACACCGACTCGACGGTGCTGATCGCGGGCGAATCCGGAACCGGCAAGGAGTTGCTGGCGCATGCACTTCACGCCGCTTCGCCGCGCTCGGCGGCTGCATTCGTCGCGGTGAACTGCGCCGCCCTGCCCGACGCACTCGTGGAAAGCGAGCTCTTTGGTCACACGCGCGGTGCATTTACCGGCGCGACCGGCACCCGAACGGGCCGCATTCTCGCCGCGAACGGGGGCACCCTCTTCCTCGACGAGATCGGAGATCTCCCGCTCGACGCTCAGGCCAAGCTCCTGCGCGCGCTGCAGGAGCGCTGCGTGGTGCCGGTGGGCAGCGACACCCCGATCCCCTTCGACGTGCGAATCGTGGCCGCGACCCACCGCGATCTCGAAGCGATGGTCGAAGCCGGCGAGTTTCGCCTCGACCTCTACTATCGCATCAGTGTGATCCGCACCGAGCTCGCGCCTCTTCGCGAGCGACCCGAGGACATCATGCCGCTCGCGGAGCACTTCGTGCAGCGGGTCAACGACTGGGCCAAGCGCGACGTCACCGGGCTGTCCGCAGGCGCGCGCGATGCCCTGCTCGCGCATGCCTGGCGCGGCAACGTGCGCGAGCTGGCCAATGCGATCGAACGCGCCGTGGTGCTGACCGGCAGCGGGGTCGTCAGTGCCGACGCGCTCGGCCTGGGCAAGCCCCGTCGCCGTCGTGCCGAGCCCGACACCCCCGAGGGCCTCAACCTCAAGGACGCGGTCAAGCAGGTCGAAAATGCCCTGATTCGCCGCGCGCTCGACCAAACGGGCGGCAACCGGACCGAGGCGGCAGCGCTGCTGGGCCTGAACCGCACGACCCTCGTCGAGAAGCTCCGCAAGCTGGGCTGAACGCTCCCGCGGCCACTGCTCGCGCGGCCTTGGTGGTGTACGCTGCGAGCCACTCGTGAAACGCGTCCACGTCCTGGAGTTCGAGGATCTGGCCTGGTTTCCCGGTTGGCTCCGGGACGCGATGACCAACGTGCTGGTCGTCCTCGCCCGAGTGATCGGCGTCATGCCGACGCTCGCCGCCCTCGTAGGGCGAGTTCTTCGCGAGCACGCGCTGGATCGCGTCGTCGACCTCGGGTCGGGCGGCGGCGGTGTCATGCCCGATGTCCTGACCGAGCTGCGCAAGGACCCGCAGATGAAGGACGTCAAGCTCACGATGACGGACCTGCGCCCCAACGCCGCCGCCGTCGCCCGCTTTCGCGATGACGGCGACGACCGGACCGAATACCTCGGCGATCCCGTCGACGCGACCGACCTCGCCAACGCGCCGGGCGGCCTCAAGACCATCGTCAACGCGTTCCACCATATGCGCCCTGCGCAAGCGGAGAAGATCCTCGCCTCGGCGCAGCACAGTGGTCAGCCGCTGCTCGTGTACGAGATGGGCGAGAACAAGATGCCCTTCGTCGTGTGGTGCCTGGCGCTGCCGATCTCACTGCCGTTCGTCGCCCTGTCTTCGCTGGTCCTCACGCTCATGGTCCGCCCCCTGACGGCGCGTCAGTTGGTGCTCACGTACCTGCTGCCGCTCGTGCCGCTCTTCTACGCCTGGGACGGGCAAGCCTCGATGCCGCGGCTGTACACCTTCGAAGATCTCGACGTGCTGCTCTCACGGCTCGAGCCGACCGACGCATACACGTGGGAGAAGGGGCACGCCGAGACCCCATCCGGACGCAAGCTCGGCACCTACCTGCTCGGCGTACCGACCACATCGAGCTGACGTTTTGTTGCCCGCGCCCACGACGAGGACGCACCTCAGCGTGGGACCCGATTGCTACCATCGTGGGTGATGTCGACCCGAATCGGCGCAGTCCTGCTGCTGCTGCTTTCGCTGGCGGGGCTGATGTTCGCATCGGTCTCCACCTTCGACTTCGTGCAGCACCTCGACCGCCAAGTGCACGACCTGCACTGCAGCTTCGCGCCCGGCCTGGTGGACAACGACGACGGCGCCACCGGCTGCCAGGTCACGCTGCTCAGCCCCTACTCGTCGGTGATGCGGACGTCGCTGTGGGGCGGCGTGCCGATCTCGCTCGGCGCGATGACAATCTTCGCGCTGCTGGCGTATCGCGCAGCCGAGCTTGTTGGCCGCCCTGCGGGTGAGCGGCGGGTCTCGGCTGCCATCACACTGGCGCTGATTTCGATCCCTGTCCTCGCCTCGCTCGTGATGGGGTTCATCGCGCTCGAGGAGCTCGATGCGGTCTGCAAGCTCTGCGTCGGAATCTATGTCTGCAGCGGCGGCTTGCTGGTCACCGGTCTTGCGACGTGGCGCAGCGCGGCCCGCGAAGACGACCTGATCGACGGAGACGAGACGCCCGCCTCGACCCGACCGGGTTCGCTGTGGCTGGCGGCCGGCGGTCAGCTGTTCGCCTTCACCGCGGTCCCCATCGTGTCCTACGCGATGCTCGCCCCGGACCACGGCCGCTTCGTCGGAACGTGCGGCGGCCTCACGCAGCCGGACGACAGCGGCGACGTGTTCGTGTCGCTGCACGGCGGCGGAGAGACCACGATCGTCGAGGTCTTCGATCCGCTGTGCCCCGCGTGCCGTGGGCTGTCGGAGCGCCTCGACGCGTCGGCGATGCATCCGAGGCTGGCCCGCACCGCCGTGCTGTTCCCGCTCGATAGCGAGTGCAACTGGATGGTCGATCGCTCGCTCCACCCGGGCGCATGTCGGGTCAGCAAGGCCGTGCTGTGCGCCGACGACGTCGAGTCGGTCTCGGTGACCGCCGTGGTCGACTGGGCGTTCGAGCACCAGGTGGAGCTCACCGAGCTCGGAGCGCAAGACCCGGACGCGGTGACCAAACGAATCGCCGGGCAGTTCAGCGGCCTCGAACCGTGCCTCGGATCGGCCGAGGTCGAGGCGCGCCTCAACCGCTCGCTGCGCTGGATCGTCGCCAACGAGCTGCCCGTACTGACGCCCCAGGTGTTCCTCGACGGGGTCAAGCTGTGCGACGAGGATACCGACCTCGGCCTCGACTTCGCCCTGCATCGAATGCTCGAGCTGCACGACCAAGGCAAGCTCGCTGCCATGGCGCCGGCCGCCGAAACCGACGAGGGTCTCGTCCCGGGCTCGCAAGCACCGGTGCGGCCCGACAAGGCGCGCAAACGCAAGCCGACATCGAGGGCGGTCAAGCCCACGGCCAGGCCAAGTCCCAAGCCAGCCAGCCCCGAGCCCGAGCCCGAGCCAGTCGAGCCCGAGCCCGCCGAGTCCGAGCCGAGCGATGAACCCCCAGAGCCGCCGAAGACCGGCCTGCCCAGCGTCGAGGAGCTGCCCGACGCGCCCCAAGACGAGGAGGACAGCCCATGAGTCTCGGAGTTCGCCTCGGCCTCGGTGCCGCCTGCCTCGCGCTGCCCACCACCCTCACGGCGACGTGGATCGGTGATTCCGCCGAGCGCCTCGAGCAGGCCGAGCGCGATGGCGAGGAGCAGCCGTCGCAGGTTGCCGTCGCGGCGGCCGCCAACGAGGAGTACTGCACCGGCGACCTCAAGAAGGTCTTGCGTCGGGTGTTGCTGTCGTGTGGGTTGGCGGCCGAAGGCGGTGCCGCGCGCGGCTGCCAACCCGTCGACGCCGCGGCCGTGGCCACGATGACCGGCTCAGACTTCAACGCGCTGTTCCTCCCGCTGTCGCATCGCGCCTCCATCATCCAGTTCGACAAGAACAAAGCCGAGCTGGACGAGCACGACCTCGGTTTGCTCGACGAGACCTTCGCCGATCAGCGAGGCGCCAGCTGGTTTTTGGTGGTGTCACGCAGCTCACCCGAGGGCTCCACCGAGCACAACCGCGAGCTGTCGCAGCATCGCGCCGAGTCCGTGATGTCCCACCTGCGCGAGCGCTTCGACGACCCCGCCCTCGACAAGGAGGTCGGGCTACTATGGCTCGGCGAGGAGTTCGCCCAGCTCGACGAGACCTTCTGCGATTGGCGGCGCAGCGGCGCCGACGACCAATGCCAACCGGAACACATCAACCGCAGCGCCTTCGTGGCATGGATCGACTGTCGCCTCTGATCGTCGCGGCCGGACTGCTCGGCTGCGACGGCGACGCGGCGACCAAGGAGGGCAAGCCCGGCGCAGGCAGCCGGTCGCGCGTGGCGGCGGTCGAAGCCAAGAAGGCCCCCAAGCTCGACCCTGCCGACTTCTGCACCGTCTACACCGAGGCGGGCGATGCCAAGGCGCTGACCTGGCCCGAGCTCACCGGACCGCCCCCGGCTTCGAGCCAGCGCAAGCGATGGATCAACGTGTGGGCGACCTGGTGTGCTCCCTGCGTGGAGGAGCTGCCGCGGCTGACGCGATGGAAGCAGTCCGTGGGGCGCCGAGCAGAGTACGACCTGGTATTCGTGTCCGCGGACGGTGACGCGCAGGAAGTCGCGGCGTTCGCCGAGACGCACCGGGAGGTGAAGGGCTCGCTCGAAATCGCCGACGCCGAGGCGCTGGCTCCTTGGCTCAGCGACCTCGGCGTCGAATCGGGCAGCTTGCCCGTCCACCTCTTTGTCGACGGGGCGGACCGCGTCCGGTGCATTCGTCAGAGTGGCATCGGCGATGATGACGAGGAGGCGGTCGCGCAGCTCCTCGAGGGGCTCTGAGCCGGCTTGGGCGCCCCTACGGGCACTCGACCACGCTCGTCGCCGCGTACGCCGGGGCGCCATCGGCTCGAACGTCGCAGCCGCCTCCGGCACCGACGAACGTGACGTTGTCGAAGCTCGCGGCCGCACCGGACTGCAGCCACACCTGGCCGTAGTAACTCCCGCCGCCGTACTCGACGTCGACGTAGCTGAGCTGGTTGTTGGGTCCGACCGAGGCATCCTCGAAACGAATCTCGTCCCAGTCACCGGGTGCGGGGGCTGCCTTGGCCGAGGTCACGACGACGTGGGCGTCGGCGGTACCCGCCAGGTCGAGCGCACCGTTTTCGCCGACGGTCAATCCGGCTCCGTCGGACATTCGCAGCACGCCCCCGGCCTGGACCGTCAGGCTCGCCACGCCGGCATCGGTCTCCACATGGAAGCGATCCAGCACGACGTAGGGAGCATCGTGCGCCCGCCAGGTGGCCTCGTGGTCCACGTCCTCGTCGTCGACCAAGATGCCCTCGACGTCGTTGGGGCTGTAGGTACCGGGCCCAAGCTGGTCGACCGCATTGGCGCGAATGATGAGCGCGCCACCGGCATTGCCGGTCAGCGCATTGCCCTCGAAGTCCCGCAGCTCGGATCCCCGGCCGACGTCCATGCCAGGCCCATCACCGTCCGCGACCATCGAGTTCGTCATCGCCAGCGATGCCCCATCCATGACGTGGACCGAGCCGTAGTAGCTGCCGCCCCCGTGGCGGATCTCGACCCAGTCGAAGTCGTTTTGCGCGTCGACCGATGAGCTCTCGATCCGAATGTCGTTCCAGTCGCCCGCCTCACCGCTCGCCTTGGCCGAACCGACGATGATCGGGGCTTCCTCGGTCCCCGCCAGTGTCAGCCCGGCGTTTTCGCCCACGGTGACGCGCGCCCCCTCGTTGAGCAGCAGCGTGGTCCCGGCCTGGACCTGCACGTGAGCTCCGCCCGCGGCGGAGCGCAGCGTGAGGCCATCGGAGACGTAGGGCGCATCGTGGGCCAGCCACACGGCGTCGGTCTGCACGGTCCCGGAGCGCATGAAGATACCTTCCGACGCGTTGGGGGCGTAGGTGCCTTCCCCGAGGTCGCCCGCTCGCGCCGGGTGAATCTCGAGCGCGCCGCCGACGTTGTCGGTCAGCGCGTTGCCGATGAAGTCCCGCAGCTCGGCCGACTCGTCCACCAGCATGCCGGGGCCACCGGAAAACCGAACCGTGGACTCACTCATCGAGAGCGAGGCGCCGTTCTGCAGATGGACCGAGCCGTAGTAGCTGCCCCCACCGTACTCGATGTCGACGTACTGCAGCACGTTGTCGGGACCCGACGACGAGGCTTCGATGCGAATGTGATTCCAGTCGCCTTCGGCCGGCGTGTTGTTGTCGGACGTGACCACAATTCGGGCGTCGGGCTCACCGAGCATGGCCAGCGAGCCGCCGTTGCGTACGTTGATCGTGGCGCCCTCGGTCATCTGAATGACGGCGCAACCCTCGACCTCCAGGGCGCCTTCGACCGTGAGCGAGTCGACGACGTGAATGGCGGGGCCCCAGACCTCGCTGCCGATCGTCCCCGAGTGCTGCAGCACGTTGAGCTCGTCGTCTCCGCAGCTGGACATCGGCCCGCCGGTGGTGTCTTCGCCATCCGAGCCGTCGTCGGCACCGTCGTCATCGTCATCGTCATCGTCATCATCGTCATCGTCATCGTCGGCGCCATCGGATTGTTCCGAGCCGCCATCGGTCTCTCCATCGGTCTCCGCTCCGTCGTCTTCGGGCAGCGAGAAGTCACAGGCAGTCGCGAGGCAAAGGGGCACCATCGCCGCGAGCGCGGCGTGAACAGAAAGCTTGATCATGTCGTTCTCCGAGGGGGTGGGTTCCGGGCGGGAATGTCGCCCGGTGTACGAACGCCCCAGACGCAGCGACCCCGGGGGGCGATTCAATGGCGGCCGAGCGCCCCCTCGCAAGGATTCGGTACTGCCGTCTCAGCCACTGCAGTGATCGCTGTATCCGGCGTGCTGCATTCGCTGCAGCGTTGCACCAGCGGGCGGGGTCGCAGATGCCGCGACCTCCACAATTTGCAGCTCAGTCGAAAACAGACGGAATCGCCAGCGCCATCTCCCGGATCCGCGCGCTGCGTTTGTCCATCCGCCCCAGCTTGTTCGGCAGCATGCCCGACACGGTGCGCCTGAACGACAGGCTGAAGAAGAACAGGAGGTTGCCGAGGATCCACGAGTCGAGCTGCGATGCGGGATCGCGTTTTCCCGCCAAACGGGCGGCCAGCTCTCCACCGGCATCGCGAAAGGCAGCGGCCGCGATGGGCTCCCACTCGCAGTGCAGGTGCAGGCGCAGCCCGACCCGGATCAGCTCACGGTACAGCGGCATCGAGTCACGCAGCACCGACCGTGCGATGTCACGGGCCTGCGGCTCCGAAACCCCGGCCTCGATCCGAAACGACCCGTTCCCGGCATCGTCGCGTCCGCGCATGATCGTCAGCTCCGTCCCAGAAAGGGCCCGTGCCTCGGCGACGATCGTGCGGTCCAGGTCCGACGGCTCGGGCGGGGCGGGACGAGATACGCGATCGAGCCCCCACACCAGGTGCTTTGTCGGCGTGATGACCATCGCAGTCCGGTCACCGTCCGGTGTCTCGAGCCGCAGCTCGCTGAGCTCCAACACGCTCACTCCATCCCTTTGTAACGCAGTCGATCGCCGCGCGCGCCCTCCGGTGTGGGACGTGCCCCCTCATCGAGCGTCACGGAAGCCGACAACCCGCCGACAGTTTCGACGACGATCGACCGCGCGCATTCGCGATGCGCCTTGTAGATCGGGATCCTACCCGTGGCACGCCGCTTGCTGTTGTTGTGCCCGACCATGAACGTCCTGTTCGGCTCCACGAATGCGATGTCGGATGCGCTGGGTTTTCACCGACAGCGCCACTCCGTGCTCGCCGGAAACGTCGCGAACGTCGACACCCCCGATTTTCGCCCACTCGACCTCGAGCGATCTCCAGCCTCGGTGCGCGGGGGATCGTTGGACACGAGCGATCCCAGGCACCTCAGCCTGTCGTCGACCGATGGTGTCTCGTTTTTCTTCGACGACGCCAACGCCACGCCGAGCATGGACGGCAACACGGTCAATCTCGAGCGCGAGCTCGCCAAGGTCGACGCCAACCGCGTCCGCTACGGCGTCAACTCGCGCCTGGTCACCAAGCGCCTCGCGGCGCTGCGCTACGCCGCCTCCGACGGCATCGGCTGATCTTCACCACCAAGGACACGACGATGGATTTTTTCACCTCGATGGAAGTCTCCGCCTCCGGGCTCGCGGCCGAGCGCACCCGCATGAACGTGGCGTCTTCCAACCTCGCCAACGTCAACACCACCCAGACCGAAGAAGGCGGCCCCTACGCCCGCCGCGCGGTCACCGTGCAGTCGGTCGATGCCGCAAGCACCGTCACCGGCATGAGCTCGGGCGGCTTCGACTCCGCGGTCAAGGCGGTGGAAGTCGCTGGCATCGAGGAGGATCAGGGACCACCCCGCCTCGAGTACGACCCCGGCCACCCCGACGCCGACATCAACGGCTACGTCGCGTACCCCAACATCAACCCGATCGAGGAGATGGTCGACATGATCACCGCCTCGCGGGCCTACGAAGCGGGCATCACCGCCCTCGACACCGCGGTGGCCATGGCCGAGCGCGCGACGGACATCGGAGGCTGATGATGGCGATCGACTTCTCTGGGGCGCCGCCCGTCACCACGTCGTCGACCCTGCCGTCGACCCAGAAGGCCACCGAGGCCGAGGCCGGCGACTTTGCCGGCTACCTGCTCGACACGCTCGAGGAGGCCCGGACCGAGGAAGCCAACGCCGAGGACCTCGCCGAGCGCTTCGCCAACGGCGATCCCGACGTCGGCATTCACGAGGTCATGATCGCGACCGAGCGCGCCGCCGTGACGCTGCGCTACGCCGTCAATCTCAAGAACAAGGCCATCGAGGCCTACCGCGAGCTGATGAACACGCCGCTCTAACGGCGCCCTGAGTCACCGAACGACGCTGTCGCATGGCCGAGGAAGAAGTCACCCCCGAGACCGAGCCCCAAGCTCCTGCCGCGCAGGCCACTGCGCTGTGGAAGCGACTCGGTACGCGCCAGCGCGTCGTGATCATCGCGGCGCTGGCCACCCTGATCGGGGTGCTCGGGTGGATGACCAGCCGCGGCGACGCCGTGCCCCATGCGGTGTTGTACTCGGGACTGTCGCAGGAGGACGCCGGGCGTCTCATTCAGGAGCTCCAGACGCGCAAGGTCTCCTACGAGGTCGAGGCCGGGGGCACGGCGATTACCGTGCCCGAAGACAAGGTCCACGAGCTGCGCCTGACCCTCGCGGCCGAGGGCGGCGGCCCGAGTGGTTCGAACGTCGGCTTCGAGCTGTTCGACAAGCAGGCATTCGGTACCACGAGCTTCGTCGAGCGCATGAACTACCGGCGCGCCCTCGAGGGCGAGCTGGCCCGCACCATCAAGTCGCTGTCCACCGTGGAGCGCGCCCGCGTTCACATCGCGATGGGCAAGCGATCGCTCTACAGTCGCGAGGACAAGCCCCCTTCGGCCTCCGTCATGCTCGCGGTGCGGGCCGGTGCCCAGCTTTCCCGCGCCCAGCGTCGCGGAATCGTCAACATGGTGGCCTCGAGCGTCGACGGCCTCGACCCCAGCCGCGTCACCCTGGTCGACGGGCAGGGCAACGCGCTGTCGGCCCCCGGCTCGGACGGGGTGGCGCCGGAGGACACGATGGACCTCGAGCGCACCCTCGCCTCCCGCGTCGAGCGAATGCTCGAGGCGGTCGTGGGGGTGGGCAACGTCGCGGTGACGGTCACCGCGGAGCTCGACCGCGAGCTGATCGAGCGCACCGAGGAGCGTTACGACCAACCCGCCGAGGGCGCGCCGATGAAGAGCTACGAGCGCCACGTGGTCGGCGATGGCGCGGTGGCCAACGTGGGTGGCGTCGCCGGGGCTCAGGGCAACCTCCCGGGAACGGCCGGTCCAGGCGGCGGGGGAGCGGGCGGCGGTGCGCAGCGCCTGGACGAGGTCAAGAACTTCGAGGTCAACAAGATCGTCCAGCGCACGATCGGCCCCAAGCTTCGGCTCAAGCGCCTGCA
>JGI12316J15310_10000052_pt15 | contig 19567 bp, 16 predicted proteins | sample MarCyaLeptolynsp_FD_15310 | JGI IMG/M metagenome (IMG submission 15310)
GCCGACAACGTCTTGCTGCCGCTCGCGATCGACAGCGGCCGCACCGGCGGCAACCTACGGGAGCGTGCCATCGCCGGCCTGGCCGAAGTCGGCCTCGACGACCGCGCCGACGAGCTGATCACCAAGCTCTCCGGCGGCCAGCAGCAGCGCGTCGCAATCGCCCGCGCGCTGATCCGCCGCCCGCCCCTGCTGCTCGCCGACGAGCCCACCGGCAACCTGGACACCGAGACCGCCGACGCGGTCTTTCGACTCATGCGCAAGAAGAGCAGCGAGTACGGGATCGCGTGCCTGTTCGTGACACACGACCCCAAGCTGGCCGAGCGGTGTGACCGGATCTTTACGCTCGTCGATGGGCTGATCGTGGACACCCGGCCGGGCAAGCACGCGAAGGATTAGGCGCCGCCTACTGCCCGACGCGGCCGGGCACGACGGCCTTCAGCCCCGCGATCCAAAGCTCCTGTCGTTCCTCGACCCCCCGGATCACCTTGATGGCAAGCCCTGCCGCGACGATCCAGACGAGGTCCGAGACGGTGATCGCCATCAGACCGGGCACGAGGAGCTCATCGCTCGCGTTGGGCCGGAGCATGCGTTCGCCGGCACGGCCGATGATCTGCGCCACGATCCAGGCGGTCCACCACAGACCGACTGCACTGCGGGCATGGTCTGTCGACTCGTCCATGGCACTGCCGTCCCACAGCTCGCGCACCGCTCGGTACGGCCGCCACAGATTCACGAACGGGATGAAGAACCCGGCGACGGCTCCACCCGGCGTGAAGGTCAGACCCATGGTGTCCCGCCCGGCCTGCGGCTGCAGGACGATCACGTTGTGGTACGCGCTGTACAGCCAGCGGCAGAACAGCACGGCCGTCGTCAGAAAGCAGACCGCCCACGCCGCGGTGAGCGGAATCTCCAGCTCTTCGAGCGCGGCCAGCTGCTCGAGCACCGGCGACGACTCCGTGGCGACGCGGAGGTCACCGACCAGGGTCAGAACCCTGACAGATAGACCGGCGTTGAGCAGACACTGCACGGCGCAGACGCTGAGGCCAATGATCGCGAGTTTTGCCCGGAGGGCGGTGGGGCGAAGTTCGGGGGCACGATGTTGCATGGGGGAATGCCAGTCTACCGCGTGAAGAGTGGTGCAGACTCGGGTTTGGCGTGAACGTGGATACCGGGCCGATCACTCGCGAAGCGCGTCCTGATCGGATTCGTCCAGCCAACGCAGGCGCGATCCGAAGCGCCGCTCCAGCTTGGGGGTGTGATCGCCGTGAAGCCGGTGGTCGAGCTGTAGGAGCTCCAGCCTGGGGAGTGCGGCGTCGAGGAGCCACGCGACCTCCGGCTCTTCGTCGGGATGCCACGGCAGCATCCACGTCAGGCGAAGCAGCTCTTGGTGGCCCACCGGGCCATCGGGACGGAGGAAGCCCTCGAAGGCCCAGCCCTGCAGCTCCGGGCATGAACCCAGCAGCGCCCGCGGCGAGACCTCGCCCTCGTGGACCCGCATCGTCAGCGCTCGCAGCGGCCAACGCTCGGCCAGGAACGCGTCGACGGGTTCGCGATCGAAGGCATCCAGACGCGCGGTACGAACGAACTGCAGCAGCGAGTCGGCGGCGACCTCGGGCAGCAAGTCGCTCCACCACTGCACCACCGCGGAGTCCTCGCCCTGCATCTGCAGGTACAGATGGCGGGCGTGCCCCATCGCGAGCTCGACACCGGCGAGATTGCGGCGCTGCACCGGTTCCAGGACTGCTTCGAGACGGTTGTGGCTCACGGCCTGCGCCCACGGCACGTGCGTATCCATCCACACGCGAATGCACTCAGCCGTGCGAGCGCTCGGCGTGCGCGCGAGGGCAATGGACCAGGCGATCATCTCGCCGGTGGGATCGCCGGCCTCCTGCAGCTGGTCGCCGTAGACCTGCCACAGCTCGAGGTCGTCGAGTGCCTCGCGCAGCTGTCGGGCCAGGGGGTCCATCGGGGCCGGGAGTATGGTCGGAACTGAGGAGAACGCACGTGTTTTTTTCGGGCCGCCGCGTGTATTCCACACGCAAGACGTCGGTTGGCGATGGTGGGTCGCAACGGTCTCGACGACCCCGACTCGGCGGCTACACTCCCGCGAATGTGCACGTTCCGAGCATCCGGCCGAGACTTCGACGTATCCGGCGCGGTCGGATGATGCGTCGCGGTCGTGATGAATGACGGGGCGTCGACCGAGGCGGACTCTCCCGCCGGAGAAGCGAAACCGAGGCGAGCGAGGCGAACCTGCTCAGTCCTCGGTCGTGACCCCACATGGGTGTGGTACGCCGTCATGGTGATCGACCGGTCGACGTTCGTGGCCCGGCTCCGCAAGTCGGTGTCTGAAGCAAGGGCGTTCGCCGCGGATGTGCTGCTTGACGAGCTTCCAGCGGCGACCCAGTACGATCTATGGCTCATTCCCGACTTCCCCGACGGCGAGACGCCGAGCTACGCCCCGGAGTTCGCCGCCTTCTGGCAACGGTCGAAGGAGGGACGCCTCGCGAGCGCGACCGAAGACGAGTTCGTCGATTGGCTCTGGCACGCCGGACGAGCGCCCGAGTGGATCGACCTCGGTGTCGTCGACGTGGGCGAGGTGCACGCCTTCATCGAAGCTCGCTTCAGCCGGACGCTCGCGTCCCACTTCCCGGGCAACGCACCGTTCAACGTGCGGGCTCCGTACTATCCACCCGGCTACGACGTCCCGGGCGGGGGCCGGTTTTGCATCCGAGACGTCACGTGCTGGGGCCGCGAGGTTCGCAAGGGAGGCTCGTAAGGTGTGGAGCGCCCTCGCGCAGACCGACCTGGCGTGGCACCGCGCGGGGACGGTCCTCAATGGCGGCAGGCACATGACGAGCAGAGGCGAGCGGGACCGGGGACGCACTCGTCGTCGGCGGCAGTCGCCGAAGTTGTGACCTCACTACGTAGCGACGAATACGATCTGGTACCTTCGTGTGACGATGACGTCGAGCTCAGACGACGCCATGATTCTTGGCCGAGACTTCACGATCCTCGGCGACGATGATCACCTCGCTGAACTCGTGGAGTATCCCGGCTGGGAAGGTGCGATCGGCTTCGCCAAGACGAAGCCCTTGAAAGCTCCGGTGCCCGTGTACTTCGCGGGGAACATCGACAGACTCCGAGAGATCGATTTCCCAGAGAACAACGTCCGTTGGCCGATCATGTCCACGCGGATGCTGCGAATCCTGATGAGCCTCGGCGAATTCGAGCACCAAGCGATCCCGGTGGTCTTCGTCGATGATCGCCGACCGCTTCGAAGCATCCTACGTCGGGGCGAAACGCCCGATGCTCGGCACACGCTCGAGGGATTCTCGGCCGTACAGCTGCTGACCCAAAGCGACGCGTTCGACTGGGAACAGTCGAAATACGCTGTGAGCGAATACGATCCCACGCTCGTCGATCGGCTGGACTTCTTGAGACTCACGCGGTCCTCAGCCGGTTTCCCACCGTTGTTTCGACTCTCGGCGTATCCGGTCCACGACCTTGTGTCTCGTGCGGCCGTGCAGGCTCTTGAAGATGCTGGTGTCGTCGGGACGAGCTTCGAACCGGTGGGAGAGTACCCTTCGCGACCTTGATGGCCCGCCTATTCCACGACCCGTACGTCCGCGTCCCAGCCGTCAGCATCCCGGTACCGTCGACGTCGGGTCCGCGGGATGCTCCATGTCGAGGTCCCCTGGGTTGGACAGGAACACCTCGCGTACAGGCGCACTCGGGTGGTTAAGGGATCTTCTCGGGTAATACTCCCACGACCACGACCACGACCACGACCACGACCACGACCACGACCACGACCACGACCACGACCACGACCACGACCACGACCACGAGGGTGCAGACGTTGGTGGAGGTTGACCGCTCGAGCTGCCGTCAGTCTTTTTGTGGCCGCGGGATCGCGTAGGCCTCGATGCGGTTGATCAGCGTGCGTCGCGAAATCCCCAGGCGCTTGGCGGCGCGTGTCTGGTTGCCGGCGGTCAGGCGCAGGGCTTCGACGATCTGCTCGCGCTCCTGGCGTTGCTCCGCCGACAGCCCCTCCGGCACCGGATCGGCTTCGGCGGCGGGGTCGAGGCTGAAGTCATCGACGGTCAGGGTGTCGCCCCCGAGGACCAGGGCGCGCTCGATGACGTTCCGAAGCTCGCGGACGTTGCCTTCCCACGGCTGAGCGAGCAGCCAGGCTTCGGCCTGAGGGGACAGGTCGACGGGGCGGCCACTCGACCGAGATGCGCTCGCAATGAGCTCACGCGCGAGCGGAACGATCTCGGAACCTCGCTGGCGCAGCGGGGGAATGGTGAGCACGATGCCGGCGAGGCGGTGAAACAGGTCGCGCCGGAACGCGCCATCTGCCACGGCCTGCCGTAGGTCTCGGTTGGACGCGCACACGAAGCGCACGTCGACCTCGATCGGCTTCGTCCCACCGACGCGGAAGAACTTGCGGTCCTCGAGCGCGCGGAGCAGCTTGGCCTGAATCGCGAGCGACATCTCGGCGACTTCGTCGAGAAATACGGTGCCACCGTTGGCCGCCTCGAGCAGGCCGGTCTTGACGGCATCCGCCCCGGTGAACGCTCCTTTTTCGTGGCCGAAAAGCTGGCTCTCGAGCAGTGCCTCGGAAAACGACGCGCAGTTGATCGGCACGCACGGGCCCGCGCGACCGGAGAGCTCGTGAATGCGTCGCGCCATCACCTCTTTGCCGACGCCGGTCTCGCCCTGCAGGACGATCGAGATTTCCGATGGAGCGACGCGCTCGGCCAAGCGGCGCACCCGCGGCATGGGTCCGTCCGAGGACTCGGCATCGGCGTCCTCAGGACGCGGCGTGCCCTCGACCACAAGCGAGCTGCGCCCGAGGACCACCAACTCACCGAGCGCGACCCGCTGAGGCACGTTGGCCTCGATGCGTTTGCCTCGGATGCGCGTACCGTTCGAGCTTCCGAGATCGGCCACGGTGATCTGCTCCCCGACGACCACCTCGAGGTGAACCCGGCTGATCGAGTCGTCGTCCAGCCGCAACGACGCCGCCTCCCCGCGACCGATGGTGATCCGATCGCCGAGCGCGACCGGGCGCCGGATCACATCCCCGCCCCGGAGCACGAGCAGCGTGAGGCCACCGTCGTCGTCCTCGTCCGACAATGGACGAGTGGCGGGCTCCGGGGAAGGGTCGACCATCGGCTCGGGTCAGCATACCCGAGCCCCCACGTCAGCCTGCGGGGTCGCACAGCGCCCCGCCCTGCCCGGTGATCTGGGCCTGGGTTCGGAACGTGTTGAGGTGCTCCCAGCTGCGCGGCTCCGGCGACGGGATAGTGCCGTCCTCGCGCACGTTGGTGACGTGATAGCTGTGCTGGTTCCAGATCCGCCGCGCTGGGATCCATCGATCGTCGATGTCTCGCACAACCTGCACGGTCGGCGCGGTGGCGACCCCCGACTGGTTGCGATTGGAGACGACGACAATCTCGGCCGACCCGTCGTTGTCGACATCGGCGACGACCGGATACTCGATCGCGGTGTAGCTCGAGCGCGGCACCGAGAGCAGCGCCCCGCCCGTGTCGTCGAAGACGAACAGGTTGTGCTCGTCCGCGTAGATCGCCTCGGCCGTCCCATCCCCCAAAAAGTCGAACGCCGTGCCGCCCGAGCCGTAGCTGTTCTCGTCGACCACGGCACTCCAGTGCACGCTCGCATCGAGCTCCATCACCGCGTACTGCGTCTCGGTCTTGACCGCGAGCTCTGCGGTGTCGTCGCCATCGAAGTCGTGAATCGTGACGGGGCGGTCGTACTCCCCCTCCGCGATCGGCGACAGCAGCGGCGCAGCAACCGTGCCGTCGTGCTCCGCGATCACCAGTCCATCGTGGGTCGCGAACACGACCTCAGGCTGTGGATCGCCGTCGAGGTTTGCCACTTGGCCGAATCCCCCGTTGAAACCGCCCACACCCTCCAGCACGAAATAGGGCACGCCATCGTGGTGAATCGCCGAGCCGCCAAGAATCACCTCCAGGTCCCCATCCCCGTCGAGGTCGGCCGCCGTGGGCGCCCCGCTATAGTCGGTGACGCCGGGCAGCGCGACGAGAATGCCGTCGTGGTCGAAGATCCCGCGGCCTTCGACGATCTCGACGTCGCCGTCGAGGTCGAGGTCGGCGAGCGCGGCGTTGTGCGACGACCCGATCACCCCCTCGTCCGGGGACGTCCACTTGAGCGTGCCGTCGTGCTCGAATGCAACGAGCCGGTCGTTCACCGCCGAGATGATCTCCACCATGCCATCATCGTCGATGTCGCCCAGCGCTGGCGTGCGGCCGGCGTTGACCTCGGTCTCGATGCGAAAGTGCAGCTCACCGGTGGCGCCGTCGAGCACGTAGATGTGTCCATCGGTCGCGATGCACAGGCCCGGGTCGTCGCAGCCGTATGCCACCACCACGACGTCGGGCACGTCGCACAGATCGATGTTGCCGTCGCCGTTGTCGTCGGTGAGGTTGGCGACCAGCGGGGTGACCACACTGTTGGTCTCGTTGTCCTCGCCGTACCACGCCCACTGGACTTCAGGCTCGAACGCATCGGGCGGAGCCATGTCTTCGCACGGAACCACGGCGTCCATGCCGTCGCTCACCTCGCACAGACTCGGGCCGCCCGAGCCCGCCGAGTCTCCAACATCGAAGATGAACCCGGTGCTCGCGGCATCGTCCGAGCCCGAGTCGGCATCGCCAACGGCCGTGGTCCCGTTGCTCCCCGTCGAGTCGCTGACGCCGGGAGCCTCCCCCGTCGAGTCCGCGGGTCCGCTGCCATCGGTACCATCGCCGAAGCTCGGTCCCGTGACCGTCTCGCCGCACCCGAGCGCGGCGGCCATCGTGCTCAGAATCAGCCGCTTCATGGCGCCACCACCAGGGCGTCGGTAGCGTCGACGGCCGACTCGTTGAGCTTGATCGTCAGGCTGCCGTCCGCATGCACGTCGCGGTACCGAAGCACGCCGTTGCGATCGAGCACCCAGAGATCACCGGCATCATCGAGCATGGCCCGCGCTGGCTCGAGCGCGTCGCCGAGCACGAGGTCCGGCACCGAGGTCTCATCGAGCGAATCGAGCCCGGTGAAGACCACCACGCGACCACCCGCGGGCATGCTGGCGTACAGCGCATCGCCGGCCACGTGCACGTGGGCGACACGGCTGTCGATGCCGTTGTCCGGACCAAGCGTGACGTCGGGTTCGGACGGACCCGCGATCGCCGACGCGTCGTGCCAGATCATGAGGCTCCCGCCGCCGACGAGCAACCGGTCGCCGTGCTGATGGACCGCGTCGGGCATCACCCCGTCGAGCACGGTGAAGCTCGGTTCCTCGAGGACGCTGTCCGACGTGAGCGCACCATTCCACGCGACGACACCCGCCCCGGAAATCTGTGCCCCGAACAGCACGTCCGTATCCGCGACGACCGTCGCCGAGACGAGCTGCCACCACGGATGCCCAAAGCTCACCGACCCGTCGAAGCTCGAGCCATCCGCGGCCGCGCCCACGAGCCGCTGGAAGTACTCGTAGCGCCCGATCCACAGATCGCCGTTGGCCTCGACCCAGATCTCCGGCTCGTCGAACCAGATCGGCTCAATCGGGCCGCCGATCGCGGCGGCCGTGAGCACATCGTCAGGCTCGTCGCCGTCGGCCAGACTGTGCAGGTCGTCGAAGAAGACTAGGCTCGCGTTCGGGTCATCGGTTGCCACGATCAGCCGTTCGTCGTGGCGCATCAGCGCAAGCGGCATACCGGTCACGCCCCCAAGCACCGCGTCCGGACCGACGTTGTCCTCGAGCGCGCCCGCATCGAGCCACAAGCCGATCCCCGCGTTTTCATCGGCAACGATCAAGGTGCGCATCTCGGCCATCTCGCCCGTGTCGCCCGTGTCGCCCGGCACGCCGGTGGAGCTGTCGCCGCCGCTCGACTCGGCCGGGCCCGCGGTGGTCTCACCGCCTCCCGTTTCGCCCCCGCTCGAGTCCGCGGACGGCCCCGTCGAATCCTCGCGGCCGGTGCCTTGCGCGATCGAGCCGCTCGAGTCCCCCTCCTGCACTCCGGTCGTCCCCGAGCCCGCTGCCTCCTCGTCACCGTCCGCGGAGCCACAACCGAGCCCCACGACGGCCAACGTCGTCATCATCGTCAAGCGAATGTTCCTCATCCTGACGCACACCAGTGCACATCACGTGCCGCCGCTGACGGGCGCGTCCGATCGGTGTGTCGAGCGGGGTTGCCGACCGCCCACGACAAGGCTCGCTACACACATCGATCCGGCCGCCACCGCGGTTTGCACAGATTGTGCAAATCGGCCGCGTTCGTCCTGGTGCGACTATGGAGAGTGCTACGCGGACTGCCTCGAGGACGACCATTGCCCCGAGGGCGACATCTGCAGCGAAGGAGCATGCGAGCCCGCGCCCCCCGCAGATGCCTCGGCCCCGCCCGACGCCGAAGAGCTCGACGGCGACGAGTGAGGCCCGTCGACGTCGGCGGGCTACACGAACGGCCCCGGATCGACTTTGATGGGCGGCGGGGTCGGCTTGGGCCCGAACGCTTCTTCGCGAAGCTGTTGGGTCTCGAGCGCGGCGAGCATCATCCCGAGCTCCTCCTCGGTCTTTTCGAGCGCGCGCCGAAAGGTCCGGCGCCACATCCCGAGGCTCGAGCCGAGCCCGGCGAGCGCGGCCAATCCTCCCGTCGACACGGCCAACAGCGCTCCCAGACCGGCCGTCGCCACGCCGACGGCGACGCCCGCCGAGCCGGCAAAGCCCACAGTGAGCCGCCGTGCCCACTTCAGGTTGACGCCCATGCCCTCGCGCAGGTCGCCGTAGATCGTCACCTGTGTCCGGTCCCCCAGATCGCGCAGTCGCACCCGGAGCATACGAAGCTCGAGCTGTTCCATGCGGTAGGACAGCTGCGAGTACGTCCCGTGCTCCTCCACGAACCGCGACAGCGGCTGCATCGTGAACAGGGCGACGCCCCCAGCCGTTGGATGAACCTCGCCGATCTTCTGGAGCGACAGCCCAAAGCGCCGGCTCTCGAACACATCACCGATCAGCGACCACACGCGCGCCGGCTCCCCGGTGACGACGCGGGACACGACGAGATTACGGCGCTTGGTGCCGAGCCAGCGCGTCAACGCGACTTCGTTGGACTCGTCCGTCCGGGCAAGGCCTTGGCCCGCGTCGATCTCGGCGAGCGCCAACTCGACATACTCGCCGTCGATGCCCGCTTCCTGGGCAGCGTGAACCAGCTCGCCCGCGCCGTAGCCCTCGGCCGCCGCCTCGGCGAGAGCTCCACGGGCCTGCTCCGCCTGCTCCGCCGCCTCCACCTGCAAACGAGCGGCGCGTTGAAGAGCCTGGGCGGCCTGAGCAGCAGAATAGCGACGGGGCATTGGCCTGGAGCAACCGTAGCGCGCCCGACTCGATTCCTCCACGCGCTACGAGTGCTCGCGCAGCCAGTCCCGCGCTTCTTGGCGCGTATCGGCGTCATCGGCATCGAGCGCGAGCGTCATCAGCTCACGCGCGCGCTCGGGCGAACCGCCGGTCTCCCACAGCGCGTGCGCCAGGTGCACTCGCAACACCGCGAGCGTGCCCGACGCCGGCTCTTGCGCGCGCGCGACTACGGCCGACTCGAGCAGCGGTCGCGCCTCTTCATAGCGCTGTAGACGAGCCAACGCGCGTCCCAGTCCCGACTCGAGCGAAGGTCGAACCGCGAGCCCGGGATCAGAGGTCGCCAGCGCCTGCTCGAACAGAGCTACGGCGCGCTCGTACTGACCGTCGAAGACCAGCAGGCCGCCGAACGTGTTGCGGAGCGTCGCGAGCTCGGGTTCGTTCGCGTCCCCTTCCGAGAACGCTTCGACGATCGGCGCGCACGCATCGAGAGCTTCGCGCTCCCGACCTCCCCGCCCCAAGATCACGCACAGATTGTTGAACGCGCGCAGCGTTCGCGGATGCGCGAGCCCATGCACCCGCTCCGACGCCGTCGCGACATCGCGTGCCAGCTCGGCGGCTTCTTCGATGCGGCCCGTCTCCCACAGCATCAGAGCGAGGTTGATCCGGGCCGACAGCGTCTCGGGGTGGTCGGCGCCCAGCACTTCGCGCCGAATCTCGAGCGACGTCCGGAGCGACTGTTCGGCGCGCTCCGGTTCCCCGAGGACCAGCTCCACGTTGGCGAGATTGCCGAGCGTCTGCGCCGTGTCGGGATGCCGATCGCCCAGACGTTCGCGACGGATCTCGAGGGCCCGCTCGTAGTGGTCGCGCGCCTGCTCGCTGTGCCCGAGCTTTGCCGCAACGAGTCCGAGGTTGTTGTGAGAGGCGGAGACCGCAAGCGAGTCTTCGCCCCGGGCGGACTTCCGCAGCTGAAGCGCACGTTCGTGGTGTGCTTGGCCGGCGGCAAGATCGCCCTGTTCCGTCGCGAGCAGCCCCCGCGCGGTTGCGAGCTCCCCGAGTAGCACCGGCCCTGCCCCGGCCGCTTCGATGGCGGCGGCGGCGAGCTGTGCGTTTTCGTTGCCGCGCCCGAAGTCCGCGAGCTGCACGCCTTCGACATAGACGAGCCAGCCCCACGCCCGCGCCTTGAGCCGCGTGGCGCGGCCGACCTCCGCTGCCGCGATCGCCCCCCGCAGTACCTGGGCCGCGGCTCTCGTTCGGGACGTCCCGCTGAGGGCCCTTCCCCGAAGCAACCGGACCGCCGCGATCGTGGGCGCATGTTCCGTCGCTTCGGCCCGTGCCTGCAGGGACTCTGCCCCGCTCGCGGCCTCCTCGTAGCGACCGGCCCGACGCAAGGCCTCAGCCTCGGCGAGCGCGTCCTCGATCGCATCGACCTCGCGGCGAGTCTCCGCGTCGCGAGGAAGCTCCCCGTCGTCGAGCGCAAGCGCATCCCGACACCTCCCAAGGTCCGAGAGCGCTTCGGCGGCGGCGACCGCATTCGCGACCACCGTGGCGTCCGCCGCCTCGAGCTGCGTCGCCAGTGCATCGACTTCGCGCAGACGCAGCGACAAACAGCGCATGCGCAGGTCCATCACCGCTTCGCTCTGCTCCCCACGCTCCCGAGTGGCCTCGCAGACGTCGCGGTGGGTCACCACCCATTGCTCGGCATAGCGATCGACGCTGGCGATCGTTTCGCGGACGGCCGTCTCCGCGAACGGCACGCCTGTCGCAAGCAAGGCCGACGTCACCGTCTGGGCCCGCCCGCCGTCCCAGACCTCCTGCACCCGCGCCTCGCCGCCCGCACATGCTTCGGTGTCGGGCCACGCCGCAAAGCTCACCGCTGCGGTCACCGCCACTGCCGCAACAATGACCGTCCCTTTGCGCGAGCCCTGCAGCACTGGCTCGAGCTCCTCGAGCACAGTACGCAGGGAGCTCGTGCGCCGTTCGGGGTCGGGTTCGAGTGCCCGCCGCAGAACCCGAGCAACGCGACGCGGCACCATGCTCTCCGGGGGATCGGGCGGCCCGGCGTGCTTGGCCTCGAGGAGCTCGTCGAACGAAGAACCGACGAACGGACGCTGCCGGTACAGCGCTTCCCAGGCTGTGACCGCAAACTGATACACGTCGCTGCGTTCGGTCGGCGGTCGCCCATGGTGCTGCTCTGGCGCGAGATACGGAGGCGTACCCGCAGCCGACACACCACTGAAGACCGTCGTGCCCTCGAGGGGTATGGGCTCGTCGCGACTGTCGCCACTCGAGTCGCGGCTGGCGTCGACGCGTTGAGCCAGCCCGAAGTCCGTCACGCGGACCCGGCCGTCGTCTCCGACGAGCACGTTGCTCGGCTTGATGTCGCGATGCAGCACGGACGCCGCATGGGCCGCCGAGAGTCCCTCCCCCGCGTCGAGCACCCAGCGCAACACCTGACGCCACTGAGGCGTCTCGCGCTGTAGCCGATCGCGAAGATCCCGGCCACACACCAGCTCCATGGCGATGAACACGCGCCCCTCGAAGCGCCCCACGTCATAGACGTGCACCACGTTCGGATGCCCCACCTGCGCGATCGCCTGCGCCTCCTTCAGCAGACGCGACTGACTGACCTTGCTTCCGGGACGCAGCAGCTTGATGGCGACCTTGCGGTCGAGCTCTGCATCGTAGGCCGAGTAGACCTCGCCCATGCCGCCCACTCCGAGTTGCTCGAGCACGAGGAACCGGCCGACTCGCGTTCCCTGTTCGAGCGCGAGCGCGTCACCCGACGGAGCCGGCGACAGAGGGTTGGTTTCGGCAGTCTCCACCCGTGCGAGACCCAGTCTACGCCGACCGGACGCGGGGAGCCCCCCGAGCCCCCCGGGGATCCCCTGCCCGGATCCGCCGGGGGTCCCCTCTACGCCCTGCGCGTTCGATCCGCTAAGAGAAATGGTGATGCGTGGCGTTCTCGGTTCGTTGGTGATCCTTGCCCTTTGCTCCGCGTGCGCGGACGACTACGGCTCGTTGAACATCGTCGATCCCGAAGGGGCCGAGCGCACCTTCGAGCCGACGGGCTGCGTCACCGGGGCGCCGCACTTCTTCGGCGTCGACCTCTACGACGACAAGTACTTCACACTTCGGTTCGCACAGCCTGCTCTCGACGACGACCCGGTGTTCGAGTTCTACGACTCCGCGGAAGTGGTCGAGGTGCTCACCGTCGACGCCGATGCCTGCACCGCCTTCGACGGCGAGCTTCGACGCGAGCGCGGCAGTGAGTACGCGATGGAGGGCTGGGTCGACGTCGACTGCACCCTCGAGTCCGGATTCGTCATCCGCGGCGGCGTCGAGTTCGACGACTGCGGCCGGCCCGACGACGAGGACGACGACTCCGAGTGATCTGCCCTCGACTTTGGTCCATGGCGAACCGTGGGCCGAATTCGACCTTTTGGGCAACTCGCACAGCGGATCTGGGCAGGGCGCTCAACCGAGTGACTTCCCGGCGGCGACGATCGACGACATCCTCATACATGGATCATCCGGCCGTCAGGCAGCGGGCCGCCGCCCGCGGGATGATGTCGTCGGTCGAGACCTGCCATGAACAAGTCCTGCATCCCGCTGTTGCTCTCCCTCGCGCTCGTTGCCTGCACTTCGGAGGATCCGGAGTCCTCGTCGGAGACCGAAGCCGGCACCGCGGGTGACGACGATGACGATGGTACCGGCGTCATCGACGACGGTGTCGATGACATGTCGCCGGAGGGCACGGCGCGCGTCGAGGTGATCATCGACGACAACGGCATCCCGCACATCTACGGCCGCACCGACGAGGACGCCTTCTACGGCGCGGGGTATCAGATGGCCGTCGACCGTCTGTTTCACATGGAGACCACGCGGAGGCGCGCGTACGGAACCCTCTCCGAGGTGCTCGGCGAGGATGCGTTCGCCGACGACGAGCTGTCGCGCGTATTCCGGTTCGCGTACTGGGCCGAGCAGCACGAGGCGAAGATGCTCGAGGAGGCCCCCGACCTGCACGCACTACTCGTCGCGTGGACCGAGGGCATCAACGCGCGCATCGTCGAGGTGGAGGCCGGCGACGTACCCATTCCCCACGGTTTCGGCCCAGACGATTTCGACTTCATGCCCGAGCCATGGTCGGTACGCGACGTCATGGCGATCGCGACCATGACCGGCTTTGGCAACGACCTCACCTTCGACGCCGAGATCTTTGCCGCGATCGCCTTCAAGCTCGCCGGCGAAGCGCTCGAGAAGGTGAGCATCTTCCGACCGGCACGCGAGACGTTCACGACGGCGTACGGCGAGGCCGACGAGGCTCCGCTGCCGCCTCAGCAGGCGCCGCTCCCGAGCCCGCACGCCACGAAGACCACCGACGTCGAGCTCGATCCCCAAGACGTGCACCGCACGATGGAGACGCTCAAGGCGCTCAATCGGCTGCGTACCGGAATGGGCAGCAACAACTGGGCGGTCTCGGGCGAGCACACGGCATCGGGGCGGCCCATCGTCGCCGGCGACCCGCACCTGGACTGGGACATTCCCGGCATCTTCTACGCGCAGCACATCAACTCGCTCGATGGCCAGGGCACGATCGACGCGGCGGGCTTCTCCTTTGCCGGAACGCCGGGGATCTCCGTCGGACACACGCGTGGGCTCGTCTGGACACCCACGACCGCGTTCGCCGACACGATGGACGTGTGGGCGGTTCAGCGCCCCGACGGCGGCGCGGTGATCGTTGCCGGCGAAGAGCGAGCCGTGGAAACGACCGAGGAGATCGTGATCGTGCGCCAGGACGGCGACGCGGTGGGCGAAGGCACGTCGCGGTCGGTCATTGTGGAGACGGTCGAGGGCGGCGGCGTGATCGTTCCCGCCAAGCTCGTGCCGATCCCGGTCGGCGAAGAGGGCGACGTCCTGATGATGAACTGGGCGGGCTTCGTGCCATCGTCGTTCTCTGGGCTGCTCGACTTCAATCGCGTCGAGGACGTCGCTGCCTACGAAGAGGCCGTCGCCGGCTTCGGAGCGAACTTCAACTTCGTCGCGGCCGATGCCGACAGCATCACGCATTCGGTGGGCACACGGGTGCCCAAGCGTTCCGTCGTCCCCACCGATCCCCCGTGGCTGGTGATGGACGGAGACGACCCCGACACGATGTGGGGCGAGGGCTACCTCGATCCGGAGCAGCTTCCCGGTAGCCGCGGCGAAGGCCGTGGCTTCGTCTGCACCGCGAACAACGACCCGTTCGGCTTTTCGCTCGACGGCGACCTCGCCAACGACCCCTGGTACTTCGGCGCCTTCTTTGCGCCGGGCTGGCGCGCCGAGCGGATCGAGTCGGCGCTCTACACCGCGACCGACGCGGGCGGGATCACGGTGGAGGACATGCAGGCGCTGCAGTCCGACACCCACAGCAACATCGCCGACGACCTGCTGCCAATCCTCGAGGAGGCCCGGGACGCACTCGGCAGCGATCCCGACCTCGCCGAGTTCGAGGGCAATGCCGACCTCGAGACGCTCACCAACGCACTGCTCGAGTGGGACCGCACCTATCGCGTCGACGAGGGCGTGGGTCTGGTGTTCTTTGCGTACCAGCACTTCATCACCCAGCGGGCGATCGGCGATGAGTTCGCGCTGCTGTTTCAGCAAGCGATGGACCTCCAGCCCGTCTTCATCATGAAGATCGCGATCAACACGATGCGGGGCGTCTTTCCGATGGGCGACGACATCCTGCAGGAGGGTCGGCTCTGGATCTCCCTCGCCGCGCTACGAGACACCGCCGACTACCTCGACGCGCAGTTCGGCACGGTGGACCCGAGCGAGTTTGCGATGCAGGACGTCAAGTTCACCAAGTTCGACGGGACCACGGGTCGCGGCATCGACCGCGGCAAGTACCCGACCGCGGGCTCGGACGACACGGTCAACGTCGCCGCCTACCACAACTTCTTCGCCCCCGGCGGCGGCGTGGACGAGGAGCTGTTCTCGCGCCACGGTTCGATCTTCCGGCACGTCACCACGTTCGCCGAGGACGGCACGCCGGAGCTGTACTTCAACATGCCGCTCGGCAACGTCAGCGAACCCGACAGCCCGCACTACATGGACCTCAACGACGACTGGCTCGAGGGCGGCTACCGCAAGTTCTGGTTCACCCGCGACGAGGTCGAGGAACACGCGGAGACCAGCTACACGCTGCTCACGGACTGAGGCCCTGCGGGTCGAAGCGCGCCAGCTCGTGCAGCGCGTGAGGTCAGTTGCGGGTATGGTCCGCCCATGCGTGCTGGGCCTCGTCTCCGCCTGCTGACCACGATGCGAATCCTGTCCGCTCCCTTCGAGTGGATGCCGCGCTGGCGCGAGCGCTACGGCGATCCGATGCGGCTGCCGACGATGAACGGCAACGTCTATCTCACCGGGCGACCGGAGCTGGTCAAGCAGATCTTCGCCGGCAAACCGAACAGCTACGGTCCGTTCGCGACCGAAGCCATTTCGGGTTTTGCTGGACCCGGCTCGCTCTTGGTGGTCAGCGGCGACCGGCACATTCGGGAGCGGAAACTGTTATCGGCCCCCTTTCGCGGGGCGCGGATGCGGGCGCTGGGTCCGGCGATGGCCGCCGCAGCGCGTCGGCATTTCGATGCGGCCGCCGACGGGGCCCCTCACCGCATGGCGGAGCTCGCCCGAGACATCTCGATGGAGGCGATCATTCGGACCGTCTTCGGCGTGACGGAGGACGCGCGTGTCGCCGAGTTCACCCGCGCGCTGGTGCACTACCTCGAGGTCGCCAACCCGCTGTTCTTCTTCGTCAAGGCGGCCCAGACGCGGTGGTTTCCGCCGTGGCGGAACTTCGAGCGCGCCTTCGAAACGCTGGACGCGCTGTTGCAGGATCAGATCGACCTGGTGCGGGCGTCCGGCGAGGAGGAGACGATTCTGGGCGCGATGATCGGGGCTCGTTACGACGACGGGACGGCGATGGAGGACGTCGACATCAAGTCCCAGCTACGCACGCTGCTGTTTGCCGGCCACGACACCACTGCGATCACTGCGACCTGGGCCGTCGACCACATCGGTCGCGATGCGGCGCTGACGGAGCGCCTGCGCGCGCACGTCGACGGGCTGCCCGACGAGCCCGAGGCCTACACCGACAGCGATCTGCTCGAAGCGGTCTGGAAGGAGACGCTCCGGCTGCACCCCGTGGTCACCGAAGCACTGCGCACCGTCACCAGCGCGGTGAAGCTCGGTGAGACCGAGGTTGCCGCTGGGGACGCCGTTGCGGCGAGCATCTCGCTCGTCCACTTCGACCCGGCGATTTACCCCGAGCCGCAGCGCTTCGATCCGGATCGCTTCCTGGAGCACTCGTTCGCGGCCCACGAATACCTGCCCTTTGGCGGAGGGCACCGACGCTGCCTGGGCGCCGCGTTCGCGGGCTATCAACTGCAGGTGGTTCTCGGGATCTTGCTGCGGCACTACGAGGTCACGCTTCTGAGCTCCGACCCGCCCAAGACCGTCCGTCGCAGCGTCACGCTGGCGCCCAAGGACGACGTCCCGATCCGTCTCGCAAAGCGGTAGGCGGTCGGGGCTACCCGGCCCCGCCGCCTGACGGTCTCCGCACCTACACCACCCAACCGACCCAACGGATCCAACCCAACCCCAACAACACGGTGCCGACACGAGTCCGATGCTCGAGGGAGCATTCGATTCCACAATCGGAGTCCGATGACTCGTTGGAAGGGGTCACAGTGTCGGACGAGGTGGTCAGGCGGGCGCGGATCTGGGCCGCGAACCTGTGGTCAATCCTCGTACTGCATGATCTCGAGGCTGCGGCAGGTGGCGACCATCAGGTCGACCGTCTCGCGCGGGAAGTGCTTGGGCTTCTTCGACAGCACCCACTCCTTGGAGGAACCGGCGCGGCACTCGAAGCGGCGATCGGCCTCGCCTTCGAGCTCCTCCGGACCTTTGGCCTCGACGATGGCAACAAAGCCGAAGCCGGCGTCCTTCTTGTAGACGAGCGTGTCGGGCTCTTCGACGACGTACTCGACCTCGCCGATCTCCTTCTTGATGGCGTCCATCTCGTCGAAGCTCTCGCGGATCACCATCGCGAAGCCGTCAGCACCCTCGACGCTCTGCCAACCATTGATGTTCATGCCGAGCTTGGTTCCCTTGGCGACCTTGAACTGGCCGCCCATGGTCTCCAGCTTCAACTCGACTGCGTCGGTGGGAAGCGCAGGAAACTCGACGCGCGGTTTTTCCGGGGCCTTTGCCTCTTTTGGCGCCTCGGCCTTCTCAGGCTCCGCACCCTCGGGCTTGGCGGCAGGCTCCGCGTCAGCGGGCTTGGCATCGGCCTTGGGCTCGGGCTTTTTGTCGCTCGTCTTGGCAGCAGCGGCCGCCTTCGGCGCGGAGTTTTCCTTGGCGCTGTCGCAAGCGCAAAGCAGCGCGGCAGCGAGGAACGGGGCGATGAGGTGCTCAACACGGGGCATGCCCGTGGGGGCGCGCGACGGGACGGACTGATCCGCCCGTCGCTGATTTTCAGTCGTGACCTACGGCACGCTCAGGCCGAAGCCCGCGCCCGTGCGCCGAAGCCAGGGGCCGGAACGCCAGTGAGCGACTCGGACATCTCCCACAGTCGGGCCGCATCGGCGGTGCTCTTGCTGGCATCCGCCGCCTTGTTCGGCACCGGGTACCCACGCATCGTGCCCAGGCCATCCGGGCCGTAGTAACCGCCGCCGACCGCGTCCTTCGAGACCGCGGCGTACAGCGTGGGCAATGCTCCTTGCCAGGGACGCATGCCGAAGATCGGGTTGAGCATGCGGAACAACGGGCTCGACTTCTGCAGGTTGGTGCCCGTCCACCCCGGGTGACATGCGGTCGCGATGGTGGAGACCCCGGCCTCCTCGAAGCGACGCTGAAGCTCGAGCGTGAACAGCATGTTCGCAATCTTGCTCGCGCCGTAGGACCGCATGCGATTGAACGCGCGGTTGGTCCACTGGAGATCGTCCAGATCGAGCTTGCCGAAGTTCTGCGCCGAGCTCGACACGTTGACGACGCGCGACCCTTCGGTGCTGGTGAGCAACGGCAGCAGGTGCATCGTGAGCGCGAAGTGGCCCAGATGGTTGGTGCCGATCTGCAGCTCGAAGCCGTCCGCGGTCTCCTCGCGCTCGGTCGGCATCATGACGCCGGCGTTGTTGATGAGCAGATCGAGGCGGTCGTACTTGGCCAGGAAGGCCTCCGCGAAGCTGCGCACCGAGTGCAGACTCGCGAGGTCGAGCGGGATGAGCTCCACCTTGGCGTCGGGGTGATCCCCCAAGAGTGCCTCGACGGCCTGCGTGCCCCGCTCCTTGCTGCGACTGGCGACGATGACGGTGGCTCCCTTGCCGGCCAGCGCCTTGGCCGCCTCGTACCCGATGCCACTGTTGGCTCCGGTGACGATGGCGACTCGCCCGGTCTGGTCTGCGATGTCGGAAGAGGTCCAGCGTTGCTTGCTCATGGTGTTTCGTCCTTCACCGCCAACATAACGGACCACTGGTACGCTGTCAATCGTGTAAGAAATTATTGACAAAATGCGACAATGGCGCGCATATTGAGTACTGAGAGTCCTCTAGTGACCGCGGTTTGGCAGAGAGCACGCAGCGACGAGCAGAAGGAGCACCGGCGTGCCGCGCTGCTCCATGCAGCAGCCCGCATGCTCGAGGCCAAGCCCATCGACGAGATCACGCTCACCGCCATCGCGCGGGCCGCCAACATCTCCAAGACCAGCGTCTACCGCTACTTCGAGAGTCGCGAGGAGCTGTACCTCCACCTGTATCAGGACGCCTTCGGTCGCTGGCGCCGCTCGGTGATTCAGCGACTGCAGCGTCTCGCGGACTCGGACGATGCCGATGCCGTCGCCGACGTCTTGGTCTCGGCGACGATCGAGCACGACACCTTTGGTCGACTCGTTGCCGTGCTCGCCACCGTACTCGAGCGCAACGTCTCCACGGAGACGGTCGTCGAGTTCAAACAGCGATTTCTCGAGGGCTTCGGCGAGCTGCTGCCCGTCGTCGCCGCCGCGCTGCCGAGTCTGTCGCCCGAGAACATCCGACAGCTCCTGCAAACCTTCTACCTTCAGGTCGCCGGCATCTGGCCGAGTCTGCATCCGGCTCCCGCCGTGGCGGAGGCACTGCAGCGCCCGGAGCTCGAGGCTGCGTGCGTCGACGTGGAGGC
>JGI12316J15310_10000371_pt26 | contig 19551 bp, 15 predicted proteins | sample MarCyaLeptolynsp_FD_15310 | JGI IMG/M metagenome (IMG submission 15310)
GGCCGGCGTTCTCCCACGACGCACGGGAGGCCGGCTACATCATCGGCAAGACGCGGCGCTTTTGGCAGAGCTCGACCGACCACCGAGGGGTGATCGGAGCCCCGGGTCGCGTGGTGACGCTCGTCGACGAGCCGGGGGCCCGGTGCTGGGGAATGACCTACCGCGTGCCCCAACCCGACCGCGCCGCGGTGCTCGCCCGTCTCGACCACCGGGAGAAGAACGGCTACGTCCGCCAGCGCGTCGCCGTACACCGAGCCGACGCGAAACCACTCGACGCCCTCGTCTACGTTGCGACCGCAGACAACCCCGACTTCGCCGGCCCGGCTCCCCTGCCCGAGATCGCAGCGCAGGTGCGACGCAGCCGCGGCCCCAGCGGACCCAACACCGAATACGTGCTCGAGCTCGCGACTGCACTGCGAGCCATGGGCGCCGACGACCCCCACGTGTTCGCGCTCGCCGAGCTCGTCAGTTCGCCACCGCCAGCGTGACCCGGGCCCGCTCCCGTCCTCGCGGCGCGGCCGGATGTTTCGAAGCCGCCGGTGCCGACACCCGACGATCGAGGATCGCGAGCGAGAGGTACTTGCCGTCGAGCTTGCACATCAGGCGCGCCTCGACGAGCGTGTCGAGAAACCCGGTCACCTCCTCCAGGCTCAGCGCGTGCCCCGGATCGAGCCGCTGCAGCACCTTCGCGGCACTCATCCCGGCGTCGCAGGCCTCGTAGATGTCGGCCTCCGGCCCCTGCAGCACGTAGCTCGCGTGGGACTCACCGGGCCCCTTGCGCCGATCGGTCACGCGGATGAAGCCGGGGCCCCGCCGGTAGATGAGCTTGCCGAAGTTGTCCTCGGCACCAGCGCGCCAGCGCTCGACCGCATCCCGAAGCGGTTGCGTGTAGTCCAGCGCACGCCCATCGAGGTGGTGATGGTCGAAGAAATACGCGATGTCGAAGCGCTGCTGCTCGGTGAGCGTGGGGTAGACGTGTTGGTAGTACGGCAGCGGGCCCTCGAGCGAAAATCCGTGGTCTGCGGGTCGCTCGAACATTGGGCTGTAGCGGTTGAGCAGCAGCCCGGTGGCGTTGGGCGGCGCGAGATGGGTCAACATCGTGCACAGCTCGGTCATGCGGCGGTATGCGTCCTCCTCCTCACCGCCGAAGCCACACAAGATGTTCCAAACCGGCGTGATGCCGACCTCGGCACACCACTTGAGCAGGCGAACGTTTTGGGTCGCCGTGGTGCCCTTGTTCATCAGGCGCAGGATCGAGGTGTCGAGGCTCTCGATCCCGGGCTGGATCTTGCGAATCCCCGCGTCGTGCATGATCTCGAGCTGCGTCCGCGACAGATTGGCCTTGGTCTCGTAGAACAGCTCGAGGTCGAGCTCGGCTCGCGAGAGCTCGGGCAAGACCGTCTTGAGGTATTTCATGTCGATGATGTTGTCGACGGCGTCGAACTCGAGCACTTGGTAGCGCTCGGCAAGCGTCGTGAGCTCGCGGACCGCCGCCTCGGGGCTCTTGGCTCGAAATCGCATGCCGTCCCCGTTCAGACCACAGAAGGTGCAGTGGTTCTTTTGTCCCCACCAGCAACCACGCGCCGTCTCGAGCGGAAGCCGAACGTTGCGGCCGGCCCCGCGCCAGAAACTGCAGCGCGACAGTCGAGCGAAGTACTCGTCGAAGTTCGGCACCGGCAGCGAATCGAGATCCTGCGACGGAGCCACATCCGTCGCGGCGACCGGAGCGTCGCGCACGACAACGCCGGGCGGCACGATGGGCTCGCCGTCGAGCATGCCGCGGACGTACGCCGGAAAGCTCGCCTCTGCCTCCCCGTCCACCACGCAGTCGACCCAGTCGAACCCCTCGAGCAGCGCCCGGCCCATCGGACCCGAGACGTTGGCGCCGCCGAAGACGACATGCAGCTCGGGGTCGAGGTCCTTGAGAATGCGGGCCAGCGCCAGTGAAGGGACGTTTTGACTGAACGTCGACGAAAAGCCGACGATCTTGGGGCGGTGCACCAGCACACCGCGCGCCGCCGCGTGCAAAAAGCGCGGAATCGCGGCGCGGAGGGCAACGAATCGGTCGAGGTCCTCCTGGGTGTAGCCGGCCTCGCGCAGCAGCTGAAAGTACGCTGCGTCCGCCTCGGCCGACGGTTGCACGTACGGCGCAACCGCGAACACCCACTCCCCGACGCCCTGAGCCCACCTCGAGCTGACGTACTTTTCATACTCGTCGAGGTCGAAGCCGAGCGCCTCGCGGGACATGAACTCCACGAAGTCCAGCGACAGCGAAGCGGAGGCGACCGAGACCCCTGCCCCTTCCAAGCACGCCTGCAGCAGTCCGAGCTGGATCGACGGAGAATGCACCACCGCCCACGGCATCGACACCAGCACCACGTCGCGCTGCAGGTCGGGCATCTCGTCGAGGATGGAGGGAAGCGACTCGTTCGTTTGTGTGTTCATGACGGCACCGTGATGGGGATCGACGAGTTGGAGACACAGGGGAGAACGGCCTTGCGCTCGTGCCGGGCTCGACCCAGGGCGGAGCGATAGGTCCGGCGCAGGAGGTCGTACAGAACCGCCTCTTGGGCGCGGGCATCCCCGCGGACCATGCGATTGACGTGCATGTGCAGCAGGCTCGCGGCGATATGCGGCAGCGGGCGGCATAGGGTCTGGGCCGCGGCGGCCCGTGCCAGCGCGTCCGCGGGCTGCCGCAGCCGATCGGCAAAGGCACCGACGATCGTCCGATGCTCGGCCGACAGCCCTTGCTCCGCGTCCGGGGCGAGGATCGCCTCGATGCGACGGCGGTGGGTTCGAAACCGATCGGCGAGCTGTTTGTCGAGATTCGATCCGCCCAGCTCGCGCCCGAAGCTGCTCGCGAGCGCAGTCGTGACTTCGAGCTTACCGGGGAGATCGAAGCCAAGCGCACCGAGCAGCGTATCGAGCCCGGCGACCGTCAAATGCCAACGAACGTCCTGGTCGGCCCCGATCGAACGCAGGCACTGCGCGGCGTAGCCACTGTCGGCGGCGAAGATGCGCTCGGCCAGCTCGATCCCGGCGTCGCCTCCGTAGCGCTCCACCTCCCGCTCGTAGGTGCCCAGCTCGGTCTTCCACGACAGCCCGCCCGCCGCGAGCTGCTGCGTCCCCCGGGTGAGCTGGGGAATGAGCTCGCGCAGCAGCGCACCGGGCTCGCCCTGCGCCCGCACGCGCAGGTGCCAGTCCGGGTCGGCGTAGCGCACGAAAAACCACTGGTCGACGACGCCTTGGCGCTCAGCCCGTTCGAGCAGGGGTACGAGCGTCTCGTTGAGCACGCGATCGCAAGCCGCGGCCCCGGTGTACAGCCGCGCGTACAACCAGCTCGAGCCCGGGTCAAACCGTCGCGTCACCGCCACGGCCTCGGGTGCGGGCGGTCGCGGGGTCTGGACCGGTCGCGGCGTCGTCGGCACGACGAACGGTACGCACAGCTCGGCCACGTAGCGCCCGTCTTCGCCGGTCGCGACGAGTCGGTCGGGGGTCGGATACAGCTCCTGAAGGTCGGTCGGACCGTCGCCGCTCATGCCGTGAACGAAGGCATCGACGCTGAGGCTGTTGTCGAAGTCGACGACGAGCTGGCGATCCCCGACCCCCCACGTGACCCACCGCGGCAGTCGCAGCTCCGTCCGCAGCCCTTGCGCGGCGGCGAATCGCTCGGCGGCCGTATCGGCCGAGCGCAGCGGGACGAGCTCAGCGTCGGTGAGCTTCCAGCGCGCAAGCGACACAACTGCGCCATCGAGCCGCACCCGCGGCAGGAACTTCGCCACCGCCTCGGTTGCTGCGCCCCAGCTCCAGGCCGCGGTCGCCCCTGCATCCTGCCGGGCGAGCGCCCCCAAAAAGCGATACACGGCCAGCGAAGAGCGCGAGTAGTCGTGGGCGCAGGTCAGGCGCACGAGCACCGGTCGGCTGTGCCGACGCGAACGCAGCACGACGGCGCCGTCGCGAACCGTGACCTCGAGGTCGCCGATCGGAAGCTGGTACTCCGGCTCGACGGAGGCGCGCCCGAGGTAGGGAATCTCGTACCGACGCAGCGCGGGCCGCCCGATGACGTTTGCGTGACGTCCCTCGGGAATGTGCACGAGCTCGGCGACGAGGGCCTCGGCACCGGACTCCTCGCGCGCAATGTGACGGCGCACGAGCTCCTCGACCTCTGGATCGGACTGGCAAAAGCGCGCGAGCGTGTTGGCACCGCACGGACCGGCGGCATGCAAGAACACGACCTCGGGTGCCGCGTCGTCGCTCGCAGCGAGCATGAAGGTCGCCGCAAACGCTCGGTGGGTCGGGCCGGTGCTCTGCCGCCGACCAGCCCGCGCCCACCGTTCGATCTCGTCGGGGGAGAGCTCGACATCCTGCGCCCCGGTGCCGACGGCCTGCTGCCACAACGCGACGCGAAGGCGATCCGCCCGGCCCATCCGGATCGACGACGGACCCGCACCGCCGACCGCGAGTCCGCGCAGCAGCGGTGCCGGCTCTCGGCCTGCGTAGCCGAAGCCGATCCCGTGCTCCTCGTTGAGGGCCTCGGCGAGACCGACCCATCGAGACCCGTAGCGCCGCGAGAACGCGCGAACGAACGCCCCGAACGGTGATGCGAGGGGCGGCGCGATCCGGGACAGTGTCTGTGCAGTACGACGCACGGTCTCGAGCACCTCGGGGCCGAGCCGGGAGCGGGTGCCGCCGCGATGCAGCGAAGCATGAAACACGTGGCGCGCCTGGGGGTCCAACACCGCCGCGAGCTCCGCCCGCGTGCGTTCGTACTCCTCATGGGCAGCGCCCAGCGGCGCAGCGTTGAGGGCATCGAGCCGAGCCAGTGCTCGGCCCAGGGGCACCGCGTGCGGGCTCTCGATCGCCCGACACCGCTGCGCCAGCGCCCGCCCCGGGGCCGCCCCCGTCACGGCGGGAATCAGGCTCGTGCGCAGAATCTGGTGCTCGATGAGCTCGCCGACGAACTCCACCACGTGCGCGCGCTCCACGTCCGGCGCCCGGGCGGTCAGTCGAGCGACGACATCCTCGAACGGGCAGCCGTACCGAGCCGCCTCGAGCGCCTCGGCCAGCAGCTCCGAGGCGGCAACGCTGACCAGATCGTACGAGCGCCCCGCTTCGGTGTCGCGCGACTCCACGTAACACAAGCGGTCGGTGATGCGAACGGCGGTGGTATTGGCGTACAGGCGGTCGCGGGCCCGGGCGCCGGCATCGCGGCCGATCCGATCGGCCATCGCGTACACGGCATCGGCGTCGAGCTCCACGTGTCGTCGGGCGTCCGCCCGCGAACCGATCGCGAGGTGCGTCGACGTCGACGCCTCCCCGACCGAGCAGCCCGAGAGCAGTCCGAACGGGGTCGCCCGCGTCGTCATCCGGGTGAAGTAGCCGACCAGGGCGCGCTCGAGGTTGCGGGCGGCCTTGTCCCGGTCCGGGTGCTCGACCCACGACTCGATCCCCGCCCCGACTCCCGGCGAAGCCAGCGCGACCGCCTCCTGGACGCACGGATCGGTGAGCACCCGCGCGAGACGGCTCCGCAGACGGGCACGATCGTGGGCAATGGCCTGCGCCAGATCCCCTTCGCCCAGATAGGCCGCCCGGGCGTGCAAGCCCTCGCCCCAGCGACGGAACGCATCGGCCGACAGCAGCGGGGTGCGCATGACGAAGCGGTCGTCCCAGGGATGCTCCGCGCTCGGCGCGTCGTTCATTCGTTCGCTCATCGCTCGTCCTTTGCGTGCTCCCCGTCGACGTAGACCGCCGTGCCGTGCGCCAGCGTCGTGTCGTCGGGCATCTCGATCTCGGCGTCGACGATGACCTCGCCGGTGGTGGGATCGACCTCGGGCATCACCGCCGTCACCGTCGCGCGCCATTGCCGACCGCCATCGGCGGACCGGACGCGAACGAACCGCCCCGCCTGCCATCGGCCGGTCTCCGTGGGCTCGACCCCGAAACGCACGCGCGTCGTGCTGCGATCGAGCAAGCGCAGGACCGGAACCCGCGAGTCGACCGTCGCGCCCGGGTCGACGTAGCGTTGCACCACGACGCCGGCAAACGGCGCGGCGAGACTGCGTTCCTCGAGCTGGCGGCGCAGCTGCGTCGACCGGATCTTCGCACGGCCGAGCTGGGCCACCGCGCCCCGGAGCGCGGACTCGAGCTTCTTTCGCTCGGCCTGGGCATCGGCGGCGGTGCTGCGGGACACGACGCCGTCGGACTGCAGCAGGGTGGCTTCCGTCGCCTCCCGCTCCGCATCCTCCAGGCTGACCGCGAGCTCGGCACGTCGTGCGCGGGCGGCCTCGAGGTCGGCCCGGCTCATCTCGAGCTCCTCGGCTGCACGCCGCGGATCGAGCCGAGCGACGATGTCCCCTTCGCGGACTTCTTGGCCGACGACGAAGGGAAGCTCGAGCACCTGGGCCTCGAAGCGAACGCGCAGGTCGACGCTGCGCCCCGCCAGCACGACGCCGATGCGGGCGCGCGCCGGAGTCGGCTCGACCCGAGGACTAGCCGGTGCGGCCTCACCGACGAGCGCCTGGACCTCCGCGAGCGTCAGGTCGGCGGGGGTCGGGCTCCCGCACCCGAGTAGTGCCGTTGCCAAGCACCAGGGCCAACCGCGGCGTCTCGGCGGGGCCTCAACCATGGCGATACGCGTCCGCGGAAGTGCCATCGCCGCCCGCCATCACGAGGTTGTAGTAGTGCCCACGCTGCGTCATCAGCTCGCGATGCGTGCCGTGCTCGACGAGCTCCCCTTCGTGCATGACCACGATCTTGTCGGCGAACGACAGCGTGCTCAGTCGATGGGCAATGATGATTCGAACCCCGTCGAGCGCGGCGAGGTTTTCCATGACGCGTCGTTCGGTCTCGTTGTCGAGGGCGCTGGTTGCCTCATCGAGCAGCAGCACATTGGGCCGATGGACGAGGGCGCGGGCAAGGGCGAGTCGCTGGCGCTCACCGCCGGACATCGAAGCTCCCCCTTCGGCGAGCACCGTCTCGTAGCCCATCGGCATGCGCTCGACATCCCGATGGATCTCCGCCAGCTTGGCGGCGCGGGTGATCGCATCGAGGTCCGCGTCGGGTTTGGTCAGCGCGATGTTGTCGCGGATCGATCGTCCGAACACGAAGGGCGTCTGGGCGACGACCCCCATCTGCTGCCGAAGTGCGCGGTGATCGAGCTCGCGCAGGTCGTGGCCGTCGTACCGAATCGAGCCGTCGGTGGGCTCGTAGATGCTCAGCAGCAGCTTGGCGAGGGTGGACTTGCCCGAGCCGGACTTGCCCACAATCGCGATCGCGGTCCCGGGTTCGATGTCGAGCGACACCCCACGGACCACCATCGGCGCGCCCGGCTCGTAGGCGAAACCGACGTCGCGCAGCGAAATTGCCCCGCGCAGCGCCGGCGTCTTGTACTCGCGCTCCGCTTGCTGCTCGCGAGCCGTCGACAGCACGTCGTCGATGCGCTCGACGTGCCCACCGAGCTGCTGCACCGACAACGCCGTGTTCACCAACGAGGCGAGCGGGCTGAGAAATCCAGCCGCGAGGGTGTTGACCGCGAGCATGGTGCCCAGCGACAGCTCCCCCTCCATGACGGCGGTGGCCCCGACCGCGAGCAGCACCAACGGTGAAGAGCCGCGCAGCCCCTCGACGATCGCGTTGACCGCTGCGCTGAGTCGCCCGGTGGCCAAGCCGACATTGATCTCGTTGACGAAGAGATGGGCCCAGTGTTCGACGGCGCGCTGCTCCGCTCCTGAGAGCTTGAGCGTCTCCATCCCCGCGAGCAGCTGAACCAGATACCCCTGGGACTGCGACTGCACCTCGAGTGCCTCCCGTGTCAGGTCCGCAACCCGTCGCCGCGACAGCCAAAAGACGAGCATCTGCACCGCGCCGAGCCCTGCCGCAATCGCGCCCATCGTGGTGTGCGTCGCGAAGATCAGAATGAGGTAGAGCGTGGCGAAGATGCCGTCCAGAAGCGCCGACAACGTGCCCGAGGTGAGGATCTGGCGAATCGCCGCATTCGAGGCGATGCGCACCATCAGGTCTCCGGACGTGCGCGTCTGAAAGAAGGCGTACGGCAGGTCGGCCATGTGCTCGATGAACCCCAGCGTCAGCTTGGCGTCGAGGGTCGTTCGCAGCTGCAGCAACAGATGGGCGCGCACCAGCCGGGACAACAGGCGAAAGACCAGCACCAGGCCCAGGCCGGACACGATGACGAGCAGCAGATGCTCGTCGGCTCGCGGAACCACGCGGTCGACCACGAGCGCGGTCAGCAGCGGCACCCCCAGCGCGAACACCCGCAGCAGCATCGACAGCAGCACCACTCGCCCCAGCACGTCCCGGTGCGACAGCAGCTGGCGCAGATAGTTGAACACGGGGCTGCGGCCGCCCTTTGTGGTCTGAAAGCCGTCGGCGGGCTCGAGCACGACCGCCAGCCCGGTGAAGTTCCGGCGAAACTGCGTCAGCGGAACCCGTCGGCGCCCGCTGGCCGGGTCGACGATCTCGACCCGCGAGCCGCGAACGCGATCGAAGACGACGTAGTGCCGAAACCCCCAGTGGAGGATCGAGCCACGGGGGAGCAAGTGCAGGTCGTCGACATCCAGGCGAACGCCGCGCCCTCGCATGCCGTGGCGCTTGGCCGCCTCCAGCATCATCGTGCCCGTCACCGCCCCGCGCCCGATACCCATCTCGTCCGACAGCTGCCGCACGGGGATCTCGCGGCCGTGCATCTTGAGCACCATCGCCAAGCACGCCGCGCCGCAGTCGGCGAACGTCAGCTGCTGGACGTAGGGCACGCGCCGAGCGCGGGGTCGCCAGGCCAGGCGGGAAAACTGCCCCCACGCGCCCTCGTTGCGGCGGCTCATCGGGTCACCTCGTCGACGAACGGAAAGAGCACCCGAAACAGCGACTGTCGCTCGAGCCGAACGTCGGCAGTGCCGACCATTCCGTCGTGGTAGCGGTAGCGCTCCGCATCCGCCTCGAAGTGCGCGGCCGGAATGTGTGCCCGGACGAGCACCGCCGGAGACGGGGGCACCACGCTGTCGCCCACCTCGGGCCCGAGCATGCGCGTTACCTCGCCGGGGCCCACGGCCGCGTCGTCGATCGCAACGATCGGAAACCATTGGTGCTCGTGGCGGTACCCTGGGATCTCGAACCGCAAGGGCTTGCCCACCGAGAGCCGCGGTCGATCGTCGCCGGGGAGCAACGCGAGCAACTCGAGCCCGCCGTCGCCCGTGGTCACCGTGAGCACCACGTCTCCGGGCGCGACCGCGTGCCCCGTGCGCGCCCGAATGTCGACGACGACCCCGTCGTGGGAGGCTCGAATGATGCGCTGCTCGAGCTGGTCGGCCACCGCCCGACGCTGGCTGGCCACGTCGCGAACCGTCCGCGCCGCCGCGTCGTCCGAAAGGTCGAGCATGTGCGCCCGCGCAGCGGCTTCATATTCAGCGTCGAGCCGCCGCGCCTCATCCTCGAGTAGATCGTCGTCGAGCCGCACCACGACCTCGCCCCGTCGCACGGAGTCGCCGACCGCCACTGCGACTTGGTCCACCGTCCCTGGGTAACGGGCGATGACCTGGGTGCGGTCACCCGCTCGCACCACCCCGACGCCGGTGCTGTAGTGATTGACCGATCCCAGGCCGACGAAGCCAACCGCCGTCAGCGTGAACCCGACGATGACCCAAAAGGTGCGGGACACCCATGCCGGCGTGATGCGAACGACGTCACCGTGCTGCGGACCGGCGCGGTGCTCCTCGAGCGCCTCCGCCCGATAGGTCTGCGGCTGCTCGGCCACTGCGCCCGCGGCATCCAATGCGCTGGCGAGGTGATCGATCATGGGTCCGGCGAAGCGCCGGAACTGCTCGAGGCGCTCACACTCGACGGGGCCAAACGGGGCCTCGGTCGCCGGACGACGCGCCACGAGCAGCGCGTGGACCTGGCCATCGGCTCCGGCGATCGGCGCGAGCAGCAGCCGCTCGCGGCCGTCGGCACCCGGCGCATCCACCCTGGCAATGAAGCGCGGGTCCTCTCGCGCCCGGTCGACGACGACGATCCGGCCGCAGCGCACAGCGTGGCCCGACAGTCCGTGCGCGACGCTGTGCTCGCGCCCCGCTTCGATCTCGGACCACACCGATCCCTCGGTCGCGTCGACCCACAGGCATTCGCCGTGTTCGGCTCCGGCGAGCTCCTGCACGGTGTCGATGAGCATGCGCGACGCCTCGACCAGATCTTCGGCACGGGCGAGGTCGGCGGCGAGATCGAGAATCCGGGCCCGCTGGCGTGCGAACCGCGGGTCGGCGACGGGGGCGTCGCTGCGTGTTGTTACCTCGGTGGTCATCGACGCGCCGCAGTCGAACTCCCGTTGGCGTTGGCCCTGCCCTCGATGACGACCCCGCGTCGAAAAGTTGAAGCAACCTCGTCATCGACGCGACGCGGGCCGCCAAGGCGGAACACGTGAACGACCAACCGCAACGGGCATCGACCCGTACGAGGAGGCACGCATGAAACGAAACACGGGAGGCAAGCTCTCCCTCGAAAAAGACACGCTGCGCACGCTTGGCGATGCGGAGCTCGACGGCATGGCGGGTGGAACCCACATCACGGTCACGATCGTGACGGTGGTGATGCAGCCCAACCCGACCCCCAAACCCCAGCCCAAGCCGGTGCCCAAGGATCCCGACGACGGCGGAGGGACGGATACGGATCCGGACACGGACACCGATACCGACACCGACACGGACACCGACACCCCGGCCGGCGTCTGGGGATAGAGCGCGGTGCGCGGGTGGCTCGGGGGGGATCGACTCCCCGGGCCACCTTCGTTGGCCTGGCTACTAGACCAGCCGATCGGGCAACACCGATATCCACGCGAGATCACCCGCTTTCTCGCCAGGACCGATTTCGCGCTGCAACACTTCTGCCCGGAATCTTACCGGTTTTGCCGATATGTATGAGCATGTCCCACCTGGTCCACGCCTTGCTCAAAGGCGGGGCATGCACCGCACCACGCACACCACGGTCCGCCGACGCCACTCGGTGCTGACCGCGCTCACGCTCTCGTCCGTGATGACCCTGGCGGCCTGCGGCGGCGCTGGCCCGGTCGGCGACGACCCGATCGACGAAGAACACGCCGGCTTCGGGACCGGCAAAGCCGATGGCCTTGCGCCCGGCTCGGACGAGGCCGCGGCTGTCCTCGCGCTGGTCAACCATCCCGACACCGACCTCGACATTCTCGACATCGACGCGCGCCTGCACAAGACCGCGGCGACCAACATCATCGCGCACCGCAACGGTCCCGACGGCGTCTTCGGCACCGCCGACGACGACACCTTCGGTGACCTGGCCGAGCTCGACGCGATCAAGTTCGTCGGTCCCACCGCGCTGTCGCGCCTGCTCGAGTACGCGATCGCCGAGGGCTTCATGCCCACCCCCGGCGACGACGACGACGACGACGACAAGAGCATCGACGTCATCTTCTCGCCTCAACCGCTGGACGAGAGCCACAACGCCCGCGTGGCCGAGATGATCGACACCGCCGAGCACACCATCGACATCGCGATGTACAGCTTTTCGAACGCCGACATCTCGGACGCGCTCGAAGACGCGGTCGCCCGCGGGGTCGAGGTCCGCTTCCTGTTCGAGACCGCCAACAAGGACCGCAAGCTCGAGGGGGCGGCGCTGCAAAGCAGCAAGTCCGGGCGGCTCGAAGATGTCGGCGTCGACGTTCGCTGGGTCAACAAGATCATGCACCACAAGTTCATGATCGTGGACGGCCCCCGCGACGATGCGGCGCTTGCAGACGGCGCGCAGATCGTGTCCGGCAGCGCGAACTGGTCGTTCGGCGGCGCCACCCGCTACGACGAGAACACCCTGTTCATGGCGGGCTACCCCGAGATGGCCCTGTCGCTGCAGCACGAGTTCGACCACCTGTGGAACCACAGCCGCGAGCTGCTCGCCAACGACGACATCGAGACCATCACGGCTGAGCTCGAAATCACCGACACGATGCTCGAGCTGGCCGACGAGGACAACCAGCACATCTACTTCACCAGCGACAACTTCGACGTCTCCGGGGATACCTTCAAGAAGACCAGTCGCAACCACGTCGCCGACGAGCTCATCGAGGCCATCGAAGGCGCCACGGACTCCATCTGGGTCGCCTCGGGCCACCTGCGCCACCGCGGCATCTCCGAGGCGCTGATGGCCAAGGCCGAGCAGGATCCGAGCCTGGACATTCGCGTCTACCTCGACGCCCAGGAGTACATCAGCCAGACGACCCACAACATTCAGGTCGAGAAGCTGGAGGAGTGCCTCGACAACGCCAACACCGAGACCCAGATCCGCAACTGCATGGACAAGGGCTTTCGCTTCGGCTTTCTCGTGGGCGAGGCCGGCATCGACGTTCGCTACAAGTGGTACGCGCAGCGCTGGCACTTCTCGTACGCCGAGCAGATGCACCACAAATACCTGATCATCGACGGCGACGAGCTGTGGACCGGCAGCTTCAACCTCTCGGACAACGCGGTGCGCAACACGTTCGAGAACATCTTCGTCTTCACCGGCGACGAGTTCGCCGACCTCATCGAAGCCTACGAGGGCAACTTCGATGCGGTCTGGAATACGGGTCGCGACGAGGACCTGCTCGGTCAACTCCGCGACGAGATCGAGACCAGCGACGTCTTCCCCATCGTCTTCGACTCGATGGCGCTGGAGCACGAAGAGGTCCGCTCGCTCAAGGCGCTCATCGTCGACCGCTGCCCGCAGGTCAACTCGTTCGAGTTCCGCAACAACCCGCAAGATCACCACGTGTGCGAGGTGAACTGAGGCCAGCAACGGCGCCCCGCCTCCCACCGTACCCCACCCCGCCCCGTGGTCCCTCGTGGACCCCGGGGCGTAGTACATTGCCCGGCATGAATCCGCGGCGGTTGACGACGGGGCGTCTGGTGCTGGTGGCGGCGACGTCTCAGCACGTCCTGGTCGAGCGGCAGGACGTCGACAAGCTCGGACGGCTCGTGGCGGCGGGCGTCGGGGAAGGCTGGCCGCCCACCCGGAGCAGCGACGAAGATCTCGGCCGGCTGCTGTCCGCGCTGTCGGGCAAGCCGGGCGACGCGGTGTGGCGCCGGCGCTACGTCATCCTCAAGAAGGGCGACGACAACCGGCCGGCCCTCGCCGGCCATGTCGTCCTGGATGGGCCGCCGAAGTTCGGCACCGTGCACGTCTCGCACGTATCGGTGGTCGAGCCGCGGCGGGGCCAGGGCATCGAGCGCGAGGCCCTCGGCGTGGTCATCGATTGGGTGATGGGTGAGGACGGCGTCGACCGGGTCACCGCAGACCAGCCCGAGGACGCAGCCGGCCACCTCGGAATCTGGACCGACCTGGGCTTTGTCCCCGACGAAGAAACGGGCCGACTGGTCAAGACCAAGGCGGCGTGGACCGAGGACGGTCCGTGCACGCCCCGCAAGCTGCTGCCGCGCCCGGCGAGCGAGCCCGTGGCCGGGATCCCGACGCTGGCCCGAGAGGTCTTCGACCGCCTGATGACCGAGCCGCTGCGCGACCCCGAGGACATGCGCCGAGAGTGCGCGCTGTACCTGCAGGTCATCGAGAACGCAGCCGCGCAAAATCCCTACGTCGACGACGACGTCGGTCGGGAAATCGCGCGGATCTGCGACGCCCTGCTCGCCGCGATCGCCGACGACACGCCCGACCACACGCGTCGCCAGATTCAGGCCGCAGCGCGCTACTTCGTGACCGAAGAGGATGGCGACAGCGACCTGGCCATCGGTGGACTCGACGAGGACGCCGCGGTGGCCAACGCCGTGGCGGAGCATCTCGGACGCGGCGACCTGACCTCGGATCTGGTCTGAGGACTCATGGGCAGCTACCCGCGCGACCTGGCCGGCTACGGCGCCGCTCCCCCCGATCCGCAGTGGCCCAACAAGGCCCGCATCGCGGTGCAGTTCGTGCTCAACTTCGAGGAGGGCGCCGAGAACTGCGTGCTGCACGGCGACCCGGCGTCGGAGACCTTTCTGTCCGAGATCGTGGGCGCGCCGGCCTACGCGGGGATGCGCCACCCGAGCATGGAATCGCTGTACGAGTACGGCGCACGGGCCGGCGTGTGGCGCATCCTGCAGCTGTTCGCGGATCGCAACCTGCCGCTGACGTGTTTTGCCGTCGGCATGGCGATGCAGCGCAACCCGGAGCCCATTGCCGCGATGGTCGAAGCCGGCCATGAAATCGCTTCGCACGGCTGGCGCTGGATCGACTACCAGCACGTGCCCGAGGCCGTGGAGCGCGACCACATCGCCCAGGCGATCGCCGTCCATACCGAGGTCGCCGGCTCGCGACCGCGGGGCTTTTATCAGGGGCGGACGTCGCCCAACACGCGCCGGCTCGTCGTCGAGGAAGGCGGCTTCGTCTACGACGCCGACAGCTACGCCGACGACCTGCCCTACTGGGATCGCGACCACGCGCGGCCGCAGCTCGTCGTGCCGTACACGCTCGACGTCAACGACATGCGCTTTTCGAGCCCCGCAGGGTTCGGCTCGCCCGACCAGTTCGAGACCTACCTGCGCGACACCTTTGACCAACTGTACGCCGAGGGCGAGCACGCACCGAAGATGATGTCGGTGGGCCTGCACTGCCGCCTCGTCGGCAAGCCGGGACGCGCCCGCGCCCTGGCGAGATTTCTCGACCACGTGATGAAGCACGATCGCGTGTGGGTCTGTCGACGGATCGACATCGCAGAGCACTGGACACGGACGTTCCCCGCATGAGCCTTCCCCGCCGCTACAACCGCCTCCTTCGCAAACAACTCCGCCACTACGCCGCCTGGAATCCCGTCACCGACGCCTACGAGGTCGGCGACTTCGGGGCGTTTCGCGGCGGCATCTTCGTCAAGCTCGGCAACATCTCCGAGTTTGGCGTCGACCCCAATCCGCAGCCCGGCGCGGACGCGACCAAGCTCGACTTCACCTCCGATGGCGTCACCACCGTGCGAACGTCGGGCGGCGCGACGGTGGACGTGTTCCCCGACCAGCCGCTCGAGGCCAAGCTGCAGCTGAGCTTTTCGGGTCGCTCGAGCTTCTACCTGCGCAGCACCAAGCTGTCGGTCGCCGAGATGCCCAGCGTCGACGCGGTCGCGCACCAGCTCAAAGGCCGACGGGACCCCAACGGCCGACGCTGGAAGCTGCGCTGGAAGGTGATTCGCAAGGTCTACACCGCCGTCGACCCGGCCATCCTCGCCTCGGCCCAGTCCGACGCCAGCTTCACACTGACCGGCAAGGCCGATGCGCTCAAGCGCCTCGAGCTCGGGCACGGCTCGGCGGACGTCAACGTCACGTCGACCAAGTCCGACGCCGTGACGATTTCGGGCGGGACCGGCCCCGTCGCGATGGACCTCTTCAAGGTCCGCATCACCGGTTCGGCGGGACTCGAGAGCGTGCCCGAGCTCGTCGAGCTCGACGACGGCTGGGACGACGAGCCGGAGGACGACCCCGAGGACGTCTTCGACATGCGTGCGGACTGCGAGTGAGGCGGGGACTCACCCGCGCCGCAGCAGACGCTTGGGCACGCGCCACAGCGAGTCGGCGCCGGGGAACTTCAGCGCGCTCGCGACCCCGGCGAACACGACGAAGCCGAGGCCGACCATGCCGAACACGGCAATGCCGAGGATGACCGTGGCGAAGCCTCCCGCCGGGGGCAGCAGCGGGCCGATCACGTGCCAGGCGCCGAACACCGCGCCGCCCATCGCCGCGTTGGCGGCCAGCAGCGCCACGCCCCGCTGTAGCCGACGCTCGATCGGCAGCGGGCCGAGGATGCGGGCGTAGGACAGGCGCAGGATCGTCAGGTTGATCACCGCGCCCACGCCGGTGCCCAGGGCGATGCCGGGCGGTCCGAGCCACTGGTAGGTCAGCGCGTTGAAGGTGATGTTGGCCGCGACCGCGGACATCGACGCCAGCAGCGGCACGCGAGGCTTGTCGATCGAGTAGAACGCCGGCGCGACGATCTTGACCAGCGCGTACGGGACGAGCCCGCAGCAGTACGCCTGCAGCACGAAGGCGATCGCATGCACGTCGGCGGCCGAGGTCTGACCGTGCCGGTAGATGAGCGCGCAGATCGGTTCGGCGAGCACGAGCAGGCCCACCGCGCTGGCCGAGGTCAGCATCCACCCCGCCGACAGGCTCTCGGCGGTTCGGGCCCGCAGCGCCTCGCGATCGCCCTTGGCGGCCTCCTCGGCGACGCTGGTCGTCGTAACCGTCGCGATCGCCACCCCGAACATGCCCAGCGGCAAAAAGAACAGGCGGAAGGCGTACGTCAGCTGAGCGACGGCACCGTCGCCGAGACTGCCGGCGAACTGCGTGTTGACGAAGACGTTGATCTGGATCGCCGCCACGCCGATCACCGCCGGCGCCATCAGTCGCGCGATGCGACGGACGCCGGGGTGCGTCCACAGGCCACGCACCGCGAGCCAAGGACGGTAGCCGTAGCGCCACAGCCCGGGCAGCTGCGACAGCGCCTGCAACACGCCCGCCCCGAGCGTGCCGATGCTCCACACCCACACCCCGTCGTCGAGTGGGGCCCCCATCAGCCACACGACACCACCGACGGCGATGCTCGCCACGTTGAACACCGCGGGGGCGAGCGCCGGCACGATGAAGCGCCGCCGCGCGTTGAGCATGCCCATCCACACTGCGGACAGGCTCACCAGCGACAGGTACGGCATCATGACCCGGACCAGCCGCGCGGCGAGCTCGACCTTGGCCTGGTCTCCGGCAAAGCCGCCCGAGATTGCGAACACGATCGGCTCGGCGAACGCGATGCCCAGTGCGACGAGGGTGCCGGTGACGATCAGCAATCCGGCGCCCGCGAGGTTGGCGAGCGCGTGGGCTTTTTGTGGGCCCTCGTCGTGCAGCGACTGGGTGAAGGTCGGGACGAATGCGGCCGACAGGGCCCCCTCGGCGAACAGGTCGCGCACGAGGTTGGGGATCCGGTAGGCGACGTGAAACGCATCCGCGATCGCGCCCGCACCGAACAAGGATGCGAACACCACCTCGCGCACGAGCCCGAGGATTCGCGAACCGAGGATCGCGACGGACACCTTCGCGGAGGACGCGAGCGTCTCGGGCATCTGTCCCTGAGCCTCCCCCGGACGCGGCCCGACGCCAAACTTGTGGGGCATCAAAGTCGGCGAGCGGTCGATCGCGCCGAGTGAGCGGCGTCCGTGAGCGGGGCGGTGACCACTGCAGTTGCCGATCCGGAACTGATCGGAAGGTAGTGTAGCCACCTACATGTGCGCCCCCGAGCGTCCACTGGCTACAACTCTGGCCACGCTGCCTCACAACTTGCAGAACACCATTGATCTCAGCGCGTTGTAGGAGACGAGGATCTGGCACGTCGCTCGCTTACAGGTGGGACAAGCACGCACCTCTCACTCCCTACTCGGGACTCGGCGGGAACAGAACCATGACCATCCTCACCTACATTGCCCTCTCCGGTTGCCTCCTCGTCCTCGCCCTCGGCGCGGCGACGCTCTTTGCCGAGCGCGGCTACTCCTTCGACCTGCGCCAGCGCTTTCGTCAGATCAAGCAGGGCGGCGGCCGTCGCGGGAGCGACCCCGCGATCAAGCTCGGCTAGCCAGCGGCGGCCATCGGACCTCGAGCAAGGTCAGACCGCACGCGGGAGCGGTCGGCCCGGCTTGTCGCCGGTCGCCCTCTTCGATCAGACGCGCGACGCCCTCGCGATCGCGACGCCCCAACCCGACCTCACAGAGCGTCCCCGCGATGATGCGCACCATGTTGTGCAAAAACGCGTGGCCCTCGACCTCGATGATGACCCGATCGCGACCGTCCCCGGTTGCGGCCGGGTCGTCGGCGTCTTGGGGGGCATGCTTGGGGAGCTCGATGCGCCCCGGGTCGGTGGGCGGCCCCAAAGGGGCGGCAGCAGCATGCACGGCCACCCCCGTGACCGTGCGAACCGGGGTCTTGGCCTGGCAGTGCGCCGAGCGGAAGGCCGAGAAGTCGTGGCGTCCCACGAGCGCCCCGGCGGCGTCGACCATCGCATCGACGTCGAGTCGGCGACCGAGATGCCACTCGTCGCGCGCAACCGGATCGCGACCGCGTGTCGTTCGGATGACGTAGCGATAACGCTTGCCGTCATTGCCGCCCCGCACGTCGGCAACCCCGTCCTCATCCCAGGCCGCCAGGACGGTGACGTCCGCCGGCAACCGCCCCGCCAGCGCCTCGAGCACGCCCCGCGCCGGGATCGCACTGGGTGGCTCGAACGCCGCAAGCTGCCCGTAGGCGTGCACCCCCGCGTCGGTTCGTGAAGCCCCGCGCAAAGTCACCGACTGTCCAAACAGCCGAGACAACGCCGCTTCGATCTCCCCTTGCACCGTGCGGATCGGCGAGCCATCCGCCCGCTCCCGCTGCCGTGCCCACCCCGAAAACTCGGTCCCGTCGTAGGCGATGCGGAGCAGGATGCTCACACGCGGACTATAGCGCCCCCCGGGCGCACGGACGCCAGGGCCCAGGATAGTGCTACGTTCCCGGCGCCCATGAGCAAGGTTCTCATCATCGGAGCGGGCGGCGTCGGAGGCGTAGTCGCGCACAAGTGTGCGGCCAACTCGGAGGTCTTCAGCGAGATTTTGCTCGCCAGCCGAACGCTGGAAAAGTGCGATGCGATCGCCGACCAGGTCAAGCAGCTGCGCGGCCGCGAGATCAATACGGCCCGCCTCGATGCCGACGACGTCGCCGAGACGGTGGGGCTCATCAAGGACTACGGTCCCGAGCTCGTCATCAACGTCGCGCTGCCCTACCAGGACCTGCCGATCATGGACGCTTGTCTCGAGACGGGCGTGGACTACCTCGACACCGCGAACTACGAGCCCAAGGACACCGCCAAGTTCGAGTACTCGTGGCAGTGGGCCTACCGCGAGCGCTTCGAAGAGGCCGGCATCATGGCGCTGCTCGGCTCGGGCTTCGACCCGGGCATGACCAACGTCTACTGCGCCTACGCCCGCGACCACCTGTTCGACGAGATCGAGACGATCGACATTTTGGACTGCAACGGGGGCGACCACGGCAAGGCATTCGCCACCAACTTCAATCCGGAGATCAACATTCGCGAGATCACCCAGCCCGGCCGCTACTGGAACGAGGGCGAGTGGGTCGAGATCGAGGCGATGTCCGAGCACCGGATGTTCGACTTTCCGGGCGTCGGCGAGCGCAAGGCATACCTGCTGTACCACGAGGAGCTCGAGTCCCTCGTGCAGCACATTCCGGGTCTCAAGCGCATCCGCTTTTGGATGACCTTTGGCGACGAGTACCTCACGCACCTGCGCGTGCTCGGCAACGTCGGCCTCACCAGCATCGACCCGATCGAGTTCAAGGGCCAGAAGGTCGTCCCGCTCGAGTTTCTCAAGGCATTGCTGCCCGACCCCGCGAGCCTCGCCGAGGGCTACACCGGCAAGACTTCGATCGGCTGCCTGATCGCCGGTACCAAGGACGGCGAGGCCAAGAAGGTCTTCATCCACAACATCTGCGATCACGCCGAGACCTACAAAGAGGTCCGCGCGCAGGCCGT
>JGI12316J15310_10000371_pt16 | contig 19529 bp, 18 predicted proteins | sample MarCyaLeptolynsp_FD_15310 | JGI IMG/M metagenome (IMG submission 15310)
CGATCAGGTTGGCCAGGTCGAGCTCGGACTGCGCGCCGCAGGCCTGCTCCATCACCGCGCCCGCCTTCATCTGCGCGCCCTCGCTGGCCTCGACCAGCTTGGTGCACACGGCCTCACGCGCGTCGCGAAAGCGGCCGACGAGCGACGCAATCTCGCCCAGGTCGTCGTCGTCGCTCGCCCGCGAATCGGCGAGGTCGTCGATCGCCGAAAGGATGTCGTCGTTGGCGTCGCTCAGGCAGCCCTGCCGCTCGCGCTCGATGGCTCCCTGAGCGTCGTAGCGAAGGTCGTGGGTGCGCTCGCGCTGCCGGTCGGCGGCGGCTTCACAGCCCTGTACCGCCTCGAGATGCTCGGCGTGCTCCTCGACCTCGCCATCATCGGCGTCGCCAGCCGCGTCGCACTTGGCGCCAACACAAGCGGGGCCGCCAGCCGTCCGACCGCCGTCCTCTGCCCCACACGCGGCGAGGGACAGGCCAAAGGTCAGGACCAGGGAGCTCGGGAGAAGCGCGATGCGTGCCATGGGTCAGTTCCGTCGGGGGCGTCTCAAGGGTAGGATATGTAGGTTTGAAAGTACAACGCGGCTGTCCGCCACGTCCCGCACCTTCTTAGTTGCGCGAGCCCCCCGATCGGTTCGCACATTTGCCTACATACCGGCCAGGGAGCCGCGCGACCACCGCGTTCAGATCCCTCCAGGGCCCCGTGGGGTTGGCGTGGGCCCACCGCCGCTGCCACCGGCGCCGTTGGCGATGTCCTTGAGCGCCTCGAGATCGCTCGGCGAGACGAACACCTCGACCCCGACCTCGGCGCCTTTGTGGTCGATGACCACGCTGTCCATCAGCGTCGACGGCACCCCCATCATCGCGCCGAGCGACGTGAACGTCTTCATCTTCGTCGCCGCATCGCCGGCCTCTTTGCGCGACGAAAACCCAAGGCTCATCTCGAGGTCGAGCCCCTTGGCCATGTCGACGCTGGCGCCGACGCGCTCGAGACCCGGCATGCCGCCGGCGGCCATCGCCGAGGGGACTTCCATCGCGAGCCACGCCGAGCGCTTCATCTCGACCGACTTGCGTGCCCACTTGAGCGAGCCATCGAGCAGCGCGGTGCCTTTGCCCTGCAGGCGCTCGCGGACCGCAGCATCCTGTCGCTTCGACGCGAGCACCACGACATCCTTGCCCGCGACGTAGATGACCGCGCCATCATCCATCGTCAGCGTGGTCGTACAGGCCTTGGTGCCCTTCTTCCACGGACTGTCGCCGGTCTTGTCCTTGATCGCATCGTGCAGGCAGTCGATCGTCTTGTCCGAGCCGAGCCCACGTCCCTTGAGCGCGACGACGACATCGTCATCATCGGGATCGAAGCCCACCGTCGCCTCGTCGGCGAAGTGGATCGGCAAGCCGCACTTGCGCACCGCCGCCACGAGCTCCCGCGTCTCGGGATTGGACTTGAGCGCCGCTTCGACCTCGCTGCCGAACACCCCCGAAGCGGCGTCCTTGAAGTCCAGGTGTGCCGCGAGCTTGAGTCCGTCGGGCAGCGCGTCGCGGGTATCGGTGATCTTGGGCGGCGCGCAGCGAGCCGGCGCGAGCATCATCGACTGCGCCGCGGACTCGGCGAGCTCAGGCTCCAGCTGTGCCGTGGTCGGCAGCAAGGCGTCTGCAGAGCAGGCGCCCACCAGGGCGGCGAGGGACAACGGCAGCAGGGCGTGGCGCATGGAGTCTCCTGGAGGCAGCGGGCAACGTGAAGGGGCCGCCGTTTGGACGCCCAACTCGGACACGCTATTGCTTAGTCCCATGGTCGCATCGTCACGTCTCGTTTGCCTGCCGCTCTTGGGCTCGATCGCGGTGTTTGCGTGCGGGCAGCCCCAGGCATCGGCCGATGCGGAGAAGATCGAAGAGGCGATAACGCGCCTGGATGACAAGCTCGCGGCCCTCGACGAGCGGCTGGCGCAAATCGATGCGCGCACGGCGGCGCTGGCTGAAGCGGAGGGCAACGCGTCGCTCGAGGGCCCGAGCCTCGAGGAGCTCGACGGACGGATGGATGGACTCGCCGCCGCCGTGGAAGTCGCGGCCGAGCGCGCGCGCAACAAGCCGGCCGCCCGCGTCGAAGTGGTCGTCGACGCGCGCACCGTCACCGTGGACGGCGAAGCGGTCACCCTCGAGCAGCTCGAGACGCGCCTCCGCGAGGCGGTCTCGGGCAAAGACGTCACCGTCGAGGTTCAGGCCAACGCCGACACCGCGCACGCGCGCCTCATCGAGGTGATGGACGCAGTCCGCAATGCCGGCGTCGAGCGCCTGGCGATCGCCAAGCGCACCGACGGGCTCGGTCTGGACTGAGCTCAGCCCGCGGCGCCGCCGGCGTCGGCACCCGCATCGCCACCGGCGTCGGCACCCGCATCTGCACCACCGTCGGCGCCCGCATCCGCGCCCGCGTCTCCACCGGCGTCCACCGGTTGATCCGTCGGCGGCGATGACCAGATGAACTGCACCCGGCGATCCTTGGCGCGCTCGGACTCCGTGGTGCCGATCGCCTCGAGGTCCCCCTTGGCGATGACCTGCAGGTTGGACTCGGTCACGCCGAGATCGGTGAGCAGTGTCTTGACCTGATTGCCGCGCTTCTCGGTCAGCAAGATGTTGTACTCCTCGGTGCCGCGATCGTCGGCGTGGGCCTCGAGGTACACGAGCGTGTTCTGAGTCTGAATGCACTCCGCGGCGGCGGTGATCTGATCGCGCACCTGCGGGGTGATGTCCGCGCTGTCGAATGCGAAGTACACCGCGTCGAGACCACACGGTCCGGTCGGATCGCCGAGGTCACCCGAGAAGATGCACATCCCCCCGTCGCAGATCTCGTCGATCGCACACTGGTCGTCGGTCTCGCACTGGCCCTCGGGACTGCACCGACCGCTGTAGAGGTTGCACGTCTGCGGGCTGCAGTCGGTGTCCGAGTCACACAGCGCGCACACGCCTTCCTTGCACGCCAGGCCCCCCAAGCAGTCGGTCCGCTGCGCGCAGGGATCCCCTTCTTCGCCTCCGCCGGCACCTTCTGGGCCCTGCCCCGGCGGTCCGCATCGACCCCCGTTGCACGTGAACGCCGGCTGGCCTTCCGGGGTCTTGTCGGCACAGTCTGCGTCCTCGGTGCAGTTCTGGCAGAGGTTCGCGACGCACTTCTCGGTGGGTTGGCAGTCCTTGTCCTTCTTGCAGTTCGGGTACTTCTTGCACCCCGAAAAGGCGAGCAGGCTCAGGGCAGCGGCACACAACGCGGCGACGGAATGCGGTCGAAGAGCGAGCATGACGGCGCGTTTTTAGCACGCCCGCGTTGCCCGCGCCGAGGTGCATCGCGGCAAGCTCACGACATCCTCGTCGGCTCGCGCCTACGCGCCGGTAGGTCGCAGATGTGGGTCGCGATCGGGCCGCGCGTCCTCATTGACGACCCCTTCCATACGTCCTAATGGGGCGGCATGGGTGCACCGAACGTAACGCCGAACAACGTCCGGATCGTCGGGTCGACGGATGGACACGAGAGCATCCTGACCCCGGCTGCGCTCGCGTTCGTCGAAGCGCTGGCGGTGGAGTTCGGACCTCGGATCGAGCAACTGCTCGCGCGCCGGCGCGAGATTCAGGCCAAATACGACGCGGGACAAAAGCCCGACTTCCTCGCCGAGACGGCACAGGTGCGGCGCGGCGACTGGAAGGTCGGACCGATTCCCGACGACCTCGCCGATCGCCGTGTCGAAATCACCGGCCCCATCGACGCCAAGATGATCATCAACGCGCTCAACTCGGGCGCCAACGTGTTCATGGCCGACTGCGAGGATTCGAACGCACCCACCTGGGACAACCAAGTCGCAGGGCAGCGCCACCTCTACGAAGCGGTCCGCGGCACGCTGACCTTTCGCGACGACGCCCGCAACAAGGACTACGCCCTGCGGCCGGCGGAGCAGCGCGCCACCTTGATGGTGCGCCCTCGCGGACTGCACCTGCCCGAAAAGCACATGCTCGTCGGCGACACCCCGGTTCCTGGCTGTCTGTTCGACTTCGGGCTGTACTTCTTTCACAACGCGGCCGAGGCGGTCTCGCGCGGCACCGGTCCGTACTTTTATCTGCCCAAGCTGCAAAGCCACCTCGAGGCGCGGCTGTGGAACGACGTGTTCAACGCGGCGCAGGACTGGCTGGAGATCCCCCGCGGAACGATTCGCGCGACCGTGCTCATCGAGACGCTGCCGGCCGCGTTCGAGATGGACGAGATCCTCTACGAGCTGCGCGAGCACTCGGCCGGCCTCAACTGCGGCCGCTGGGACTACATCTTTTCCTTCATCAAGACGTTCCGAAACCAGCCCGAGTTCGCCCTGCCCGACCGCGGTCAGGTCGGCATGACGCAGCCGTTCATGGCCGCGTACTCGCAGCTGGTGATCAAGACCTGCCACAAGCGAGGCGTGCACGCGATGGGGGGCATGGCGGCTCAGATTCCGATCAAGACCGACCAGGCCGCCAACGAGGCTGCGATCGCCAAGGTGCGCGCCGACAAGGAGCGCGAGGTCAAGGCCGGCCACGATGGCACCTGGGTCGCCCACCCCGGGCTCATTGCGACGGCACGTGAGCAGTTCGATGCCCACATCAAGGGCAGCAACCAGATCGACAACCCACGCGACGACGTCAACGTCAGCGCCGCCGACCTGATCGCCATTCCCCAGGGCACCCGCACCGACGACGGTCTCCGGCAAAACGTCCGCGTCGGCATCCAATACCTCGAGGCGTGGCTGGGCGGGAACGGCTGCGTGCCGCTGTACCACCTGATGGAGGACGCAGCGACGGCCGAGATTTCCCGCGCCCAGGTGTGGCAGTGGGCCAAGCACGGGGTGGACGTGGGCGACGGCCCGGTCACCGCGGAGCGCCTGCGCACCGTCATCGACGAAGAGCTCGCGCGCGTGCGCACCGAGGTCGGAGATGCACGCTTCGACGCCGGCAAGTTCGACCTCGCCCGCGAGCTGTTCGAACGCATCTGCACCGCCGACGAGCTTCCCGACTTCCTGACTTTGGTCGCCTACGACCACATCACCACCGTGACTCAGTGAGAACCGGAGTTTTAATGACCGACCTCAAGCCCAAGACCACCGCCGCGCTGACCTTCGACGACGAACGCTGGAAGGGAATCGAACGCCCCTACACCGCGCAGGACGTTCAACGACTGCGTGGCTCGGTCGTCGTGGAGCACACCCTGGCGCGCCTCGGCGCCGAGCGCCTGTGGCACCTCATCAACACCGAGGACTACGTCAACTCGCTCGGTGCGATCACGGGCAACCAGGCCGTGCAGCAGGTCCGCGCCGGGCTCAAGGCGATCTACTGCAGCGGCTGGCAGGTCGCGGCGGACGGCAACCGGGCCGCGCAGACCTACCCGGATCAGAGCCTCTACCCCGCCGACAGCGTTCCGCACATGGTCCAGCGCATCAACAATGCGCTGCGCCGCGCCGACCAGATCGAGGTGTCCGAGGGCGCCGACGATCGGTACTGGCTCGCCCCGATCGTCGCAGACGCCGAGGCCGGCTTCGGCGGCCCGCTCAACGCGTTCGAAATGATGAAGGCGATGATCGGCGCCGGTGCCTCGGGCGTGCACTACGAAGACCAGCTGTCTTCGGAGAAAAAGTGCGGCCACCTCGGCGGCAAGGTCTTGGTCCCCGCCAGCCAGTTCAAGCGCTCGCTGATCGCGGCCCGGCTCGCGGCGGACGTCGAAGGCGTGCCCACCGTTCTGGTTGCCCGGACCGATGCCTACAGCGCGCGTCTGCTCACCACCGATCTCGACGAGCTCGACCGTCCGTTCATCACCGGCGACCGCACGCCCGAGGGCTTTTACCGGATCAAGGGCGGCATCGATCACGCCATCGCCCGCGCGAAGGCCTACGCCCCCTACGCGGACCTGCTGTGGTGCGAGACGTCGACGCCCGATCTGGACGACGCCAAGAAGTTCGCCGAGGCCGTGCGCGCCGACCATCCCGGCAAGCTGCTCGCCTACAACTGCTCGCCCTCGTTCAACTGGCGGGGCAAGCTCGACGACGCCACGATCGGCAAGTTCCAGCGCGAGCTCGGGGCGATGGGCTACAAGTTCCAGTTCGTCACGCTGGCGGGCTTTCACTCGCTCAACTACGGCATGTTCGACCTGGCGCGGAACTACCAGCAGACCCAGATGCTGGCCTACGCGAACCTGCAGGACGCCGAGTTCGCCTCCGAAAAGGACGGCTACACGGCCACCCGCCACCAGCGTGAGGTGGGCACGGGCTACTTCGACCTCGTCTCGACCATCGTCACCGGGGGCGCCGCCTCGACGCTCGCGATGAAGGAGAGCACCGAGGCCGAGCAGTTCAAGAAGTAGCCCTCGCGGCGATCCATGCGGCGCAAAGCCCGGTTCGTCTACGGACAGCCGGGCTTTCTTGTATGGTCTGCGTCCCGTGAGCGAGATGACCGCCAAGTTGATCGGCGTGGGCGCCTATCTGGCCGCCCTGCTCGTGATCGGCTGGCTCGCCTCCAAGCGCATGAAAGACGTCCGCGACTACTTCGCGGGCGGCAAGAACATGGGCTTTTGGTCGGTGGCGTTTTCCGCCCGTGCCACCGGCGAGTCGGCGTGGCTGCTGCTGGGCCTGACCGGCATGGGCGCCGCGTACGGGATGACCGCACTGTGGGTCGTCATCGGCGAGGTGCTCGGCGTCGGCGGAGCGTGGTTGCTGCTGTCGCGGCGGTTCAAGCGGCTGACCGATCGCTACGACTCGCTGACGGTGCCCGACTACCTCGAGTCCCGCTTTCGCGACAGCAGTCATCTGCTGCGCATCGTGTCCGCGGGCGCGCTCGTCGTGTTCGTCACGATCTACGTCTCGGCGCAGATCGATGCCACCGGCGTCGCGTTCGAGACCTTTCTCGACTGGAACTACTACGTCGGCATCGCGGTCGGGTTCGCGGTCGTCCTCGTCTACATCGTCAGCGGTGGCTTTGTCGCCGTGGTCTGGTCGGACGTCTTTCAGGGCGCGCTGATGGGCATCGGCCTGGTCGTGCTGCCCATTGTCGCGCTGATGTCCGCCGGCGGTCCAAGCGAGGTCTTCGATGCGCTCACCGTCCGGGACCCCGCGCTGCTGCAGTTCTCGTTCGGGGCCGACCTGCTCGGCGTGTGCTGGACCCTGTCGCTGCTGCTGATCGGGCTGGGGTTTCTCGGCTCGCCGCAGATCTTCGTCCGCTTCATCGCGCTGCGCAGCGAGGACGAGATTCCTCGCGGCACCACCGTCGCGATCGTGTGGACCCTCGCGGCCGACGTCGGCGCGGTGCTCACCGGGATGGTCGGCCGCGCCGTACTGACCCAGCCGGGCGCCAACGTCGACGAGGTGCTCGGCAACGGGGCCCAGGACGTCCTGCCGATGCTGGTTGGCGAGGTCATGCCCGTGCTGATCATCGGGTTATACGTCGCGATCGTGCTGTCGGCGATCATGTCGACGATCGACTCTCTACTCGTCGTCGCCAGCAGTGCCGTCGTGCGCGACTGGTATCAGCGGGTCAAAGCGCCGGAGACGTCCGACGAAGCGCTGGTCCCGATGAGTCGCAAGGCCACGTTCACTCTCGCAATCATCGCGCTGGCGATCGCGCTGACCGTCTCGCTGGTCTCGGAGGGACGCACCGTCTTCTGGTTCGTCATCTTCGGGTGGTCGGGGATCTCGGCCACCTTCTGCCCGACGATGATCCTGTCGCTGTTCTGGTCCGGCTTCACACGGCGCGGTGCGTTGGCGGCGATGCTCACCGGATTTTGCTGCGTGCCGCTGTTCAAGTTCGTCGCGCCCACGCTGGGTGGTGACCTGGGCGCTGCCTTCGACAAGCTGTCCGAGCTTCCCCCCGCGTTCGCGCTGTCGTTCGTCGCGGGAATCGTCGTGAGTGTGTTGGACGGTACAGGTCGGGCAAGGCTGCGCGAGGTTGCCGACGAGATCACCGACGCGGCGCGCTGAGCGACGGGTATGGCGCATCTGGGTCGGTTCGCCGACCGACCGGCAGACTGGGTCGAAACGGCGATCTGGCGGCGCTTGCGGACCAGCCGCCCGGATGGGCAGGAAGTCTTGCGGTTTCGAGCGTCTAGACCCGGCCCGTGCTCCGAGCACCCACGCGAACTTCGATATGGATTTCAGTCCATATCAAAAAAACCTCGATTGTCGTCCGAGACATTGCAATCTGGAACACGAAGCACCGTCACATTGTCGGTGAATGGCGCGCCCATGCGGTGCGTCCTCTAGTGGCTACGGTGCGCGCTGGGTCGGCGCCTACCGCATTCGAACAACCTTTGGAACGGGAAGAGCGTGCCTCCTCGGAGGTGTCGCTGGTTCAATTCGAGTCAACGCATGGTGGGTGGTGTCTCGACCTCGGCAACGACCGAGCTCGATGCGATGGAGTCGACAGACGTCGGGGAAGGCGTCTCCGTCTCCGTTGCCGGCCACCGCCACCCCGGCCAGAGGATCGGCCCCTACGAAGTCGAATGCACGATCGGCGCGGGCGCAATGGGAGTCGTGTATGCGGCGGTCGAGCCCGGCACGCGTCGACGCCTCGCGGTCAAGCTGATGCACCCACGGGGTGCGTACGCGGGCGGTCTGTCGCACCGCGCAGACGCTTGGCTGCGCAATGAAGCCCGCATCCTGTCCCGACTGTCTCATCCCAACGTCGTGCGCGTATATGGCGTCGGCAGTGATCACGGCCGGCCGTACATGGCGATGGAGCTCGTCGAGGGCCGCACCCTCGGGGCGTGGCTCGCCGAGGAGGACCACGGCTGGGAAGAGACGCTGCGCGTGTGTCTGGAGGCCGCGCGCGGAGTCGCAGCCGCGCATCGAGCCGGCATCGTGCACGGCGATCTCAAGCCCGACAACGTCATGGTTGCCACCGACGGTCGCGTCATCGTGATGGACTTCGGGCTCGCACAGTCGATGACTCGCCGCGCGCGTGCCTCCACCGAGACCGCCATCCCGGCGCTGCCCGATGACGACGCGACCGGACGACACGCGCACTTCGAACGCGATCCCGACGAAGAAGAGGACGCGACGCAGCGCAGCCGCGCGGCGACCGGATCAGACGTTGCCGCATACGACGACGCGCCTTCGGTCGAGCTGCCCTACGATCCCTACGATCCCGACGATGCCCCGAGCATGGACGCGCGCATGGACGGGCTCGACGACGTCTCCGAAGAGGCGCCGCGCAACACGGACCGACTCAAGCGCAAGCCGGGCACGCCGGCGTACATGGCCCCAGAGCTGCTTGCCGGCCTCGGCGGCGATGCCCGCAGCGACCAGTTCTCGCTGTGCGTGACGATGTACAAGGCGCTGTTCGGGCGTCGCCCCTACGGCGGTCGAACCCCGACCGAGATCGCCTTCCGGGTCGCGCGCAACGACCTTCGCCGTGCGCCGACCGATCGCGAGGTACCGAACTGGGTCCACGCTCGGGTCACCCGAGGCCTGGCGCTCGAGCCCGGGGATCGCTGGTCGAGCGTCGAGGCGCTCATCGCCTCACTCGAGCGCGGCGTGCAAACACGTCGCCGTCAGCGTTCGACGGTCGCGGTTGCGTGCGTGATGGCGGGCGTCATCGCCATGCTTGCGCTGCGCTGGCTGATCGCGGGCATGTGAACGCGGGCTGAGGCTCGCGTCAGTTCGGGAGCACGGACTGAATGTCCGAGTCGTAGACGTGGTCCTTCTTCACGATCTGCATCCCGGGCGCGATGAGTACGTGCGCCGGGGTGTAGTTGGTGCCGAAGTGGTTGAACACGTCCCATCCGGGGTCGGACAGCACCGGGAAAGTCATCCCGTACTGGTTGGCCCAGCTCGACAGATCCGATTGTGATGGCGGGGTGCTCGAGTAGGTCTCGGCGTAGATCGAGAAGATGATGAGACCCTGGTCGACGTATTTTTGGTACTCGGCCTCCAGACCGGAGGCCTCTTGGGCGCAAGCGCCTCACCAAAAGGCGCCTTCGATCAGCCACACCGCCTTGTGGCAAAAGTCGTAGAGCCGAACCATGTCGCCGTTTTGGTCGAGCAGCGAGAAGTCGGGAATGATGTCGCCGACGCCGCTGCCCGTCGACACGATGTCGTTCTGGCAGTTGCCGACGTCCCAGCCGCCGATATAGGGGCTCTCCATCGGGCCGTCGTCCCCGTCGTCCGCCGCCGGCCCGTCCCCGGTGCCGTCGTCGCCGGGGCCGTCATCGGATGGACCGGGCAGGTCGTCGTCGTTGCCGTCGTCGGGATCGGGGAGGTCGTCGCCACCGTCGCCCATGGGCCCACCGTCGTGCCCGTCGTCGAGCGGTCCACCACCGGGACCGCCGTCATCCCCGTCGTCGTCGACGTTGGTGGGACCGTCGTCGTCACCGCCGCCGTCGTCGTCCTCGAAGTCGACGTTGCCCAGTGAGTCCACCGGGGGGATGTACTGATCGCCGAACTCGCGGCGATCGAGATCCTGTCCGCACGCGGCGAGCAGGAGCACGCAAAGGGGTAGGCAAACGGTCGTACGCATGGGGACACCCGCGGACCGAACCCGGGGACGAGGGCACGATCGATGGCGCAAGGAGCAACCGACGTGCCAACCCCAATCAGCACGAAGGGTTCGGCACTTGGCGCATCGATCGCCGACGATCGACCCAGCCCGCGGGACGGACGGCGCGACCTGTGGGCAACCAGCGCAGCGACGGGTTGCCCACCGATGCGCGACCCGCTGTCTTGAACGTAACTGTGCCCACGCCGCGGCCGCGCCAAGTGTCGAATATCCGTGAGAGATCTGCCGCGTCGCGGGGCAAAACCGACCATAAACCGAACTTGACGTCGAGTTCGGTTTCGGTCAGATTCCTCAGCGTGAACAGCGAGCCATCCCTTCGAGTGCCGATGCAGACGCGAGCCCACCGCACCCGCGCGGCGCTGGTGGAGGCCGCGGCCCTCGAGTTCGGCGAGAAGGGCTACGCCAAGGCGACCGCCAAGTCGATCGCGAGCCGAGCCGGCGTCGCCGTCGGTTCCTTCTATCAGTACTTCCCCAACAAGGACGCCGTGCTGCAGGAGCTCGCGTCCGGCCGTGCGCGCGCACTGTCCGATGAAACGCTGCGCCGTCTCGCAGCACCCCCCGAGGGTCTGCCCACCGACCCCGAGCAGCTCGAGCAGCTCGTACGCGCGGCGATGTTCGAGATCGTCGACGAGATCATCCGGTACCACCGGGTCAACCGAGACCTCCACGCCGTGATGACCGAGCGTCGCCACGCCGATCCGCGCCTCGATCGGATCACGAGCCGAGCCGAGCACGCCCTCGTCCGAGCCATCGCCGAGGTCATCGGTCGATGGGGACGCGTCCCCGACCCCCAAGCCGCCGCGTTCGTGGCGTACGGCTGCGTGGAGGGCTCCATTCACATGCACGTGCTCGCGGAGCCGATGGTCGACGACGACCGCTTCCGCGCGGCACTGGTCGACGCACTGCAGGCAATCGCCCTGCCCGGTGGGATCACGGCGGACGCCTGAAGACCACTCTCGAACCGCAGCAAGGAAACGAGACTGACATGGCACTCATCAAGCTCAATCGCGACTGGTCTGCTCTGATGCATCAGTACCGAGAAGACCACCAGAACCGGGTCAATCAAGCGTGCCACACCGTGGGTGTGCCGCTCATCGCCGGCTCGATTCCGGTGGCGGCGACGATCGTCGGGATTCCGGTCGCGGCGGCGATGTTCACCGTCGGCTGGGGCTTTCAGTTCGTCGGCCACGCATTCGAGGGCAAGAAGCCGTCGTTCGTGGACGACAAGCGACAGCTCCTCGTCGGGCTGATGTGGTGGTCGCAGAAGGTCGGGCTCGGCGTCGTCGAAGACGACGTTGGCAACGGAGCCGTGGCGAACGACGAGTCGGTGCACGTACCGGCGGCTCAATAGCGCAAGGGCACTCGGGCACGGGAGCTCGCCACGCGAGCGCGGGAACCTTTTCGGCGGGGTGGTGTCGTGACAGGCACCCCTCCCCGAGCTGGATCTGCCATGAATCGCACCGTCGTCCGTTCTCGGGCGCGGCGCGGCGCAGCGCAGTCCGGGACCGTGCGCGCCAATGAGCGCCGTGGTGCCCGGACGGGTCGCTCGCGCACGCGCTTCGCTGCCTGGAGTCTCGCCCTCGTCCTGCCTGCGTTCGTACCCGCGGGCTGCACCCCCGTCGGCGGCGATCCGGGAGAGCTCGCAACTCCCGAGGAGCCGGCGCCGATCGATGACGCCGAGCTGGTCGGGCACGAGTACACGCCCGAGCTCCGACCGCACCAAAGCCCGCACCCCGACGATGTCGATCTCGGCGACCTGCCGGACGTCGCGTGTGCTCCCGTCGATCCGCTGGAGGACGTGGTCGACGTGGACCCGTCCGAGGAGCCGTCCACCGGCATGCTGCTCGCCAAGCTGTCGGGCGATCGCTGGGTCGGCCTTCCGCTACGCCACACCAGCTTCGACACGGTCGTCACCGGCACGGTCGCTGAGACCCTCGTCACCCAGCGCTTCGTCAATCCGCTGTCCGAGCCGATCGAGGCGGTCTACACCTTTCCCCTGCCCCACGACGGCGCCGTGGACGACTACTGGCTGCGCATCGCCGACCGCCACATTCGCGGGGTGATCCTCGAGCGCCAGGAGGCTCGGGAGACCTACGAGGAAGCCAAGAAGAAGGGCCAAAGCGCCGCGCTGCTCGAGCAAGAGCGGCCCAACATCTTCACCCAAAACGTGGCCAACATTGAGCCGGGCGCGTCGATCGACGTGGGCATGCACGTCGTGCAGCCGCTGTCGCCGTCCAAAGGGCGCTACACACTGGCGCTGCCGACGGTCGTCGGACCGCGCTTCATTCCGGGCGCATCCTCCGGCTCGGGGAGCGGCACCGGGATGGTCGCCGACACCGACGTGGTCCCCGATGCCTCCAAGATCACGCCGCCGGTGCTCCCCGAGGGTTTTCGAACCTGCGGCGACCTCGAGATCACCGTCTCGATCGACGCGGGGGTCCCCGTCCGCGGGCTGCGGTCGCGTTCGCATCGCGTCGATTTGACGCCCGAGGCGACCGGTGCCGAAGTCAGCCTCGACGAGCGCTACGCCGTTCTCAACCGCGACTTCCGGCTTTCATGGAGCCTGGCGGGGACCGAGCCGACGGCCCGCCTGATGGCTGACCCGGACGACGACGGTCACGGAGGATGGTTTTCGCTGACGATCCATCCGCCGGCGCACCTCGCCGATGAAGACGCCGCGCGCCGCGAAATGGTGTTCGTCGTCGACAACTCCGGCTCGATGGGCGGCGAACCGATCGAGACCGCCAAGGCCACGATGCGCCGTTTCCTCGAGGGGCTGCGCAAGGACGAGGGCTTTCAGGTGCTGCGCTTTTCCGAGTCTGCCTCCGGGCTGGGCACGACGATCATGGAGCGCACCGACGACAACATCGAGTCGGGCCTGGACTATGTCGACGCGATGGAGGGCATGGGCGGCACGATGATGACCGAGGGCATTCGCGCCGCCCTCACCCTGCCCCGCGATCCATCCCGATCACGCTACGTCGTGTTCTTGACCGACGGGTACATCGGCAACGAGCGTGAGATCTTCCAGCTTGCCGAGCGCGAGCTCGGCGACACCCGGATCTTCTCGCTCGGCGTGGGCAGTGCGCCCAACCGCTACCTGCTCGACGGCCTCGCGCGCATGGGCGGAGGCGCTGCGCACTACGTCGACCAAGGTGAAGACGCGGACGTGGTCGATGCGCTCTACGAGCAGCTGCGCGCGCCGGCCCTGACGAATCTCTCGATCGAGTTCTCCGGCATGAAGGTCCCCGACCTGGCGCCGGCGCGACTGCCCGACCTGTTCGTCGGCCAGCCGGTGGTGGTGTTCGGGCGCTACGAAGGCAAGCTCGACGGCACGGCGACGGTGCACGGCAACGGGCCGGGCGGCGAGGTGACGATCCCGGTGCAGGTGCATCACGCCGACGCCGAGCGCGTCGACGGACTCGAGTCGATGTGGGCCCGGACGCGAATCGACGATCTGCTGTTCGACCCGGTGCAGATGGGCGAATACGGCCAGCCCGCGGACGAGACCAAAAAGAAGGTCATCGTTCTGTCGCTGCAGCATCGCGTGCTCACCGAGTTCACGGCGTTCGTCGCCGTCGACGCCAAGACCGTCGTCAAGGGCGCCGGCACCGACATCACCGTCGTGCAGGGCGTGGACGCAGTGCACGGCATGGCCCAGGGCATGATTCACCAGTTCGAGTACGGTGGGCCGCAGCGGCCTTCGGGTGGGCTGGGCAACGTCGGTCTGATCGGCAAGGGCGGCGGGGGCGGGACCGGTGCGGGCTACGGCCGAGGCTCGGGCGCGGGGTTTGGCGGCCGCGGCTCGCGAGTCCCCCGGGTGCGCATGGCCAAGGCGCAGGTGAAGGGCTCGATGGACCGGCACATCATCCGGCGGATCGTTCGCAACCACATCAACGAGGTGCGCCACTGCTACAACCAGGCGCTGACGCGCGACCCTGCGATCGCGGGGCGCGTAACGATGCAGTTTGTCATCTCGCCGACCGGTGCGGTCAGCAACGCCGTGGTCGGCAAGACGGAGATCGAGGACGCCCAGCTCGGCCAGTGCCTGGCCAAGGCGATCAAGCGCTGGAAGTTCCCGGTGTCCTCCGACGCCGGGAACGCGGTGGTCAACTACCCGTTCGTGTTCAAGCCGGGGGACTCGGGGAAGTCTCAGAAGTCTCCGAAGGCTCCAAAGGCTCCGAAGGCTCCGACGGAGAAACGGGTGCCGCTTCCGACGCCTCCGACGCATCCGACGCATCCGAAGCGGATGGTGACGGGGCGGCAGGCGCCGAGCCCTTGAACCACTGCCAGTAGTCGATGGCGGCGAGGAACTCCTTGGAGTACGCCCGCCGCCGCGCGACCTTGCGATAAAAGATCGTGCCGTCGGTGTCGATCAGATAGACCGCGTGCCAGGCAAGATCACCGACACCTTCGTTCTCGAGGTTCCAGCCGCGAATGATCTTCAGGTCGGGGTCGGACAGCAGCGGGAACGACAGGCCCTTCTCGGTCGCCCACGGAAGGGTGACGTCGGGCTTGTCGACCGACAGGGCCACGACGGTCACGCCGCGCTCGTCGTACTTGGAGAGGTTGCGTTGCAGATCGCCCATCTGCGAGTTGCAGGCGGGTCACCAAAAGCCCCGGTAGAACATCAGCAAGACCGGGCCGGCGGCGCGGGCTTGGGCCAAGTCGAACGTGCCGCCGCTGGCGATCGGGATCGTGAAGTCTTCGGCGGTCTCGCCGAGCGCCGGGGCGTCGGGCGCCCCGGTAAAAAACCCATAGGCCTCGGTGGTGATTGGGATCGGATCGGGGGTCTTGCTCGAGGGCTTGAACCGCGGGGGGTCGGGTGCGTCGTCGGGGACCGGGGCGTACGGCGGATCCCATAGGTTCGCTTCCGCGGACGTCGCGGCGGCGGGGGTGGTCGAAGATGGTTCGGGAGCGGTGGAGCTGGCGCAGGCGAGCGTGAGGGTGGCAAGCAGAGCGAACGGGAGGCGCACGCCCGGGAGTTTGCCAGGACAGGGAGGCGCTTGGCTCGCCGGGCACGGTCACGGGCCGCGGAGTGGGTGGTGGGAAAAGTCGGGGTTTTGATTCGATCCGAGGGGGCGACCGGGGCGTACACCTCCCGACCGCGGCCGACGCCGATGGTCTGGACCCCGCCGCCATGCTCGCCGACCCCACCGCCGCCGTCGCCCGAAACGCTGCTCTGAGCCCGATTCGTCTCGCTTTGGGGCTTTCGGCCGGACTGGCGACGCTCGCGGCGACCGGCACCGCGCACGCGCACATGGGCAGCACCAAGGCGGTGCAGGCCGAGGTCACCGAGACGGGAGCGCGGCTGGACGTCCAGGTCGAGGCGGTCGATGCCGCACTCGCGCTCGGGCTCGGAGTGTCGACGGATGCCGCCGACCTCGCCGAGCACGGGCCGCTCATTGGTGCCTGGCTCGGCCGTGGGCTGGCCGTCTCGGGTGACGCCGGACCCTGTGCCCCCAGCGCCGAAGCGCCGCGCCTGACCGCGCGCGACGGCAAGGACAACGTCGCCGTCGTCGTCCACTACGAGTGCCCGCAGCCGATGGGCAACCTGGCGCTCGCCGACGAGACCGTGTTCGACGACGACCCCGACCACGAAGTGTTCGTCAACGTCGCCGGCGCCAGTGGAACCGCGGCCTACGTGCTGCGAGCCGATCAGCGCGAAGTCTCGCTCTCGCAGCCCGCGTCGACCACCGACACCGCGGGACGGTTCCTGTACCAGGGCGGGGTTCACCTCGTCACCGGCTACGACCACCTGTTGTTCTTGCTGTCGCTCATCCTCGCGGCCGGCATGGTGGCCGAGCGTGACGGTCTGCGTGCCGCCCTGCGCGACGTGGCGTGGGTCGTGACCGCCTTCACCGTCGGACACAGCATCTCGCTCGTCGCGGCCACCCTCGGCTGGGTCACCCTGCCCAGCCAGTGGGTCGAGGCCACGATCGCGGCCTCGATCGTGCTCGTCGCCGGCATGAACGTCACACGCCCGCAGGCCTCCGTGGCCCGGCCGTGGCTCGCCGGAGTGTTCGGACTCGTGCACGGCTTCGGCTTTTCGTCAGTGCTCGCCGAGGTCGGATTGCCGACCGCGCAGCGCCTGGTCGCCCTGCTCTCCTTCAACGTCGGCATCGAGCTCGCACAGCTCGCCTTCGTTGCCGTGGTCCTCGTCCCGCTCGCCATCGCGGCCCGTCACCGGCAGTACCGCCGCGTGGTCGTGCAGGGCGGCTCGCTCGCCATCGCCGCCTTCGGGTGCGTCTGGCTGGTCGAGCGGGTCCTGGGCTGACACCGAGTCTCTTCTCGTCACAACGACGACTTTTCACAACCAACCCCGATCCCGGACTGGGTCGGACACGTACGTACAAACGAACGCTCGCCGGTTCCGGGTCGAACCGCCGCGCACACTGGGAGGACGCATGAACACCAAACTGGCAGTTTTGCCGACCGTAGCCCTCGGGCTGTCGCTCGGCTGCGGCGTCAACGTGGCAGACCTTCTGCCCCAGACGCCGCCCACCAAGGTCGAACCGCTTACCAGCGAAGGCCTTCACAACATCGGCGGCGTGGCTTCGAGCCCCGACGGCGAGACCTTCTACGCCCTTGCTTTCGACGACGACAATCGTCCCGGCGTGTTCCGGGCGATGGCCTCGGACGGCCAGGTCGAGCCGCTCCACGTCGGCGAGCCCCTGCTCTACCCCAGCGACATCGCGGTCTCCTGTGACGGCAGCCGCGTGTTCGTCTCGGACATGGGCCTGGGTTCCTCGACCAGCGAGTTCGGCGAGGACCTCACCCCCGAGACCAGCATGGGGGGCATTCACGTCATCTCGACCGACGGCGGCGAGATCGCCTCGTTTGCGTCGGAGGGCATTGCGCGAGCGTCCGGCCTCATCGTGAGCACCGACTGCAACACGCTCTTCGTCACCGGCTACTCGGACATGGGCATGCCCGCCCTGTTCACCGTGCCCGTCGAAGGCGGCTCGGTTTCGACGATCGCCGAGGGCGCTCCGCTCGTGTCGCCCACCGGCGTGCACGTGGACGAAAACAACATCGCGTGGGTGATGGATCACCTGGCGCGCGGCGACGGTGGTGAAGGCATGCTCTTCGCCATCGATCTGGACGGCAACGTGTCCGAGGTCGTGTCTGGCCTGGGCATGGGACGCCACGGTGGCGTCTCCCTCGTTCCGGGAGGCACCACGGCGGTCATTCCGGTGCGCAACGACCTCACCGGTCAGAGCACCTTGATCACCGCGAACACCGAAACGCTCGATGTCGAGATCATCGACACCCCCGACATCGCGCATCCCACCGGCGTCGCCGCTGCCCGTGAGGCACCGGTCATGGTCGTCGCGGGCGAGTACGGCCTGCACATCGCGACCTTCGACTGAGCCGCCACCCTCCACCGACATCAACACGCATCAACACAGAGATTTCCGACATGAACACCACCAACAAGATCCTCGTCAGCGCCGCCGTGGCCCTGGGTGCCACGTTCGTACCCGACGTCGCGCAGGCCTCCTCGCACCGTGAAGCCCCGGCCATCGCCGAGGACCAGTTCGCGGACAACACCGACGTCTACACCTTCATCTCGCCGGAGAACCCGGACAATCTGGTGCTGGTGGCCAACTACGTGCCGCTGCTCATCCCGCACTCGGGTCCGAACTTCTACCGGTTCTCCGACCGCGTTCGCTACGAGATCCTCATCGACAACGACGGCGACGCGCTGCCCGACGTCAAGTACCACTTCAAGTTCAACACGACGACCGCGAACGGCGGCACCTTCCTGTACAACGTCGGCCCGATCGACTCGATCGACAGCCCCAACCTCAACGTTCGTCAGACCTACGACCTGTTCAAGGTCGAGATCGGCGACGGCGGCGGCTTCGACGTCGAGCAGATCATCGACGACGCCCCCGTGGCGCCGTGGCACGTGGGTGACCGCTCCTTCCCGGACGGCAGTTACGAGTCGGTGGCCGACCAGGCCGTCACCGCCGCTGCGGACGGCAGCCAGGTCTTCGCCGGTCCGCGCGACGAGCCCTTCTTCGTCGACCTGCACGTCTTCGACCTGCTCGGAGTCGGTGGCTTTCCCTCGACCGACGGCGTCAACGTGATGTCGCTCGTGCTCGAGGTGCCCATCGCCGAGCTCGCCGCCGGTGGCGAGCGTCCCAGCGCGGAGAGCCCGCTGCAGAGCCAGGTGCTCGGCGTATACGCCCGCGCCAAGCGTCCCATCGTGACCATTCGCCCGCCCGTGGGTGGCGACGTCGACTTCGGCGGCTTCCAGCAGGTCTCGCGCCTGGGCTGGCCGCTGGTCAACGAGGTCATCGTGCCGCTGCAGGACAAGGACCTGTACAACCGAAGCCATCCCGTCAACGACGTGGCCAACTTCGGCGCGTACATCCTCGACCCCGAGGTGCCCGGACTGCTGTCGGCGGTGCTTGGCCTGGACTGTGCTCCCACGCCGGCCGAAGGCCGCCTGGACATCGTCGGCCTGCTCGCGCCGAACGAGACCACCGCCGCCGACCTGCTGCGCATCAACGTGACCGAGGGCCAGACCTTCGAGAACAGCGGCTTCCCGAACGGCCGGACGCTCACCGACGACGTGACCGACGTCCTGCTCACCGTGGCCTGCAACAACGGCGGCGCCGTGGGTGACGGCGTCGACGGCAACGACCTGGCCTTCTTCGACCGGATGCCGTACCTGGCCTCGCCGCACTCGGGCAACCCGCTCTAGGGCTGACGAGGACACAAGCAAGCTCGTCTTCATCGGAAACGCCGGGGCCTCACCGCCCCGGCGTTTTCTTTGGTTTCGGAATGGTCACACGCAGACGGCCGTACACTGCAGGCCATCGGAAACATCCGATGACCTGCTTCCTATCTTCACGGCCATGCGAAAAAGCGCCGTTCCTCGCCCACTTCGTGGTCGAAAAACGACTTTTCCGATGGCCTACTCTGCCCGTGGCTCGTGCTTGCGTCATCGCTTCGCTGCTGCTCCTGCCCGTGCCCGAT
>JGI12316J15310_10000083_pt20 | contig 19501 bp, 12 predicted proteins | sample MarCyaLeptolynsp_FD_15310 | JGI IMG/M metagenome (IMG submission 15310)
ACTGCCGCTCCTCGCCGAACTTCCATCCGTACGTGCTGAAGCCAGGCCACGCGCTGCCCCACTTGACCAACCCTGCGGCCACCGGATTGAGGTCCGTGTAGGCGAGATCGCGAAGCGCCTGCTCGTCGGAGTCCGTCGTTGTGTCGCACGAACCGCCGGGTGAGAACATCGAGTCGAAACGACCGAGCCTGGCGTTGAAGCCTCGCGCGATGCAGCTGTGGATCGAGTTCTTGTAGTTGGGGCGGTTGCCGTTGCGGTCGGTCGTGTCGTGATGCGGGTGGTTGCTCATCGCGATCCCCGCATGGAACGCAAAACCGTACTTTCGCTGGGCGCGGGCAATCGTGTAGCCGACGAAGTTGCGCAACTCCTCGGCGCGCTCTTCGAGCGACATGCCGTCGCGAGGACGGCCGTAGGGCGACATATAGAAGCGGCGCTCGTGGCAGCGGATGGTGACCTTGACGCGGTCGCCGGGGCACACCGGACGCGCTCGGACGCGCCGGTGTTTCCGTTTCTCGGCGCGAGCGCGGTTGGCCGCCCGTCGTTCGGCGCTGGCCTGCCGGCGCTTTGCCGCGGCTGCTTGGCGGGTCGAACCCATCGCACGAAGCCAGTCGACCGCGTCGGGCTCGCGTTGCAGGTTTTTTCGCGACGGGACGAATTTTGTCGAACTCAGCCGGGCGGCCCGCCGGAATCTCGGCCCGCAAGACTTTCGGTTTCCGACGACCTTGCGTCCGGGACCACGGGGACCTCGACTCGTCCGTCCTGTTTCAGACGACGTTGGGTCCGGGACCACCGGTACGTTCGGTCCGGGACCACTTCGGACACTTTGGGGACCACTTGCCATAGAGTTGCCTTCGCGGATGACATCGGCCCCCAACGATGACGAGACGCGGACGGCGCCACCGCGCTCCAGCACCGCCGCGAGCCCAAAGTCCGCGGAAGGACCGGAGCTCGTCTCGCCGGCCACCGCGATCGGTCGATTCTCGGTACTCGGCCTGGTCGGATCCGGCGGTATGGGGCAGGTCTACTCGGCCTACGACCCGCAGCTCGACCGTCGCGTTGCGCTCAAGCTCCTCCCGCATCGCGGAAACGATCGCGAACGAGACCGACTGATCCGTGAGGCGCGAGCACTGGCCCGACTCGCCCACCCCAACGTGGTCGCGGTCCACGATGTTGGCGAACACAACGATCGATTGTTCATCGCCATGGAGTTCGTCGAGGGACAAACGCTGAAAGACTGGGCGTTCGACAAACCGCCCGGTGGTCAGGAGCGCCTCGCTCGGGCACTGGAACTGCTTCGTGACGCGGGCCGTGGCCTCGAAGCAGCCCACCGCGCCAGTCTGGTCCATCGCGACGTCAAACCCAAGAACATTCTCGTGGGAGACGATCGACGGGTCCGCGTGGTCGACTTCGGCCTTGCTCGGACCGAGGGCGGAAAAGTCGACGAGAGAGACCTGGCGCAGACACACCGATCGGTGGACGAGCGCGAGCTCGACGGTGCCCACGTCGACGAAACCATCACCGCGACGGGCCACGCAATCGGCACCCCGGCATACATGGCTCCGGAACAATTCGCGGGCGGCACGGTGGACAGCGCGACCGACCAGTTCGGCTTCTGCGTGACCGCGTGGGAGGTGTTGTTCGGTGTTCGCCCGTTCGAAGCCGGCGATGAACGAGAGGCCCTCGCCGCGATTCGCAAGGGAGCAGCCACCCGCCCCCCGGAGATTCAGATTCCCCAGGCGGTCGAGGCCGCGCTTCGCAAGGGGTTTTCGTACCGGTCCTCGGCCCGGCATCCCGACTTCAGCCGGCTGTGCCGCGTGTTCGACGAAGCGCTCGCCGTAGAGGATCGTTCGGCCGCGCGTCGCAGCCGACGACGCGCGGCCGTCATCGCCATAGGCGTCGGACTCGCGGCGGCGGCCGTCGTTGGGATAGTGCTCGAACGCGGCCCGAGTTGCGACGGCGGCCAACACCACTTCGACGGCGTTTGGGACGAAGCTCGCAAGGCGAGTCTCCAGTCGTCCATCGTTGCGACCCAGGTCAGCTTCGCACCGGAAGCCTGGGAACGGATCGAACGCAACGTGGACGCCTGGCGCGAGACGTGGATCGCCGGTCATCGCGACGCCTGCGAGGCGGCGCAGATTCGTGGCGAGCAGTCCGCGCGACTGATGGACCTTCGCATGGTCTGCCTCGAATCGAGGCGCGACCGTTTGAGCGCCTACCTAGCCTTGCTCAGCGAACCCGACGCGGTTCGGCTCGCACGTGCTGACGAGGGCTTCGCGGCCCTTCCTCCGATCGAGAGTTGCCGCGACCCGGACTACGTCCGATCGCAGGCCACACTCCCCGACGACCCCAAGGCCCGAGCGAGCGCAGAGCGCCTTCTCGAGTCGTTGGATCGCGCCAGCGCGCTGCACGACGCTGGTGATGCTCAATCAGCGCTGCAGATCACGGAGGCATGCGTCGACGCGGCGCAGGAGGCCGAGTTCCCGCGTATCGCTGCACGTTGCCACTTCGGCCTCCACCGCGACCTCTACGCGCTCGGCCGCTTCGCGGAGTCTCGCGATCATGCGGAGAATGCCTACCGACTCGCGCGTCGTATCGACGACACCGAGATCGCGGCAGCTGCCAGCCGCGTACTCGTGTCCGTGACTGGCGTCATGCTCCACCAGTTCAACGAGGCGCGATGGTGGGCGAAAGTCGCTCGAATCGAGGCCCAACGTCTCAACGACCCGCTCGTCGACGCGCAGCTCGACGTCGCCGAGGCGAGACTCGCGTTTGCCCGAGGTGACTACGCCGGGGCCGACAAACTCGCCACCCACGCGCTCTCGACTATCGCCAGAACGGACAGGACGACTGCGACATATGCTGTTCTCTTGTTGTACACGGCAGAAATCCGCTCATACCGTCTCGACCTCGACGGCGCAGACCAGGCCTGTGCGGAGGCGCTGGAGGTTTTCGAGGACATCGTGGGGTCGCGCCATCCCTGGTTTCTCGAAGCACGTACGGTCCGAGCCGACCTACGCAGACGCAAGGGAAGCATTGCTCTGGCGATGGAGGAACTTCAGGACGTCGTGCGAGTTCTCGAAAATGACTTCGGGTCGGATCACCCTGAGCTTCTGGGGCCACTGTTCCGCTTGTCGGCGGGGCACCGAAGCCGCGGCGACTTTGAAGCAGCGCTTGCGGTGCTCGAGCGAGCAAAGGGGCTACGGCGACCGACCCCCATCGGGAGCGACGTCGCTCGGTACGACTTGGATTGGCAACAGGGCGAGCTATTCAGAGGGATGTCGGAACCGGTTCGCAGCCACGCCGCATTCGAGCGGTCCTACCGGGAGCGCCTCGAGGCGCTGGGATCGGAGAATCCAGACACCGCTCGGGCTCAGATCCAGTTCGGAGCTGCTCTCGTCTTGATCGGGCGCTCTGATGAAGGCTACGCCGAAATCGATGAGGGCCTCACCACCCTGGGAGAAGGTCTCGACACCAACCACGAAGACAACGCCCACGTGCTCGAGGCGTTGGGAGCAGCAGCACGTGCACGCGGCGACACTGCAGGCTACCTCGACCATACGCGCCGACAGCTCGAGATTCTCGAGAGCCTGTTCGGACCCGACTATCCGAGCCTTGGCCTCACGCACGCGAATCTCTGCGGCGCACTCGCAAATCTCAACCGTGGAAAGGAAGCGTTGCCGCACTGTCAGCAGGCGCACCGGTTGTTCGCAACTGGCGAGTTGCGGCAGGGTGATGTCGCCGGGCTGCACAACAACACCGGCGCGGCGTTCCGCACCGCCGGCGAGCCAGAGGAGGCCATTCGGCACTACCGGGCCGCCCTCGAACTGTGGAGCACCGCCCACGGCGACGAGAGCATGCAGGTCAGCATCGCCCTCGCCAATATCGGGGAGATCCACCACGAACAAGGACGGCATCGTGAGGCGCTTCGAATCTACGGGCGCGCAATCTCGATCCGAGAGGCCATCGCCGGCCGCGACCATCCAGCGCTCGTGTCTCCGCTCCTGGGCGCCGCGAGGGCCCACCTCTCCGCGGGCCGGCTCGAGCAAGCACGTGCACTCGCCGAGCGCGCCCTCGAGATCGCCGAGCGAAACGCGAGCGACACGAGTCGCATCGCGGAAGCATGCGAGCTCTTGGGCCGCATCTCATGGGAGCTTCCCGGCGGTCGCAAGCGGGCACGCAAGCTCGGCGAACGGGCACGGGAGTTGCTGAGGGCACGTGGGCCATCGGCCAAGGAAGACCTCGCGCGCGTCGAGGCCTGGCTCGCGACGCGTGCTCCGGCCCGGCGCACAACAGCCCAACCCACGTAGAAACAAGACCAGCCTCACAGAGCGTCCAGCCAACGCTCGACCGTGAGCGAGTCCTCCGGCTTTCCCGACCGCGCGTAGTCGTCGCGTGCTTGCTCGGCGAGGGCGCGCGCCCGATCGCGATCCGCATCCGGGGCGCGCAGGAGAGCGCGAGCAAGAACGAACGCTACCGCCGCTCGATCCTCGAGCGCGGCTTCGCCGGCGCGGACCTGCTGCCAGGCTTGCTCGGCCAGGGTCATCGCCTCGGACAATTGCTCGAGCTCGATCAAGACCGACGCTAGTCGTGAGCGTCTCACGGCAACCTCGTCGTGGTCGGGTCCGTGCTCTTGGATGCGCCGCGTCAGCACGATGCGATGGAGCTGCTCGGCATCGGCAAGCTTGCCCTGCTGCTCGAGAATCGACGCGAGCATGGCTTGCGTCCCGATCACCGTCCGGTGCTCCGCACCGAGGGACCTCGTCTGCTGTTCGATGGCGGTCCGCAGCTCGGCCTCGGCCTCGGCCACTCTGCCCTGCTCCGCCAGGCTCGAAGCGATATTGCTGTGCGCCATGGCCACGTGTGGGTGCTCGGGACCGAGCGCATCTCGGTTGATCGCTTGCGCCGCTCGGAACTCGGCCTCCGCCTCGACGAATTCGTCCAGCCCCCAAAGCGCCGCCGCGTAGTTGTTCCGCGTGCTCGCAACGTAAGGATGCTCGGGCCCGAGCTGTCGGAGCCGTAGGTCGAGCGCGGTGCGAAGCTCCGGTTCCGCCTCCGCGTATCTGCCTTGGTGGATCAGCGCGACCGCGAGGTCGTTGAGGCTCGCCGCAACTCTGGGGTGCTCGGGGCCAAGCGCCTCGATGCGGAGCGCCAGCGCCCTGCGATGCTCCGCTTCGGCATCCTCGAGCTTGCCTTGGGCCACCAATACGGTCGCCAGTTTGTTTCGAAACGCGGCTTCGTGGAGCGGACTGGTGCGGGAGAGCCCTTCCGCGATGGGACGATAACGCAACGCGTGCTCGGGACGCCCGAGCTTGTCTCCCACGACGTGCATCAGCTGATTCGAGGCGGTGCGCATCCAGCCGCGGTGCCCGCTGGCGACGCTGCGCTCGAGGACCTTCTCGAGCATCGAAACAGCGGCTTGGTACTCCCCTTTGTTCGCGAGTATCAGCCCCTCTTGGAGCATGCGCTCGGTGTGCGCGGCCGGGTACTCGATGCCCTCGAGCACCTCCCGTGCACCGTCGAGCGTCTCGAACGCTTGCTCGAGACGTCCGGCGCGCCGCAGGACCTCCACCCTCGCGAACTGTGCCTGGACGGCGGCCACCGCCAGCGCCTCGGACTCGTCCGGCGGTTGCACCTCGGCCATCAGGGCCGCTGCATCCGCGCACCGGGACAACCGAGGCAGGCCTCCCACGATCTCGTGCGCTCGCTGGACGACCGCCGCATCGGCGGCGGCGAGGGTCTCCACCGTCGCATCCAGGCTTGCCGCAGAACGACGAAGGCAGCTCATTCGCAGGTCCATCAGCGCGGCGGACTGCTCGCCGCGAACCGTGGTGGCCTCGCACGATTCGCGATGCATGTCGGCCCATGCGTCGCGGTAGAGATCCAGCGCTCGTCCAGTGTGCACGGAAGCCTCGTCGGCGTAGGTGCGTCCAACCGCCTCGAACGCGGACCGCACCTCGCTCCGCCGCGCGTCGTTCCAGACGTTGTCGATCTCCGCTCGCCCTCCCTCGCACGGTGCATCCGAGCCCATCGACCATGCCGACACCCAGATGCCCCCGGCCGCGAACAGCAACAGCCCCCCGAGCGCAAGCCCCCAGCGCCTGCGTCGGCGCGATGGATCCCACTCCAGCGCGTCCAACAGTGCACGCATCGACGGCCACCGATCCTCGGCGCTGGGGCAGAGGCCCCGCATGACCGCCTCGGCAATGGGAGCCGGCGTCGCCGGATGGGCCCACTTGGGCGGACCGCGTCGACGATCCGCGAGAGTCGCTTCGCGAGGAAACGGCGGGGCCCCGTGCAGAGCCTCCCACAACGCGACGCAAAACGCGTATTGATCGGCAGCCGGCGTCAGCGCTCGACCGTCGTATTGCTCGGGCGGCATGTAGCGCGGCGTCCCGATCACCCGTCCCACTTGCGTGAGGCCATAGACCTGGGTGTCCTCCGAGGAGTCGCGGCCCCCCGCCTTCGTCTTCGCCAAGCCGAAGTCGGTCACCTTGATCGCGCCGTCGCTGGCGACGAGTACGTTCGACGGCTTGAAATCACGGTGCAGCAGCCCAGCGTCGTGCGCGGCGACCAGGCCACGACCCGCCCGAACGAACGCTTCGACGATCTCCAGCCAGGAACGGGTCTGCTCCCGCAGCCAGCCCTTGAGCGTCTGCCCTTCGACGTACTCCATCACCAGAACGACCGTTTGCGCCGGGCTGTCCTCGACGTCGAAGACGGTCACCACGTTCGGGTGCGCCAGTTGGGCCATCGCCCGTGCCTCTGCGACCAGGCGGAGCGTGTTCTCCTCGTCGAGACGGCTGCGCCGGAGCTCCTTGAGCGCGACCTCTCGCTGGAGCTTGGGGTCGTAGGCACGCGTGACGCGGCCCATGCCGCCGCGACCAACCTCCTCGAGCACGACGTAGCGCCCGACTGCCGAGTCGGACACGTCCGGATTCCACTCGGGGTCTGGCGCCTCCGTTTGCTTCGTGGGGGTGCGGTCCGACGACCCGCCCGAGCTCGAGCCGTGCAGCGCGACGACGTGACCCACGTTGGCAGTATCTGTACTGATGATTGGCCTACACAAGCCCCTATGGCCGCCGCTATCGGATGGAGTGGGTTTCGGCTGCGCCAATCCCCAAGCGCATCGGCCACGCAGGCAGTCGACTTGAGACTCACGCAACCCGCCGGAACACGGTGGCCAGCCACGGCTGCTGAGCGCGCGGCCGTCCCGGCGGGCGGTAGTAGTGCTCGAGCTCTTCGAAGCCACGAGCCGTCACCATTCGCGTCCAGCGGGCGTGATCGTGATAGGCGCCGTAGCGGTCACCGTGCCAGCCCTCTTCGTTGGGGCCGCGCGGATTGGAGCAGAACAGCACGCCCCGATCGACCAGCGAGGCTCGAAGCTCGTCCAGTACCGCGCTCAGTTCCTGGGTCGGCACGTGGAACAGCGACGCGTTGGCGAACACCGCGTCGAAGCGTCCACGAGGCAAGTCGAGGTCCAGGAAGTTTTGGTGGAGGACCTCGCAGCCGGAGTTTTTTCGCGCGAGCTCGCAGAATCGCTCGGCGCCGTCGAGTCCAATCGCTTCGTGCCCCATCTCGGTGAACGCGATCAGATCTCGTCCCGGCCCACAACCGAGGTCGAGGATCGTCAATGCGCCCTCCCCCTCGACGTGGCGAAGCATCGCCGACCGGTTCTGCGTCACGTCGTGGTCGCGCGTGCCTTCCCAGAATGCATCCGCTCGCAGATTGTAGTGTCCGATCGTTGTCGAAGTGATTTCGTCCAGCTGCGACGGACGCAGCACCCGCGGACGGAGCCTCCAATCGAAGACAACTTCTACGGCCGGCTCGGGCGAGCCCTTCAACTGATCGCCTCGGGTCCGGACGGCTTCCGCAAACGCGATGAGATCACCCAGGAGCAGGCCGCCAAGCTGCTCGCGCCCCGCCATCGCGCGAGCCCGCGCGAAGTGCTGCCCGGCCGCCGCTCCCATCGCAACGACCTTGTCCGGCAAACACTGCCGCACTTTGAGCCCCGCCACGCTCAGCTTGATCAGCCCCTGAAAGAACTCACCCATCGCGCCGGCACGACCCGCTGCGACCCACAGGCCTTCCCATGCCTCATGGGCCTCCCAGTAGTACCCGGCATTGAACAGCTCGAGTCCTTCGAGGTACGGCGCGCAGTCCCGCCACTGGTCGGGCGCCATCGGTTCCGGCGTTTGCTCCGCCACTCCGAAGCTGTGTCCGGCCTCGCTGCGCGTCGGATGCGGGCGATGCCCCGGCACGTATGCATAAGGGGGAAAGCGCATCATCGCGATCCGATGCCACCCTACCAAACCCCGACAAAGCGCTGACGCCTCCGGGCAACCGTGATAGTTCAGCCCTCGATGCGCCGGTTCGGTCACATGCTCACCTGGTCGCTCTTTCTCCTATTGGCGTGCGCCGCGACCACCACCACCGGCAAAGGGACGAAGGGCGTCGACGACGGCCCGATGTCCGCCGGCACCTTCGCGGGCCTGTCCATGCGCAACATCGGCCCGGCGTTCATGTCCGGACGCATCGCCGACGTCGCCTTCGACCCGAGCGACCCCAACGTCTGGTACGTGGCGGTCGGTTCGGGTGGCGTCTGGAAGACCGACAACGCCGGCACGACCTGGAGCTCGATCTTCGACGGCCACGGTTCCTACTCGACCGGCTGCATCACCGTCGATCCATCGAACCCCCACGTGATCTGGCTAGGCACCGGGGAAAACGTCGGCGGGCGTCACGTCGCGTACGGCGACGGCGTCTACCGCTCCCTCGACGGCGGCAAGTCGTGGACCAACGTCGGGCTCGAGCGCAGCGAGCACATCTCGAAGATCATCGTGCATCCCGAGGAGCCGAACACGGTCTGGGTGGCAGCACAGGGCCCGCTGTGGTCGTCGGGTGGCGAGCGCGGCCTGTACAAGACGACCGACGGCGGCAAGAAGTGGACGCAGGTGCTCGAGGCGGGTCCCTGGACCGGCGTCACCGATCTCGCGATCGATCCCCGCGATCCCGATGTGCTCTACGCCGCAACGTGGCAACGCCACCGTACGGTCGCGGCCTACGTGGGCGGAGGTCCCGAGTCCGGCATCTACAAGTCCGAGGACGGTGGCAAGACGTGGACGCGCCTCGTCAAAGGTCTGCCCGGCGACCCGGAGGCCAAGGCCAAACCGAACGATGCGAGCAAGCACAAGACGCGGCCGCCCGCCAAGCCGATCGACGACGGCAACATGGGCAAGATCGGCCTCGCCCTCTCGCCCCACAACCCCGACGTTCTGTACGCAGCCATCGAGCTCAACCTGCGCAAGGGGGCCGTGTTCCGGTCCACCGATCGCGGCGCTTCCTGGGAGAAGCGCTCGGACACGGTCGCGGGAGGAACCGGCCCCCACTACTACCAGGAACTCTACGCCTCGCCCCACGCCGAAGGTCGGATCTACCTGGCCGACGTGCGCATGCGGGTCTCGGACGACGGCGGCAAGACGTTCCGGATCATGTCCGAGGAGTTCAAGCACTCGGACAACCACGCGATGGTCTTTCGCGACGACGATCCAGACTACATGTTGGTCGGGACCGACGGCGGCCTCTACGAGACGTTCGACCTCGCCAAGAACTGGCGCTTCATCGACAACCTGCCCGTCACCCAGTTCTACAAGGTCGCCCTCGACGACGCCGCACCGTTCTACAACGTGTACGGCGGCACGCAGGACAACAACACCCAGGGTGGACCGTCGCGCACCGACAGCGCGCACGGGATTCGCAACGCCGACTGGAAGGTGGTCCTCGGCGGCGACGGACATCAGCCGGCGACCGAGCCGGGCAACCCCAAGATCATGTACGCCGAGTCGCAGCAGGGGCACCTGTATCGGGTGGACACCACCACCGGCGAGCGCGTCTTCATCCAGCCCCAGGCGGGCAAGGACGATCCGCCCAACCGCTTCAACTGGGACTCTCCGATCCTCGTCAGCCCGCACGACCCCAAGCGGATCTATTTCGCGTCGCAGCGGGTGTGGCGGTCCGACAACCGTGGCGATTCATGGAACGCGGTCTCCGACGACCTGACGCGCGACGAGGAGCGGCTGATGACGCGACACATGGGTCGCCAGTGGAGCTACGAGGCGCCGTGGGACCTGTACGCGATGTCGCAGTACAACACGATCACGTCGCTGGCCGAGTCGCCGGTGAAGGAAGGCCTGCTCTACGCCGGCACCGACGACGGCCTGATCAACGTGTCGGACGATGGCGGCGGCAGCTGGCGGAAGATCGAGGTCGGTCGCCTGCCCGGCGTTCCCCCGCGCGCCTTCGTCAACGACATCAAGGCGGACCTGTTCGACGCGGACACGGTCTACGTGGCGCTGGACAACCACAAGAACGGCGACTTCAAGCCCTACCTGTTCCGCAGCCGCAACCGCGGCAAGACGTGGGATGCGATCGGGGGCGACCTGCCCGCACGGCACCTCGTATGGCGCGTGGTGCAGGACCACGTCCGCAAGGAGTTGCTCTTTGCGGGGACCGAGTTCGGGGTGTTCTTCACCGTCGACGCGGGCCGCAACTGGACCAAGCTGGCGGGCGGCACCCCGACCATCTCCTTCCGTGACCTCGCCATCCAGCGTCGCGAAAATGACCTCGTCGGCGCGACCTTCGGCCGCGGATTTTGGATCCTCGACGACTACTCTCCCCTTCGCGAGGTGGACGAAAAGAAGCTGAAGCAGCCTGCGCTGCTCTTCGCGCCCCGACGTGCGCACTGGTACATCGAGCGGCAGAACATGGGCTCGCGGCGGGAGAAGAAGGCGTCGCAGGGCAACGGCTACTACGCCGCAGACAACCCGCCGTTTGGCGCCGTGCTCACCTACTACCTCAAGGACGACCTGACGACGCGCAACCGAGCCCGCCGCAACAAAGAGCTCGAACGCAACAAGCAGGGCACCGACACCCCCTTTGTCGGCTGGGACGAGATCGACGCCGAGAAGCGCGAGCGCGAGCCGGCCGTTGTTTTGACCGTGCGCGACACGGAGGGAACAGTCGTGCGACGCCTCTACGGTCCGACGACCAAGGGCATCCACCGCGTCGCGTGGGACTTGCGTCTACCGGCCGAGGAAGCGCTGGGGCTCGAGCCCTCGTACGCCTACGCGAAGCCGGAAAAGCCCGAGGGCTTCTTGGTCGGCCCAGGTCGCTACACGGTCACGCTGTCCAAGCGACACGACGGCAAGACGGTCGAGCTTGCCGGTCCCGTCGATCTGGAGGTGGTGCCGCTGCGCAAGAGCGGCGCGCTGCCGGGGGCTGCCCCGAGGACGGTCGCTGCATTCTGGGGACGCATCGCCACCCTCTCGCGCAGCATGTCGGCCGTCTCGCAGTCGATGAAGGAGACCTACGACCGGATCGAGAAGCTCGAAGAGGCGCTCGAACGCTCGCTCAGCGCCCCCGGAAAGCTGGACGACGAACTGGACGAGCTGCGCCGGACGCTGGACGAGCTGCGCGAGACCGTCTACGGCAACCCCACCAAGGGCGAGCTCCGCAAGGAGGTGCCGCCGACCGTGAGCAGCCGTCTGAGCTTCGCGTCGGAGGGGACCCGAGGGTCGACCTACGGTCCGACGCCCGCCCACAAGGAAAACCTCGAGCTCGCCGAGCAGGAGCTGGCCACGGTCCGCAAGCGACTCAATCAGCTCGTCACCAAGGACCTCCCCGCGTTCGAAAAGCGCCTCCAAGACGCGGGCGCCCCATGGTCCACCGGGCAGCCGGTGCCGTAGGCCGCCCGGGCGAGCCCGCAAGGCCCAACCCGACATCCGGACCCACGTCGAGCCGACTCCCCGAGCGGGCGATCCCGCGGGCGTTTTCCCCTGCAATCTGCTCGGCGATCCCCGCTACCGCCGGCCGTGGTCGTCGGCCATTGTTGTTCCGTGTTGGGTCGATGGGTCGTTGCGATGGCGCTTGTCGCCCCCGGCGGCACGCTCGAGCGGACGCGCCGCGAGGTACGGCCATCGTCCGACGCCAAGAATGGCCAGCTGGGTCGGGTCCGAAGCGAGGTGTCGTCACCGCCGAAGTCCAAGAAGTCCTCGACGCGATCGCGATCGACGAAGGCTACGAACTCGCGGAACCCGTCCAGCTCGAGTGGTAGCGCCTGGTCGTGGCTCGGGGATGACGAGCCGGAGGAGGACGACCGTCCACGCCGCCGCGAAAGTGCGTCCCAGTCCAGTTCTGTCGTCTCGGTCGGTCCGACCCCGGTCCCCGTCGATTGGGATCACCTCGCAGGATTTTCGCGCTTTCCCTATGACCGCGGCCATCCCGGCTACGCGCGGCGGCCGAGTCCTCATGCCAAGCCGCGCCTGTTCGCGGGGACCGTCTCGCTCGAGGGAAGCTACCTCTATCGCGGCCTTTCGCGCGGCGGCTTTACGCTCGAGCTGTACCGATGGCGCGTGGGGCTGGCCAGCAATCTCGACGTGCTCGTGGAGGGGGGCGACGCGCTGCTGCTCGGCAGCACAAACCTGACTTTCTCGTTCGTCTTGTTTCCGCGGGTGCACTGGCGGGCGGGGGCCGGAGCGCAATACCTGGTCGACGTCCCCGCCGGGGCACCACGCCCGCCGCCGATCGCCGGGATCAACCTCAGTACAACCCTCGACGTCTTCCCGGTCGAGCCCCTCGTCGTCGATGCGCGCGTCGACTACGGCCGGCTCGGACCCGTGGACTCGATGGTTGCGCGCGGCAGTGCCGGCATCGCCCTCGGACGCGTCCATCTCTACGGTGGCTACCTCCTGCGACGCATCCGTTCGCTCGCCCTTCACGGTCCCACGGCCGGAGTCCGTGTCTGGTTTTGACGTTCTGACGTTCCTACGTCTCTAGGTTTCTTTGGCGCGGCGGTACCGGATGAAGGCAGCCCAGACGAGCACGTCGAAGAGGACGTGCCCGAGCAACATGGTGCCCAGCCCGCCCCAGGGCAAGATGAAGAGGAGCGCAACGGCGAGCACAACAGCCTTGGCCGCGCACCAGCGCCACGGGTAGCCGGGGTAGTGCGCGGCCCCGAACGCAATGCCGCTCAGCACCGCCGCCCACGGCGAGCCCAGCCAGATCACCGGCACGACGAACAGTCCGTCCTCACGGGCGACCCCGAGGGCCGCTCGCAGCCAATCCCACCAGCGCCCTTCGGGCGGCCGGCTCCCGCCCGTTTGTTCGCGCTGCGGCGGCCGTGCACGATCGAGCACGTGCTTGACGAAGAACTGGCCCAACGACAACAGGGCCAGGTACGCAAGCAGGCCGAGCGCGTTCACGGTCGGTGGGTTGCGCACGAGCTCGACCACGAGCAGCACCCCGCCGAGCCAAAGCAGCTCGGGGAACCGCGCGAAGACGAACAACCTTCGCTGTGACCACGGCACCGCGGCACGGAGCCACTGGTCGCCCTGCTCCTCGCCGGCCTGGGCCGCCTCGAGATACCAGCGCCGTGCTCGACGCAAGCTCAACGACGCTCCCCGTCCCTGACGATGGCAATGCCCCACCAGGACCGCTGCCGTGGGATCGCCAGCCCGAGCAGCGTCGAGTGCCCAGCGGTAGGCCACGCGATCGAGCGCCGCTTGCGAGGAGCCGGGCTGCAGCGGCAACGCACTCTCGAGCCAGACCCTTGCAAAGCGAAGGCGTAGCTCTGGCGGAGCCGCTGGCCGCTCGGCGAGGTCGTGAAGCTCGGCCGCGACCGCAATGAAGTCCAGCAGCCCGTGAGTTGATCGCGCCCGCGCCTCGATGCGCTCGAACAGCGCCTCGACGCTCTCCGGGTCGGCACTCCGATACGCGCGCTCCCGCACGAGCTCGTCGGGAAGCGGCTGGTCGTGGGTCTCGGCGGTTTCGGCGAGCGCTCGCCAATAGTGTTCTCTCTGCTCCTGGGTCGCGTCGTGCCGACTCGCCCAACGCCGCAGCTCGGCAAGGAGCGCCGGACGCTGCCCAGACGACCCCAGCGAATGGGCCAGTGCGAGTGCTTCAGTCAAGGCGGCACGGGCGTAGCCCTCGGCGATCGTGAGCTCCGCCAGGCCGCGCAACTCGGCGAGGTAGCCCGCCGCACCGATCGCGTCGCCACGGCGAATCGCGGCCTCGTGCGCACGCTGTAGCATCCGGGCAAGCCGCAGCGTCTGCGTGGGACTCGTTCGGTCGGCGTCGGCGCGCATCGCCGCGACGAGGTCGCTGGCCGCAACATCGCCCTCCGCGAGGCAGACCGCACCGGCGTGCTCGAGGCCCGCGCACCAGGCTTCGTCCATCCCCTCGGCGTCGCTTGCTCGGCGTCGCGCCAGCAGCAGCTCCGCCAGCAGCGAGATGCAAGCTTCGGCTCGAGGCAGCTGCGTCTGGTGCTCCATCGCGTCGACGAGCGCTCGCGCGAACCACAGCCACTGGGTCTTCACGATGCGGCTGGGCGAGGTCTCCTCGACATGACGCGCCACCAACTCGCGGAGCTCGTCCAGATGGCCGCGCGCCGCCCCAAAGCGACTGCGCTCCAGCATCTCGAAGTGGCAGTGATACAGCTCCTTGGCGAGGTGCATCCGCAGCGCTTCGGAGCCTGCACGAGCATCGAGCTCGTGCAGCTCGTCCAGCCTCGACTGCCTCCACTCCGCCTCCGAGTACGGATCTTCACAGTCCTGCCACGAGCGCACCTGAGTGGATGCAACCGGAGGAACGAACCCCTATTCCTCCGTCCGACACCGGGTTGCCGAGCCTCGTCGCATCCGAGGAGGCGGGCCTGATCGAGCGCTTCAGCCCGACGTGAGCGACGCCCTGTCGCAGGAGAGTTCGATCCGGCTCATCCTCGCCGAGCAGTACGCGGTGGCTCCTCCGCTACAGCGCCACCGCCGGACGGATTCGGACCAGCCGCGGAGTCACGCGCCGCCGCCGTAGTTCACGCCGCCACCGTCGGCGTCCCCACCAATGCTCGGCGTGTCGTCGGGATGATCCTGCGCCCCGTAGAACGCCCGGACGATCATCGCCCCGGCGACCGGAAGCAGCCAGATCAGCACAAGCTGTCGACGACGCTGCCCGCGATCGAGCAGCGGGTCGCCGAACATGCGCAGGGTTGCGGCCGCCTGCAGCGCGAGGACGATGGAGATCACCGCGACGTTGGGCGCCCATCCCAGCCAAGCGATGGCCGACTCGGCGGTGCTGGCGACCATCAGGCCCGCTGCGGCAACGAAGACCTCGCGGGTCGCCCAGCGCCGGACAGGCTGGACCGCGATCGAGAAACTCCACGCGAGCAGCGTGAGGACGAACGCCATCGCGCCGGCGACGGCGACGACTGGAACCTCGACGGCAGCCGTAGCCACCCCGGCGCCGGCGGTCGTCACTGCCGACGCAGCGCAGAAACGACGGAGCGATCGCAGCGGTGCGATTGCAATGCAACCCGACGGCGACGCGAGTCATTCCTGCGAGCGAGGTGGGAATCCCTGCCGTACAGGTGGCACGAGCAGCGGACCTGAGTTAATGCTCTCGATGTGTAGCCGACGTAAAACTCCTCGCATCTGCCCTCCTCGACCGCGCCGGTTGGCCCCACTGCTCGCCGGGCTCGGCCTCATGCTCGTGGCCCCCGGTTGCGCCCGCGTCCTGCAGGACGAGGTCGGGGTGCGCCGAAAATTCGGCAAGGTCCAGGACAAGACGCTCCAGCCGGGTCTGCGGTGGTTCAACCCGTTCAGCTCGCGGATCTTCAAGCTCAAGGCGCGGACCGTGAACATCGAGCTCGAGCTCGGGCTGCCCAGCAAGGAGGGGCTCACGGTGCAGTCCGACATCTCGATTCTCTACCGGATCGACGCCAGCTCCGCGCCGCAGATCATGAAGGCGGTCGGCCTGGACTACGAAGACGAAGTCATCCTGCCGGTCTTCCGATCTGCCTCGGCTGACGTATGTGCGCAGTTCTTCGCGAAGGACATGCACAGCGCGTCCCGGGCCAAGATCGAGCATTCGATTCAGGAGCGCATGATGGAGGTCCTCGAGGAACGCGGCTTCGTCATCGAAGCGGTCTTGCTCAAGAGCATCTCGCTCCCCGCGGGCCTGTCCCGCGCGATCGAGAACAAGCTCGAGGCGGAGCAGGTGGCTCAGCGAATGGAATTCGAGCTGCAGCGGGAAGATGCCGAGGCCCAACGTCGGGTCATCGCGGCCGAAGCAGACCGCAAGACGCAGGTCATCGCGGCCGAGGCCAACCGAGAGTCTCAGGTGATCCGCGCCGAAGGCGACAAGAACGGCACCGTTCTCCGGGCGCAGGGCACGGCCGAGGCCAACCAGCTCATCGAGGAGTCGGTGACACCGACGATCCTGAAGTATCGAGCCATCGAGGCCTTCGGCGATCTCAGCCGTTCCAACAACTCGAAGGTGATCATCACCGACGGAGAGACCATTCCGCTGCTCGACCTCAAGCCGTAACCCCGCCGCTCACAGCTCGTGCACGCACTGACGCGACTCGCCACACGCGTAGCTGTCGCGGTCCTCGGGTAAGGCGCACGCCAACGGGACGAACTTGATGCACGGCGTACTGGGGTCACCGTCCTCGGCCCACGTGCGACTGATGAAACGGAGCTCGTTGATCAGGAAGTCTGTCAACTCTGCCGACTTCGGCGACGAATGCAGGAGCACGATGCCCTTGCGGTTCTCGAACAGCGCAGGCAGGTAGCCATCGAGCGCGCAGTCGCGAACGGACTTGCCTGCCGACCAGCACCGGAAGTCCTCTTCACCGTGTGATGGCATGTCCCATGCGAACGGACCGCGATATCCAGCGAGCGTGTCGTAGTTGAGCAACGAGGCCCGGTCACGCGCCCACGAGTTTCCCGGGGAGCGGAAGGCGGGATAGAAGCTGCGCGCCAGGTCACCGCCCGCGTCGACGATCGCGTTGCGGATCGCGAAGTGGGCATCGGCGACCTCGACCCGGGTTTCGTACGGGCTCATGGCGGCCAATCCCGTCGGATGACTGAAGGTGTGGTTGGAGACCGTGTGCTCGTACGCGGGATGAATGATGTGAGACATGCGAGCGCGCCCGCTCGCGCTCGTGCACCGGCTGCCGCCGCAAGCCTCGACCAGGCTGCTCGCAATCGGGAAGAAGGTCGCAGGTGCATCCGCAACGCCCAGGCTCTCGGCGATCGCGGCCGTCGATGCGCTGACCCCATCGTCGATCGTCCAGACCACCTCGCCCGGCTGCAGCGCCGAGCGCTCCCCGTAGATCCGGCACTCCCGCCATACGCTGTCGAACTTGCGATGTGTCGCTCCGGTGCAGTCGACGAGCGCATCTGGCTGGTCTGCCTTACCCCCCGTCGGCGGCTCGTCAGGCAACGGCATGCGCTCGGAGTCCGCATCCGAGTCGCACGCGAGGCCAAGCAGCGAAATTGAGAGACCAAGCGTGATGACTGTCCCGCGCACGGCTCGAAGTTGCCCGGGACCCCCAACCGGTTGGCGGCGGAGTTGCCGTCGCTCGACTGCGCGAGCACCTGTAACGGCTCTCACGCCTCGCCGAGTCGTCGGCCGAGATCGTCGAGCCTTCCCTTCCGGCTGTCCGGGACGCACCGGAAAGGGGAGCGACTGCGGTGTCCTACCTCGGGGAGGGCAGGATGAAACACTCGGGGTGGGCTCTCGTAGCCCTGACCATGGCCTGTGCCGCCGAGGGGGAGTCGGCCGGCGCGTTCGGTACTGGATCCGGTGGAGGCGAGATTGCGGACGGGCCAGGCTCGACCGGATCGCGTCCACCCGACGACGCCGCCGATACGATGCAAGGACCTGACGACGGCGACTCGACCGGCTCCGCTGAAGACGACGACGACGACGATGACGACCCGTCGGGTCCGCTGCTCGACGTCGGGTCTGATACCTCGGACGGACATTGCGGGACACCACCCCCGCTGCAGGCGGCCGAGGCGTGTGAATCCGCGGTTCTCGGGGCAGACTTCGAAGCGTACGAATGCTGGCAACTCGGTGCAGTACCGGGCCTGGACCCTACGTTCGGGTACGCGGGTCTGGCGATCGCCCCCGATGCTCCGAACACGCTCGTCGTCCGCTCGTACCAAGATCCCCCCGGCCTGTATCGGGTTGCGCTGTCCCGCAACGCCGACTGCGAGATCATCGGACTTGCCGACGAGCCCGCATCGTTTTGGTGGGACGGAGAGCTCGGAGGATTCGGGGACATCGCGTTCTCGCCGTCGAGCGTCCTTGCAGAGCCACAACAGACCAACGGCGAGCTCGTGCTGCTCCCGCACGATGGTGCGATGCCGGCCGGAGTTGCTGGACCGCTCGGGGTCGACATCCAGGTCGCCGGGCTCTCGTTTGTCCCCGCTGGTTTTCCGGGTGCCGACACGCTCAAAGTGGTCGCCGGTCAGAACGGCAACCCGTCCAGCTTCGACTGGTGGTCCGTCCCGATCGACTACGCGGGCCCGGGCCTGCAGCTCACGGGTTCGCCCAGCGAAGGCCCGGCGTTGGGTGCCTACGCCTCGATCGTGTTCGTGAGCGCGGACAGTCCGGGCTTCTCTGTGCCGTCGGCCCTCGTCATCGATGCGGGAGCTGCGACGGCGTACGAGCTCGACACCAACGGAGATCCGTCGCTCGCGTCCGCACGAACGTTCCTAACCGCCGACTTCAACACCGGCGGGGGCACGACGGATCCGACGACGGGCGCGTTCCTGTTCTCGTCCGCGCTGCTCGGAGACGAGGTCCTCGTGGTCAACGGATTCGTTCCGCTGCCGGAGGGGTAACGCTCAGTCGCCGAGCTCCCAGTACTCGCACAGCGAGAGCTCGTCAGACGCCGGCACGGCTCCCGTCGTGAGGATCGCCTTGCCGATGTCGGCGACCAATCGGGCCGACTCGACGCGCGGTCCGGGGGCTTCGCGCGTCCACTCGTATTCGCCGACGCGTCGCTCGATCTCGGGTGCGTCGGAAAAACCTCGAATGTCGACCTCGAGCCAGTAGTCGGGATCCGCGTGCACGTTGTCCGGGTCGCGATGCTCAGCGCTCGAGACCTTTAGCGTCACATCGTCGAACGCGGTGTCCTCGGGTACGCGGAGCCAGGTCGAGCACATGCCGGACACGAGATCGCGTCCGACGAGCTCGATCGCCGCGCCATCGACCGGAACGACATCGGCGACCAGGCCAAACGACGACCGGAGCGAGAGACCCTCGACCACGACGTTGGACAGATGGATCCCGCCCGCCCGCGTAGCAGCGTTGATGACCAAGGGCTGATCGGCGCTGCCGGTCGGGACCTCGATCACCATCTCGCTGCATCCGGTTGCACTCGCGACCGCACTGCCGTGATCGTCGGCGGCGCCCGGGCAGTCGATGCGCCACACACCGTCGTGCAACGCAACGGTGAGCTGCTCGTGCGCATCGTCGAATGCATCCTCCGCGTCCGCGTCGTCGCGTGCACCAGCGTAGAAGCGGGCCCGCACCGAAATCGAGTCGCGCTCGGGCACACCGACGATGGTCACGCGCCCCTTGGTCGACACGGCGATGGGCTCGCCAGCGAACGACCCGGGCTCGCTCCCCACCTCGGGCTTGAAGCCCGACTCGTGGCGTG
>JGI12316J15310_10001491_pt1:5000-19499 | contig 19499 bp, 12 predicted proteins | sample MarCyaLeptolynsp_FD_15310 | JGI IMG/M metagenome (IMG submission 15310)
GCAACACATACAAGTGGAGCAGGGACGAAAGTCGGCTTTAGTGATCCGGTGGTTCTGTGTGGAAGGGCCATCGCTCAACGGATAAAAGGTACTCCGGGGATAACAGGCTGATCTCCCCCAAGAGTTCACATCGACGGGGAGGTTTGGCACCTCGATGTCGGCTCATCGCATCCTGGGGCTGAAGTCGGTCCCAAGGGTTTGGCTGTTCGCCAATTAAAGCGGTACGCGAGCTGGGTTCAGAACGTCGTGAGACAGTTCGGTCCCTATCTTCCGTGGGCGTAGGAATCTTGAGGAAATCTGTCCCTAGTACGAGAGGACCGGGATGGACGGACCCCTGGTGTTCCGGTTGTCAAGCCATTGGCATTGCCGGGTAGCTATGTCCGGAACGGATAACCGCTGAAAGCATCTAAGCGGGAAGCCAATTCCAAGATGAGGATTCCCTGAAGGCACGTCGAAGACCACGACGTTGATAGGCTGGGTGTGGACGCACGGCAACGTGTGGAGCTAACCAGTACTAATCGGCCGTTCGGCTTGGCCAACGTTGGCAACTCTCGAGTTGTCGACAGGCAGTCGGTTTTGTCGCCGTCCAGGCTTGCTTGGCGGCGGGTTGAATCCAAGGTTTCGAGCGAAACCGAATCGTTCAGTATTCGAGAATCGATGGTGCGGCGCCCGAGCGAAAGCTCCGAGAGCGCCGCAGACCTCGCGCTCACCGGTTTTCTGGTGATTATTGCGGAGGGGCCACACCCGATCCCATCCCGAACTCGGAAGTTAAGCCCTCCAGCGCCGATGGTACTGCAGGGGTGACTCTGTGGGAGAGTAGGTCGTTGCCAGATTTATGGGCCGGTTCCCTTCGGGGAACCGGCCCTTCTTTTTTGGTTCGCTTTTGGGCTGATGTTTTTCCGCAATCCGTTTGGATCGGAGGCAGCTCTGGCGAGGTGTGAAGCGCCTTACCTTCTTCGTCCGGCCTGTCCGTCTGCTCTCGAGCGGCGTTGCTTGCGCCATACTCGCGGGTCTGTCGCTCACTTCCACGGGCTGTGATGCCCTGTCGAAGTACCGCGACAAGCTCGCGGAAAAGAAGGCCACAGAGGCTTTCGCCGACGCGCGGGAGCAAGAGGCGGCTGAACGCGCCGAGCTCGAGGCACGCGACGAGACGCCGAGGGCTGCAGGTCCCGGATTCTCGGTCCCGGTGCCGTCGGGGTTTTCGGCCGTGGTGGATCCGGCCGTGAAGGACAGGCTCGGGCGCGGGATCGCCCTGACTGCGCTCGAGCGGACGAAGCCCGACTGGTTTCTGGCCAGCATCGTGTTCACGCCTGCTGGTCCCGCATTAGAAACCAAGGCCAAGGAGTGCACCGACGCTGCATCGGTGATTTCCGCGCAGGGCTCCACCGTGACTCGAGCCGAGCTGGTGCAGATCGGAGGGACCGAGCGTTGCCAGATCGAGGGCACGAGCCGAGCTGAGCCCAACCACGGAGCCGTGATGACCATGATGAGCACGGCCAAGGAGGCGTGGGGGGTGACGTGCAACTACGACACCCGGGATGACGCAGCTCGGGCTGCATGCACCACCGCGCTCGAGGGGTGGCAGGTCGAGGCCTAGCAGCAACTGGGTCGCCGAACCCAGTTGCTGCTAGAGACGGTGGGTCTCGAGCCAATCCCGGAGCACTTGGGTACTCCCCGCAGGCAGACTCTCGGCCTCCGCCAACTCCACGGCCTCCTTGGCGATGCCGATGGCAGCGGTTCGCCGGCGTGGGTCGGCCCACAGGCAACGAACGAGGTGACTCGCGCCGTAGATGGCGGCCGACGCAAAGCCAGGCTCTCCCCGCTTGTCCCAAGCACGACGTAACAGGGGCTCGGCGTCTTCGAACTTGCCCATCGCCACCAGCGACTGACCAAGCATCGACTCGGTCCGAATCGTGTCGATGCTGTCGGGACCAAGGCGGCTATGCATCCCCTCGGCGGCTTGGCGCAAGTACGTTGCCGCCTCCTGTGTCTGGTCTTGCGCGAGCAGGGCGAGCCCCAGGTTCGCTCGTGACGTCGCCAGCTGCAGATGGTCGCCGTCCAGTCGCTTTTCGCGCACCCGCACCACCTCGCGGAGCTGGGCCTCGGCTTCGAGCGGCTTGCCTACGCGCTGGAGGGCGAGCGCGAGGTTGTTACGAGTCACGCAGGTCACGGCTGCCTCGGCGCCAGCCGTCGCAAGCTGCGTGTCGAGTGCCGCTTGCAGTGCGTCCACTGCCTCCGTGTGCTGCCCCTGCGCCGACAAGGCACTCCCCAGGGCCGACCACGCCTGCGCGACGACCGGGTGCTGTGGCCCGTAGGTCGCTTCGCGAATTCGCAGGACCTGCTGCATCGCCGATACCGCCTCGTCAGTCCGCCCCACCCGGATGAGTGCGCTCGCGTAAACCTCGAGCGCCGAAGCGAGAGAAGGATGCCGATCGCCCAGGCGCGCCCGCCCGAGCTCGACCCCACGCTGCGCATGGGCGACCGCGGCCTCGCCATCGTGCTGCCCAGCTTTGGCCTGGCTGAGCAGGACGTGGGCGTTGATCGAGTCGCGCCCAAACTGCGACTCCTGCTCGGCAAGCACCAACGCGTGCTGCTCGACCCGCTCGAAGTCGCCTTTACGCAGCAAGATGGCTGCCGCGGCGTTGTGAGCTCCCATCAGGCTCTTTGGAGTTCCAGCGCGAGCCGCTTGCACGAGCGCGACGCGCATCGATACATGCGCGGCGGCCGGTTGCTCGAGATGCCCCGCTTGGATGACCGCCAGCTCGGCAGCCGCCTCAGCCGCCAGCTCCTCTTGCCGCAGCGACACGGCCGATTCCATGGCGCGCTCGAGCGCCACCGCCGCTTCGTCCAGGCGCACGAGGCTCTGCAGCGATTTGCCCTCGAGCAGCGCAATCGGAGCGACCAGGGTTGGGTGAAGGTCCTGTGCTCGTTCGCCGTCGAGGTCTGCGACGACTTCCAGCGCTTCCTTGTCTCTTCCCGCGCGGAGCAGCACCTCGCCCTCGTTGATCTTCAGCGTTGTCGCTTCGACCTGCGCCCGGATGGCCGCCGGGACCTCGAACTCGTCGAGCGCGTCGACGTCCGAGCAGCGTGAAAGGGCAGGGAGACCATCGAGCAACGCGGTCGCTCGCTGTGCGATGAGGGCGTCGGCTTCCAACAGGACCAGCACCGTGGCATCGAGCTGGGCACGGCCCCGGTCGAGGCAGTCGATGCGTCGATCGAGTGTTTCCGGGGGCTGCTCGTGCCGAACCGCCGTGGCGAGGCAGGCGTCGCGGTGTTCTGCGACCCACGTGTCGGAGTAGCCGTCGAGCTCCCGGAGCAACGTGTCCCGAGTGACGGCGCCGTAGGGAAGCTCGAGCGCGTCGATCGCCGCGGCGACGGCTACGCGTCGCTCCTGGTTCCACACCTCTTCGATGTGCTCGTGAGCGCCTTCGCAGGGCTTTTCATTGCGGAGGTCGAGCCAACCGCCCACGGCAATTCCCCCCCCGACGAGGAGCGCGAGCGCCAGCCATGCCCGACGACGTCGGCGGGCCGGGTGTTCACGAAGCGCATCGAGCAGGTGCGCGAGCGACGGCCAACGCGTGCTGGGCTGCGGCAGCAGGCCGCGGCGCAACAACGCCTGCAGCCAAAGAGGAACACCACGATCCGCAGGCGGCTCCTCGACCTTGCCGTCGGTCACGGACGCGGCGATCTCGGGCACGGTCGTACCCGCAAACGGTCGCTGCCCGTACAACGCCTCCCACAGCGAAACGCAGAACGCGAACTGGTCGGCGGGGGCTCCCGCGGACGTTCCACCGAACTGCTCGGGCGCCATGTAGGCGGGCGTTCCCACGATTCGGTTCGGCGTCGCCGCCTCTTCGTGCTCGTCTTCGGTGTGGGACGGGTCCCGCGTCGAAGCGAGGCCGAAGTCCATCACGAGCGCGCGGCCGTCGTCGGACAACATGACGTTGTCCGGCTTGAAATCGCGGTGAACGACTCCCGCGTCGTGAGCCGCCGCGAGGCCGTCGCCGGCAGCGAGCAATACGCCAAGGATCTCCTGCCAAGGACGACGCTCCTCCCGAAGCCACGTCGAAAGCGGGCGCCCCTGTACGAGCTCCATCGCGAGCCAAACGTGGCCATCGTGGCTCCCAGCATCGAAGATGCCCACGACGTTGGGGTGACTCAGGCTCGCGAGGGTCTTCGCCTCGCGGAGCAGCGACTCGCCTCGGCCTTCGCGGTGGAGGACCTTGAGCGCGACTCGTCGATCCAGCTCCGGGTCGACGGCCGCGTACACCGTGCCCATCCCACCTGCACCAACGCGTTCGGCGATCGTATAGCGCCCGACCACGGTCCCTGGCTCGATCAGACCTAGCCGTGGAAGATCCCCAGCGAGGGTGCTCGCCAGCGTTTCCTCGTCCGTTGCTTGGAAGCCCGCCGACATCCGCGCCGCTCGATTGTCGCACGGCCGCGGCGAGCAAGCGCTCTACGGAGTTTCCGACATCCTGCTAGGACCGTCGGGGGGGCAGAGTCTCTTGCGCTTCCGGAAGCGTTTCCATCGCCGTTCTCCACCGCACAATGTTCTCGAACCCCTCGAGGGGGAACGATGCCGCTTCGGCGTACGTGAGGCTCGCCGTCAGGGAGATGTCGGCCAAGGTCGGCCGCTCGTCACCAAGCAGGAAACGCTGCCCCGACAGGGCGGTTTCGACGACCGCGGCGTAGCGTTTCCAGTCCTCCGTTGCGCGAGCGACTGCGTCCGCGTCCGGCTGGGGCGCGAACATGTTCTGAAACGTGAGCGTGCCCAGGGGTGGGGCGAAGTGGCAGGCGTCGAAGAACATCCAGCGCAGCACTTCGGAGAGGCGTGCCGCCGGCAACGCGTCGGTGCCCGTGCACAGCGCGACGCCAATTGCGTACGACTCGAGCACGACGCCGCCGCTCCCCAGCTCGAGCGTCGGGACTTTGCCCATCGGGTTGAGCGCGAGATACTCGCGCGTGCGATTGGCGCCCGCGGGCACGTCGACGAGGACCTCCTCGACGTCAGCACCGACCAAGCGCGCCGCCAAGCGGGCGCGCCGCGAGTTTGGCGAGCCGGGATGGATGTAGAGCTTCATGGCGATTCGAGCGTGAGGGGAGCGACCTTGGTCCGCCATGACCGCGCCGGTATGGAGACCATGCGCCAGGGGAGCGACAAGCAGTGCGTCGCGGTGGGATAGTCCCGCGGTGCACCGGGAGCCGATGGATCTGCGGGCCCTTGCCGCGCTCGAGGCCGTGATTCGGCACGAGAGCGTGTCCAAGGCCGCGACCGCGCTCGGGCTCAGCCAGCCGTCGCTCAGCCGCACGTTGGCGCGACTGCGCGAAACGCTGGGCGACGAGCTGCTGGTGCGCAGCGGGACCCGCATGGTGCCGACGCCCAAGGCCATCCGGGTTGCTCGGGCGGCACGCGAGGCGATGGACCAGCTCGAGCTCGCGATTCGCGGGGACGGGTTCGAGCCCGGCACGTCCACCCGGCACTTTCGGATCGCCGCTTGGGACTACACCCAGCAGGTGCTCCTGCCGCCGCTGCTGCGGCGTCTGCGTACCGAGGCACCGCGCATCAGCGTGGAAGTGGTGCCCGTGCTCGATCGCAGTCCCGTCGACGCGCTCGAGGCGGGTGACATCGAGGTCTCCGTCGGGCTGCACCGAGACTTGCGCGACGGATACGCTCGCATCGGGCTGTTCGAGGACGCGTTCACGCTGTGCGCTCGACCCGATCATCCGTTGTGGAGCGATGATGTCACGCCGGAACGCTACGCCGCGGCGGCGCATCTGCTCGTTGCACCCTTTGGAGCGACGCGGCGCGGTGCCGTCGATCTCGCGCTACAGGCGGTCGGCCTCACGCGTCATGTCGCCGCGTTCGTCCCGAACTTCGCCTCGGCGCCGGAGCTGCTCTCGGAAACCGATCTCATCGCAACGCTGCCGCGGCAGCTCGTCGAGCGGGCTCGCGTCGAGCTGAAGACGGCACTTCCGCCGGTTCCGCTGCCCTCGTTTCAGATCGAAGCCGTCTGGCACGGTCGTGCGCATGCCGACGAAGGCCATCGATGGCTGCGGCAGCAGCTGCGCGCCGCAGCCGAGACGGTCGAGCAGACTCCGAGCGCGTCGTGAAGTCGGCCTCGCGAGGGCCTGCCTTGCTCAGCCTCCCAGCTGCACGGCCACGCCAGCGGTGAGCTCCGCACCCTCGACCAGCTGCGACCATCCGATCGCGAAGACCCGGCCCTGCGCGTCGATCGTCACGCCCGTACCGGTGCCGACGCCCTCGATGTCCCAGCTGTACTCCCACTGCGGCACTTCGAAGCCCGCTTCGGTCTCCTCCGCGGTCCACGGATCGCCGTCGACCTCGAGCACTCGCATGGCCGTCGCCGGCGCGATCGCCCGCCCTACGACGTCGAAGTTGCCGTCCGCATCGATCGCCACACCGCCGGGGTCCTCGAGTGCGATGCGTTTGGACCACTGAGGCTCTCCGCCGGGCGAAATGGTCCACAGCCGACCTTGTTCATCCCCGCCGACCGCGACGATGACGTCATCGCGCACCGCGACCCCGGTCAGCGGAAGGATCGTGCTGCTGAGGTCCGCCGTCCACTGCCGAGTTCCGTCCGGGGCATACCGAACGACGATGCCGCCGAACCCGTCCGAGCCGCCGACGAGGAGTGAGCCGTCGGCGTCGACGACGAGCGCCTCGGCGGCACTGGCACCGGCGTCGATGTCTTCGAAGACGAGCTCGCCATCGATGTCGCGCCCCTGCACCGCCCAGTCGAACGAGGCACCCTCAGAGAAGTTGGCCCCCAAGACAATGCCGTCGTCGACCCCGACGAGGCCACGGACGAGAGAGGCCCCCTGCTCCCCCGGGCTCACCTGCTGCTCCCAGACGATCGACGAGTCCGTTTCGAGCCGCCAGACGGTCGCGTACAGGGGAAAGAACGACGTCGAATTCGGCTCGCCGCGCGCACCACCGATGAACACGCGCCCCTCGTCGTCCACGTCGATGGCGAGGCCGTCGGAGGGGGAGCCGTCGCCGAGAATCATCGTGCTCAGCTCGATCCCACCGTCGAGGTTGAGCGCGTGCACGGTCGCCTGCGGCGGGTTGTCGGGGATCAGGAACCCCTGGTCGTACGAGCCCGAAATCCACACGCGCTCGTCTTGCACGGTGAGGCCCTTGGGGATCCACGTGGCCTCGGTGGCTTCCCAGACCACCGCGCCCGGCACGTACGTGCACGTGTCGGTGCACAGCGCCGGATCGTCGGGGGCATCGCAGAGCTCATCGCCCTCGACGACCCCGTTGCCGCAGTCGCCCGGCGACCCGGTGTCGTCGGTATCGCCGGTGTCATCGTCGTCGTCGTCGTCGTCGTCGTCGTCGTCGTCGTCGTCATCACCGCTGTCGGTGCCGCTGTCGGTGCCGTCGGCCCCTCCGGTGATGGGGACGTCACCCCCTGTGTCCGACCCCGCCTCGGTCGAGGAGGAGCCACCGGTGGCCTCGACGTCGTCGGAGGACGGACACGCGGCCAACACCAGGGGACACAAAGCCAAGCGAATGCGATCGAGCATGCGTCGAACACGGACGTGCTCGCTTCCGCTCTCATTCAGGTCCGGCGTGTGCACAGGGGCACACGTCGGGGCGCAAGATTCAACGGGTCCTCAGCGTGAAGCTCGTCTGCGCCACTCGGGTTCCGTTGATCTGCAGCTCGACGAGGTGTTTGCCCGGGTAGAGCGCGCGAATCGTCGTCGCTTTCATGGCCAACGCTTTGCTCAGCTCGATCGTCTCGCCCGCGGCCAGCTCACGCTTGGTCCACTTGAACACCTTCGCCGACGTCTCACCCTTCTTCCGCACGTAGTGCACGGCGAAGTCGACGAGGAGCTTCTGCGTCTTGCGGGCGCCACTGGTGATCTTGGCCGTCAGCTCGACCTTGTCGCCGAGATCGATCCGTCGGGGCGATGCACTGAGCGTGGCCGTCACCTTGCTGGCTGGTCCGTAGCCGACCACGGCGAGGGCATCCGGATCGCCGTCCTTGATCAGCGTGCGCAGAGCGTGCGCGATCAGGGCGTCTCGCGCAGGGTTGCTCTTACGGCTCCACTGCCGGCAGCGCTTCACCACCAGCTTGGGATGGTCCTTCGCGATGTCGTTGAGGTTGTTGGCGACCGATCGCCGTACGTACAGCTCCGGGTCGTCTTTGAGCGCCTCGACGATCGGCCAGATCGGGGAAGGGTCGGCAACCAGGTCGCGCAGCTTCTTGCCCCACGGCAGGCGCGGCCGGGTGCCCTCCGAGCACCACCGTCGTACGTGCAGGTTGGGGTGGCCGGTGAGCTCGAGCAGTCGGCCGAAGGTGCGATCGGGATGAAGCTCCACGAACGGCCGCACCGCGAACTCCGAGCTGAAGCGCTGCGTCAGCTCGATCATCGCGTTCATCGATGCGTCGTAGTGTTCGAGCCCGTGGTCGGCAATGTACTGCCCGATCGGCCACTGAAGGTAGCCATCGGTGACGGCGTCGGCATTGGGCAGCGGATCGGGCAGGCTCTTGGTCAGCGTGCGCAGCGACGCCTTGGAGCCGGGAAGCTGCACCGCCAGGGCCTCGGAAAAGTTGCGGACTCGATCCGCGAACTCGAGCTTGGTCAGGCCACGCGTCGCCGCGCGGACGAACGCGGCGGCGTCGAAGTTCGGGTCGACCGCCGCAACCTGCTGCCCGAGCGTCTTCGCCGCCGCGCGGTCGAAGTAGTCTTTGAAGGCGCTCAGCCCAGCCCGCCTTGCTCGACCCAGTCCGAGAGTCGTCGCATGCCTTCGTCGATGCTCACCTGGGGCTCGTAGCCGAGGTCGCGTTTGGCGGCGCTGATGTCGAACCAGTGCGACTTGGTCAGCTCGCGCACGATCCACCGCGACAGGCGGGGTTCGCCCGAGGCGCCGGTCCAGGTGTGCACCTTTTCCGCGATCCAGCCCGCGGCCATCGCCAGCCCCGCGGGCGCGGTCTTGGTGATCTTGGGGCGTCCCGCGGCCGTCAGCACGCGGTCGATGAACGTCCAGATCTCGATCGGCTCACCGGTGGAGACGAAGTACGCCTTGCCGCCCACGGTCTTGGGTGAGGCCACCAGCCGCTCCGCCGCGAGCAGGTGAGCCTCGACCGCATCGTCGATGAACGTCACGTCGGTTTTCTTGGGCGGACCGGAGATGCGGCGCAGTCGCGGGGCTCGCTCGAGCAGGCGCGGCAGCAGGCTCGTGTCGCCCGGGCCCCACACGATGTGCGGGCGGATCGCGACCGTCTGCAGATGTGCATCGTTGGCGGCGAGCACGAGGCGCTCGGCCTCCGCCTTGGTCTGCGGATAGAAGGCCTCGTAGGCATCGGCGTAGGGCGCGGACTCGTCGATGCCCTCGAGATCGTCGTGGCCAAAGACCACGCTGGGCGTGGAGGTGTAGACCAACGAGCGGACGTCGTGCTTGCGACAGGCCTCGATGATGTTCTGCGTGCCCTCCACGTTCGTCGCGTAGAAGTCGTCGTAGGCCCCCGCCGCGCCGACTCGGGCGGCCACGTGAAAGACGACGTCGCAGCCGTGCACGGCCTTGTCGACGGCATCGGCGTCGGCGATGTCGCCTCGAAAGGTCTCCGCCCCGGCCGCCTTCAGCTCGGGATACTCGCCTCGGGCCAGGATGCGCGCGTCGTCCCCACGCTCGAGCAGGGCGCGAACGATGCCGCGTCCGAGAAAACCACCTCCACCGGTGACCAACGCTCTCATGACAGCTCCTTGGCGGCCCAGTCGGCCAACTTTTCGCGAAAGATCTTCGAGTTGTGTCGCACGTCGACGGGAAAGCTCCCGCGGTGGTGCAGGAAGGTCTCGATCGGCTTGGTGTGGTCGTGCTCCGCGGCGGCGGCCCGTAGCTCCTGCTCGATCGAGGTCCAGTTCGTGACGTCGCCGGTCAGCTCCACGCACAGCGCAGGGCGTTGGGAACCCGGCTCGCCCACGCCGACCAGCGCCGTGCGTCGCACCTTGGGATGGCGGTTGAACACCGCCTCGCAGCACACGGTGAACATCGGCCCGTGCTCGGCTTGCACGCGATGCGCCTTGCGCCCGCACATCCACAGCCGACCGTCCTCGTCGAGGTACCCGACGTCGCCCATGCGATGTCGGATCGAGCCGTCGGCGTCCTTGATCTTGGCGAGCTTCGTGGACGCGTCGCGGTTGTAGTAGCCCGGGGTGACCACCGGACCCTTCACCACGATTTCGCCGATTTCGCCGGCGGGCATCGTGAGGTCGTCGGACCAGCGCTCGATGGGCTCGTCGTCGATGCCGATGATCGCGACGTCCATTCCGTCCACGGGGCGCCCCACGCAGACCCCTCCGCCGTTCTCCGTGCCGTGACGGGTCTCGGAGAGGATCGTCTTGCTGCCGAGGGCTGCCACAGGTAGCGACTCGGTCGCGCCGTATGGGGTGAAGACCTCTGCGCCGTCGGGCAGGATCTTGGCGAAGCGCTCGAGCGCGGGGATCGAGGCCGGTGCACCCGCCGAGATGGCGCGGCGCAGCCCGGTGAGTGTGATCTGCTCCTGCACGCAGTGCCGGCCGAGCTTGTCGATCAGAGCCGGCGACGCGAACATGTTCGTGCATTCGTAGTCGCGAAACGCCTGCACGAGCTTGTTGGGATCGGCCTCGGCGGGACGCGACGCATCCATCTCCGGCACGATCGAAGCCATGCCGAGGGCCGGCCCGAACAACGCGAACAGCGGGAACGTAGCCAGGTCCCGCTCGCCGGGCTCGATGCCGAACACCGACTTGAGCATCTGCACCTGGGCCGCGAACACGCGATGCGGCGTGATGACGCCCTTGGGCACGCCGGTGCTCCCGCTCGTGAACAGGATCGCTGCCGTCTCTTCGGGGTCCGGCTCGATCGGGGCAAAGGGCTCGTCCGACGCCGATGCCTCGAGCTTGGCGAGCGTGGGACCGACGCCGGGGAAGCGCGGCCCGACCATGACCTTGGTCTCGAGCGTGGCCTTGGCCCACCCGAGCACGACCCGGGCGATGTGGGCCTTGGGAATCCCAATGAACGCGGTGGGCTCCGCCTCCGCGAGACACGTGCCGAGGTTTTTGACGCCCATGCCCGGGTCGACCATGACCGGAACGGCACCGACCTTGAGCATGGCGAACGTCAGCGCGAAGAAGTCGGGGCTCGGCTTGACCATGAGCACCGTTCGGGTGCCTCGGGTGATCCCGACGCGGGTCAGGCCGTGCGCCACGCGGTCGCTGCGGCGGTCGAGCTCGGCGGCGGTGAGCGTGTCGTAGCCGCCGCCCGATCGCGCGACCGCGACGGAGAGTGCGTCGGGCTGCGCCTTGGCCAGCAGTGGAAGGTAGGCCGCAACGTTGAGCGGGGAGTCGGCGTTTGCAGGTGCCATGGGTCAGGCCTGGAGGGGATTGCGGTCGAGAAACTTGTCGACGAGCCCGACGATCTCGTCGGTGGCGTCTTCGAGAATGTAGTGGCCGCAGTCGTCGAAGCGGTGGACTTCGGCGTCCGGAAAGCGTCGCTCCCACTCCTCGAGGAAGTGGTGGTCGAACACGAAGTCCTTCATGCCCCAGCCGATCATCATCGGCCGGTCGCGCAGCGTGGGCAGCCCTTCCTGCGTGTCGCTGATCAGGCGAAATGCCGGGTCGCCTTCGCGTAGCGGAATGTCCTGCACGAAGCGGTGCACGGCCACGCGGTCGCTCCAGTTCTTGTACGGCTCGAGGTAGCCCGCGGCGACGTCCTTGGCCATCGGGCGGCGCGTCACGCAGAAGCGGTTGGCGCCGCGAACGAACGCGTTGGCGCCGCGCACGAGCAGGTCACCGAGCACGGGTGTGCGGGCCAGGGCCAGCGTCGAGGGAAAGCCCTTGCCGCCCGGAAGGTGAAACGCCGCGGTGTTGAGGACCACGATGCGCCGGACGAGCTCGGGGTGCGCCACCGCCCACGCCATGCCGATGGCCCCGCCCCAGTCGTGCACCACGAGCGTGATGTCCTCCATCTGGAGCTTGTCGACCAGCGCGGAGAGGTCGTCGACGCGGGACTGCATCGTGTAGTCGTAGGCGTCGTCGGCCGGCTTGTCCGATCGGCCACAGCCGATGTGATCGGGCGCGACCACGCGGTAGCGCGGCCGCAGCGACTTGATGAGCTCACGCCAGTAGAACGACCACGTGGGGTTGCCGTGCACCATCAGCACGTTTTCGCCCTCGCCCTCGTCCACGTAGTGGTAACGAAGGCCGTTGCGGTCGAGGTAGTGGCTCTCGAACGGATAGAGGTTGTTCACCATTGCACTCCCAGCATCGTGCAGTTGAGACCGCTGCCGATCCCCAGTAGGCCGACGCGATGCCCCGGCTCGAGAAAGTCGCGCTCTGCGGCGAGGGCCGTGGCCATCGGCAGCGCCACGGTGCCCATGTTGCCCAGGTGCTCATAGGCCACGAAGTCCGCGTCGAGGGACAGGCCGAGCTTGCCGAGCATGGTGGCGCGATGCGCCGCGCCGATTTGATGGCAGACGGTGCGGTCGACGTCCGAAGGAGTCCAGCCCAGCTCCTGCGTGAAACGGCCCCAGGTGCGCTCGCCCAGGACGACACCGTGTTCGAGGACCGCGGCGGAGTCGGTGCTCGCGAACGGGCGCCACGCCGGATCGTGCGCCGGTGCCTCCGCGTTGGGGTGCGGCTCGACGCCCCAGCGACACAGACGGTGATGCTCCGGCGCAGCGCACACCGTGGCTCCCACAAGGCGTCGCCGGTCCGCGTCGCCAAACGAGCCGTCGGTCACGATGACTGCGACGGCACCCGAGCCCCCGGTGAAGGTGGCGACGGAGGACGTGAAGCGCTCGAGGGTGGGGTCCTCGAGCAGACGGGCGATGGCCACCTCGTTGATCTCGCGGGCGGTCTCGCTTGCGACGACCATGCCGGCGCGAATCTGGCCGAGCTCGATGCGGTTGGCGACCTCGAGGATCCCGGTGAGCACGCCGAGACACGCGTTGCTCACGTCGTAGACCATCGCGTCGTCGCTCAGCGGCATGTCGGCCCGGGCCAGGCCAGCGGCAACGTGGCACGCGGTGGCCGGCTCGTAGTGCTCGCGGCATACGGCGCCGTAGATCAGCGTGCCGAGGTCCGAGGCGGCGACCGGTGAATCGGCCAGGGCTCGCCGTGCCGCAAGGATCGCTCCCTCGACGACCGGGTAGCCGGGCTCCCACCAGCGGCGCTCCACGATGCCGGTGATCCGTTCGATCTGGCCGACGTCGATGTGCAGGCGAGACAGCGCCGGTTCGAGGCGCTCCTCGATCTCCTCGGTGGCGACGATGACGGGCGCGAGTGCCTGACCGAAGCCGTGGATGACCGGTTTTTCGTATCTCATCGCCGGACCTCCAGTCCAAAGCGTTTCATCTCGTAGATCGGGCGGCCGTCGACCGAGAGCATGCCGTCGGCAATCAACAGGCCAGCGTCGTCGTCGACCTCCACGATCGTGGCTTCGACAGTGACGGTCCCGGCCTGGGGCGTGACTTGGCCGCGGTACGACCACTGATGTTTGTGCCCGACGGGGTGGGTGGAAAAGCGAGCGCTGGCTCCGAGGTCCCAGCGATCGAGGGCGAACACCTTGAGCAGCTGCAGGAACGCCTCGAGTCCCAGCGAGCCCGGCCACACCGGGTCCTCGTGAAAGTGGGCGGAGAAGAACCACAAGCTCGGATCGACGTCGATCGATCCGCGCACGAAGCCGAGCCCGTGGGCACCGCCGCCGCGGACGAGGGCATCCACGCGATCGACCATGCGAAAGCGCGGGTCGGGCAGCGGTGCGACGCGGGGGACCTCCAGCTGCTTGGCCGTGGCCTGCTCCTCCGGAGTCATCGCGTAGGGACGAGCCTCGCGAATGCCGATCTGATCGGCGAGCGCCTTGGCCGAGAAAAAGCCGAAGTAGGTGGTTCCCACGAGGACCGGATCGCCCGATGGCGCGTGTACGGAGAAGTCGAAGTGCTGGATGATCATCCCGCCCGAGGACGAGACGGCCGTCATCTTCGCCCTCATCACGAGGGACTCCGCGTCCGCAATCGCTCGGTGCAGGGTGGCTTCGCCGCCGAGGTTGCGGAAGCGGACGTCGACGTCCGAGGTGAGGGCGGAGCCGACGTATGCGGCGAGCCACCCGCACGCCTGCAACCCGATCTCGAGCAGCACCGCGTAGGCCGGCTCGTCTTGGCGGTTGGCCTCGAGCGTCCAGGCCCACGTGCCGCGGTCGACCTCCGCGCGACAGCTCGCCCCGGCCTTCATCACGAACGGTTCGCCCACGACCTGGTCGACGCGGTCGATGAACTGAAAAGGCGCGCCGGGCAGGCGGGCAATGTTTCGCTCCGGGCCGTCGAAGACCGCGTAGGGCTCGCCGAACGCGTCAGACGGCTTGCCATAGGCGAATGCTTGGAGGGTGGCTTTGTCGTAAGTGCGGGCGGGCGTCGCGTTGGCCCAGCGTTCGGCGATCGCTTGCGCGGTCGTGCCGGTGAGCCGCGCGGACATGTCCTCGATGTCGACGAT
>JGI12316J15310_10000165_pt31 | contig 19446 bp, 19 predicted proteins | sample MarCyaLeptolynsp_FD_15310 | JGI IMG/M metagenome (IMG submission 15310)
CTGCGCAACACTGTCCGGCTCTCAACCGAGTGCCCGGAATGGACGTTCGGGACGAGCGCACTTATGCGCAATCTGTCAAAACGCAAACTAATCTAAGGAAAAAGCGGGATGCTAACGGGCAAGAATCTCATCAACGGGGAATGGGTCTCAGGCGAAGCGGCGTTTCAGTCGCAACCGGCTGATGGCGCTCCGAACAGTTTTTCCGAGGCGTCCGTTGACGATGTCGATCGGGCGTGCCGCGCTGCGGACGAGGCTTTCGAGGTTTTCAGCACGACCAGCGATCAGGAAAGAGCTGCCTTCCTGAACAAGATCGCGGATGAAATCGAGGCGCGGGGGGCGGAACTCACCGAGATCGGGGGTCAGGAAACCGCACTGCCTGCGGCACGTCTGGAAGGAGAGCGCGGCCGCACGACCGGGCAGTTGCGGCTGTTCGCCGACACGATCCTGAAGGGCGACTATCTGGACAAGCGCCACGACAGTGCGCTGCCGGATCGCCAGCCTTTGCCGCGGCCGGAGCTTTTCCTGGTGCAAAGGCCGATCGGACCCGTCGCCGTCTTCGGCGCATCCAACTTTCCACTGGCGTTCTCCACGGCGGGTGGCGACACGGCCTCGGCCTTCGCGGCCGGTTGTCCGATCGTCGTGAAGGGCCATCCGGCCCACCCCGGGACGGGTGAACTGGTCGCCCAAGCCATCGATGCCGCAGTGAAAGCATGCGGGCTTCCGGCAGGAACATTCGGTTTCCTGCAGGGAACGACACTTGCGCTTGGCCAGGGCGTCGTCCAGCATCCGCTCATCAAGGCTGTTGGTTTTACCGGGTCTCTCCGGGGCGGACGTGCACTTTTTGATCTCTGTGCCGCTCGGCCGGAACCGATTCCGTTTTTCGGTGAACTTGGCAGCGTCAATCCGGTGTTCCTTCTGCCAGGCGCCATGGCGGCGCGCGCAGAGGCGATCGGAGAAGGCTGGGCTGGATCTCTTACAATGGGCGTCGGCCAGTTCTGCACCAATCCGGGCGTTGTTGTCGTTCACGCCGGCGAACAGGCCGACAGCTTTGCGGGCAGCGCTGTCAAAGCACTTGAGGCCGTTGGAGCCCAAACCATGCTGACCGATGGGATCGCGAACGCCTGTCGCGACGGTCAGAGCCGGATCGGTGCGGTTGCCGGCGTTGAAACGCTGCTTGCCTCAGTCAGTGACAACCGGGGAGCAACGCCTGCCGTCTACCGGGCCAGTGCCGAAACCTTTGTCGGAAACCGGGATCTGCAGGAAGAAGTGTTCGGGCCCGCCGGTGTGATCGTCACCGTCAGAGATGATGGAGAAATGCGGTCGGTCGCGCGCAGTTTCGAGGGGCAGCTGACGGCCACGTTGCAGATGGAAGAGAGCGACGCGGCGCTGGCAAAGACGCTCATGCCAATCCTGGAACGCCGGGCAGGCCGCATTCTGGCGAACGGCTTCCCGACCGGTGTCGAAGTAGCCGAAGCCATGGTTCACGGCGGTCCCTATCCGGCGTCGACCAACTTTGGCGCCACCTCCGTCGGCACCATGGCGATCCGCCGCTGGCTGCGGCCGGTCTGTTATCAGAACCTGCCCGCTGACTTGCTGCCGGACGCGGCCAAGAGCTGATGTCAAAAGCCGCCGGATCTGTTCCGGCGGCTTTCAATTTTAACCCCGCCCCACAAAGGGCATGTTCGTTGCCATCACCGTCAGGGTGAGCACATTGGCGTCGAGCGGCAGGCTGGCCATGTAGACCACCGCATCGGCGACGTGTGCCGGGTCCATGGTCGGTTCCGGTGCCAGTTCACCGTTGGCCTGGGGGACGCCGCCGCTCATCCGTGCGGTCATGTCGCTGGCCGCGTTGCCGATATCGATCTGTCCGCACGCGATGTTGAACGCCCGTCCGTCGAGAGATGTCGACTTGGTCAAACCGGTAATGGCGTGTTTGGTGGAGGTGTAGGGCGCTGAATTCGGCCGGGGTGTCGTCGCCGAAATCGAGCCGTTGTTGATGATGCGTCCGCCGCCGGGTTGCTGCGTCTTCATGAGTTTGAACGCCTGCTGCGTGCACAGGAACGCGCCGGTCAGGTTTGCAGCGACGACGTTGCTCCATTCCTCGAAACTGATTTCCTCCAGCGGAACGGGCGAGTTTCCGATGCCGGCATTGTTGACGAGCAAATCCAGCCGCCCGAATTCAGAGCGGAGCTTCTCAAACAGCGCACTGACCGATCCGGGGTCGCCGACGTCGCTTTTGATCCAGGAAACCTTGTTTCCGGTCTCGCGTTCCAATTCTTCCGCTGCAGACGCCAGAACCTGATCGCGCCGGCCCGTGATGACAACGTGCCAGCCTGCGGCGCTGAGACCCTTTGAGACGGCCTTGCCTACGCCGGTGCCACCACCGGTCACAAGGGCAATCTTGCCGCCGGTGCTCGTTGAAGTGTCGGTCATGAGATTGCGCCTTCCAGTTCGTCTTCAATGTGGATCTTGATGATGTCGTCAAAACTTGATTCCGCCTTGAAGCCGAGGCCCGATGCCCGTCGGGCATCGAAATTCCTTGGCCAGCCGGCGACGATTTTTCTGATGTCCGGATTGGGTTCCCGGCGGATGAGGTTGGCCGCCTTTGCGCCCGCAACGCGGCGCAGAGCTTCGATCTGTTCGCCGACCAGTGCGGACAGGCCCGGCATGGTCAGGTTGCGCCGCGCACCCAGCTGAGATGTGTCCATGGTCGCCGCGTGCGCGCAGAAGCCAACGGCGGCGCGCGGGCTGGCAAACCAGTGACGGACATCCTCCTCAACGGGGAGAACGGCTTCCTCGCCAACAAGCGGCTCGCGCAGGATATTGGAAAAGAAGCCCGAGGCGGCCTTGTTCGGTTTTCCGGGCCGGATGCAGATCGTCGGGAGGCGGATACCGATCCCATCCAGGAAACCCTTGCGGGAGTAGTCGGCCAGGAGCAGTTCGCAGATCGCCTTTTGCGTGCCATAGCTCGTCAGAGGTGTCGTGAAGAAATCGTCACCGATCCGCTCCGGAAACGGCTCACCAAAAACTGCGATTGAAGAGGCAAAGACGCAACGTGGGCAGTAGGGCTCGCGGGCGTCCTCGCTGCGGATGGCTTCAAGCAGATACCTCGTTCCATCCAGGTTGATGGCATAGCCCTTGTCGAATTCAACCTCTGCTTCACCCGACACGATCGCAGCCAGGTGAAAGATTAGGTCTGGTCGCTCGGCGATCAGCGAAACCGCGTCTTCCTGCCTGGCAAGATCCACGGTCCGGGCCGTCGAGACAGCGTCAAGCGATGCGGGAACCGGCGGTTCAACAACATCGGCCAGTGTCAGGCTTTCAACCTCGGTCCCGAACAGGGCCGGATTTTCGGCAAGTCTTGCAACAAGTTTCCGTCCCACCATGCCGGCTGCGCCGGTCACAAGTACACGCATCTTCCTCAGTGCTCCTCCAGTGGTGTCTTGCAAAGCATTCGCTGCGAGACACATCATTTGCCTGTTCGGGAAATCCGCTTTGTGAAAAAGCTGTCCGCTTTTACCAAGTTGCCGCGATCAATTCCAACTTTCTGTGCGCATTTGTTCCCAGGTCGCGGATGCACACCGAGTGCAGCGGCCGGCTCTTGCATCAGCCGCCGCGTTTTTCGCTGGCATATCGATCGTTTCAGATTTCAGCAGGCCTGCATTGCAACGGTGGAGCGTAGCCCTTCTCTGAGGGCATGAAACAGCGACCCGCCATAGGAGCGGCCTGCAAAGAGGCGATAGTGCCTGTCCGTTTCAAGGCAAAGGACGAAACATCCGATATGTTCAATGACGGTTCTGATAGCGGCGCCCTCTTTCAGCGCAGTGGTGTCTGCATGCATCAGACGTTCGAGGACGCGGGGAAGATCCGGACCGATGAGGTCCAGACAGACCCAGCCGTCATTTTGTTCGGTCACAGAGGCTGTATCTTCAAGAACCGATTTCAGCTCGGCCGCGAGATGCTCATGAGTTTCATGATCGGCGGCAATCATCCACTGGTTCCTGCCAGTCCAGAAGGCGCTATGCTCCGCCCCCTTTGACAACGCGCCCGGCAGCGGCAGGTCTGTTCCGAGGAGGTCTGCAAGTCGCGCCGCTGCTTCGCCTTCCTTGCCGGTTCTTGCGGCAACGGAGGCAAGTGCGAGACCGGGCTCCACCTCTAGCTTAAAGTCCTTCAGGTTGAACCCTGTCTCGCCGGTTCTTGAGCCCGGTACGGATTGGGTCAGTCGATAGTCAGGCACGCAGACGCACTCCTTCCGGATCGATAAAGTGAGGACTCGCGACCCGGGCCCTGGCCGTCTGGCCTTCAATCGGGTTCGCGACGACGATCTCTTCCCCATGGCGCGTGTCGCCCCGCGCGAGGAACGCCAGTGCAATCGGTTTGCCGACATGGGGCGAGTAGCAGGCCGAAGTCACCCAGCCTTGATCGGTGCCGGGATCGTGCTTTGCGCCCTCGCTGAAGAGATGCGCCCCCGCCGGGATTGCCGTTTCCCTGTCGGAGGCGATCAGCCCGACCAGCCGCAGGCCGTTTTCGCCGGAAAGTCCCTCGCGCCTGGAAAGAATCGCGCCGATGCTGTCCTTCTTCTGCGATACCATGCGGCCAAGGCCAAGATGTGCTGCCGAAGTCTGGCCGTTCAGTTCATTGGCCGTCGCGTGACCCTTTTCGATCCGCAACACGCCGAGGGCCTCGGTGCCATAAGGTGTCACGCCAAACTCTTGACCGGCCTCCATCAAAACCCGCATGAGGCTGTCACCGTAGCGGGTGGGCACGGCGATTTCATAGGCCAGTTCGCCGGAAAAGGAGATCCGGAACAGGCGTGCCCTGACACCGCCGCAGATCGTTAGATCCGCACAGGCCATGAATGGAAAGGCTTCGTTGGAAATGTCGAAATCCGAGTCGACAATCCTGGCCAGCAGCTTGCGTGAATTCGGACCGGCGACAGCGTATTGCGCCCAGGCCTCGGTCGTCGAGATAAGCTGTACATCGAGTTGCGGGCACAGACACTGCCGTACAAATTCCATGTGGCGGTAGACACTGACCGCATTCGCTGTTGTTGTCGTGACGACGAAATGATCCTCGGCAAGACGCGCCGCCGTGCCGTCATCCATCGCGAGACCGTCCTCGCGCAACATCAGCCCGTATCGCACCTTGCCGACGGGCAGCTTCGCGAAACCGTTGCAATAGACCTTGTTGAGGAAAGTGCCCGCGTCCCGGCCCTGAACATCCACCTTGCCGAGCGTGGTGACATCGCAGACGCCGACGGACTTGCGCACCGCAAGCACTTCCCGGTCCACGCTCTCACGCCAATGGGTTTCGCCGTCACGCGGAAACCATTGCGCCCGCAGCCACAGTCCCGCCTCGGTGAAGACGGCTCCCTGTTCCCTCGCCCAATCGTGACTTGGCGTGGTGCGAACGGGCCGGAAGTCTTTTCCCCTCGCGCGGCCTGCCAGAGCGCCGATGGCGACCGGCGTATAGGGCGGGCGGAAGATCGTCGTGCCGGTATCCTCGATGGATTTCCCGGTGAGTTCGGCCATGAGAGCAAGGCCGGCGACATTTGCCGTCTTGCCCTGGTCAGTCGCCATGCCGAGCGTGGTGTAGCGCTTCAGATGCTCCACCGACCGGAAGCCTTCCTGATGAGACAAGCGGATATCCTTGACCGTCACGTCGTTCTGCAAGTCGATCCAGGCGCGCCCCTTGCCTTCGCCCGTATGCCAGAAGGCGGAGATGGAAATCGGACCGTCATCGCATGCGGGGACGTCAAGCCCGGTGGTATTGAACCCCAGTTCGTCGAGCGCCTTTGCAGAAGCCTCTGCGCCCTCCCGAAAGGCGTCAGCGGTGGCGAACGCGCCGTTGGCAGCGCCCGCGACCTGCATTCCGGCCGGCAGGGTTTCCGGTGGTACGAATGCTGAAATGTCCGGGTTCCAGACCGGGCGCCCGCGTTTATGCGACGTCAGCGAGACAGCCGGATTCCAGCCGCCCGAGACGCCAAGGGCGCCGCAGGCAAGCGACCGCGTGGTTCCGTCCGCAAGGCGGATGGTGATACCGGACAAGGCGCGCCGCCCGGAGGTGTCGATCACCTTCGCCCCGGCAAACAGTTCGTAGTCACCGAGTTTTGGCGCATCGGGCCGGATATCGATCACGGCAGTTACATCGAGGCCGTTTGCCATCAGGTCCAGAGCTGTCCGGTGGCCGTCGTCATTGTTGGTGAAGACTGCGGTCTGTCTGTCAGCGGCGACCGCCCACCGGTTTGCATAGGCCCTTATGGCACTCGCCAACATGACGCCGGGCCTGTCGTTGTTTTCAAAGGCGATCGGGCGCTCGGTGGCGCCGGCGCACAAGATCATCTGCCTTGTATAGATCCGCCAGAGGATGTGCCGGGGAAGCGTAGCGTCCGGATTGGGCAGATGATCGCTGACCCTTTCCAGAGCTCCATATATGCCGTGATCAAACGCCCCGAAGACGGTGGTCCGTTTCAGCAGGCGGACATTCTTCAGGCTCTGCAGTTCCTCAAGCGATGTCTTTAGCCAACCAGACGTAGACTGCGCGTCGATTTCATAGGTCTCGGCATTCAGCCGGCCGCCGAACTCGAAATCCTCGTCCGCGAGGATTACGCGTGCCCCGGAGCGGCCAGCCGTCTGGGCGGCGGCAAGTCCCGCCGGTCCCGCGCCGACAATCAGAAGATCGCAATGGAGGGCACCCTTGTCGTAAATGTCCGGATCGGCCTCGCCGCTTGCCGCGCCAAGGCCTGCGGCGCGCCGGATGACCGGCTCATATACCTTTTCCCAGAACGCTTTCGGCCACATGAAGGTCTTGTAGTAGAACCCGGCCGTCAGAAAGCTGGAAAACAGGTCGTTTACGCCCATCAGGTCGAAGGCGAGGGACGGCCACCTGTTCTGGCTCCTGGCGACGAGGCCGTCGTAAAGTTCGGCTGTTGTCGCGCGTGTATTGGGCTCACGGTGCACTCCCTCGCGCAGCTCGACCAACGCGTTCGGTTCCTCAGAGCCGCTGGCCAGAATGCCGCGCGGGCGGTGATACTTGAAACTTCTGCCGACGAGTTTGACGTTGTTAGCGATTAGCGCCGAAGCGAGGGTGTCACCCTTGAATCCGGCGTAGGTTCTGTCGTCAAAGCGAAAGGAGATTGTCGCGGTCCGGTCAAGCAGACCGTTCTGGAGACGGTTGACCTGGCTCATTGGCTGCCTGCCTTTTCCAGAGCGACATCGCTGGCGAACTCGACAGTCAGAATGTCATGCGTTGTGGTGTCCCGCGTGACCACAAGCCAGGAGCGGTCGCCCTGTTCGTGGAACCAGAGCTCACGATGGGCTCCGGCCGGATTGTCGCGCAGATACTGGTAGATGAAATATGCGGCAGCCGCATCTTCGGCCTGCCAGTCCGGGCGGTTCAGAAGCGATGCATCTCCGAGATAGACGAATTCTTCTGCATCTCTCGGGCCCAGAAGCGGATGGGGGATGATCATGCTGGAAGGTCCTGAATTTTCTGCTTCCACAGGGCTCTTAGCTCAGCCTCTGCGGCGCCTTTTTCGTACACCGGCGACTTGAGCGGCTTGCAGGCGGAGATTTCGATCACAACAGCAGCGTTGAACATTTCGGTGAGATCCGGCCAAAGCGCCGCAAAGTCCGGGAGCAGCCGATCGAAGGTCTGCGAGCCTCGGTTTTCCAGGCGCGCCTGCCCGCGAAGGCGAACGCCTTTCCGTGACAGGATATCGACGAAGTTGATTTCCACGTCGGGCCGGACCTGAATGTTGCGTACCGTGTTGGGAGACCGCATTTCGGCAAAGGCGAGCGTTTCATCATCGACCACGATGAACGTGCCCTTAGGCGACAAGTTTACCTGTCCGCCGGCGTCGGCGGTGGCGACGAACCCCAGACGCCAGGTTTCGATCAACGTGCGTGCGGCTTCGGTGATCACGTCTCGACTCCTCTCGTCAGTGGAGGTTCGGCTGCGCGCCGACCCCTTTTTCATCGATCATCAGACCTCTCTCGAACCGGTCGAAACCGAACGCTGTCGCGCATTCATGCGGCTGGTCCGTTGCCAATAGATGGGCGAACGTGAAGCCGGAGGCGGGTGTTGCCTTGAAGCCGCCGTAGCACCAGCCACCATTGAAATAGAGACCATCAATCGATGTGCGGTCGATGATCGGAGACCCGTCCATGGACATGTCCATGATGCCGCCCCACTGCCGGAGCAGACGAACGCGTCCGATCATCGGCATGATCGCCATGCCGCCCTCGCAGACATCCTCGACAACGGGAAGGTTGCCGCGTTGGGCATAGGAATTGTAGCCGTCGATATCGCCGCCGAAGACCAGGCCGCCCTTGTCGGACTGGCTGACATAGAAATGGCCTGCGCCAAAGGTAATCACGCCGGGAAGCAGTGGCTTCAAACCCTCTGAAACAAAGGCCTGCAGCACATGGCTTTCGATCGGAAGGCGCAGTCCGGCCTGGGCCATGACGCGGCCTGACGAGCCGGCGACCGCAACGCCAACCTTTTTCGCCCCGATGAAGCCGCGCGTGGTGTCCAGTCCCGTCACCTTGCCGTCTTCGATCCTGAATCCCGTGACTTCGCAATTCTGGATGATGTCGACCCCGTGCCGGTCAGCGGAGCGTGCATAACCCCAGGCGACCGCATCATGCCGGACCGTGCCACCGCCGCGGTGCATCAGTGCGCCCTTGATGGGAAACCGGGCATTTTCGAAGTCCAGAAACGGAGCTTCGCGCCGGACTGCGTCCGCGTCCATGAGTTCCGCGTCGGTTCCGTGCAGGATCATTGCGTTGCCACGCCGCCGGTACGCATCGCGTTGTCCGTCGGTGTGAAACAGGTTCATGATGCCGCGCTGGCTGACCATGGCATTGTAGTTCAGGTCCTGTTCCAGTCCCTCCCAGAGGTCCAGCGAGAACTTGTAGAAGCGTTCGTTGCCCGGAAGCAGGTAGTTGGCGCGGATGATGGTTGTATTCCGGCCGACATTGCCGCCGCCGATCCAGCCCTTTTCCACGACAGCGATGCGGGTTTTCCTGTAGACCTTGGCAAGGTAATGCGCTGTCGCAAGGCCATGTCCGCCACCGCCGACGATGACGATGTCATAGCCGGATTGCGGGCTCGCGTCACGCCAGGACGGTTTCCAGCCCTTGTGGCCCGTCAGTGCCTCCCGAATGACCCTGAAACCTGAATAGGACACCGCTTCCTCGCTTTCGTTCTTGTGAAGTGTGCCGGAACGCGAGAAACATTATCTTCAAAAAATGACATATTATATCGTATTCATGACAGAGCGACGTGCGCTCAAAGGGGAGGAGGATGATCACCGGGTCAAAGAAAACTGTCGGATTTGTCCTGATCGGTGGTTTTGCTCTCATGCCGGCGACATCCGCGATAGAACCTTTGCGGGCGGCCAATCTCCTGAGCGGAAGCGAACTTTACCGCACACGCCTGTTTTCGGCGGAAGGCGGCTGGATTGCATCTTCCTGCGGCGGTGCTTTCGAGACGGAACCGTTTGCAAATGCTGCCAGCAATCTCGATCTTCTCTTTGTGGTCGCGGGTGGCGATCCGCTGAAACCAGCTGGCAGCGCGCTGATTTCGCGCCTGCGGGCTCTGAACGTTCGCGGCGTTCCACTCGGCGGGATTTCCGGAGGGGCCGTTTATCTTGCAAAGGCCGGTGTGATGGAGAACCGGCGCTTCACGGTCCATTGGGAGTATTTCGAGGAGCTGCAGGCCCTTAACGACCGCTTTCTTATGGAACGCAGGCTTTTTGTGATCGATCGGGACCGCTACAGCTGCGCGGGTGGGGTCGCTCCGCTTGACATGATGCACGCCATCATCCGCTCCGATCACGGTACAGAGCTTGCCCAGGCTGTTAGCGACTGGTTCATTCACACCGGCATTCGTCGTGCAGAAGACCCGCAGCGCCTTGAATTCGCCGACAGCAGGCAGGCGTTTCATGCGAGTGTCCGCGCCGCCGTCGAACTGATGGAAACGCATATCGCGGATCCCCTGTCGCTTGAGCAGATCGCCATGCTGAGCGGAAGCGGCGTGCGTCAGCTGCAACGCCGGTTCGATGACCAGTTCGGATGCCCGATCATGCAGGTTTACATGCAGCTCAGGCTGAAGAAGGCGGATGAACTTGTCCGGAAAACCAGATTGAGTGTCATGGAAGTGGCACTCGCCACCGGGTTCACGAACCAGAGCCATTTCGGACAAGTATTCCGGACGAACTACGGCATGACTCCGCGCGACCGCCGCAAGCAGGCAGCAAGTGAATTTATCAGCGAAGTAAAGCTGCCAGCATGAAGCCGGTCGGCTTCAGTCTGGCATGAAAGCGCCGGAGAAGTCCGGTGTCACTCAGATATCGAGCGTGTTCTGCCGCTCCCACTCCGTCAGATGCGATGCATAGGAGTTCCACTCGTTCTGCTTCAGTTTGAGATAGGCGGCGGAGAAGTCCCCACCCATGGCGGCTTTCAGGACTGCATCGCTGTCATAAGCGCGCAACGCGTCGAGCAGGTTCAGTGGCAGGCGTGGTGCGTCCTTGACCAGATGTCCTTCCGCGTACATGTCGATGTCATGACGCTTGCCTGGATCCGACTTGTTTTCCAGTCCGTTGAGGCCGGCCGCGATCACCACGGCCTGTAGCAAGTAGGGATTTGCAGCACCATCCGGCAGGCGCAGTTCGAACCGTCCGGGGCCGGGAACGCGGACCATGTGCGTTCGGTTGTTGCCGGTCCATGTGATTGTGTTCGGAGCCCATGTCGCGCCGGACGTTGTGCGCGGCGCGTTGATCCGTTTGTAGGAGTTCACCACCGGGTTGGTGATCGCGGCGAGGCTTTCCGCGTGTGCCATGATGCCACCGAGGAAATGCAGCCCGTCGGAAGAAAGGCCGAGTTCCATATTCTCATCGGCGAAGGCGTTCGCCGTTCCGGCCTCATTCCAGACCGACACGTGGCAGTGGCAGCCGTTGCCCGTCAGATGCTTGAACGGCTTGGGCATGAAGGTCGCGCGAAGCCCGTGTTTTTCGGCGACGGATTTCACCATGAACTTGAAGAACGAATGCTTGTCTGCCGTCCGCAATGCGTCGTCGAATTCCCAGTTCATCTCGAACTGGCCGTTGGCGTCTTCGTGGTCGTTCTGGTAGGGCCCCCACCCGAGTTCCAGCATGTAGTCGCAGATTTCGGAAATGACGTCGTATCGGCGCATCACGGCCTGCTGGTCGTAGCAGGGTTTTTCCGCCGTATCGAGTGGATCGGAAATCTCAGACCCATCGGGCAATATCAGGAAATACTCTGCCTCGACGCCGGTCTTGACCCTGAGGCCCTGTGCCCCGGCTCTTGCGACCAGCCGCTTGAGCGTGTTGCGCGGGGCCTGTTCGACCTCCGCATCATCCATGACGCAATCCGCCGCGACCCAGGCGACGTCCTTCTTCCAGGGCAGCTGGATGACCGAAGACGCATCGGGAATCGCGAACAGGTCCGAATTTGCCGGGGTCATGTCCAGCCAGGTCGCGAATCCCGCAAAACCGGCACCTTCCGCCTGCATCTCCGCGATAGCGGCAGCAGGAACCAGCTTGGCGCGCTGGTAGCCGAAGAGATCGGTAAAGGAGATCATGAAGTACTTGACCCCGTTCTCCTTTGCAAACTGCGATAGATCGATGCTCATGGATACTCCTCGTTCCCGATTGGAAAGGTGTATTTTCTTGTGGTCTCGAGTCCTGACCCTAGAAGGTCTTCTTGCCCGGGATCCAGTCGGTCCCGGCCAGGGGCACGCCCGCCATCGCCGCTGATTCAATTGTCAGGGCGCACAGATCCTCCGGCTCCAGGTTATGGACATGGTTCTTGCCGCAGGCGCGTGCGATCGTCTGGGTCTCCAGGGTCATCACTTTCAGGTAATTGGCAAGACGCCGTCCGGCGGCAACCGGATCGACCCGCTTCATCAGATCCGGATCCTGCGTGGAGATACCTGCCGGGTCCTGGCCCTCATGCCAGTCATCATAGGCACCGGCTGTCGTGCCGAGCTTCTGATAGTCTTCTTCCCAGCGTGGATCGTTGTCGCCGATGGCGACCAGCGCAGCGGAGCCAATGGAAACCGCGTCCGCGCCGAGTGCGAGCGCCTTGGCCACATCTGCACCGTTGCGGATGCCACCGGAAATGACGAGTTGGACCTCCCGATGCATGCCGAGATCCTGAAGCGCCTGAACGGCCGGACGGATACAGGCAAGCGTCGGCTGGCCGACATGTTCGATGAAGACTTCCTGGGTGGCCGCCGTCCCACCCTGCATGCCATCGAGAACGACGACATCCGCCCCCGCTTTCACCGCAAGAGCCGTATCGTAATAGGGCCGTGCGCCGCCGATCTTGACGTAGATCGGTTTTTGCCAGTCCGTGATTTCGCGCAGCTCCTGGATCTTGATTTCCAGATCGTCCGGGCCGGTCCAGTCCGGATGCCGGCAGGCCGAGCGCTGGTCGATCCCTTTGGGCAGGGTCCGCATCTCGGCCACACGGTCGGAGATCTTCTGTCCAAGCAGCATGCCGCCTCCGCCCGGCTTCGCGCCCTGGCCGACGACGACTTCGATCGCATCTGCGCGTCTGAGATCGCGCGGGTTCATGCCGTATCTCGAGGGCAGGTACTGGTAGACGAGCAGTTCGGAATGGCCGCGTTCTTCCTCGGTCATGCCGCCGTCACCGGTCGTCGTGGAGGTTCCGGCGAGCGTTGCACCGCGGCCAAGGGCTTCCTTTGCCGGGCCGGAGAGGGAGCCGAAACTCATGCCCGCAATGGTGATCGGGATCTTCAGTTCGATCGGCTTTTTGGCAAAACGCGACCCGAGCACGACATTCGTGTTGCACGTCTCCCGGTATCCCTCCAGCGGATATCGCGACATCGACGCGCCAAGGAAGAGCAGATCGTCGAAATGCGGAACCTTGCGCTTTGCGCCGCCGCCGCGAATGTCATAGATCCCGGTCGCCGCCGCGCGGCGGATCTCCGACAGTGTGTAGTCGTCAAAGGTCGCGGACGGGCGCGGGGTCGTGATTGGCTTGTTCCCTGACATTTTTGGCCCCTCAGTATGCGTCCGCATTGTCGATATCGAAATTGTAGAGCTTGCGAGCGGAGCCGTAGCGGGTGAATTCTTCCGCCTTCACATCGCTGATGCCCGCCTTTTCGAGCAGACCGCTCAGGAGTTCGATGTGTTCAGGCCGCATGTCCTTCGCAATACAGTCCGCACCCAGGCTTTTGACCGAGCCGCGCACGAAGAGAGCGGCCTCATAAAGCGAGTCACCCAGTGCATCGCCGGCGTCTCCCAGGACAACCAGGTTGCCCGCCTGGGCCATGAACGCGGACATATGCCCGATATCGCCCTTGACGACGATGTCGATGCCTTTCATGGAAATGCCGCAGCGCGAGGAGGCGTTGCCTTCAACGACGAGCAGGCCGCCATGGCCGGTCGCGCCTGCGTACTGGCTTGCGTCGCCTTTTATGATCACGGTCCCCGACATCATGTTCTCGGCGACACCTGGTCCCGCATTTCCATGCACCGTGACAGTTGCCTCAGAATTCATGCCGGCGCAGTAGTAACCCACGCTGCCGCGCACATCGACAGTGACCGGCGCGTCGATGCCAACGGCAACCGCATGGCTGCCGCGCGGGTTCAGGACCTCAAACGATGTTTCGTTGCTGCCGTCGCCGATCTCGTGCAGGGCCTGATTGAGCTCGCGAAGCGGTTGGGCAGACAAATCGAAAGTGCGCACGTTCAATGCTCCCAGAAATAGACAGTTGCCGGTTCGGGTTCCCAGATCCTGGCGGTCTCGATGCCCGGCAGATCGGCAAGCGCGCAGTACTCGGACCCGAAGGCCACATACTGATCGGTCTCCGCCATTACGGCAGGCTTGCAGGCGATCGGATCGCGAACCACTCCGAAGCCTGACTGCGTTCCGACAACAAACGTGTAGAAGCCGTCCAGGTCGCTGAGACCGCTTTCCAGCGCTTCGCCAAGCGAGCTGCCATGGTCGAGCTTGTGCGACAGGTATGCAGCCGCGACCTCGCTGTCGTTTTCTGTCTCGAATGTCTGCCCCGCCCGGATCAGTTCGCGGCGCAGATTGTTGTGATTGGAAAGGGAGCCATTGTGCACCAGGCACTGGTCCGGGCCCGTGGAAAACGGATGCGCGCCGTTCGTGGTGACCGCCGATTCCGTCGCCATGCGGGTGTGCCCTATGCCGTGGCTTCCCGCCATTTTTGCAATGTCGAAACGGGCGGCCACATCTTTAGGCAAGCCGACCTCCTTGAAGATCTCGACATTCGAACCGGCACTCATCACCGTGATGCCGGGCCGCAGTTGTTTTACCGTGGCACGCGCCTCCGACACCAGGTTTTCGGGAAGCGAAATCACCGCATGGGTGGATTTCACCTTGACGTCGACGTCTGTTCCGAGCGTTTCCAATAGCGCTGCCCCAAGTGCCGCGAAATCGGCATCCGGGTCCTGGGATTGGACGGTGATCTTGCCCTGGTTGTCGTCACCATGCGTATAGATGGCGATCCCGGCGCTGTCCGGTCCGCGTCCCGTCATCGTGACGAGCATTTCCGACAACAGCCGCCCGAGTTCAGGCTCGAGCGCCTTGTCCTTCAGGAACAATCCAACAATGCCGCACATGGCGCGCACAACCTCCGTTTCGAATTTGGACGGACGTTATCAGGCCATTCAAAGTGATTCAACTAAGAAGAATAAATTTTTCCTGAAGGGAATATTACTTGATGTCCCACACCCGTGCACGTTGCGTCACATGGTCTTTTGCGGATAGGAAATGACGGAGAGGTAGCGGATCGGCAGATCGACGAGAACCTCGGGTCCATGCGGCGCGTCGGCGTCGAAGAAAAGACTGTCGCCTGCCTCCATTTCGTAGGTCGCATCTCCATGCCTGTAGATGACCTTGCCCTGAAGCATGTAGATCAGTTCCGTGCCCAGGTGCTGGAAGGTTGGAAAGACATCCGATTCTTCCGTCAGGCTGATCACGTATGGCTCGACGATAACGCCACTTGTGTTGCTTTCGATATGTCCCAGAAGATTGTACTGATGCCCGGCCCTGGTGCCCCGGCGTTCGATCTCGACGCCTTCGCCTGATTTGACGAAAACGGCGTTGCGCGGTTCTTCGTAGCGCTTGAAGAGATCGGTGATCGGGATCCCCAGAGCGCCGGATACCGACTGCAGCGTGGAGAGCGACGGCGAAATCATGCCGTTTTCGAGCTTCGAAAGCATGCCCACAGACAGGCCGGTCGCCGAGGCAAGATCCGCGACCGTAATGCCGAGCTGCTTGCGGTGCTCACGGACCTCCCGTCCGATGGCGAGTTCCAGCTTCTTTTCCCGTCTCTCGCTGACCTGGTGGGGGTTCTGCGTCAGGCTGATCTGCGCCCCCTTTGGCGCTACGCCCGGTTTGCCGGCCGGCTTCTCCTCGGATTTTCCGTTTTTCTTCATTTCAACAAGGGTCTTTCCGAGCGCGCAGATGAAGGTGCAATCAATTCCGAGTTCAGGTTGGTGCCGGATCGTGTCAGACGGCGATGACACGCATGATCTGGCAACCTTTCGGCTGGCGAAAGATCACTAGATACAGATATCGGGGCGCGTTGTGTCAAGGCTTGCGTCGCGGCTGCCTGTTGGGACGGCGTGACTTGGCGGGACCGTCAAGTCCAGGAGATAGGCGCTTCGCTCAAATAGGGCGCGGGGCCTGCAGCCGCCGGGCGGTCACCGTCGATCCGCAAGGGTGACAGCAACGTGTTGAAGCTCCTGTCGCCGCGTTGCGTCTCGCCGACCATGCCCAGTTCCTGGAGAATTCCCGAGTTGACCAGTCCATGCCAGTCCATGACGGGCGCGGCCCAGAGACCCGCCTGCTCCATCCTGTCCAGCCACGCTCCGGTTGGTCTCGAAGCGAGTTGATCTGCAAGCGTGCGCGCAATGAAATCGCGATCCTGGAACGGGTCGAGACCCTCGAGAACTGTATCAATTTCGAGGCAGTGAAAGAGGTCATGGAGATCGTTCATGGCAATCGCCAGATAGCCGTCGGCTGTCTGGTAGACGCCGTAAGGTGCGGCGAGATAGGCATGCGCCGGATTGTTGCGCGGCCGGGTCGGGGGTTGCCGCCCGTCATTCAGGAAGGTGGACAGGAGTTCGAACTGCAGATCGGTGATCGCCTCGATCAGGCTGGTTTCGACAACGCCGCCTTCGCCGGTGATCCCGCGCCGGACCAGAAGCGCCAGGATCCCCTGTGCAAGGGCCGCGCCGGCCAAGACGTCGGCAACGGGAAGGCCGATGGCGACCGGGCCGTGCTGTTCCGCGCCCGTCAGCCACATGACACCGCTGCGCGCCTGCGCGAGCAGATCCTGACCGGGCAACGCGGCCCAGTCGTTGTCAATGCCGTAGCCCGATACGGACCCATAGACGATGCGCGGGTTCCGTTTCCTGACCTCCTTCGGGCCGAACCCAAGACGCTCGATGACACCGGGCCGGAAATTCTGAACGACAACGTCGGCCTCTTCGATCAGTTCCCAGACCTTCTGCCGTTCTGTTTCCGACTTGAGATCGAGTGCGAGGGACCGCTTGCCCCGGTTGATGGCGTGGAAGATCGTGCTCTCCCCGTCGATGAGGACGTCGGATACGTAAAGATAGCGGGAGAGATCGCCCTTGCCGCTGCGCTCGATCTTGATCACATCCGCACCCAGATCGGCGAGGCGAAGGGTTGCATAAGGACCGGCCAGGAACTGGCTGAAGTCGACGACTTTCAGGCCTTTCAGCGGTGCGTTGCTCACGTCAGCCATCCTTCCGGAAGCTTGCGGCGAAGGCCGCATCGAGTGCTCTGATTGCGTCATCGACAGTGGTTTTGCCAGTCAAAGCCGCATTGACGATCTCCGAACCTTCCTGCTGAAAGGCCATGTAGCCGTTATGCCGGGGTCTCAGCCAGGCGGCCTCATGTGTCAGCCTGGTGTTCCAGTAGGCGTTGAGAACCGGCTCGTTCACCTCCGCGCTTCCCCAGGCGACCGCATTGCCCGGCTGACCGTTCGCCTGTGCATAAATGCCGGACTGGCAGTCCGCGCCTGCAACCCATGCAACGAACCGGCTGCAAATTTCCGGCTGCGCGGTCCGGCTGGAGACGGCGAGACCGGTTCCGCCGAGCGCGGAGCCGACCGGGCCGAAAGGCCCGAGCACCGGAATGTCAGTAAAGGCGAGGCGATGCGAACGATAGCCCGCGTTCGCGTAGCCTTTGTAGAGATAAGTGAGCGGTGCCAGCCGCAGCGATCCGTCTTCTGACAGCCGATCCATCGCGGCGATCGGGTCCATCGTGAAACAGTCCGGGTCGATATGGTCGGTCACGGCCTTCAGTTCGGAAAAGACGGCTTCGGCGATGTCACCCGGCAGCAGGCGGTCCCGGTCCGATCCGCAAGGGTGGCCGATATTGGCGGCAAGCGTATAGACGCACATGAGACAATGCGGCGGGCGCATGGGCAGGATGACGGCCCCTTCCTGCGCTGCCTCCTTGACGTTCGCCCAGGTCAATGCCCGCCCGCCGAGATCCGGGCGGTGGGCCTGTACCTGCGTGGCGGCATCGACGGGCAGCGCCCATTGATGGCCGTCTATCGTGTAGCTCGCATAGCTCTTGCCGACCGTTTCATTGGCGATCGCTGTCAGGTCTTCTTCCGGGATGCACACGTCAAGCGCCAGCAGACAGCCCTCACGCGCGGCGGCCCCCACATGGGGGTGATCGATGATCATGAGGTCGTATTCGGCAGCGAGTTCATCGACAGGCGTGCTTTCAAAACCCTGTAGAGATCGCTTGTCCCAGGTGATCGAGACGCCGGGATTTGCGGCCTCGAATTCGGCAGTTGCCGCGATCAGCGGATCGTAACCGCGAGGGTCCGACCAGGTCATTCCTTTGAGGGCGGTCGCGCCGGTCATGCTGGTGTCTTTCCTGTTTCTTCCAAACGCAATTCAGACGGCCGCGCCTGCGCCGATCTTTTTCGAGATCTCCGTGCCGGCTTCAATAAGCACCTTCTTGCACTCGTCAATATCCGGATCGCTGGACTTGATGAGCCGCCTGACAAAGGGAACGGTCAGCGAAGCAGCGACCTCTCCGCCGAACCCGATGATGGGAACGGAGACATTGTGGACGCCCTGAATGATCGCGGAAGGGCTCTGGCAAACGCCTGTTTGGGCGGCCTGCCGCACGGTCTCTTCGAAGACCTCCAGCGCCTCTTCCGTGAAATTCGGATTTTTCGAGCACAACTGCGCCCGTCTTTCGCGCGTCATCTGAAAGCTCAGGCAGGCACCTGAGGAGGTGAACACCATCGGGACACGCGCCCCGAGTCGCACGGAGGTGATGTTGTTTCCCGGCGGATCCACCTGCGCGATGACAAGAATTTCACTGCCATTGAGGATCGCCAGGTGCACGGACTGGTTCAGCCTGATCGCCGTTTCTTCCATGATTTCGCCGGCAACCGCTGTCAGGCGCTTCGTCGGCGGAAACCGATGGGACAGCTCAAACATGCGCATGGTCAGGGAGTACCGTTCGCTGGCCGTGTCCAGCATGACGTAGCCGCGACTCTGAAGCACGGCCAGCATGCGGTAGATTTCGCTTATCGAGCGGTTAAGCGCTTGTGCGATTTCCGCCTTCTTGAGCCCCTGCGACTGCTCGGCCAGAAGCTCCAGAATGTCGAGACCTTTCGACAAAGCGGGTGCGCTGTATTTCAGGTTCGGGTCGGCTTCGCCGCTTTCCTTGTTTTGCTTGACCTTCTCCGGCACCGGGCACCTCTCGTTACACGTACAATAAGTCAGACCGGGACTGTGTGCCTCACAGCTGCCATAGCCTGCAAGCATTGAGACGATAAAGCGCGTTTCTTTCGTCTTCGGACCAGTTTGACGTCAGATTATGTGTGGCAGCCACCCAGATCGCGAGGCCGCCGCCCAGATTGCAGACAGGGCTGTCGGATCCCCAGACAATCCTGTCAGTGCCGAAGGCTTCCACGGTCCCGTCGACATAGGGTCTGATGTCCTCCAGGGTCCAGGTCTCCGGATCACCATAGGCAATGACCCCGGAAATCTTGGCGGCCACGTTTGGCCTTTCCGCGAGTGCCTTTATGCCAGCCCGCCACGGGTCGAAAGACTGGGCGGCGACATCAGGCACGCCGCAGTGATCGAGGACAAACTGTACATCAGGGCAATGGTCGACAAGTTCGAGGGCCAGGCCGTGTTGGCGGGGAAAGACGCACAAATCAAACGTCAAACCCGTCCCCGCCATGCGTCTGATGTTGTCTCGGAAGGTTGCCGTCGTGCTTGTCCCGTCGGGCACGACATGTAGAACGCGCCGCAATCCCTTGACGTTGGGATTGCTTGCAGCGCGCTCCAGGAATGCCGGAAAGTCCGCGTTCTCCGGACGGCAAGAAGAGATGACGCCGCGCATCAGGCTGCCCGGTGAT